>WNFL01122812.1_pt2 | contig 13004 bp, 14 predicted proteins | sample 5400361 | NCBI WGS metagenome assembly WNFL01 (sample SAMN13153351, study PRJNA577476) | soil metagenome | isolation source: 40 cm soil on Douglas fir-dominated hillslope | place: USA:California | collected 2013-09-17
CAGCTTTGCACTGCCGACGTTGGTGCTGCTGCCGGCGACCGTGGCAATGGGCGGAACGTTGACCGCGCTTGAACGGATCGTGAGGGAAGCTCGGGGCGACTCCCACGTCAGCGCCGGCGTGTACGGTGCGAACACTCTCGGCGCCGTTGCCGGCACATTTATTTCGACTTTCCTGCTGCTGCCCACATGGGGGCTTTCCGGCACGCTTGTTTGTCTTGCCGGAGTGAACGCCGTGTGCGCCCTCGGGATGCTTGCGCTCGCATCGGCGGCGGGTCAGACGCCGGAGCAGCCCCACCAAGAGGTGGCTCAGATTGGAGGGCCGCGCCTGACAATCACCTTGTTCGCCGCTGGTCTGCTCGGAATCGCGTTCGAGGTCCTTATCGTCCGATTAGCGGCGCAGGTGATGCAGGACACGATCTACACCTTCGCCGGGTTGCTGGCGGCCTATCTGCTCGGCACGGCGGCGGGGGGTATCGCCTGGCAGCGGGCGGGACGCAAAGTCCGGGATGCGAGCCTGGGCTGGCTCCTCACAGGTACAGCTCTCGCCTGTATGACGACAGCCTTTCTCACGCCTTATATCGCCCGCATCGCCGAAACTGCGGTCGAGCGAGGCATCGCCGGAGAGTTCGCTCTTGCGATGGCGCTCTTCCTGCTGCCGTCGGCCGCAATGGGAGCACTGTTCGGCCTGCTGGCGCAGCGGACGCGCAACCAACGTGGGTCGTTGGGGTGGGCGGTTGGCATCAACAGCATCGGAGCCTCAATGGCACCGCTGCTAACGGCGCAACTCCTCATTCCGGCCTTTGGCGCATGGAGGGCGCTCATTCCCGTTTCGCTGGGTTACCTGCTGTTGATTCCGCTGCGCCGAACAGCGCTCGTTTGGTCCGCGGCACCGGCGCTCGTTGCCCTTGTGCTATGGATATGCCCTGCTCCTTCTTTGATAACGGTGCCTGCAGGTGGCACGCTGCTAGCTATCCGTGAAGGGCCAATGGTGACGGCGAGCGTTGTCGATGACGCTTCTGGCGCGCGGTATCTGGAGGTCAACGGCCGCTTCCGCATGGGCGGCACAAGTTCGGCGCGATCCGACTATCGGCAGGCGATGCTGCCGCTGTTGCTGCATCCAGCCCCACACCGGGCACTATTCCTGGGCATCGGAACCGGGGCCACCTTGATCGGTGGATCACAGATGCCGGGCGTAACCGTGCAAGGCGTCGAACTGTCGCGCGAGGTAGTTGAGTTGCTGCCCTGGTTTGCGAACCCTGGCGCGACCGCTGCAGCGCCTCGGGTGACCGTCGCCGATGCGCGCCGATACGTCGCCGCGGACACCACTCAGTACGACGTAATCATCGCCGATCTGTTTCATCCGGCGCTGGACGGAAGTGGCGCCCTTTATACCACCGACCATTTCGAGGCAGTGCGAAGACGATTGGCCCCCGGCGGTGTGTTTTGCCAGTGGCTGCCCTTGTATCAGCTTGATCTGCCATCGTTGCGCGCGATCATCCGCGGATTTCTGGAGATCTATCCCGGCGGTTCAGCCTGGCTCAACCATTTCAGCGTCCGCACGCCGATGCTCGCCTTGATCGGCCCTCGCGATGATGGCTATCTCGATCTCGACCGGCTCAGCACGCGGCTTCGCGATCCTGACGTCGGGGCTGTCGTACGGCGGATCGGGTTCGGCGCACCGATGGATTTGCTCGGGCAATATCTGGGAGGGTCTCGCGCGCTGAGGGCCGCGCGCGCTATCCGTCTTTGCCGGCCAAGGGCCTCGCAACACCGACGACTATCCCTTCGTGACTTTCGATGCGAGGCGTAATGTTCAAGCACTGACGGCACCGCCATGGGCCCTGCTGCGCGCTGTCACGCAGGCGTTGCGGCCCGATCCGACGGAGCTTCTGCCGGAGCCAACGCGCGACGCGCTGAGCGAGCGCCTTTCCGCCTATTGGCGCGCGCGCAATCGCTTTCTTGATGCGGGCGCGGCGCTGCCGGGCGATCCGCGCGGCTCCGCCCTGATCGAAGCGGCGTCCCCAGGACTGCTCGATACGCTTCGTCTCAGCGCCGAGTTCGACCCCGCCTATGGACCATTGATCGGCATGGCGCGGTCACTGATGGCGTCCGACCGGGCGGCGGCTGCGCGCTTGTTGCACGCGATCAACGACGCGGCGCCGTCACGCGGCGACGCGCGCGAGATCTTGTCGCGGGAATTCGGCCAGTGACAATGCAACCTGGACAACCGAAGTTGGCTCAGGGCGCAAAGTTGATCCTGTAGCCCCAGCAATCCAGGCTGTCGGGAATGGCATTGAAGGAGACCGTGATCCTCTGCTCGCCCTGATTTCTCGGCACTTCGTGATAGAGGTAGCTCGGAAACAGCACGAGATCTCCGGGCTCGGCCTCGGGCAACACGTACTTGCCCGCGTTGAAAGGTCCCATCGCGGCACTGCGTGTGTGATGGCGAAAGGAAAAATCAGAGCCGCCGAGCGGCCGCATGAACACCGTCTTGCACGCCGGATGCGAAGGCGTGAGGTAGATGATGCCGGAGACAAAACTGTTGGCATGGGAGTGCAGCGTCTGGCTTCCTCCTTTCTCGAGCATGTTGGTCCACATCTCCTTGACGGTCCAGCGCAGCTTTTCACCGAACAGGAGAACGCCGAAGTCGACGAGCTTCGGAACAGCCAGCTCGGCAATCTCGTTAAACAGCTTGTTGTCGCGCGGGTCGGCGACCTCGGTATGGAAGAGCGCATCCGAGCGCAGATTGCTTTCGATCCGCGCGCTGCGGATCGCGGCCACAGCGGCCTCGTTGAGCGCCGGACCAAGCAGCCCCGGCGAGCGCAGCAGAGGGATCGGGAAGAGCGGCTCGATCTGATCCATGTCTCAAGGTCCACCGTGAATAAGAAAATGCGGCGAACANNNGGGAAATAATCATGTTGGCAGCGATCGATTCTGCCAGGCCTCATGGATGCGCCCGCACGCAGTGACTATTCGTTGGACTTCAGGACGTTCAACCTCTCGCCGGGCTGCAACACATGGCGCCGCTCTTTTATTTCATCCGTCGCGCGCGCCGCCAATTCCAGGCAATCGTCGAACTCGCCGTTACCGGCTTCGACCATTGCCTGGTGCAGGTCGCGCTCGGCAAAGTAACGGGAGAGATCGTCCGCGGGAAGCGCCGCAGCCAGAGCGCGCGTCTGCTCCACCGCCGCTTCGCAGCCCTGCTTGGTTGGGTCGGCCGAAGCGGGATTGGCACTACACGACGTGACCGCGCCGCACGTGAGGCAGACAACAAGGCATGCGTTTAGACGATTCATTCGAAGCAAACGCATCCGTTCAATCAATGAAGCCCGGCGGAAGCGCGGCAGCAGCCGTGTCCCGCATCGGAAGTAAAGGTCGGCGGCGCGGGAGTATCCCGCACCGCCAGATGTCTCCGATCTCAATCCCAATCGTGTCCGTGTCCATCATGATCGTGTCCATCATGATCGCGTCCGTCGTGGTCGTGTCCGTCATGATCGTGGTCGTGATCATGTCCGTCGTGATCGTTATCGGCTCGCTCAGAAAGCCTCTTTGCGAGGTCCGCGTTCTTTTCCACCAGCAGCTTCGGTGAACCCTCCGGCCGAATAAAGATCGGGTTCGCGTAGAACCAGACATTCGAATAGGCCTGAACGTCGAAAGTCACCTTCTTGACGCCGTTGGCGGTAGCCAAATGCGTCGGGCAAGCGGGGTCCGTGCAGCTTACCAGAGAGTTGTTGATGTCGAGGAGCGGACTGCCGGCGCTGTCGGTGACATTCGGCGTTGCGACCGGAATGTTGGTACCGCGGGCGCGGATATAGCTCGGCGTATTGCCCGCAGTGAAAGTGGTCGTGAATGTCAGCTGCGTGGAGCCGTCCCTTTGCCGCGTGCTCCTCATGTTGTTGGAGTGGATCTGCTGGGAAATCGTCGCCGTCGGGTTGTATACAATCGCCGCTCCAGCGACGCCGCTGGCATTCGTCACCGCATAGCCCGGGCTTCCGGGCGGGATCACGCCGGTGATTTTTCCGGTGATGAGGTCGACGTGGTCAAGCGACGGCTTGTTCAGCGGCTGCTTGATGCCCACCTGCTGCAACAACGGATTGTTGAAGCTGTAGGGGCTGTTGTTTTTGGCCGGAACGGTCATGGACATTTCGACGGTGATTTTTTCGCCAGGCCGTACAACGAGTCGTCGTCCCGTCCTCTGGCGCGGAACATGAGATCCGGCCCGATGATGTCGGCGTTGACCGAATACGAGTTGCCCGAACGCATGCCGTCGATGATCGATTGCGCCTTGAAGCGTTCGGTGTTCGGGACATAGAGCTTGGTGAACTCGCCCGGGATGAAGTCGCTGGTCGTGAAGGCATCACGTGCACCGGCGGCCCCGCGATTATGCCAGTCCGAACTGACATAGATGAAGAAGTTGCGGCCTTCGCCAAGCAGTCCGTCCCACAGCCCGCCGACCTTCGCAGTATAGACGCCGCTGAACCCATAGGTACCGCCGCCGACCGCGCCGGTCGTGTAAGAGCCCGAGCCACCGGAGATAGAACCCTGGGCCATATGACCCGGTGATTCGATGCCGAAGGCGACAGTTGGGCCCGCATTGTTGAAGTCGCGGAAATGCTCGATGTTGTAACCGGCGCTGGAGGCAGGATTGAATGCACCTGCGCGTTCGGTGTGAGTCGGGATGGCGTAGGACTGCAGCGGATAATGCGTCTGCAGCCACGTTACGCCCGACACCGCCTTTTGATGGCCTGCCGTGCCGTTGTTGTTGACGTTGTCCTTGCCCGGCCACACCTGATTGTTGCTGCCATCGAGCAGGCCGACCGCATCGGTATCGGCGCGGTCAAAGCGGAATTCGTACTCCGCCATTTTGTCCGCGTTGCCGTAACCGCGCGGGTTCTGTCCGGCGATCACCGCGACGTCGGTATGCTCGTGGCCGGGAACGATCCATTCCAGCCCTTCGACGAGCACCTTGTTGTACATCGGCGTACGGTTGACAATGATCGGATATTCGACTTCCTTGATCGATTGCCAGCGCCACATGGTGGCGCTGCTGCCCGTGCCGTTCGGCGTACCCTTCAGGCTGGTGATCGTGATGCCATCGATGGTCTGGCCGAGCGTCTGACTCCAGGTGGTCGTTGGATCGCCCGGCAGGTTGGCACTGTTGTCGCTGAAGCGGCAGTCGCGGTTGCCCGAACCGCCATGGTTGCCGAGGGTGAACCAATCCAGATCGAAATTGGTGCCGCCGCCAGCGGTGACGCCGGTCGCGACCGAACGATCAATCGCGTAGCCGGCCGAAACAGAACCGTCGGTGCAGGTATTGTGATTGTGCATGTCGCCCGCGACATACGGATTGGCCCTGGGCTTATCATTGTCCCGATCGTTGGCCGAGGCCGTATGCGTCAAAGCCAGCGAGACCGAAGCCGCCGTCAGCAAAATTGTCTTGGCAGATGGAAACATATGATCGCCCCCTTAGCGATGCGCGCTAATTGAAAAAATGAAGTTCACTCGCGATGCGCGATGCGCGAATTTTCTCTATGGCCCACGAAAATCAGAATTCGGAGACAGTTTGGTGAAGGTTTTATTTTTGGAAAGAACAGTCCCCGAAAAAACCAGATCGGACATTTCGGCTTCGCCGCTTCGAATTTTTTTCATGAGCCGCTCGATTGGCAAGTGACAGACTGACTGCGCCGTTGCATAAGCCTGCGCGCATGCCATGCCGTGAGGGATTGTGAAAAAGATATGACAACGCCAGCGCTGCCAACCGATCAAACCCTTCGGATATCGTCCAACGAAAATTCCGGCAGCGGTGCCGTCGATCCGACAAATCGCTTGACACATTCATTGCGAGCGAGCGTGGCTGGCGCCGTGCAAGCTCTGTTGCGCGAACCGCTGGTGCATTTCGTTCTGCTCGGGGCGCTGATATTTGGTGCCGATGCCGTTCTGCATCCGCCGCCGAAGGATGACAAAGTCATCACTGTGACCAAGGCGATGCGCCAATCCTTCATCGAAAATTTTGACGAAGACAAATCGCGCACACCTTCCGATGCCGAGATGGAGAAGATGATCGAAAGCTGGGTCGCGAGCGAGATTCTTTACCGCGAGGGCAAGGCGCTCGGCGTCGACCGGGGTGACGACATGATCCGCGACCGCGTCGCCTTCAAACTGCAGTTGCTGATCTTCGACCAGATCCGCGTTCCGCAGCCGACGGAAGATCAGCTGCGCGCGTGGTTTGCGGACAACCACGCGCGGTTCGACGAGCAGGAGCGTGTCGGGTTTTACCTGACACCGCCGACCGACGAGATGACGGCGCAACGTCAGCTCGCGGAAATCGAGGGGCAGCACGAATCCGAAGATCTCCAGAAGCAGACGCGCGCCATTCTCGGACGTCCGGTCGCAAGCCTGGCCGCGTCCTTTGGCGAAAGCTTCCGCGATGCGCTGCTGGCGTTGCCGCTGGGACAATGGCAAGTACTTCAGTCCAAGGATGGCTGGCACGTCGTTCGACTGGATTCCCGGCGCGCGGGCGTGGTTGCCAGTCTCGATAACGTTCGGGACGAAGCCGTCCGACTCTGGCTGACCGACGAGACCCGCAAGCGCGCCTGGGAAGCGGTGAGCCGCCTGAAGGCAGCCTATACCGTACGGTACGAGCAATGACGGCGCTCCGACTGGTGCAGGCAGCCCTGCTGCTCCTCATTGCGACGATCCTTCCACGAGAGCTTTGCGCGCACGAAGCCACGCTGGGCGTGCTCGAATTCCGCGAGGTGCGGCCCGGGGCCTTCGTTGGTCGCTGGACCATGGAGCCAGCAATCGGCGCCGCGCGCGTCGACCTGCGGGTACCACCGCACTGTTTCCTGCGCCTGCCGGAGATGAATTGCGGCGAGAAGGGACTGGTCGGTCCGATCACGATCACCAATCTCGGCGCCGACATGTCGGCGGTGCTGATCAAGATCATTCCGATCGCGGATGAACCGCGCAGCTATACGATCTCGACCGCGAACCCCGTCGTTTCGCTGCTCGGCACCGGCGCTCCGACGCTGCAGACCTGGATCGAACTGGCCAGGACCTACGTGAATTACGGGATCGATCACATCCTGCTCGGCGCCGACCATCTGTTATTCGTGCTGGGGTTGATCTGGATCGTCGGCGGCGGGTGGCGGCTGGTCAAGACGATCACGGCCTTCACGATCGGACACAGCGCCTCGCTCGCCGCAGCGGCTTTTGGGCTGATCGGCGTGCCGGAACGCCCCCTAAACGCCTGCATCGCGCTCAGTATCGCGTTCGTGGGTGTTGAAATCGTGAAACAGCAGCGTGGAGAAGCCGGGCTGACCGCGCGCTACCCCTGGGCCGTCGCATTCACCTTCGGCCTGGTTCACGGCATCGGCTTCGCAAGCGCGTTGGCGGGATTGGGTCTCGAACGTCGCCTGCTGCCTGCGGCTCTGCTGTTCTTCAACATCGGTGTGGAGATCGGGCAACTCGCTTTCGTGCTTTTGGTGCTGGCCCTGATCTGGGCGCACCGGCGCCTCGACGCCGTCTTGCCGCGCTGGGGCAGCGCCTTACCGGCTTACGCGATCGGGTCGGTGTCGATGTTCTGGTTTTTAGGCCGTCTCTTGCGCGTACTCTCTACCACATGAAAGGAAACGGCCGAACCATGCCCTTTCGCGTTTTTCCGCGTCTCGTGGTTGCGCTTGCAGCCCTCGCGCTGGCGCAACCCGTGTTCGCGCACGAGCAAGTCGGCGTGGCCGGCGGTCTTGCCGGCGGGCTGCTTCATCCGCTGACCGGGATGGATCATTTGATTGCGATGGTCGCGGTCGGGATCTGGGGCGCGCAGCTTGGCGCGCCGGCGATCTGGGTGTTGCCGATCACCTTTCCGCTGGTGATGGCAATCGGCGGTGTTCTCGGCGTGCTGCGCATTCCTCTGCCGATGCCGGAGGTCGTGATTGCGCTGTCGGCCCTGGTGCTGGGAGCGGCGGTGGCAATGCGCCTGCGTTTGCCGTTTGCCGCCGCCGCCGCCGTTGTTGCGGTGTTCGCGGTCTTTCACGGACACGCGCACGGAGCCGAACTTCCGAACTCGGCCGATCCGCTGGCCTACGGCGTCGGATTTGTGGTCGCCACCGGCCTGCTCCATTTGTGCGGGATCGCGATCGGCACGCTGACGCGCTGGCCTGCGGGAGGCCGATTGATTCAGGGGCTCGGTGTGGTGATCGCTGCGCTCGGCTGCTATTTCCTCGCGCAGAGCCTCGGTGCGGTCGCATGAAATACCGGTTCGCACGTACATCGATCGCAACCGCGACGCTGGTTGCTTCGGCTCAAGCGGCGGACGCGCACATCGTCGCTTCGCGCCTCGGCGACTTTTACACCGGCGCCTTGCATCCGTTAACGGACCTCCAGGATATCATCCTGTGGGTCGCCATCGGTGTGCTGGCGGGCTCGCTTGGCGCCTCAAAGGGACGCTGGCTCGTGCTGGCGTTCCCGCTGGGACTTTTGGCTGGTCTGGTTTTGGGGCGAACGACCGGTTTCGTTTCGGCAGGACCGGCAGCGGATGCTGGAATGATTCTTGTGCTGGGGTTGCTGCTGGCGGCAGCAACTCGCATCCCCACCGCTGCGCTTTGCGTGATTGCTTTCGCATTGGCCGTGATGCGCGGCGCCGCCAATGCAGGCGATGTCGAGCCCGACACCAATCGGCTGCTGTTCGCAGCGGGGCTCGCCTGCGTGGGCTATATCGCGATTACGCTCACCATGGCCGTGACGCTGACGTTCCGTCGGCCGGAAACCGGAGCCTCGGTGGCCTGGCGAGGGATCGCCATACGTGCTTTCGGCGGCTGGATCGCCGCAATCGGGCTGATGATGGTGGGATTCGCTTATGCTTCCTGAGCAATTTTCATGGCGAAATGGACGCAAGTCGGAAACAAGCGCCTAGCGCGAGACGCGTATTCACCTCTGCCCAAGCTATCAAATGTATTTTATTCGAACCGGTACGACCATCGGCCTCATCCCTTCAATTGGACCAAGTTCGGTTCAGCGCTGTTCACGCTGGCTGTATCCGGATTTTCTTTGATCTCTCGGTGTGCACACATCGTGCACATGCCGCCTTCCATCTGATTGAAAAAACTGAACTCTCGCTCATCACGGTCATCCTGCCTCGATAGTTGCGAGCCGTGAAGCGTCTCGGCTGCAATTGTATTGCAAGTGCCCCTTTGCGGTCCTCCGACATGGCCTGAGAAACGCCAGGGCGTACCGGCTGGTTGCGTGAACTTCGGCGAATGTCTTGAGTGAGCCACGCAGCCATCGGCATGCGCGGTCGCTGCAAGAAGCGCAGGTCAACGCCGGGACGTATCCTTTAGAATAGATATCTGAGATATCACTTATTGACAATTTAACATCATTAGTTAGCATGCAAGAATGATGTTCGATATTGGTTCGGATTCCGTCAGGAAGGCAGACCGATGATCACGGCAGCGCAATTGCGCGCTGCCAGGGTGCTTCTCGGCATCGATCAGCGTCGGCTCGCAGAACTGTCGGGGCTTTCCGTGCCAACCATTCAGCGCATGGAGGCGAGCGAAACGATGGTCCGGGGCAATGTCGATTCGCTGGTCAAGTTGATCGCTGCATTCGAAGCGGCGGGGATCGAGATGATCGACGAAGGAGCCGTCAGCAATTCGCAGGGCCGCGGGGTGCGGCTGAAGATCAAATCAGGTTCGGCCAAGACCCCTCTGGACACTCGATCGGAAAACAAGGCACCGGGCGGAACCAGGGCGCGGACATGATTTCTGCCGCCATGATCTCCGCTGTCATGTTGCAAATGTCGTGCGTCGCAGGATTGCTGGCGACCGCCGTTCTCGCGATACCCCTGAGCCGCTCGAAGATGTCCACGGCAGTGGTCTATGGCGCCACATTGGCCATTTGCGTAGCCGCATTGCTGGGATCGATTCACGGACTGGTTGCCGGCATGGCGAATGCATCGGGCGTGACCCTGCCGATCGGATTGCCATGGCTCGGCGCCCATTTCCGCCTCGACGCGCTGGCTTCATTTTTCCTTGTTGTCGTCAACCTCGGAGGCGCATCCGCAAGCCTGTATGGTCTCGGCTACGGCGGTCACGACCCGGCGCCGCACCGCGTGCTGCCCTTTTTCCCCGCCTTTCTGGCCGGCATGAATCTGGTGGTGCTGGCGGATGATGCGTTTTCCTACCTGCTCTGCTGGGAATTCATGTCGCTTGCGTCCTGGGCGCTCGTCATGGCGCATCATCGGGAACCGGGCAATGCGAAGGCAGGTTACGTCTACCTCGTGATGGCAAGCTTCGGCACGCTCGCGTTGCTGCTGGCCTTCGGCCTGTTGGCGGGACCGGCGGGAGATTACGGATTCACAGCCATTCGTACTGCTTCACATACGCCCTATGTGGCTGCATTGGTGTTGATCCTGATGTTGCTCGGAGCGGGTTCAAAGGCCGGCCTTGTGCCCTTGCACGTTTGGCTGCCGCTCGCCCATCCAGCGGCTCCCAGCCACGTTTCCGCGCTGATGAGTGGCGTCATGACCAAGGTCGCGATCTACGGTTTCATTCGCGTGATATTCGATCTGCTGGGCCAACCGACCTGGTCGGCGAGCGTGGTCGTCCTTTTCCTTGGCGGCATCACCGCCGTGATGGGGATCCTGTATGCCATGATGGAAAAGGACCTCAAGCGCCTGTTGGCCTACAGCACGATTGAAAATGTCGGCATCATCTTCGTGAGCCTCGGCCTTGCACTGGCCTTTCAGGCCAACGGCCTGAAGCTGGCTGCGGCGCTCGCCTTCACCGCCGCATTGTTTCACGTTCTCAACCACTCCTTCTTCAAGAGCTTGCTTTTCTTCGGGGCCGGCGCCGTCCTGACGTCGACGGGACAGCGGGATATGGAAAAACTAGGCGGCCTCATTCACCGCATGCCGTTCACGAGCTTCGCCGTTCTCGTCGGCTGCGTCGCAATATCGGCGCTGCCCCCGTTCAACGGCTTCGTTTCGGAATGGCTTATCTTCCAGGCCGTGTTGCAAAGTCCGGAGTTACCGCAATGGGCCCTGAAGATAATGGTGCCTGCGGTTGGCGCCCTGCTGGCCCTGGCTGCCGCGTTGGCGGCTGCGTGCTTCGTCAAGGCATTCGGCGTCGCTTTTCTCGGACGACCGCGCAGCCCGGCAGCCGAAGCCGCACGCGAAGTCGACCGCTATTCATTGACGGCAATGTTCATCCTCGCCGCACTTTGCCTGCTGGCCGGAATTCTGCCGGGACCGGTGATCGATGCGCTTTCGCCGATCTCAATCGAGATCCTCGGTGGCCGTATGCCGATACAGGCCAATGAGCCGTGGCTTTCGATCGTGCCGATTGCAGAGAGCCGCAGCTCCTACAACGGATTACTGGTGATGATATTCATCACAATATCCGCGTCGCTCGCGGTCTATTTCATTCATCGCTTCGCCTCGCATGCGTTGCGGCGGGCGCCGGCCTGGGGCTGCGGCTTTTCCGATCCGACGCCGGCGGCACAGTATTCGGCCGGAAGCTTCGCTCAGCCAATCCGCCGCGTTTTCGGCACGCTCGTATTCCGCGCGCGCGATCATGTCGATATGCCAGCCCCCGGAGATATCAGGCCGGCGCGACTGAGGATCGAGTTGCACGATCTGATCTGGGAGGGAATCTATGAGCCGATTGCAGGTGCGATTGGCTTCTCCGCCGATCGGCTCAATCGCCTGCAGTTCCTGACCATCCGGCGGTATCTCAGTCTCGTTTTTGCCACCCTCGTCACGCTGCTGCTGGTGCTCGCGATATGGTCGTGATGTCAGACATACTTGTGCAGGGGGTGCAGATGCTTCTGGTGCTCCTGCTCGCCCCGCTACTGACCGGCTTCGTGCGCAAGATCAAGGCCCGGCTGGTGCGTCGCCAGGGCGCTTCGGTTTTTCAACCGTATCGCGATCTCCTGCGTTTGCTCCGCAAGGAAGTCGTGCTGGCGGAAAACGCCTCGTGGCTGTTCCGCGTGACGCCCTACGTGACCTTTGCCGCGATCTGGGTTGCCGCTGCCCTGGTGCCGACTTTCGCCACAGGCCTCTTGTTCAACTGGACGGCGGATCTGATTGCCATCGTTGCACTGCTGGGAAGCGCACGCTTCTTTCTGGCGCTCGCGGGGATGGACGTCGGCACCAGTTTTGGCGGCATCGGTTCGAGCCGCGAGGTCATGATCGCGGCGCTTGCGGAGCCGGCGATGCTCCTGTTTGTCTTTTGCATGGCACTCGTTGCCGGCTCGACCCAGCTTTCGACGGTCGCAAATTTCATGGCCTTGTCCAACGTCGGCTTACGGGTTTCGCTCGGAATGGCGGCGATCGCGCTCATCATGGTAGCGCTCGCGGAGAACGCGCGGATTCCTGTCGACAACCCGGCCACGCACCTGGAGCTCACCATGGTGCATGAGGCGATGGTCCTCGAATATTCGGGTCGCCATCTCGCGATGATCGAATTTGGCGCCTTTCTCAAGCTGCTGCTCTATGTCTCGCTGATCGCCTGTGTATTCCTGCCCTGGAAGATAGCGGTCTTCGGTACCGGGCCATGGTCATACGTCGTGGGCGCCGCCGCATACCTCGTCAAACTTGCGGTTGCGGGCTTTTTCCTTGCGCTGTTCGAGACCGCCACGGCGAAAATGAGGGTTTTTCGCGTTCCGCAGTTTCTTGGCGCGGCACTCATGCTCGGCCTGCTCGGCACGCTCCTGTTGTTCGTCTCAAGGAGCTTCTGATGCAGATGCACAGCCTCTCCTTCGACATCTCGCATACACTGGCCGGCGGACTCGTCCTGATCAGCTTCATGATGTTGTACCAGGACCGGCTTTATTCGCTGCTCAATGTCTTCGCACTGCATGCCCTGGTGCTCGCGCTTTCCGTCGCCCGGCAGGCTTTTGTCCAGAACGCTCCTCATCTCTACATCACGGCGGCAATCGCCCTTGTCTTCAAGGCAATCGTCATTCCTGTGGCGCTGCATCGCATCGTCAAGCAGCTCGGGATTCAT
>WNFL01233923.1_pt1 | contig 13004 bp, 18 predicted proteins | sample 5400361 | NCBI WGS metagenome assembly WNFL01 (sample SAMN13153351, study PRJNA577476) | soil metagenome | isolation source: 40 cm soil on Douglas fir-dominated hillslope | place: USA:California | collected 2013-09-17
CCTATACCGGATGCCGGCCAGCCGAGGTTGTGAATCGCGAGAGGGATGTACCCTCTGACGGATGCTGGGACGAACTCTTCGGTTCGCAAGCCGCCCTGCCGTTAAAGGTGCCTCCGGAAGCTAAGGCGCGCCCCCGGATCCACACTCCAAGGATATCACGAAGCTGCTGGAGCTCGAGGCGCAGTACCGTAGACCTTAAGGCTCTCTGCTACGAGGACATCCAGTTAATGGGTATCCCGAAGACTGAACTAGACACTCTGACCATGTCGATTAAATTCGCCCACCACATGGGCTCTGACAACAGGCCAAAGCCGTTGGCATTCCCTCTTCCCAATTACTCGTCGAACTGAGAGCCAGTTAATCCCCATCAATTTTCATTTCACGCCGACCAAAGGGAGAACATCTTCCAATTGTCCTATTTCTCCTCTGGGATGATGATCCAAAGTCCAATTTGGGGAATGTAGGACTTTTCCATCTTGTTGGTCAATCTGTTGGTAGAGGTTGGGAGGTTCAGCGCGTTATCTTGGACAGGGGTGGAAGAACTGTAAAGCCACTGAAGATCTATTCTGCGAGTGTTGGAATAAGTGGTGTTGAGGAGGTCGAATCATTTAGGATTATTGACAGTGGATGTGATAAATTCACACTCTATGGAAGCACAACGAATGGATTGTTTGCAGTCTGGGTGACGGTGATGAGCCTGACAGTATTCACTAGAAGCAGAGTGCGCGTGGCCCACGTAGCTTTGTGGTTAAATTGGTATGAGTGTAGCAACACGAGGGCTGGTGGGGTAGGTGCAGCGCAGGTTTTGGCGGGTTGTTATCATTATATTATTATAATGTTGGCGAAATGCAATAAACTATAGCCCGATCCATAAATTGACAGGCTTCTAGATCTAGAATGCAAAGAGAGATGCCGATTCAGATCACATTTCCGGCATCTATTCAATCCATTTTCACGGATTACATCATGTGGCGATAAATGGAACATGCTAGGCCGGTATTGTGGCTAAACACATTACTATATCGACTGCTCCGATCCACACGGTTTACACCTATGGCCACAACCTCAAACGCAGGCCTATCCACACTCTGCTTGCTGTGAATTATAATAATATTATGACCACTACCACTGTGCTTCGCACAGCTCGACGGCGATGGCGACTAGCTGCACGCCCACCGACGTTCCAAATGCCCTCTTGGGAAGACTATCAAGCACAACACCATCTTTGTCGATGTCCTCAATGCCAGTATTTTTCAGCCATTGTAGACGCGAGGCAAAGATGGGCCCAACCTTTGCTCCGCACCGCACTGGCCACTGAGACGCAAGACGCAGTCACGGACGCACAAATACGATACGCACAACTAAATATTTCTATTCGTCATTCAAGTTTGTGCATTCCCTCGCAAGCGAGCAAGCCGGCCTCAGCCTGCAAATCTTGGCCTCATCTCCCTTACCCACCCAAGCTCCTTGCTAGGCGTTGCCTTCGTCATTATCATCATCACCATCATCATGTGAGGGCCTTGAGTGCCTTGCCGCTGTGACTGGCGACTCACACAACTCTCTGCCTCCTTAGTGACCATCATGTCGAACATCGAGCTCGTCATTGACGCTGACAACAAGCCCGCCAACCTGCCAAGTCCCGACGTGATTATCCAGCAGTGCCGCCGCGCTCGCACCCGGACTAGCGCCACCTACTCCAGCAACTCTGGCGTCCGTCTCGTCGACGAGTCTCGCGGCGGTGCCGTCTGTGCTTGGGTTAAGTTTGGCTGCTCTACCACCATGAGCGAGGCCCGGACGCAGCACTTTGTCACACAAGTCCTCAACGACACGGCTGGCGTCGCCGTGCGATCCCCTTATGTCTACCTCGCCTTCTCGTGCAACGAGATCGGCTATATTGTCATGGAATATATCGATGGGTCCATATGCGAAGACTCCGACGCTAGGCTAGTCGCCGACGCCGTGGAGTCCCTCATCACTATCCAGAGCCCGACCGCAGAGCCTGGGCCCGTCGGCGGAGGCCCGATCGTGCACCGCTTCTTCATGGAGTGGCAATCCCCCGTGACTTACCAGTCCGTCGACCTGCTGGAGAAACATTTAAACGGCGTCAGTGCTCTCCTTTGTCTCGCCCCCGTCCCTCTTGCGCCTTCGCTGGTTTCCGGATGATAACTCTTAACACAGATACTCGCATATATGGGCAGAAATGAGCGTGTCAACTTCCGACCCGAGGTCGAGGCCTACGGCCTACGGCTCTGCCCCTGTGATATGAACCGCAACAACTTCATGAAGGACCGCTGGGGCAGGATTGTGGCCCTCGACTTCGGGGACAGCTGTTTATTGCCCATCTCCTTCTTCAACTTCGCGCTTCGCGAGGGCGATGAGTTCACCCAGCTCATCGCGAGGCTAGTCAAGCACCCCGAGACAACGCAACTCAATGCGATGCTAACGGCCTCCTACTCCTTGGTCCCATACGGTAGGAATGATATCGGTGAGCGCATCCCCTTGCTCTCTTTTCTTTTTCTGGCCTCTTATTCCCTTGCAAGGATACTGACTTCAATTCACTGTATAGCTGTCCCGACCGAGCTCAAGCTCGTAGACGTGCCGCACAAGCTGTCCCTGTTTTGACGGATCGGCGTAGGCGTCGTCGTTGTGAATTTTTCTCATTATCTCGTTTTTTCTTTTCTGCTTTCTCTTTTCGTACTGCCTATTTGCGCGCGCGTACTGTTAGGACTTGTCGGTTCTCCCGAGAAAGACTTCTTTGCCCGTATTCACCGTCTCCTACCAATATATATCCCGCAGTTATTTCGTCTCCTTTTGTCGGGTCAAACTCTAGTTAAGGGAGAAATGCTTCACCAAGGTCTCCAACACCTACGTAGCCAAAGCATCGCGGTCTTGGTCCCAAGCTTGCCGTTCATCGTCTGGTACGTAGCAGGGGATCTTAAATCCATCGGTGTCGCGACATTTATCAAAGGGCTTGCGTGGTTTGACGTCTGGTGGTGGCGGCGACTGGGACAGACTCGCAAGCTGAGATCTGGCTTGCGAGGGAATGAACATATTTTTATGACGAGTAGAAATATCTAACGGTGCGCATTTTTGCGTCCGTGACTGCGTCTTGCGTCCTACGTGGCCAGCGTGGTGCGGAGCAAAGGTTGGGCCCATCCTTTGCCTCGCGTCCTCCAAGAAGGTATCGGAATTTTTACAATGGCCGAAAAGAGGGAGGTTCCACTCCAAGTACAGTCCCTCGGACGCGCGGAAGGCACGCGATTCCGCCAGCAAAACGGATCGCACGAATCCTTAACGGCGCATCCTCTCTTGTCCTCATCTCCATCCGCTGCTGCGACATCAGAATCGAAGAGTACAACGGGTGAAGCTGTGGTGCCGCGATATNNCCCGCCACGACTGCTCAGCCCACCACCAGCACGTCATCTCAGGCACCTACCTCGATATTTGGTGTCCAGCCCGGTGCAACCCCTCAACTGCAGCTGCAGAATTTAAAGGCGGCCGCCCAAGCGATTAGTCTCCCGAGTGCGAGCGTAGGCTGGGCGATCTGCGAGAAACTCTGCACGGAGGGCGACAAGCAGGAGTGGGACGACGTTTGGAAAGCACTGATTTAGCAAAGGGTATGTGTTGGATCCCATATACGGTATCCAGCCCACTCATTGGTGCCTCTGTAGGCCACGCTGCTTCTTCCGACCGATATTTTCACCAACGCGGATCCGGTGACGCCAGACTTAGTGAGAGATCACGTAGTGTATTGTACGGCGCCCTCCAACAGGGTCATACCCGTTGTGACACTCTCCGGTCTTCGTGGTACTATCTCCAAGTTCGTCCACGAACTCGTACCATTCGACGTATTATCACTCACACGACCCATAGTAACAATCTGATATTCCGATCGTCGCTGTCTACAAACTCCACTACTTTTCAGGGTCTGATCGTCAGCACCTCACGTACTTCCACGCTCGCCTCACTCCCACCATTACCTACCCAGCTCGTGGCGCCACTAAACCCAGAGTACCCAACTTTCGGGGTCTCTGGGCCAGCGGCTACCCTTCCGTTTCCTCCTCACCCACTACACCGACATCAACCACGTCCCGCATCAACTCCCCTTCTGGGGCCGCTTGCCTCACTCTTCGGCGGTGCCAGATCCTCACCAGCAGTGACGCCCTCTCCTCTTCCGGGTCCCAACCCATTGGAAGACTCCGAGAGGCAGACCCATTCCGTCGACGTGTCGGTTTATCCCATCCACGGTCGAATCGTGCGGAATACCGTCGTCAAGGATATCTCAAAGGCGCTCACTGCAGAAATAAAGGAGTGCCTTACCGGCCTACCAAACTGGATAATAGACAAAACGCTTGCTTTCACTGCGTCTTTATTCCCCTTCGCAAAACCCACTCCTCCACCTGTTAAGCGAGCCTCTACCAAAGCGCCTATTGTTCCAGACCTTACGAACCCCTTAACTGCTTCGGATTCGTTCCAGGAGTTCTATGCCTCGATCGAGGACCAGTTACGCGAGCACGCTCATCGAGCTAGTTTTGATGAGAGGGCGGCTAATGCGCCACATGTAAATGAGGATGAGCGGATCAAACAGGTTGTAGAACGAGTAGAACGCGCCGTGTGCGCGTTATTCTATGATCAGTAGGTTGTTATCTCGGCGAGGTACTAACCAAGGTTGATTTTAAACTTATTAGCCTATTCCGGCCTTCAACATCTGACGATGCATCGCATGATGAAGCGTTATCAAGTCGTATTGCTGCACTGAACATGCTCGATCTGGGTTTGGAGCACCTTGGGATTGATATCGGAAAGGCTGGCTCTGCAGTACAGAAGGTAGTAGCCGATACCGGTCAGAGTGAGTTGCCCCTATCGAATTAGGTGCATGCCACTAAGATTTACTCAGCTTTACAACGATTACAAGACCCTGGGTGCCGAGCGCCAGTGGATAAGGCGGCAATTCTCGTCGCTACGCACAACACTACCGTCAAAGGGTTGGCGGCACTTCCACCCATTCGTTTAAGACCAGAAGATGAACCCATCGATACAGAGCAGACGCCCCTTGCAAGTCCATTTACCGAGAAAGGCGTCACACCACAGTCCCTTCTCCTACCAGATATTCCGTTGCCTGCACTCTCAGAGGAAACTTCACATGACGTTTTACCACTTGCTCCCAGATCTGGCGAACATTCCCCTCCCACCGACGTGTCAGCATCCGGATCAATGTCTGCGCCTGCACCAACTCCCTCAGTCCCGGTAGAGACACACACCATCTCTATAACGACCGTCAGTCCTGTCCAGTCTCCTTCATCGCGCACACCCGTGGCATCCGACGTTTTGCTTCCATTTATTATCTTTTCAATCGTCAAGGCCAATCCCACAGAGCTCGTCTCCCATCTTCTTTACGTCCAACGGTACCGCATGCGTTCAGCAGCAGGTGGCGAGGAAGGATTCTGCCTCATCAATCTACTCGCGGCTGTTGAGTTCCTTGAGAACGTTGATCTGGCCGCACTTGGATTGGGAGATAGCGCGCGGGTGATGAGCGTGGCGGATCTCGCTCCTCTCCCCCTGGCACATAGTCCATTTGGCGGTGGAGTCGATGTTACCAGTGCGGCAGGCCTATCCGCTGCAGCGAGGTTACGGGGGAGGGTGGAGCAACAAGTGGGCGAATTGACAGATACGGCTAACAAGGTCATATCGGGCGTGTTCGATTCCAGCTTTGGTGCGCTTAGAGGCCTGATTTCTGCTGCTGCGCCCGAGAATCCTACGAGCCCAGCTGCTGATCCTGTCCAGCAACAGGCACCCTGGAACTACCACCGAGCAGGATTCGGGTTGCTGAAGAGAGGGAGCGGGTTTTCTATTACCAGTGTCGCGTCGAGTTTGCCGGTGCTACAGAGACAGATTAGCACGCCATCAAGAAAGCCCAATCCGGACGAGAGTGGTCAAATGCTGGTTGAAGTTACTTCGCGGCCAGGCTCGATTCAAAGGGAAGGAGAAGGGAGCGCAACCGAAGCCAGTGACGAGGGTGAAAGCGACGAGGGCGAAAGTGACGAAGAGGAGGACGCTAATGCTCTTGGAGGGAAATCTGATACCAGGAGCATACGTAGCTTTGGGAGTATGATGAGTGGCGAGGGTAGCAAGAAGGCTCGGAAGGACATCTCCGGCTCCGGTTACGGCGGGCCGATGATGGAGCGGAAGAGTCTGTCTGATCGACTGGCAAATGTATCGGTGCTGTCACGATTGGGTGGGAGGGAATCCGCCACCCCCTCGATACATGCGGTGGGCGCCTTGGCTGCTTGGATAGCAGGATGCTGATGCTTGTTTCTGCAGCCCTCTCCTCCGTCACGTCGAATTTCGCTGCTCGGAGCCAGTAATCCTATAAGCGCATCACGACCCACTTCTCCCCTTAGCAGTCCACCGATCCGCATCTCCCCTCCTCTGACCCGCTTTTTGGAATGTGATGAACGTGATCTCCGGCTCAGTGAAGTCGGAGAGCTCTTAAGGGAGTATCGGCGCGTGGTAGAAGGGATGCGAGCCATTGGCGGATTCGAGGAGTGACCCTCTACTTCTATGTATCGCCTCCTGGCTTTCCGTTATGTGACTTCATCATTCAACTCACAAATTGCTGCAAAGAGATTAGCTCATGAACAACGATGAAGTCCTCTGAAGCCCTTGGGCTATTTCTCCTTCTCTCCAACTCAGCCTCAAAGAAGTCCATTAGTTTCGGTGCGACCTCCTGTTCTCTCTGGAAAGAAGTCTGCCCGATTGTCTTATTCTTTCTGCCCTGCCGTCTCCGCACGCTTTAACTCCATCGCATAATTTGACCTGGTGGGGCCAATGTATAGCAAATGACTGGCTTCTCTGATCCTACCCAGTGAATTTGTTTGAATTCTTCAAGGGCTGATGGAGAAAAGCTCCGAGTCAGTCGAAAGAGTAGGAGACCACACAAGGGTTGTGCAAGTTATGGCCCGTTACTCTGAATTGAGCGCGTAATGGTACAGTCAGCAATCCGGGCGTCATCCGTTACTTGATACATGTGATATTATTACCACCAGCCACCGCCTGCGCTTGTCAACCAGCTGATATTTACGCACCTTAAGACCTTAAGAGTGCCGGAGACTTGGGACAACTCCGTGGCACCAACCGACAAGCACCCATGGAGGAGCAAGACTGACACATTCCCCTCGTACCTTACTTCCATGAACTATGGCGGAAATGTCAAATCCAGAAAAGCGACTTTTGACAGTCTTCTCTGTCCCAAGTGCCACGCATGCTCCCTGTCTCACTCATGTCAAAGCGGGTTCACTCAACTTAAGCAACCCAAAATACAATGCGTACGAGATGCCTTTCATATGACCGATACGTGCAAGTCGCGCAATGATTTGTTGATCGAACCGACTTTTCCCGTTCATTGACCATTGATTAATATAATGACGTACCTAGTCTTATGATTAAGAGGTCAGACAACTAGTTATGAATGTAAACTCAGTGATTAGTTATTGACTCAGTCACTGATGAAAATGAGACAGAATCATAGGAGATCTTTGGCCCAAAGAAATTTTACCCTGTGTAAGGTGTAACGATGTGTCAGGGCCGGTTCCAAGTCGTCTCTCACTATGCGCAGAAAAGGAAGGAAGGGACTTTGAAAAGGAAGAGGAAGGAATAAGGACCGGTACTCTAGTTGATCCTCAAACTGAGGAAGTAGCAACGAAGTACATGGGTTTAAATATTAGGAATAGAATATGATATGAAACGTAAATGGAATAAAGGGACGGAAAGTCCGATAACCGAAACAGCGGCAACGCCCATCGAATAATCCGCGTAATATTCTTCAAGCAATTCCGTCGGACCGGGGTCTGGCCGCATCGAGCCTGGCCGTCAGGTTGTCGAGACAAGCTATGCCATCGGAAAAGATCCGATATCAATGGAGCGGGCATGGTGCGTGACCAGATTCGACCGTATTCATGAGTCTTTTGCTAGTCACTAGTGAGTCATGCCGATTGATTGATGCAATAACTGCGTTCATAGCAGTCACCCGACCTGCGATGGGACTCAGGATGAAACTCGTGTCTCTGAAAGACTACGGTGAATCCCGAACGGCGAATATTGAGAGGGGCCTGTAAAATCCTTGAAAATCCATTTATAATTTGTAATCAGTCCATTCTCTAAAATATGTATTGTCTAAGGCAAATATCCACAACCCAAATCTCAACAGACTGAAGGTACAGCTGCCGCCGGCAAAGGCGAATCAGCGGGTCGCTTGATTTTTCCCCGTCAAGATTTCCCCAGAGCGAACAGAGAAAGGACCAATTCGGCTCAGCTATACATATATATCTACTAACCGATTGTTCCATGAAATGGTTTCTGTGGCTGTTCCTTCCATTAGATAGTCAACGACCGTCAAAAGTTATACCATGGTCAAAGTTCTCGTCACTGGAGGCAGGAGAAACCTCTTTCCCCTCGCTGTCAGCTCTTACGCCCTGTTTAGGAAATAGTTTTGTTGGCGTCCCAACTATCAAGGAACTCGTTGCTAAAGGCTATATGGTCGAGGCCACCGCCCGCTCTGAAGCCAAGGCAGCTCGAACTAATGCAATTCTCACACCTGACGAAGCTAGCAAGACTACCTTCCGCATCATTCCCGACGTGACCCCAGACGGCGCTTTCGATGAGCTCATCGAGACTGGGAGCTACGAGGCTGTGATCCATATCTCTGCTCCCTTTCCTACTCGTTGTGAGTACTGGCCCTCTTCGCGACATTGATTAGCACTCAAGAAATGGTAGCGATAAAGCCGTCAGACATGTTGGACTCTCACATCAAAGGGACGACTGGTATTTTGAAGTCCATCAAGAACCATGGACCTTAAATCAAGAGTGTAGTTACAATCTCCTCATTTGCAGCCTGAACACTCTTATACTGAAGAGGATTGGAACCCAGTGAGAATTTCATCTACTGGGTGATTCAGGTGCGCTTGCTCATTTCTCCCTAGATCACATTAGAACAGGCAACAACAGGACCACCAGTGTTCACATACGTTGGCTCAAAGTGCTTCGCCGAAAAGGCAGCGTGGGACTTCGTTAAGAACGAGAAGCCAGCTTTCAGACTTGTTACTTTGACACCGCCTTTGGTACATCTATTTGTCCCTCCAGGAGCCAGGAGCTTGGCTTACGACATGTGTTCGCAGATCTTTGGACCTGTACAACAGCCCGTCGATTCTGTCAAATCACTGAATCAATCCTCCGGCAAACTCTACCAGTTCCTTGATGGTAGCCTCGAGACTATCCCGGAAAATATTGTATATGCCTGGGTAGACGTCCGCGATGTCGCCTCCGCTTCTGTTACTGCAATTGTAAGTACACGTAATATTTAGTCCGACTATTCCTCATCATTGCGGGTGGTACGCATAGTAACAAGGAGGTTGCCAGCATACTACGTTCAGCGTACCCAGAACGTGCACCCAAGATTCCCACGAAGCTCCATGCTGGACTTACAGAGGACGGGTATCCCGCTGGCGGTGTTTATAGCATTAACACCACCAAATCGAAGGAAATTTTGAAGATGAAGTATAGGGGCCTCGAAGAGTCCCTTATTGACTTTGTCAGGAGCATCGAACCGCTTGAGGCGAAGGCATAAGAATGACAGTTCCATAGTACTTGGTGTATGAGCTCGACTGATAACTTTGAAAATTATTGCCCACTACACCCCCTAATGACCATAGACTCGCCACACCAATGAGATGCCAGAAGCCAATTGAAGCAATAACCCACAAATATACATTTCACTTCGTAGACTGATATTGTAACATTGTCATAAACCCCCTACCAGAAAAATCATGCTTGGAGCAGTTGATAATACTCCTCAACTCAAGAGACTTCCGAACCTAGATGGCATCATCAGAGGCATCATGAATATGCCCGAAAAGGAGGGGCTCAAGTCAGCTGATGAGATGAAAACAGCACTTCCTTTCCAAGGCTCATTGAGTCTTGCATCTAAATCGGAGGCAGGTGGTAATACACCGGGCGAAGTTGTGGTTTGCATGTGTGGATTTGTCTGGAGGTAAAGCATTCAGAGATAGTGTTATTGATATTAGCAATTATACACATGACAAATTGTAATTAATGAGCTGGTCTGACTTGAAAAATTTCCAAGAATCCCAAAGGAGATCTGCTGTACATTAATATCGCTCAGCAACCACGGGGACCCGACTGTGCTCCCACTCACTCTTGGTCCCACGCTGGCTCGATGTACAATAATCCTTTGTTTACAGCCACCAGTCTGGTACCGACGAAAATAGGCCTGGGGCTCAATCTTCTCGTCTCAAATACGACGATGCTACTATGAGAACGGAATTAGAAACTAGCACTTACACCGAGCTAGCGTTCAACGCTGAACTGGACTTGGGCGCGACGGCTACAAGTACATCCTTCCTGTGTCAACGTTGAAATCGGCGACACGATGACTACTGTATGGAAACGACCGATGAAGGTGAAGCAGTGAAGAAATGGGGGAGTGAAGAAATGGGGGAGTGAGGAATGGGGGAGTGAAGAAATGGGGAGTTTTACATTAGGGCTGCACTTTGATATATTCATTGTAAGCCTTTACCCAAGTATTTAGTGAGTCCCAATGTTGACATGTCATATTCGCAATAGAAGTAGCTAGTCCAGAATCTGTCGACGCATCAGGTGGTCGACAAGACAATCGATTCTCTCGGCATCTTCCAGGCCAGCAGCACAACTATCGGCACCACGCCACAATCATCGCTACGGAGGGCGAATTAGTCAAACCGACTCCTTGTTGTAATTGGTCAACCAACGCGTACCGCGTTGATTACTTAGCCTACGGCCTCTCGTCAACTCAGATTCCACCCACTCTCCGTCCCTCCCGATCCCGTTCTGTCCACCTCTCTCTCATCCTCTTCCATGCGTTACTTCTCACCGCAGTCTGCGCTAAAATCTGTCGCTGTTGCCTTACTGTTTCTTCCCATTTCGTTTCAGTGATCCTAGTTGATCCATTTTGCTCACTTCTCTTTCGAGCTCCTGACGACGTACCATGCGGTCACTTCACGTAGGATTATGTAAAGGCGTGTACGTATTGGTACTCGGTCCGATAGTCAGGGTCTCAATCTTGATTTCCCTGCTGCCTCAACTTCCAGATCTCATCTTCGTTGAAGCAATACTAGTGATACTGTCGGGAAACCGCTCCTTCCGTCAACCTAACTCGCTCATAACTGTATCTGTACAGGCCATCCATACAAGCCACTGGGGGCTGCCTAGATGATTGTCACACGAGGTACAAGACCGAACACACTAGCCCTCCTTTACCTCACTTCCAGCAGCTATCACAGAACAATCAATATCCAGAAAAGCAATATAAACATTACCACTCACAGAATCTCGTAGTTGTCCTTTACATTGTGTTCTTTGTTACCAAATGCCACGCAGGCTCCCCCCTGCACGTTTATGTCAAGCAGGCACACTAGTCAGGCTGAGAAGTACATAACGACAATACGTACGAGATGGGCGCCTGTCTTTCCTGGGACAATTATGTGACCAATACGGGCCGCAGCATGGTACAGCCGCGAGCGGTCCTCCTCATACCCGCCTTCGATAGGGTGACGGCCAATGGGAACTCTTCCACCGCTAGTGGTTACCCATTCCATGGCACCAGGAATGAAGGGAAGGAGATCGTATCGCCCGAGGTGCTGGCGCTCTTCACATGCGTAAGGTACGCGGCAAGGTTGAGGTAACTGCATCAATATGATGTGTGAGAGAGTACCGAAAGCCTCTGAATCACGTACATTTGGCACAATCTTGCACGGATGAACAGATCTCCCAAACAACGCCGATCCAATGAAGACTGGCCCGCCATCGGCGTCCAGGAAGGGAGCCGGACCGGTCTCGTGAAGAGAGGGAAGCGGATCGCCCGCTTGCAATGGGACACGGTGCCCTGAGGAGAAGCCGCTTGATTGAGGCACTGATGGATTGGAGTGACCAGAAACGTGGACCGAAGACGCCCCGTGTGTGCTATTGTGCCCACGGTGTTGGGACAGCAGCGTTGTGGTATGCGTCTGTCCTAAGACGTGTGGTTGTTGAGGGTTCACGCCTGCAGCGGGAACGTGGCCAGCCCGGCTCCCATCATGTTTGTAATCTTCCGATTTGTGAAGACTCTGAATAACACCCAGAGCGCTCAAACCCGACGATTCGCCGTGCTTCGGTTTATTATCGTTATCCTTGTGCTTATCGTTATCCTTGCGCTTGTGCTTATCCTTGCGCTTATCCTTATCTTTCTTTGCCTTGTGCTCTTTCTTCCCTTTTTTTGAAGTTTTATGGTGACCCTCGCTTTCTGAGCCACTGGAGCTGGAGCTGGAACTGGAACTGGAACTGGTCATGGTGGAGACGAGGACGTGACTCCTTTGTTCGCAGCTGCGTACGCAGTAGACAGTCGAATCCGAAGCACCATTTACCCCATCCCCTTTCGAATCTCCCAAGGGACAGGGTAGCATTCGCGATCGCCTCCATATAAGGTGCGCGGGGGTGAAACCGTGAGGTTCTTCCTGCCTCTAGTCGCGCACTATATATACTACTGATACATGACATCACAGTTGGGTTGTAAACAGAAATCGGGATGGGGATCGCAGGTGAATATGTGGGGATTGGGGAATGACCAAACAATACCGAGAATGGGTGACGCGACGACGGGCGTCTGCCAATTGATCAAGGCACACGCCAAGTGGTCCAAGTCACCGGGCGAACACCCGGATCCCCAAAATTTGGAACCATCTCATCCTCTTTCCCCTCCAGTCATTTTCCAGGTTCTGAGTCCAGCCACACCACAACGACTCTCTTCCATTTCCCCACCCCAACAAGCCGTAAAAGGAATGCCCCGCCCGTTCTGTGTGTCTACGCCGACCGAGAAACGTGGGCTGAAGACGAAAGCAGTCGGTATCAACGAAGATACCGTGCATGCCACAGACGAGAACAGGAACGGAGATGCGAAGACGGCCCAGAAAAGGCCA
>WNFL01097523.1_pt2 | contig 13003 bp, 23 predicted proteins | sample 5400361 | NCBI WGS metagenome assembly WNFL01 (sample SAMN13153351, study PRJNA577476) | soil metagenome | isolation source: 40 cm soil on Douglas fir-dominated hillslope | place: USA:California | collected 2013-09-17
TGAATGTCTGGACTGTTGTATTCGCCACACATGTCTGGATTGCTCCTTATGTCCGTTTTGAATTGATTTAGGTGGTACTGGCGTCAGCATGATCGTTTCGAACAGGTGTTCTAGTTGATCATGCTGCACCATAACTACCTAATCTGACAGATGGTAGGCTTTGATATTACAAAAGATGATTTTTGGCCATTCGCCACTTATGTCCAGTAATGCCCATTTGTGGTCTTCTGGCCAGTTTCCGCATACATCGCACGGATTTTCGCTGATTGACCCACCTATGAGCCATTCGCTCCGTCTGATCACCTTTGGTAGGTATTCTCCCATTTGTACCATTTTGTCTCCATTTAGATGGACATGGAATGAATGGTCATGGTTGGTGACCATTCAAACCAAACGCACCTAAACGTACGTTACGTGCACTGTTTGGCTATTTTTTACCTTTTCAAGCCATTCTTCCCATTCGCGCTGATCGTCTGGATTGTCCGCTTTGTACTCGTAACGAGCATTATCGAACAATTTGGCCCTTTCGATCATATTTCGGATGGATTCCATCTTTTTGAGAAAAATTTCCTCATCGTCCATTTTTGTCGGCCTTTCTCCTGTTTAACCCTTCAGTACCGTTTGTCCGATTTGTCCCCTGCACTTGATCTTGAACCGTGCGAGGGTGCGAGCATGATCATCCGTCTTGGCGGTTTTGATCCAATTGTCCAGAAGTTTATTGAATTTCCGGATTTGCCCGATTCGGAGCTTATGATGGTGCATCAAGGTAAAATGCCTCCTTTATGTGGACATGGAATGATTCGGGGTAATGAAACCCAAATCAAACCAAATCAACAGAAAGTCACATGAATGTGACGAATGTCTGAATTGCCTGGATTGGCCCGTATTCATGCACTCCAATCAAATTGAGCCATCCATGCCGATTTGCCTCGAATGCCAGAATTGCGATGAAACCTGCGAATCCCTCCAGGATTAGGTGCTTACATACCACAATGAGGATATGTGTCCTGGTTTTGATGATTCGTGCCGTTACGTGCGGAATGTCCGTTTTCTGTGGGTGAATGCTGTGCTTGCCCATTTGTGTGTATTCCTTCCATTTTAGACGGACATGACCGGACATAGTACCTTGTGTGATGCTATGTCCGATTATGAGCGACTAGCGGGTTTCGTCCTTTTGCGCCTCTTCTGTCACGTCTCGGATGAGTTGTGACAGATTGCGCTCGTTGCCGTGATTGTCGTGAACGTGCGGCATGTGCCCTTTGTCGTCCGTTGCGACATCTGCCAGGCTCATACCGAATTCAGCCAATGCGTCTGCATAGCACCGATGTACCCTGTTTTGCAGGGAAACTGCCCATTCGAGCAGTTTGGCGTCTTTGCGGCTTTCGGCCACATTGCGCAACATGTCCAGGTCTCGATCGATTGTGGACAGATTGTGCGCTACCGCCTGAATCATGGCGCTACGTGTGGCATCTTCGTGAATCTCCATAATGCACACGGTTTGTCTCCTTTTGTCCGTTTTCCTCCGCTTGCGGGAGGCATGGCACGATACAGACCCTTTTGAGTCTGTATCGCACCAAACGTCCCTAAGCTGTCAACATGTCCTTTTCGAGCGGATCGCTAAAGATGTCCGGTGGTGTCGCCTTTGCCCTTGATGCCCGTGGTGCCGTCTTTTTCTGAACTGCCGCCTTTGCCGGGGTTGTCTTGGATGTGGCTTTCGCCGCAGATGTCCGATTTGCCGCTGTCGCCGAGCTAGACACCAATTGTGCAGTAGGCACCTTTTCGACCAGAATTGCCCCTGCCAACAACATTGGGGCATCTGTGATGAAAATGTAAACAAAACCGATAAGCGTGTGTTGTCCGGTTTTGGTCACTGTGTCGATAATGTGCGTCCCTGAACCAATCATAGCAAATATCATGACTGATCCCATTCCGCCCCATACTAGTAGCTTTTGTCCGGTTTTACGCGGAGAAAAGTAACCAAGTAGGTGCGATGTGGCGAAAGCCACAATTGGTGGGAAAACCGAAATTACGACGTTTTCCACCCCAAGACTCCCAGATCGGACATTTGCCCAAATCGAGAATGCACCACAAATCACCAAAGTGAAGGTTGCCCACCTTCGTCCTTTTTGATGCCGTGTTGAGGAGGTAAACATGTTTTGGCTCCTTTCAGGTAGGGAAAGCATGAAATGTCTGTTTTCGCCCTGGTTCTGGCGGTGTCAGACATTCCACACTTTTTCTACCTGAAAGTGCAGTAAAGTCACTATTTAGTAGTCAATGTCCAATTTGCCAGATTTTCCACTTCCGTGTAGCTCCTGGCCTGCGAGCTTCAAGTATAGCTCGTAGAATTCGGACTATTGTTACAATTTGCCAAACTGTCAGAAACGCGACAGTGACATGATGATGAGTAGGACTGTTACGCCATATGATGCGAAAGTTAACAGTCTCACTTATATCCCTTCTTTTACCGGTATGTCCGGTTATGTAGAGGTACGGCCCAGTTTGTCCGATTTTAGGCTGCTGTGTGTGTTACGAAGTAGTCGACTTCGCCCAATTTGTCCGTGAATGTCGTATCCATCTGGTATGTGTCGTCTTGGTACAGAATGTCCGGATTGTCCCGAACAGTCCTGATTTGACCCAGAACCTGCTCATAGTGGTCCAATTCGTACTTTTCTGCCTCAACGGCGTCTTTCTCCACATGGTCGTACAAAACGGCCACAGCTTCCACAAAAGTGGAGCATTCACCGTAAATTACGTCAATGGGTCCATCCCCACTGATTTCGTCCGTATAGCCAAAAAGCCACATATCCCCTCCCAGGGTGTGATTCTAGGCCATACCTCTACATAATCGGACATATAACCGTCTGTCCGACTTTCTGTGAATTATCCAATTCTTTAGGTCTGCATTCGCATTCGCCCGGCTAAAACCGGACATTTCCGATTTGTCCATTTTGTCCGTTTTGTCACGATGTGTCCTGGTATAGTAGCTTTAGACCGGCATGTCCGATTTACACTAGATTAGACTACTTGAGTTCGTCTGCCCACATTTGGAAGTCTTTGTCCAGTTCGGGCGTTTCCGCCGGAATGTCCGGAAGTTCGCCTTTGACCAGAAAGACCAAATCGTCCCAAATGTGCTGCGCGTACTGGTTTGCCTCTCTTTGTGCCATCTGTCGGGTTTCAGCCGAGATGCCCGTTTCGCCCAAAACCACCATATCCGTGTAGTTTGTCAGGAGATGGTGGATATGTGCCAATTGAGCCTCTTTGTCGCTTTCGTCCTGGATGCCCATTTTGTCTCCTTTGTCCGGATTGGGTGGACATGCCGGTTTAGAGCTACTATACCACAGATTATCCTGACTTATGGCGCTATGTCCGATTTGGATGCTTTAGCTTACTTTGTCCACCATGCCCCGTTGTGGTAGTCACAGTCCGTTATGACTGCATCCTCCTGGATTGCGTGACATACCGGTTTCGGGCCGAATGTCTGAATTGCCAGGATTGCGAGAGATGCGAGCATAACGATCAGTATGCACCACAACAACCGGTTTACACTTTTCATGCCGAAATAGCCTTTCTGTCCGGATCGTACGATTCACGCCATTCGTTCCGCTTGTCCCGAATTGTCCGGCTTGTTGCCAAAACATCCGAAAGGTCGCTTATGCCCGACAGCTCCACCATCACGAAGATTGTGGAGAATCGCGTGAAAAGTCCGATTCGAGGCAGAATGCCCAGAACGACCGATTTGTGTACTTTGCCCCCTGGATAGGGGTTTGGCCAGAGTTGTGCCCAAACGTCCATTTTGCCTCCTATGTCCGGTATGTCGGACATAGCGTCATAGGCCAGGATAATCCACACTTAGCACTCTTTGTCGTACATGTCCGGATTTGGGATGGTTTAGAGGGTTTGTACCGCTATGACTATATCGTCCTCGATGACCGAAGTGCGCAAGATGTCCGGGTTGTAACGCATGCCGTTTTCGTCCTCTTCGAGCTTAATGAGGCTTCTGACGGTTATGTCGGTTTCGCCCAGAACGTCGTAAACGTCCTCCATGTCCGCGATGTACGAGTATGTCACCATCCGTACTATACGCACCTTCTGTCCGTTTTCTACCACCTGGTCCAGAACGCCCTCATTGGGCCCTTTGACCGGAATGTCGTAAACGTCCATTTTGTCTCCTTTGTCCGAGATTGTCCGGACATGTACGATAAGGAGTGCTAAGTGCTGGTCCATACGGGTTTAGGAGGGTATGTCCGATTTGTGGTAGTTTAGACTACGATCTCCAGATTGTCCGAGTTGAACACCTTTGTCGTGTATTTGCCACTTTCGCCGCTTTCGTACTGAACCGTCACCATTGTCCTGGAAACGACCTTTCCGTCCACTTTCTCCTGCTCTGTGGCGATTTTCACGATTTGTCCGACAGGCGCGATAAAGCGTACTTTGTCGTCAATGTTCATTTCATGCTCCTTTGTCCGTTTTGGGTGGACATACCCTCTTAGACCCGTATGGCCCATTCGACCTGGTAAATGCTGGTTTAAGAGGCTATGTCCGGTAAAGCACCTTTTTAGTCTACATCCTCCACATTGACGTGCTTTGTGGGGTTATAGGGCTCAATGTGCCCACATGTCGCGCATGCGACCATTCGGGTGTTTCCAACCGAACTGACCCAATACCACCGAATGTGCCTTTCGGGGTGATTGTCCATCTTGACCTCCTATGTCCGAAATTGTCCGGACATAGCCTCTTAGACCAGCATTTGCCTGATCTGTCGCTCATGTACCCTATGTCCGGCAGGTCGGATCTTTCTTACTTGTCCGACTTAAACACTATCTCCTCAATGTGGCTTTCGCGGATAATGTCCACTATGCCGTATTGGTCTCCCTTGCGGAAGATGTCCCTTATTTCCGATGACTGCGGATTGTCCGGGTTGCCCAGGTTGTCCGTGTCTGTCTCGATAAGTACCCAAAAAGTGTCTTTTGCCATGACTTGTCCCCTTTCTCGGGAATGTCCGATTTTTCCGACATGCCGGATATGGGGCACATGAGCTGTCTTGCGCCGGTTTTGCATCTTATGCTCCGGATCGTCTCTATTTAGTAGGACTTCGGCCCGTTTCACTGGTTTCGGGAGGGTCTGTCAGCGTGTGCCCGTTTTCGGGGTCATTGCCCCTTCGCGCACCTTCTGCCCCGACCTGTGTGCCTTGTCCCTTTTGAGTTGTTCTGGCCTGCTTCGACCTGCTTTAAGCATACCACCCCCCTGTCTGGAGGGATATATCGTGAAATGTCCGGATTGTCACCATATAGGGGGGCAAAAATTATGTCCATATATGCCCATATGTCCGGATTTGTCGCCTATATGCGCATTGCAAATCGGGAGTGTCCAGGGCAAATCCGGCATACCCGGGCAAATCGGACACCCTTCTGCCCGGGTTTGTCCGGATATGTCAGGCAAATGCCATAAATCGGACATGATCATGGCACACTTATGGGCATATAGGCGACAAATCCGGACATAAGCCATCGGGTGATACCCGGGCAAAACCGGACATTTACGGAGAGTCTAGACATATGCCACATAGGGGGGCATAAAATCGGGGCAAAACGGACTTGTTATTCGGGAGGAACCCGGGCATATCCGGACATATGGGCATATATCATTAATCACAAAAGCCCTTTTCCAGCGGATGGGCTTATATGCGCATAAATCGGACATATGGGCATAAATCGGCGGCGTGGCGGCCCCTCGGCGCGCACCCTATTATGCCCATATATCGGACATATGCGGATAAAAGGGGCAAATCGGGCAGGCCCCTGGGCAGCGGCGATTCACGGCCTTTGCCCGGATATATAGCATATATCCCCTATGTCCGATACGTCCCATGTAATTACAAAGCGACAAATCGGGCATATCCGGCGTCCCTGCCAGGCCGGGCCTATTATGCTCATATATCGGACATATGCGCATAAATCGGGCAGCCCCTGGCCCGGCCAGCGGGTGCCGCTATTATGCCCATATATCGGACATATACCATATATGGTATATGTCGCATATATCCGGGCAAATGCCCCACCCCCGCGCCCCCCTGGGGCCTGCCCTCATATATGCGCATATAATGTATATGTCCGACTTATCCCGATATGGCCAATATATGAGCATATATCAGGGCAAATCGGGCGAGCCCTGTTCAGACGGGTGTCCGTTTTATCATGATATTTCTTAACTATATTACGAAATTTCATGACAAATCAGACATTTTGGCAGGTTCAACGAAGATTAGGAGGAAAAAGAAGTGTCAGAAAATTGACATGGTAATATATTTGCATTACCCAAAAAGGTGTTAGTAAACTAACAGTTGCCTTACTCCACCTACCGTCGTACTCTGTCTTTGAGGTCTCTGCACGGGAGGTGACAAGATGACTGACCCAGACCGGCTGCCACCAGACGCAGATGAGTGGGACGCCAAAAAGGCACTGCAAAATCTCCGCATGGAGCAAGCACTAGATGCTCACGGAACTCCGCAGACTACTGCTAAGCGTCTCTTCGAGGAGAGCCTGCCAGTGGCAACGATGGCTATTGTCCATCTGGCGCAGTATTCTATGACGGAAGTTATCCGGTTTAATGCCGCAAAGTACATTGTAGAACGCACTATGGGTCCTGCCGAGCGTCTAGCGAACGTTGATGGTCGCCATGCGTGGGATGATATCTACGAGAAGGTTGTAGAAGAAGCTGAAGGAATGTTGAAGAGCGAGTAATTGTGGTCCCGTGCCGACGTCCTTTGGCTGTGGGGTACTTAAAGTGGAAATGGGAAATTGAGGAACGTCAATGTCTTATGATTCCAGACCTGAAACTGTAAAGCATAGTCGACGAGTTGGTGAATTAATCGGCTTATATGTACGGTCGTTGTGGGAGAGATCACTGAACCATGATGTAAGTAAGACGGAAGAACCGGAATTAAGTGTATTTAATGATTATACACCGAAATTAAAAGATAGTACTTATGGGTCGGGTGAGTATAAGGGTTTCTTGGTGGGGATGGGTGCTGGGTTGCAGCACCACTATGCGGTGAACCGGCACCACCCGGAGCATTTTTCTAATGGTGTGATGGGCATGACGTTAGTAGACGTTATGGAAATGCTCGCCGATTGGAAAGCCGCGACGGAGCGAATGGACAACGGTAGCCTGGCGAAAAGTTTGCTGATTCAAAAAACAAGATTTGAGCTATCCGACCAACTGTATGCGATTTTGGTAAATACTGCATTATCGTACGGCTGGATTGCAGAGGAGGATATAGTATGGCCGTAAAGCGTGGGTTTATTGGCGATAACGTCATTTACCGTCGGTCAAATGGCGAGAGTCTGGCGGTTATTCTGACTGGTGGCCAAGGTACCGCTCCTGCCGCTCCCGTTGCTGTGGGCTCGGGTACTGGTGGTACCCTGGCTGCTGCTACTTATACGTACAAGAATACGTATGTCAAAGATGGCATTGAGTCTGAGTTAAGTGCGGCTTCGAACTCGTATGTCGCATCCGGCGCGACGTCATCTGTGGCGTTGACAGTGGCCACCGTTACTGGTGCGACTTCTTATAAGATTTATGGTCGCACGGGTGGTTCCTTCCTGTTGATGAATACCATTACTGCGCCGACCGTTCTTTACACTGATACTAACGCGGACACGCCATCTGGCGCTGCACCAACTTCAGACTTCAAGGCTAACTTCCGCAGCCCATATGCTGGCCATACGGCATTCAGTGGTATTCTGCCGGGTATTGGTGCGAACCAGTACCAGAAGATTTAAGAAGATGGGTACTTATGCCGGTGGTGGCACCGGTTCTGGTGATACCCACATTCCACAGATGATTAGTGGAGGTAAAAAAGTGGCGGCAAAGAAGGTAGCAAAGAAAGCAGCCGTGAAAAAGGCGGCAAAGGCCACAGTAGGTAAGGAATCTACGACGGCGCGGGCAATGCGGAATTCGGCCGTAACGACGCCGCGTATGCGGGGTATGTCAAAGACTCCACCACAGATTTAGGTTTATCATGGCCTGGCTACCGCAAGTTAATAACCACATTCAGATTTTCTACGTGAGTGGCTCGAAGATTAAGGTGCGGCCTGGTACTATTACCAGTATTGTTTCTGGTAATACCGTGAATGCCCGGGTTGGGCACTTCACTCCAACCCAGACTTTTGCTTCATTGCCTCGCCGACTAACGCCGACCGCTCAAGTTTACCCATGCTATATTGTAATGTGAGCAGAGATGAACGAGTGGGTAAGAAACATCCGCTGTCCACAGTGTGGTATGGGCATTACTGGTGCGTTCCTGGCTGGCGACGATTGGCCACGGCATAGAGGGGCACTACCAGAGTTGTGCACATATAGCGAAACGATAGCTGAAAAGGATTTTACTTCCGAAGTTATCCCAGTAGGAGAATAACATGTTTGCAATTATTGCCGCCATTGTGTTCTTCTGGATAGCATTTGGCTTCCCGGCTGGCAGCATTAATTTGCTTTACCTGGCGCTGGCCTTTCTTGCTTTGCACTGGGGTTGGACGCTAGGGATTCCATTCATGGTACGACGAAACCCACAGTGAGGGCTAAGCTATGAAGACTACTGCTAAAATTGTCCTAAATTCTAAACTTGAACAGGGCGTTGGCGAAAGTCGACAGGTTACTGTATCCTTCTCCGCTCATTATGCTGATGGCAAGAACAATGCGTGGGCAAAGTATACGCCATCGATGCAAGTAACAATGGTACTTAATGGTGAAGTAGCCGACCGGTTCCAGATTGGCCAGGAATACACAGTTACATTTGAGGAATCCGAGGCGGAGTGAGCATCGAAGCTGTTCGGGCGGTCTCGAAAGAGAAGTACTTTGACCTTATTGGGTACAAGCCGCACGAAAAGCAATGGCTCTTCCATCGAAGCCTGGCTAGATTCAAGATTCCAGTCTGTGGGCGCAGGTTCGGCAAAACGTACATGGGTGCGCGAGAAGCCGAACCTAAGCTCATGTTACCAAATAAGCACATTTGGATTGTCGGTCCTACTTATGACCTAGGAGAGAAAGAGTTCCGGGTTATTTGGCAGGACATGATTGTCAAACTTGGCCTAGGGAAAGAGAAGTCTGTTAAGCGAGGATTCAACAAGCGGGCCGGTGATATGTATATCGAGTTCCCGTGGAATACTCGGCTCGAAGTACGGAGCGCGGATCGACCCGAGACGCTTGTTGGTGATGCGCTGGATTACGTCATTATGGCGGAAGCAGCCAAACATACTAAAGAGACGTGGGACCGGTTCATACGTCCTGCACTGGCCGACCATAGAGGTAGTGCGACGTTCAGCACGACGCCTGAAGGACAAAACTGGATTCATGACCTGTGGCAATATGGTCGAAACCCGCTGTTTGAGGATTATGAATCGTGGCGGTTCCCAGCTTGGGATAACCCGATTGTTTATCCAGGTGGGCGGAACGACCCCGAAATTTTGCTACAAGAACGTACAATGCCTGTTGAATGGTTCCTGCAAGAAATTGCTGCGGACTTCACTTCATTCATGGGCAAGATTTACTCTGAGTGGGATGAAGTAACACATGTCAAGCAACATAAATTCAACCCCATGTGGCGTAACTACATTGCGTTTGACTGGGGATTTGTTAACCCCATGGCCGCAGTCGAATTTCAGGTCGACCCGATGGACCGCGTACATGTTTGGCGCTTACATTACAAGACCCATACTCGTCTCGAAGTTTTTCTGGATGAGATGAAACGACGTGACCAGCCTGATGGTTACCACATAAACCTATGTTTTGGTGATGCTGCCGATCCAGAAGCCACTGCTACTGTTACCGAAAAGTTCTTTGCCTGCATAAGTGACCCGATGTCGAAGGTTAACTGGCGAGAAGGCATAGATTTGGTAAAAGGATTTTTGCGGACCCAGACTGTGGGCGAGGCCGACGAATATGGCACGCCGATTGATGAGCCGTGGCTGTTTGTCGACCCGTCCTGTGGGGATCTAATTCGAGAATTCAACAATTATAGGGCTGCTGCGCCGGCTTCGGGTAAACCTCGGAACCCACGCGAAGATGCTCAGAAGTATGATGACCACGCCCTAGATGCTCTTCGTTACGGACTCATGCACATTTTCAAACTTGGTGCCACTATGAGCCTTAGTAGTGTATTAGACTCAGCGGAACTAGCCAGCAGTTTACCTGATAGTGGATACTTTACTTCTGGAATGGGCTTCGAATGATAGTCGCCAAGCAAACCTGCCCACGTCGTATAGAAGACTATGCTGCTATAGCTGAAGAAAATCAAGATGGTTGGGAATATCGCAGTGATAACCTCCTCTGGTGCACTTACTGTGGGTCCTTGCAGCCAAACATGTTGCTGAGCATGATGACAACAGGTGTCGTACTCAAGCCCACAGACAAAAACTACAAGATTTACTTATCCACTGCGGGTCATGGTCAGCTAGGTGCGTTTTACTTTCAACACTTTAGTGATGAAGATAAGCACCAGTTCGTTGAGTTATTTAACCAGAAGCCACGGCCATTCACTATTGGTTATCCCGGACACTTTTATGTCTTGCCCTTCTTCATGAAGCTCCAGGGAGGTGAAAATGAATGACGGATGTGGATGACGCAATTAACGTCATTGAGGAGCATGTTGGGCGCAAAGTTGCGTCGATGAACCTCAATGAGGTGCTTGCTGATGATCGCTACGATTTGGTTAATACAGTATATGATCCCGTGCACGGTTCATATATTGTTATGGCAGAGCGCGATCCGAAGCTTCCACTGAGTATGGCGAGTCGGGAAATGGGCTATGCAAGTCCATCACCGTTCACCTCTTGGACGCGCGAAGAACGAGTTGGTGAGCTGCGAGATAAGCTCGGCGTTCGCAAGTATTATGATATGAAGCGGGCCGATGGGACCATTCGTGGAGCGTTACGTTTGGTTAAGACACCAGTGATGGCTGCTCGTTGGTTCGTGGAACCAGCTAGCGAAAGTACTATAGATAAGAACATCGCTAAATTTGTTTCAGACAACTTGTTCGAAAAGCTCAACATGCCTTGGCACCGAGTGCTGGAAGATGCTCTTCTTATGTGCGACTATGGTTACATGCCGCTAGAGAAGGTATTTGACTACGACCCAGATGACAAGACCAAACTTATCCTCAAAAAGCTTGCTCCGAGACATCCACTCGATGTTCAGATGTGGGAGTTCGATCTTAATGGCGGTCCAAATGGTCTTATTATGGACGCCACCGAAGCGAACGGCTTTAGCCAGATCTACATTCCAATTGAGAAAATGGTTGTCTTCACTTTAGAGCAAGAAGCTGGTGACATCCGTGGCATTTCCGTTCTACGATCTGCCTACAAGCACTACTTCTACAAAGATACCCTATATAAGATCGACGCCATTCAGAAAGAACGGCATGGCATTGGTGTCCCAATTATTAAACTACCAATGGGCTTTACCGACGCCGACCGAAAGCTGGCCGAGGATCTCGGTAGAAACCTTAGAACCAACGAACGAGCCCATATTACTATTCCTGCCAACTGGGAAGTACTATTCGCAAAACTCGAGGGACAACCCGTAGACTGCTTGCCATCTATTCAACACCACAACGACCAAATCATGCAAAACATCCTAGCGCCATTCTATAGAGATCCAAGCGCCAAAGAAGACGCTATGAATATGTTCTACAAAGGTACTCGTTACATCGCTTCAACGGTTGCCGATACATTCAATCGTTATGTCATAAAGCAACTGGTAGATTTCAATTTTAGTCGTGGTAAGTACCCAATTCTTCGCGCACGTAGAATTGGTGAAAATGAAGATCTTCGGACTTGGTCGTTTGCCTTCCGTAACCTTGTTGGTGCCAACGCGATTATTCCTGATGATGATCTAGAAAAGTTCCTTAGAATTGAACTTGACCTACCACCGGCAGATCCAGCGACCGCACGGCCGGCTATGGCTCCGCGTGTTACCGATAAGTATGCTGCTACCCCGAATACAGATCTCGAAAATCCGACCAAAGCAGAAACTGCCGCAGTAACTCCTGGTGCCACGACAACTCCCGGTAACACTACTAATCCATCAAAAGCAATAAAGCCACCGCGAGTAGGAATGCCAAGACAGAAGTCATCTCCACCCGTTGGCATACCAGCAAGAAACGCTGGAACCGATAGATCTGGTGGCTAGTTGAGAAAGGAGAGGTATGATGCGTCCTGATCCAGTTCTGTCAGTTCGCCAACGGCGGTTAGCTGCGGCGAACCCGGCTGTTGAGTCAACCCGTCAGAAGTCTGTCATTGAGCTGTCTGACCGGATGCAACGAGGATTCAAAAATAACGCGCAGAGGATTGCCAAGAAGCAAGGCGTGCCATACGATAGGGCTGCTGCCATCCTGGCCGCGTCTAGTCGTCGCGCCTCCGCCGCAGCAAGACGCAAAAATCCCCGTCTTAATAAGGTAAAGGGAAAAGGGGATAACAAATGAAGTCCAGCTTCATTCTCGACGTAGGTGGTCTAACCTTCGCCGAAGAGAATGGTGTAGAGAGAAGCTGGGTGCATGCCCTACCAATTGGTGCTTACAAGCATCCTGTTTATGGCACAATCGAGATCACTGCTGATCGTGTCAAGAACTTCATGGATGGTGTGAAGTCCAAGGTTCGGGGTATTGACCCAAGCATCAACTACAACCATGACAACAAAGAGGTTGCGGCCGGCTGGGTTAAGGATGCTGACGCCCGGGTAGATGGTCTGTGGCTCTTTGTAGAATGGGTCAAGACGGCAGCACAGAAAATCAAGGACAAGGAATGGCGTTACTTCTCCTCGGAATTCGAGGATGAGTGGGAAGACACTCAGGGCAAGAAGCACAAGGATGTTATTCTTGGTGGCGCCCTGACAAACCGACCATTCATGAAGAACCTCGTGCCTGTCAACCTGTCGGAAGAGACCTACAATCTCGCTTTTGACCTGGTTGCAGCTGCAACAGGTGCCGACCCGGATTCCCTGAAGGGGGGTA
>WNFL01449306.1_pt1 | contig 13003 bp, 10 predicted proteins | sample 5400361 | NCBI WGS metagenome assembly WNFL01 (sample SAMN13153351, study PRJNA577476) | soil metagenome | isolation source: 40 cm soil on Douglas fir-dominated hillslope | place: USA:California | collected 2013-09-17
GTCATCGTGCAGCCGAGCTTCTATGGCACCGACAATAGCTGCCTCGTCGATGCGCTGGCCGAGCTTGGAACATCGGCCCGCGGAATCGCCGTGGTGCCGCAAAATGTTTCGGACGCGGAGTTGAAACGTCTTGCCGCAGCAGGCGTGACCGGCGTGCGCCTCAATCTCGCGACGGCCGGAATCAGCGATCCCAAAGTCGCGATCGATGCGATCAACGGCTTTGGTCCGCGCTTTGTGCCGATGAATTGGCACATCCAGATCAATACGGGACTTCCCATCGTGGCGGCGATTGCGCAGACCGTCGCCGATCTGAAGGTGCCGGTCGTGTTCGATCACATGGCCAATCTGGAGGCTGAGAAAGGCGCGAACCAGCCGGGCTTCGGCGCGCTGGTCGAGCTCGTGAAGGGCCGCAACACCTATGTGAAGCTGTCCGCACCTTACAATCTTTCCAAGCGCGCCGATTGGTCGGACGTCACGCCGCTCGCGAAGGCGCTGATCGCGGCAGGGTCCGACCGCATGTTGTGGGGCACCAATTGGCCGCATCCCGGAAATGGGCGCGGCGCCATTACGCAGATTACGCCCTATCAGGTGGTGGATAACCCCACGCTGCTGCGCATCTTTGCGGAAGAATGTCCGGGCGCGGCGATGCGCAAGATGATCCTGGTCGACACGCCGCAACGGCTTTATCGGTTCGCCTGAGCCGTCAGCGATTGGCTTGTGGAGATCCGCCTGACGTCATCAGGCGGACGCCCTCATCCAGTTTGCTCGCATAGGCGTCCAAAGCCGACGCGGTAAAAGCCGCGTAACGATCGGCGTCATCCCAGCGCTCTTCCTCGACCGCTTCGCGCACGCCCGGCAGCGTTTTGGGATCGTAACCGGTGTACCGGCCCGGCGCGTAAATGAGATTCTTGTACCAGGTCCGGCCCGGCAGGCCGATTTCCGGCGCCAATGTCTCTTCGGTCTGCCGCGTCAGATCGAACAGCTGGGACTTGGTCTTGTCCGATTGTTTCGCACCGTTCGCGGCCAGCGCCGTGTCATAGGCTTTCGCGCTCGTCTTCAGGCGATCGATCGCGTTCTCCAGCGGCGAGAAATTGAAATGCGGCACGCTCTTCAGGGGCGTCGGCACACCGCTGGTCTTGGTGGGATCATCGGCGAGGCGATAAGCGCCGGCCGCCAACATCTTCGCCTGCGCCTCCGCGGACTCGCGCTTGGTGTCGGCGAGCTTTTTCACCTCGTCGAGATAGCGCGACACGGTGTCGGCGAAATCGCCATAACGCTGAGGCGGAACATCGGCGTCGGCCATGCGCAGCACCATGCGCCCGACGGTTTTTGCCAGCGCGCCAGCATAGACAAATCCAGGATCGCCGAACCGCCGGTAATAGTCGTAGCTGTCATAGGCGGAATGATAGACGCCGCCGACCTGGCCTTCGCCGCCGAAACCGACATTGAGCGCGGCCAATCCCAGATGCTGAAGGAAGGTGGAATAGTCGGAACCCGAGCCGAGCGCCTCGATGGGAAGATCGCGCGCCGGATCCAATGCGGCCTTGCCGCGATCGCGCGCTTCCTCATTCGCGCCCGGCGCGGTGCCCGTGACCTGGAGCCGCGCTCGCAAGCGCGCGGCGACGGAAACGCCGGTCTCGGGATCTTTGACATCGGCCGCGACGATGTTGACCAGATGCTGCAGGGAATGGCTGCCTTCGACATTGAGAAAGCCGCGTCCATTGCCATCGGAATTGATATAGACGAGGCCTTTTTGCTTCAGCTCGTCGGCATGCGTTTCGGCCCATTCGGTAGAGCCCAGCAGCATCGGCTCTTCGGCGTCCCAGCTCAAATACACCAGCGTGCGCTTCGGGCGCCATCCTTGTTTCGCAAGCGCGCCGATGGCCTTGGCCTCGGCCATCAACGCGATGTGTCCGCTCATCGGATCGGCGGCGCCGAACACCCAGCCGTCGTGATGATTGCCGCGCAGGACCCACTGATCGGGATAGGCGCTGCCCTTCATCGTCGCGACGACGTTGTAGATGGTCTTGAGGCCCCACTCGGATTTCACCGCAAGATGCGCGCGCGCCGCGCCGCCGCCGACGTGATAGGTGATCGGAAGCGAGCCGCGCCACGCGGCCGGTACTACGCGACCATCGAGGCCTGCGAGGAAATGTTGCGCGTCGCCATGGGAGATCGGGAGCACGGGTATCTTCAAAATTGACGGCGCATTGGCGATGCTCAAACGTTGAGCGTTGGCCGTCGCGCCGATTCCCGGCGTCAAAGGATCGCCCGGATAAAGCGTCATGTCGGCGACGGAGCCGCGCTGGAACCCATTGGCGGGGCGCGCGGGTCCTTTGGGATAGGCGTCTTCCGTGGAATAGCCGTCGTCGCGTGGATCGGAATAAATGATGCAGCCGACCGCGCCATGTTCTTGCGCCAGCTTCGGCTTTAAGCCGCGCCAGCCGACGCCATAACGCGCGATGACGATCTTGCCCTGGACCGAAACGCCAAGACGCTCAAGCGTCTTGTAGTCGTCCTGCATGCCGTAATTGACGTAAACGAGGGGAGCGGTGACATCGCCGTCGCCCTGGTAGACGACATAGGCGGGCAATTCGTTTTTGGTATGCGAGGAGGTTTCGTCGCCTGGGATCGGCCCTTCCGTTAGCGTTGCTTTGAACGGCGTCGTTCCGACAAGCTCGAGACTTTCGCTGATCGGGGTGGGGTACAACACCTCGAAGGTTTCGATATGCGCATCCCAGCCCCATGATTGGAATTGGGCCAACACCATCTCGGCGTTTGCCTTGTTGTGCGGCGAGCCGACATGGTTGGGCTCGGCGGCCATGATCTTCATCCAGCCGCCCATCTCGACCGGGTCGATCGAGGCGTCAAACCGCTTTTCGAGGTCGGCATTCGACGTTTGTGCCGTGGGCGGCGTCTGCGCCGAGGTAGCACTCACACCGAACAATACGCCGAGCAAAACCGAGCCGGTTGAAATCGCGTGACGCATATTGCCCTCCGCCGACAATGATCCCGTCAGTGTTTTTATCCCTCGCGGATGGATATGTCCAAATTCAGAACGGTATCCATCCGTTCGGAAAGGGCGAGGCATGGAACAGATAGTAGTGCGCGAACAAAACAACGAGGAAGACAACGGCCGCGATCCAGAAGGGCCGGCCCAGGCTCTCGCCGAAGTTCAGGCTGTTGCGCCCGCTGATAGCGGCCGCGAACGGAATATTGGACGTTTTGGCCGCAAAAGCTTCCCAGAGCTGACCCAATTTGCGCCTGCGCTTGGCATCGATGGAAAAGGTGCCGAAGAACGCGACGGCGAGAAATGTTCCAAAGAAGATCACCGAGGCGAGGTCGCCATTTGCCGCTACGTGAAATGCCGACCAGATGATGACGCCCCAAAGAAAGGGATGCCGCGTGATGCGCAACACACCTTTGATGTTCGCTTCCTTCGCGGCTGCGGCACCGTACCGGATGGAAGTTGGATTGGGCATCACGAGACCCTGAACGCCCAACAGGAACGCAACGGCAATGATGAGCACCCCCGAATCCCGAACGCCCCGTCCAAGATCGTACAGCAGCCGATTCTCGGAACTCATGGAAGCCGCGTTATAGGAGATCGCGAGCCAGACCAGCACGACCAAGGACGCGAGCGCGTAGAGCCCAAGATAGACGCGCTCTCCGATGGAGGCGACGATCCCGTCGCGAAGGCGCGTTCCGGAGACAAGAAGATGGATGGCAAGAAAAACGATTGCCGCCGCCGCGAGCATGACCATGCGCCTATCCTCGTCCGTGGAAGCTTCCCAGGCTTACGCACGATACGCGGTTGCGTGATTCCATGCACCAGCTCTGGTGCCCCCCCTCCGCCGCGCGCGAAACATCGCGCTCGGCACCTCCCCCGCTTCGCAGGGGAGGAAATGATGCTGAGACGCCGCCCCATGGGCGGGCAAGGGTTTTGTCCGCGCTGGAGGCGGTGCCATAATGGTGTCGGCCAAAAGGGGAGGAATCCATGACGCGGTTCAGGACACATATGCTCGCGGTGCCGCTCGTTATGTCAGGCGTGCTAGCGGCGTCTGTCGCGCAAGCCGCTCAGGCCTCCGGCGAAACGGTCTACGGGAAATATTGCACCACCTGCCATGACGCCACGGATGGACGCGCGCCGACACGTGCCGCCCTGAAGCAGATGTCGCCGGCGCGCATTCTGCGCACGCTGGATTTCGGCCTGATGATGAGCATCGCCTATCCGATCCGGCGCGACGAGCGCGAGGCGGTGGCGAAATTCTTGGGCGGCGCGCCCGACGAAGCCCCGATTCCGCGCGAGGCGTTCTGCAAACCCGACCACCCCATCATGCCGGCGGTATCGCAGGCAAACTGGAACGGCTGGAGTCCCGGCCAAACCAATATGCGATTTCAAGGCGCCGCCAGCGCCGGGCTTAACGCGGCCGATGCCGGCAAACTGCAGTTGAAATGGGCCTTCGGCTTCCCCGGCGACGTGACCGCTTTCGGGGCGCCGACCGTGCTCAATGGAACGATCTTCGTCGGCAGCGCCGGCGGCGGCGCCTATGCCATCGACGCCAAGAGCGGCTGTCTGCATTGGGCTTTCCAGACAGGCGGGCCGGTGCGCTCCGCGCTAGTCGCGGTCCAAGACGGCGCGGGCTACACGCTCATCTTCGGCGATCAGAACGGCGGCGTCTATGCGCTCGACGCGAAGACAGGCAAACAGCGCTGGACCCAGCGCTGGACCAAGCGCGTCGAACCTCATGAAGCCGCGCGCCTCACCGCTTCCCCGGCCGTCGAAAACGGCGTGGTGTTCATTTCCGCCGCATCGTGGGAAGAAACGCGATCCGTCGATGCCGAATATCCGTGCTGCACCTTCCGCGGCAGCGTCACCGCCCTCAATGCCAAGGACGGTTCGATGGTATGGCAGACATTCCTCGTCGATCCGCCGAAGAAGACCGGCGCGACCAAGATCGGCACGGCGACCTATGGGCCTTCGGGCGCGGGCGTCTGGTCGACGCCGACGGTCGATGCGAAACGCGGCATGCTCTACATCACGACGGGCGACAATTACTCCCATCCCGCGACCTCGACGAGCGACGCGATCATGGCGCTCGATCTGAAGACCGGGCGCATTGCCTGGTCGACGCAGACCTTCCCCAAGGATGTCTACAATTCGTCCTGCGGCGCGAAGGGCGTGAATTGCCCCGAAGAAAGCGGGCCGGATTATGATTTCGGCGCCGCTGTGATGCTGGTGACGGTGCCGTCGGGGCGCGACGTGCTGGTGGCGGGGCAGAAGTCGGGCGTCGTCTATGCGGTGGACCCGCAAGACAAGGGAAAGCTCCTCTGGCAGGCCCGTGTCGGATGGACGCAATGTCTATGCGGCGGTGTCCGACTCGGTGCGGATTGCCGGCGACACGCATGAGGTCGCGCCGGTCGGCGACGCGAATTTCGATCCCAAGCTCGGCGGCGGATTGACCGCGCTCAACGCCGAAACCGGCGAGAAGGTCTGGTTTGCGCCGGGCCATCCTTGTGATCCGCCGCGGCCTGGGTGCAGCCCGGCGCAGCCGGGCGCGGTTTCGGCGATTCCGGGCGCGGTATTTTCCGGCTCGATGGACGGACATGTGCGCGCGTTCTCGACGACGGACGGCAAGGTGCTCTGGGATGCCGATACGGCGAAAAGCTACAAGACCGTGAATGGCGTTCCGGCAAGGGGCGGCGCGCTCAATGGCGCGGGTCCCGTCATCGCCGGCGGCATGGTGTTCGTGAATTCCGGTTATCCCCGCCAGGGCGGGAAACCCGGCAACGTGCTGTTGGCGTTTGGTCTGCCGGGTCAGTGATTTCCGATATGCCCCCACCGTCCGCCTTCTGCTTCGCAGTCGACGGACACCTCCCCCGTAAAATACGGGGGAGGAAACTGCTGCTGTTGGGCTTCCTCCTCTGGCCGCGAGGCGATGGGAGGAGGAAACTTAGAATGCGGCGCAGACCGGGGATTCGACGACGAGGACCGATTCCTGGTTGAAACGGCGCTTGTAGGCGTCACGGATAGCGTCGAGCTTCGTCTCGTCGCCGCCCGGCCCGACGATCAGCAATTGTTTGGAGCGCTCACGCACAACCATTGCACCGGCGTTGCGGTATTGGCCGTCAACATCCACAACCGAGAAACCAGCCGGAAAGCGGGGGATGACTTCCTCGTCGAGGAATCGGCGCCACTCTTCGTCGCTCACCATGCCGCGACCGGTCACGTTGCGTCCTAAGAAAAGCTCGGCTTGCGTCATTCTCTGCAAGCCCGGCGTGCACACATTGGGGTCGAGCTCGGCGCAGCCGGCGAGCAAGAGCGCCGCCGCAACGGCGAACGCGGCCGGCCATACCCGCCCGCTTAGGCTGGATTCCGAGTTGAACATCGGCAGCAGCGTAGAGAGTTTGATGAAATCCGGCACTAGCAAAGGTTAGGCGCTTTCGGGGCGAGCGTGCGACTGTGCTATGCTTCACGCTTGCCGCCGCAACCCTTAGGATGACGCCATGAAACGAGGCTTCCTGCTGGCGGTTCTGCTTTGTCTGGGAGCCCTGCCGGCTCTCGCGCAGACGCCCGCGCCCGCCTGGAGCGCGGATATCAACGAGATCCGCCACGTTGCCGCGATGATCCCGGGGGCGCGCCCCCTGCGCATCAACGTGCTCAAATTCGCCGAGAGCCGCCGCACGAAGAATTTCTCGGTCAAGGGCGCGCCCAAAGACCCGAGCATCCAGGCGCGCACCGCGTTCCAGGTGGTCTATCGCGACGGCACGGTGATGGTGGATTCCGGCATGGACCTGCAGGTCCACAAATTCTTCGGGCGCGGAGTCGAGGAGCCTTATTTTCCCGAACAGGCGCAGCAGGTGGAGCGGGCGCTGCGCAGCGCCAAAGCGATCGTGATGACACATGAGCATGGCGACCACGTCGCGGGTGTGATCCGCTCGCCTTTCTTCGCCGAGCTGGCGCCCAAGACGGTGCTGACGCGCACCCAGGTGCAAACCTTGATGACCGAGCCGCAAATGCCGGAGATCAAAATCACGCCGGACGTCGCGAAGCGCTTCATCGTCATCGACTACGACAAATATTATCCCTTCGCGCCGGGGATGGCGTTGATCAAGGCACCTGGTCACACGCCGGGCTCGCAGATGATCTATGTCGTCCTGGATTCGGGGAAGGAATATGTGCTTGCGGGCGATGTCGCCTGGCACATGGATGGCGTGCGCACCGTAACCGGAAAGGATGCGCCCTGGATCACGGAAGACGAGCCCTATGTTGGCGCCGAGCTGACCTGGCTCAACATGCTCACCCGGACGGAGAAGAACGTCACGGTTGTGCTGTCGCATGATGAAGAACAACGGCTGGACAACATCAAACAGAAAATTCTCGGAGACCGGTTCGAATAGGAATGGGCAAGCAAAGGGGACCAGGATGACACGCAAACGCATTGCCGCATCTGTGCTCGCGTTCGGAATGGGCGCGGCGGCGTTCGCCGTCGCGCAAGCCGCGCCTGCCACGGATGCGCCACCCGTCGCCAAGCAGGGTTATCTCTTCGCGGGCGGGAAATATTCGACGGTCAACGGCAAGCGCGTGATGACCGGCCAGATCTACGCCGAATTCCAGATGCCGAAGAATCAGACGCATCGCTATCCCATCGTCATGGTGCATGGCGCGATCCAGACCGGCACCAATTTCACCGGCACGCCGGACGGGCGCATGGGCTGGGCGGAATATTTCCTGCGTCAGGGCTACGCGGTCTATGTCATCGACCAGCCGGGGCGCGGACGCGCCAGCTACGATTCCGACAGCGAAGGGCCGCAGGCCTTTCCCGATCTCGCCGGCACCGAACAGCGCTTCACCGCGCCGGAGCGCTCCAAGCTGTGGCCGCAAGCAAGCCTTCATACGCAATGGCCCGGATCGGGAGTCGCCGGCGATCCGGTATTTGATCAGTTCTATGCCTCGCAAGTGCCCTTCGTACGCACGCCCGAAAAAGCGCAAGAGATGACGCGCGACGCGCTGGTGGCGCTGCTGGAAAAAATCGGCCCGGCGATCGTGATGACCCATTCGCAATCCGGAGCCATGGGCTGGCTCACCGCCGATGCGCGGCCCGATCTGGTGCGTGCGCTGATCCAAGTCGAACCCTCTGGTCCGCCGCTGCACGATGTCGACATGGTGGGCGCGCCGGATTATTTGCGCGATGGCGCAGCGGCGCGACCCTGGGGACTGAGCGCCATACCGATGGGCTATGCGCCGCGGGCAGCAGCGGCGGCCGATCTCGCTTTCGTGCAGCAGGAAAAAGCGGACGGGCCGGACCTCGTGCGCTGCTGGCTGCAGAAGGCGCCGGCCCGGCAATTGCCCAATCTCGCCAAGATGCCGATGCTGATCGTCAATGGCGAAGCCTCGTTCCATGCGCCGTTCGAACATTGCACGGTGAAATATCTCGAACAGGCGGGCGTGCGTCCGACCTGGATCGATCTGGGAAAAGCAGGCGTGCATGGCAATGGCCACATGATGATGCTGGAAAAGAACAATCTCGAAGTGGCCGCGGTCATCGAGAAATGGGTGGCGAAGGCGCTGCCGGCGGAAACCGCGGCGCGCTAGAGCATTTTGCATTCAGATTGATCCACCCCCACCGGCCCTGCGGGCCACCTCCCCCGTAACAACGGGGGAGGAAAGGTAATATTCGGACCAAGCGCTTTCCTCCCCCGCGCGCGGGGGAGGTGTCGTCCGAAGGACGACGAAGGGGGTGGCCCGATTCCACCAGAATGCAAACCGCTCTAGTAGTGCGTCAACTCACGCTTGTGGCCAGGCCCTTCTCGGCTTGGGGTCGTCTTGCCCGACCCCAAGCTCGCGCAGGTTGCTCGATCCAGCGATAGGAAAGCGTGGATAGGCCTATGCAGACCAATGCCAGGCCGACATTCCAGATCACTTGCCAAGACGTTCCCGCAAGCCGGCCGGCCAAGAACCACTGCGATCCCTGGATCAGCATCCAATGGATCAGATAGATCGAATAGGAAATCTCGCCCAGGAAGACGACCGGCGTTTTCGAGAGGAGGCGAGCGGTCGGGCTGTCCTGTACGGCAAGGAGGACGAGCAAAGCGACCGCCGGCAAGACAAGAAACGTGAAAACACCGCCCAGAATTGCGGCGATAAGAACGAGCGCAACAGCGGCGATGTCGGCCACGGGCGGAAGCCGACCAAGACCGTTGTCGACGGCCCGGCACAACAGGCAACCGGCAGCGAATTCGCCAGTCATCCGCAGCATTCCCGGCGCGCCTCCCCCACTAAGGCTGGACAGGCCCTTCAGCGCAAATGCCGCATAGAGGGCAAGGAACAGGCCTCCCACGAGCACAAGCGGCGTCGTCTTGGATCGCGGCCACTGCGTCGCGAAAAGAAAGAGGGGAAAGATCAGATAGGCGAACCATTCGGCGCTCAGCGACCAGGATGGGGTGTTCCAAGACGTGGGCAGGAAATATCCCCAGTTCTGAACAAGGAGCAGGGAGGCGAGGAAGGGGCCGAAACCCCAACGCTGGTCCGGTATGGGGTAGCGCTCGGCAAAGCCGGGAAGCGCGACAACCATCAGCCCCAAAACGCACAGTGTCACCAGGTGCAGCGGATAGATCCGCGCCAGCCGGGCTCGAATGAAGCCAAAGTAGTCCGCCGCATTCGCCAGCTTGCCGGCATAGACATGGGTGAGGACATAGCCGCTGAGGATGAAGAACACGTCGACGCCGAGGTCTCCACGCCAGAGGATGGGGACGCCAACCGTCAGATGGAACAACGCGACCCATACCGCCGCAACGCCGCGAAGCCCTGTAAGCGCGGGAATGTTGCGCCGCTCATGAGCGAATTTCATAAGCTGTGCCCAGTGCCATTGATGCCTGCTGCACAATTCGCAAAGGTGCTCTTCGTTCCCAAGATTCTCGTGAGCGTCATCATTTTGGCGGCGAGTGGCCCAATAACAAAAAGCCCCGCGCTTGCGCACGGGGCTTCTGATCGGCCTGCAAAGGGCTCAGGACGTGGTGTTACCCTCCCGCTCAGGGAACTCGGCCGAGGGCGCCGCCAAAACCTTATTTCTTCATGCCCTGCTGAAAGGGTGGCGGGGATCCGGTGGGCTTGCCTCCCTTTTGCGCGGGGGCGGCAAAAGGCGAAGCGGCCGGCGCACCCTTCTTGTTCTTGTCCTGCTTCGGCTTCTTCTTTTCCCGATTGCTGCGCTGTTCCTTGCTTGCCATGTCCGGTCCTCCTCGAGTTTGGCCCCGTGATTCGGGGAAGTTTAGCGCGGGTCTCCCTGCGCGTCGAATGGGCCGGACTTGCGCCGCGGCGCAGCCCGAATCGAGACTCGCATTGGCCTATGCCTGCCGTGGTTTGTCGAGCGGCGATCTGCTGCAGGGCAAACATCGGGCACTCGCAAAGCCCTGCACATGAAGCGCAATCGGCACTCGAAATCGAGCGAGCATTAAAAAGCGTTTATATCGCAAAGGTTGCGCTTCGCTGGTATGGGACGCGCGTTATTAACGATCGGCCTGCTAAAAGAATCGCGGGGGAAGCCGCAAAACGGCTGCAAGGCAAGTGTTTGTAGGGTGTTATCCTACAGATGCCCAATGGGAGGACTGCTAAGCTGATCGATAGGGGAAGCGCTCCAAATATGCTGACTCGCGCGCGCGAGGTGATGGCTGATGGTACTGCAAGCTTCGGTTCCGCTGCAGCACAAGATAACAGGCCAGACATCGCGCACGGGAGTTCAGACGCCGAACTTCTGATCAAACTCCTAGTGCGATCGGCTTCCGGGAGGTCGTGGATGCAATCTTGTTTGGCCACCGTCGGTATCGTCGCCGTATCTGCATTCTTTTGCGCATCATCCGCGCAAGCAGCGACGGCAAACGATGCGTCGAAGATCAAACACATCGTCATCATCATGCAGGAGAACCGATCCTTCGATCATTATTTTGGGACTTATCCCGGCGCAGACGGCATTGCCATGGAGGGGGGTAAACCCAAAGCCTGCATTCCCACGGGTCACAATTCTCCATGCGCCCGTCCCTATCACAACACGCAGGACGTGAATGGCGGTGGCCCGCACACCGAGTTGGACGCGCGACTGGATGTCAATGGCGGCAAGATGGACGGTTTTTATCTGCGCTTGCTTGATGCCCAATCCGAGTGCGGCGGCTTAGACACCGTCAACCCCAATTGCGCCGGAACAGTCAACTACGACGTGATGGGTTATCACGACCGCGGCGACATTCCGAACTATTGGGCGTATGCGGACAATTTCGTTCTGCAGGATCATATGTTCGAGCCGACTGCGTCATGGAGCCTGCCGGCACACCTCTTCATGGTGTCCGCATGGTCGGCCAATTGTAAAACCAATGATGACGCGGCCGGTTGCGTCAACAACATCGACCTTCTGCCGCCCAAGGACACGCGCGACCGCATCAAACAGGTCCTGGGCGTACAATGGCTCACCAAGGACTGGTTCTCGCAAAAGCTCCACGATTATGTGCCGGTGATGTTCCCCGCACCAAAACCAGCCGCGCCAATTGTGCGGGCACAAAACGGACGTATCGATGGCCAGAGCCCGAATTGGCATTTCGCGTGGACGGACATCACCTATCTGCTGCATCGCGCCGGCGTGAGCTGGGGCTACTATGTCGCAAAGGGCGACGAGCCCGATTGCGAGGATGACCGTCTGAAATGCGCGCCGGTCCCGCAGGATGCGCAGACCCCGGGCATCTGGAATCCGCTGCTGAGTTTCGGCACGGTGCGCCAAGACGGTCAGCTCGGCAACATCAAGGACGTGAGCGAATTCAGCAAAGCGGCTAGGAAGGGTACCTTGCCGGCGGTGAGTTGGGTCATTCCGGACCGCGCCCACAGCGAACACCCTTCCGCACGCGTGACCGAAGGTCAGGCCTATGTGACGGGCCTCATCAACGCGGTGATGTCCGGACCGAACTGGAACGACACGGTCATCTTCCTGGCGTGGGACGATTGGGGCGGATTCTACGATCACGTCGTCCCCCCGACGGTCGATAAGAACGGCTATGGCTTGCGCGTGCCGGCACTGACCATCAGCCCCTATGCGAAGAAGGGCATGATCGATCATCAGACGCTGAGCTTCGACGCCTATCTCAAATTCATCGAGGACGTGTTCCTGAACAAGCAGCGTCTGGATCCCAAAACCGACGGCAGGCCGGATCCGCGACCAAGCGTAAGAGAGAATGTGAGCTTGCTCGGCGATCTGTGGAGCGAGTTCGATTTCTCGCAAGCACCGCGCCCGCCTTTGTTGTTGAACGAACGACCGCCGAGCAGTCTGCGCTAAGACAAACAAAAAGCCCCGCGCGCGAGCACGGGGCTTTTTGTTTTCGATGTGATTGGCGGTCCTTCGAGACGCGCGGCTGGCGCCACGCCCCTCAGGATGAGGATTGTTTTGTGATCCGTTTTTTGCAGGCCGGGCGGCGACCGACTCTCCCGCGTGTTAACACGCAGTACCATAGGCGCTGGGGGCTTTAACGGCCGAGTTCGGAATGGGATCGGGTGGAGTCCGCCATAGCTCGTGAGAGCGACGGCGGAAAACGGATTTGAATATCTCGGATTCCAACGCATTCGCGTCTCGCCTGGGTTCATCACCAGGCATGGGACAATTCATGCATGAGCGTTCAAGCCGATCGAGCGATTAGGACTGGTAAGCTCAACGCATTGCTGCGCTTACACACCCAGCCTATCGACGTGGTAGTCTTCCACGGCTCTCGGCGAGACCTGGTTTTGAGGTTAGTTTCCCGCTTAGATGCTTTCAGCGGTTATCTAGTCCGCACGTAGCTACCCGGCAGTGCCGCTGGCGCGACAACCGGTCCACCAGAGGTGCGTTCTTTCCGGTCCTCTCGTACTAGGAAAAAGTCCTCTCAAGTCTCGAACACCCACGGCAGATAGGGACCGAACTGTCTCACGACGTTCTAAACCCAGCTCACGTACCACTTTAAATGGCGAACAGCCATACCCTTGGGACCTGCT
>WNFL01331900.1_pt8 | contig 13000 bp, 10 predicted proteins | sample 5400361 | NCBI WGS metagenome assembly WNFL01 (sample SAMN13153351, study PRJNA577476) | soil metagenome | isolation source: 40 cm soil on Douglas fir-dominated hillslope | place: USA:California | collected 2013-09-17
CCGATGGATTTTGGTGGCGCAACCAGACCGATCTATCGCCCAATCCAAACTATTTCTTTACCAGCATTCGCAACGCGGAAAATGTTGGAGACAATTTGCGGTCGAAACATCCGGAGATCGATGCCGTGAATGCTATGTTCCCATACTTGACCGCCGAGATGGGAGGGGGGATGGCGCTTTCCTATCACCGGCGTCCGCGATTGAGCGTCGACGATACGGCGGCCATGGAAGTGGTCAAGTTGGGATCGGGCGTGGTCCTCTACGGCTATTACATGTTTCACGGGGGTACGAATCCGGAAGGAAAGAAAACATCTCTACAGGAGTCGCAAGCCACCGGGTATCCCAACGACTTGCCGGTCAAGAATTACGATTTCCAGGCTCCGCTGGGAGAGTTCGGGCAGATGAATCCGTCTTACCGCGCTCTGAAGACGTTCCACCTTTTCCTGAATGATTTTGGAGCGAGCCTGGCGCCGATGACCCCGTATTTTCCGGAACGTTTGCCTGAAAGCAAGGAAGACATTGCGACTCCACGCTTGGCAGCGCGCCTCGAGGGCGATCACGGATTCTTGTTTCTGAACAATCACGAACGCACCTATCATTTGCCAGAACACGAGAACTTTCAGGTCAGACTTGAGACTAATTCTGGGCCATTGGATATGCCGCGACGTCCCGTGAAAATTCCGAGCGATGCTTACACCATGTGGCCGGTCAACCTTGACTTGGGCGGGGCGCTCCTCCGCTATGCGACGGCCCAACTTTTGTGCAAGTTGGACGATCCGCATACCTATGTCTTCTTTGCCTGGCCAGGCATCCCCGCGGAGTTCGCCTTGAAAGAAGAGACCGACATGTTGATCGAAAGTCGAACCGGCCGTGTCTCTCGCGAAGGGGGAACGGCCTACGTCGACCAAGTCGAGCCGGGAAGTAACGGTGTAATCCAGATTCGCGGCCGCAACAATGCGCGGATCAACATTCTGGTTCTTTCCCGAGAGCAAGCATTGACCATATGGAAGGCTCCACTGGCAGGACGCGAACGGCTAATCCTGTCGCCAGCGCAGCTGTATTTCGATTCCAATGGTGTGCATGTGGCTGCCAGCGATCCTTTACACCTGAAAGCCGCTCTATTCCCTGCGCTGAACCGTGTCCCAACTGGTTTTACGGAGGACGGCAAGGACGGGATTTTCACCGTGTATTCGGCGCGCGTCCAGCCAGTTTCGGGACAGGCGGAGGCACGGCCGACGCGCGAAGCGGCAGCAGCTCCTCCCGTGAAAGTGAGTAGGGGAGCCGCTGTAATCCCAGACGAGTCGGCCTTCGCCACCGCCGCCAGCTGGCGCATTCGGGTGCCGCGCGTCGCGTCGGCCGTTCCGACGAGCGTTTTTCTGCAAATCAATTACGAAGGAGATATTGCGCGGCTGTATGCGGACGGAAAGCTGGTGACTGACAATTTCTATAACGGGGCTCCCTGGCTGATTGGGCTGGACCGGATTCCTCAAGCAGCGTGGGACAAGCTGGAACTGAAAATCCTGCCGCTCCCGGAGCACGTGCCAATCTATCTTCCCAACGGCGCTCGCCCTGCATTTCCTGCCGGTGGCCAAGCGGCAAATCTCAAAGACGTGCAAGTAATTCGAGAGTACGAAGTGGTCATGGACGTGAAGCCGTAAAACCGATTACTTTCTGGAACGCGCTTGCACAGCCATTTTCCGGACGGTCGCCATGGAGTTTCTGCCACGTTCAGTCCGGGCGCAGCCGAACCGGGTTGGTCGCGGAAGAGCAACCATTTAGTTGTAGATTCGGTCAATTTCACAATTGCGCAACCTTTTGGTTGCTCCTTTCTGGTATCGCCAGCAGGCAAGCCCGAAATCGCTCGGTTCTAATTTTGATAAAATTATTTAGTTAATAATGAAATCGATAGCGTAACTCTACGGATAACTCCCGCGGATTGTTCCAATGGAATCCCCCGAAGGTCTGGCTGTTGTCGAGGTCCACCCGCCGGTTGGCAACGTTCAAGGCATTGACTGACGCAGAGAAGCGCTCACCGAAGTCCTTGCCGAGGGACAGATCGAATGTCGTATGCCCAGGCAAGTTATCTCCCGGATACGGCTGGCCGGGAAAAGCGTTGCTGAAGCCGGAGCCGTAGTAGACGTTAGTGGAAGCAAACGACCTCCAGGGTAGAGTGATGTCGCCGCCAAAGTTGAGGGTGTTGCGCTGGTCGTGATCGAGCGGGCAGAGGCCGGGGTTAGGATCGCATAGATTCGTGGTGAAATCCGTGAACCCGCCGTTGATCGCGCCGCCGCCTAGTGTTACTTGGTTGGAGTAGGCGAGGTGGACTTGACCCCGGTGGGCGATCCGAGGAGAGCGCAGTGTCAACTCCCAGCCACGAACCGTCGCCCGCTCAATCGTGAGGGGCAGGCAAAGGCCCGATCCAATGCAGCCGTGATCGAAGAAGTTGTGGGCGCTGGTTTTGAAGTTATCGGCGTCGAGAACCCACCCGTGATAGGGAATCGTGATGCCGAACTGGTGCTCTTCATCACGTTCGCCCTGAAGCGGCAGGAACCCGCAGGCGTTCGTGGTGCAAAACTGCTCCAGACGACCTCCAACGGTGAGCAGGGGTGCCGCTTGGTAGTAATGCCCGTAGAAAGCCCGGAACGTCCAATTCAGACGGGGGACATGAAGTGCCGCACCGAAACGCGGGCTGATGGCGTTCTCGGAATTGCCGCCGATGAAGTGCGTGGGGCGAATTCCGGCGCTCAGCGTAAGCCAGGAAAATGGTTTGAATTTGTCGTCGATGAAAAAGCTTGCCAGGCTGCCGGAAGCAGGATCGCTCTCAGCAAACGAATGCATTGGAGTGGTAGGTGTGGCCTGGAAGATGGCTTGGAAAAACTGGCTGTCGCTTTGGTGAAAACCGTAGAAGCCCACCTGCAGATCGTTCTTTGCAATATTGGCCCCGAGGCTAACCTGTCCCCCGGCGTAGGTCGAAGTGTGATGGTCGGTTGTAGCCGTTGAATCGGCCGGTGAGCTGTCGTAATTGGCGATGTTGCGATGGTAGAAGGGCGAGACTGTCAGCAGGACCTTGGAATTGAATGTGTGGACCCAGGAGAAATTCACCAATGCATCGGATTCGTGATTCCCATCGCGAAGATCGAGGCTGGGATACTGCGCCTGAAATCCATTTGCCGCGATGTCGGCGTTCTCAATGTCGTTCGGGAAGGGATCGTAGGGAATCTGGTAGTAGTCCTTGCGAGCTGAGGTGACGAGGCGCAGCTGATTGGAAGGATCGACGTTGAATATGAACGATCCGAACCCGCCAAATCCATTGACCGCATCGTGTACCACTTTTGAAACCGGCGTTTGCAAGCCCAGGTCGCTGCGGTTCCCATTCACACTAGCGTAATAAGCGAAGCGCTCAGTGTGACTGCCGAAGCTGAACTGGTCGTTCGTTTGGTTGAAGTTTCCGGCGCTGAGCACCAGCTCCGCCTGGTTGTTGCGTTCGAACCCGGAGCGCGGCACGATGTTGAACACGCCATAGGTACGGTCGCCAAATTCCGCGCCGTAGCTTGTCTTTGGGATCAAACTGAGGGCCGATATTGGATGCAATGTTCGTATTGGGCACGGGAACGCCGTCCACCAGCCAACTCGTCTGATGGCCGCCGCGGATGTGCAGCTGGTCATGGGTAACATAGGCTCCGGGAACATAATTCGTGATCATGGCCATGCTGTTGCTGCGCGATGCGCCCGGCGTCCGCTGAATGTCCAAACGGCTCACCAATGTGGTCGGTGTTGCCGAATCGGTGGGCACAATCGAAAGATTTTCCGTCACCTCAACAGTCTCCTTTGTGCTGGCTACACGCAGTTGAAAGTGGACCACGGGAACCGTGCCTGAGTTGACCTCGACATTCTGCTCCGTTTGCACGAATCCTGGGCTGGCGACGCTGACGGAGTAGTCGCCCAGAGGAACTGCGCTCAAGGCGAACTCACCGTTAGCGTCGGTATTTGTGGTTTTGGCCCAATCGGAGGTCTTGGCCCGCAGCATGACCATGGCCCCCTGCACCGGCCGGTGCTGCGGATCATGCACGATCCCTCGAATCGAGCCAAAGATTGTGGCGAAGGCACTGGGGATAAGTAAAAGAGTGAGAGCTGCGAAGGCCGCTAGAGCCTTAAGAAAGGAGCGCTTCATTGGATTCCTCTTCTCACGCACCGCCTGCGCACGGAAGACTGCAATAGACACGCAAACGCGCGGACGCTAACAACAGTTGTTGTCGAAAACGAACGTTGGGAGCTTAGAAGTTAGCGCGAGGGAGGGCCGCGTTCCGAATTACGCAGAACGGGCTGCGAGGCAAAACCGATGTGGTTGGCAAGAGTAACCAGACTTGCGTCCGGTGGTTGGGACGCAGAGAATTCAGGTGTTTCTGCTTGTCCCAAAGAGGCTGGAGTCGCGCTTGGTGAGCGATGCGGACAGCGCGGCGCTGCCGCTTGAAATCCGGGGGTGGCGTCGGCGGACATTCCCGACATGCCAGCCATGTCCGACATTCCAGACTGGCAGTGGTGCTTCCCGTCCCGGCGGCAGCAAGCAGGCGTATCGGCGTCCGTGGCCGCAAATGCCACCGGAGCGACCGAGGAACAGCCGATCACCGACAGCACGAAGATTGCAAGTAGACGCCGCATTCCTTTCGCAACGTAGCACATCGTCGTAAGTGTGGCAAACGAGAAGCGCAAACTTTTGGGCTCTTTCGTGTCTTTTTTCTAAGTTTTAGCTTCCTGTGTTTTAGCCCATTCTTGCCACTATAAAATCATTATTTACAGTAACTTAAGCGAAGAATGTATTGACGCAGCATCCAACAAAAGACCGTGCGCTCGAAATCACGGGCGCCCCAAATCGCCGCACTCCCTTCCAATCGAGCGCGAAGTGCTTTCTGCAAAATGGAGCCTTCAACCAGACTGGAGTTTTCGAGACAATGACGACAGGTGTACAACCAGCTCTCCCATTACCCGCCAAGGCCGAAGCAGCCAGGATCCTCTCAGTTGGCGAAATTTGCGAAACTCGTGGCCACTATCTTCGGAGAGTTTTCCGTGGCGGCGGAGGCCTGATGACCCTAGTGGGACTTACTTCGGCGGAATTCCGTCCATGCGCCAATAGCTCTTCCTTGTCGTTGTCGCATGGGGTTTTGTTGCGAGGATGGCTGCGAGCCCGGGTGCACGGTTTACTCGCCGATCTGGAGCGAGATCACGATGGGCAGGCTTTCAAACAACAACTGGAGTTCGACCGCCGGCACGGCCGCGTTGGCGTGCAGGCTATAGTCGGTACCGGTGACGACGGTGGGTACCGAGAGCATACAGCCATCACTGAGACCGGGAACCTTGTTCTTGAAATTGCCTGCGACCATGTTTCCGACTTCCCCGAAGGCGTCAAAAACATCGTCGCCTACTTGATCGAGATCCATTCCAAGCATCTTCGAAGCCATGAGCGCGGCCGCTTTCCCGCTGCAACGGATGCACAACAGGCCGCAGAGCTGGCCTGCCAGGCCCACCATGGAAGTGAGGTCCGACACCTCCTCTGTTGCCGCCGCCGGAGAAGTCAGTTTGCAGCCGAGCATGAGTTCAAACACTTCCCGCGCCGATTGTTCCAGCAGCGGAGCCCAGTTTTGGGGAGTGCCGGAGGCAGCCGATGCGGCCGCGGTCATGATTTCCCCGCCAGAATGGGGATGATTTGTTCCTTTACCTGATCCGACGTAAAGGGCTTGCGGATGTAGCCGCGGGCCCCAGCGGAGATGGCCTGGACGACGTGGGCTTCGCTGCCCTCGGTCGTGATCATGACCACGGGCACGCCCTTCGCATTCGCTACGCTAGGGAGTTGCTTGATGAACTCCAGCCCGTCCATGATGGGCATGTTGATGTCGCACAGGATGATGTCGACGAGGTTGTCGTTCAGAAGATTTAAGGCCTCAGCTCCGTTGGCGGCCTCCAATACCTGCTGCAGCTCCATGCCGGCCTGGCGCAACGAACGCTCCACAATCTTTCTCATGACTGAAGAGTCGTCAACGATAAGAGCGCGTATGCTGTTCATGACAAAGCCCACTTCTCCACTGGGCAAGACCATTTGGCCAAGACCAGTTGGGCAAGACAGTTTCGCTACCTGCGTCCGCACTTGCTGTATCGGCCAGTTTGACGCGGAACTTGAGCATTCATTGGACGGTTCCAGGCTGACGGCTCAGATTAGCGGTTCAGGATTTCTGAGCCAGAACAGGCAGGATTTGTTCGCGGACTTGCTCCGCCGCGAAGGGCTTCCGGATGTAGCCGCGCGCCCCGTAGGCGAGAGCCTGCACGACTTCGGACTCGCCGCCTTCGGTGGTGATCATGATCACGGGCGCACCTTTCGCCATCCCGCTGGCACAGAGCCGTTGGAGAAGCTCCAGCCCGTTCATCACAGGCATATTGATGTCACAAAGCACCAAATCGACGGTATTGTCCTTGAGCAAGGATAGTGCTTCGAGTCCGTCGGACGCGGTCAGGACCTCCTGGAGCTGGATGCCGGCCACGCGGAGGGCATGCTCAATCATTTTCCGCATGACGGACGAGTCGTCTACGATTAGCACGCGTAAGCTGTCCACAGCACACTCCTTACGCCTTTCGTATCAAGAAGGGCACAATTTGCTCGCGCACCTGCCGCGGCGTGAAAGGCTTGCAGATGTAGCCGCTTGCGCCCGAAGAGAGGGCCTGTGCCACGTCGGCCTTGCCACTCTCGGAAGTAATCATGATCACGGGCACGCCTTTTCCGTGGCTGTCCACGGGGCGGCGCTTGAGAAATTCCAATCCATTCATCTCGGGCATGTTGATATCGCAGAGAATCAGATCCAAAGTGTGATCTTTGAGGACGGCCAAAGCCTCATTCCCATTGCCGGCTTCAAAGACTTGTGTGATCTCAACGTCCGCCATGCGGAGGGCGCGTTCCACCATCTTCCGCATGGCGGAGGAATCGTCGACGATCAAAAGGCGGATGCTGCTCATGAGGCGGCAAACATTTCCCGTCCGGACAATGGCGGTCTTTCGTTCTCTTCCTCGGTCATCGGCTGCGGAGGGCCCGGACTTTAGAGCCGCTATGTACTTTACAAAAAAGCAAATGGGCAGAAACCGCAATTGATTCTCCGGGCTTTGCCTCGCTTGTTAGCACTTTTGCCGGTCAGCGTTATATCCTCGGCTCGTGCCGCCCAAGTCTTCGTCGCAACGCTCGCCCACCGCAGGTTTGCTCCTCGGCTTGGTCCTGACCCTGGGCGCCGTCGTCGCCTATTCCGCTTACATAACGGCGCAAATTCGGGGATTGCGGCAGTTGCAGAGCGACTTGGCGGACCGGAACCGGAAAGATTCGCTGCAGTTATTGCGCATTCAGAATGACTTGAATTCACTAGCGCTGGCTATGCGCGACATGCTCGATGCCGACGAGCCGTATCCGCTGGTGGCGTGGTCGGCGCAATTCGAGAGAATTCATGGCGATTTGGATGATGCGTTGCGACGCGAAGAGGCGGTCGCCGTGGTCGAAAGCTCGGCAGAGCAGCGCGCATTTTTGCGAAGTTCGCTGACGCAATTTTGGGATGCTACGGAACGGACGTTCGCGCTGGCCCGCAGCGGCAAGGAGAAAGAGGCGAGGGAGGAAATACGGCTCTCGCTGCAAGCGCGTTTGGCGGGGCTGAACACGGCAGTGGCGCGCTTGCTGGTGCAAAACAATGAAACCGAAGAGCAGGCGGCGGCGGGGGGGGGGGCGATTTACGATCGCGTGCAAAACCGCGTGTATGTTTTTTTGACGGCGACGCTACTGGCGATTACGCTGACGAGCCTCTACGTGATCATCGCCAATCGCCGCTTGTTCGGGCGGTTGGCGGAGCTTTCCGGCCAGCGTAGCGAGCTGGCGCAGAAATTGATTGCGACGCAGGAATCGACGTTGCTGCATGTTTCGCGGGAACTGCACGATGAGTTCGGGCAAGTGTTAACGGCCATTGGATCGATGCTGAAGCGGGCCGGTAATCACGCGCCGGAAGGATCGACACTACGCGCGGATCTGCGCGAGGTGTCGGAAATTGCGCAGTCGTCGCTCAACAACGTACGCAGCTTGTCGCAAGCGTTGCATCCAGTGATGCTGGATGAAGCAGGACTGGAAAGTACGATTGAGTGGTACCTGCCTGTCCTGGAGCGGCAAACCGGAATTAAGATTTCTTATGCAAAAACTGGGACGCCGTTTGCGGTGGAAGGCGGTGCCGGCGTGCACGCCTACCGTATCCTGCAGGAAGCGTTGAATAATGTCGTGAGGCATTCTGGGGCACGCGAGGCTTGGGTGCGGATGCGTTTTCTACCGCAGATGCTGCAACTGGAAGTGGAAGATCACGGCAAAGGATTTGCGCCGCAGTTGGGGCAGCATGGAATTGGTTTGGTGGCGATGCGGGAGCGCGCCGGGTTGCTAGGCGGGACGCTGGCCGTTGAGAATATAGCGGGAGGTGGAACAATAGTGCGACTGAATGTTCCAAGGAACCAACAGGAGCCGAATGCCTGACAAGGGTGCCAACAAAATCACTGTTCTTTTGGTGGACGATCACAGCCTCGTCCGGCGCGGTTTCCGGCGCATTTTGGAAGACGAGACGGACTTGGCCGTCATCGGCGAAGCCAGCGACGGTGGTGAGGCCGTTCGCCTGGCGAAAGAGCTGCAACCGCAAGTGATTGTGATGGATTGCGCGTTGCCCAGTATGAACGGACTGGACGCAACACGAAAAATTCTCGCGGCCAATCCCGCCACGGCCGTGCTGATGTTGAGCATGCACTCGGAAGAAACCTGGGTGCATCAGGCGCTCGACGCCGGCGCTCGCGGTTATTTGCTGAAGAGCATCGTGGACATGGAACTGGTCACCGCCATCCGGCGTGTGGCACGCGGAGAAATCGTGCTCGATCCGCAGGTGGCTAAGACAGCCACGTTGAAGGGAGAAAGCACCTCCGCGCTCACGGCTCGCGAGATGGAAGTGCTGCAATTGATCGTGGATGGGCAGTCGAACAAGGAAATAGCAGTGAAGCTTGGCCTGAGCGCCAACACGGTGGCGGTGCATCGCGCGAACATCATGGATGCTCTTGGAATTCACAAAACCGCTGAACTGGTGGTGTATGCCATTCGCAATGGGTTGGTGAATATTCCATGAGCGAGGGCCTGCAAGAGCCCATGAACAGGCGCAATTTCCTGCGCGGAGCGGCCGGTGTGGCATCCGCAGCTCTCTTGAGCCGAAACGCTTTCGCCACGTCGGCCGCGGCTCCGGGGTTCCGTTTCACCGACGTGACCGACGCCGCAGGTATTCGTTTTTGTCACAACAGCGCTGCCTACGGGGGCAAGCTGTTGCCCGAAACGCTCGGCTCGGGCTGCGCCTTTCTCGATTACGATGCCGACGGATGGCAGGACATACTGCTGGTCAACGGGATGGACTGGCCCGGGCACAAGAAGCAGCGCTCAACGCTGCAGCTCTATCGCAACAATCGTGACGGAACGTTTACCGACGTCACGCGGCGTGCTGGTCTCGATGTGGAAATGTACGGCATGGGCGTGGCCGTGGGCGACTTCAACAACGACGGTTTTCCCGACATTCTAATTACTTGCGTGGGACAGAATCGACTCTTCAAGAATACGGGGAAGGGAACGTTTGTCGATGTAACCCAGGCCAGCGGTCTCGGCGGGCGCTTGAGCTTCAGTACCTCGGCTCTTTGGTTTGACTACGATCGCGACGGACGGCTGGACCTGTTTGTGTGCAACTACACCAAATGGTCGTCGGAACACGATGTATTTTGCAGCCTGGATGGCAAGCACAAGTCATATTGCACACCGGAAGCCTACCAGGGCAAGACATGCTGGCTCTTCCACAATCGAGGAAATGGAACATTCGAGGAGGTCACGGCCAATAGCGGAATCTTCGATAGCAGTTCGAAATCCCTAGGCGTGGCGCTGCTCGACTACGACCAGGATGGCTGGCCCGACCTGCTGGTCGCCAACGATACGCAGCCCAACAAGCTGTACCGCAATCAGCGCAACGGCACGTTCAAAGACGTGGCCGTCGAGGCAGGACTTGCCTTCAGCAGCGAAGGCAAAGCGCGCGCAGGCATGGGTGTGGACATTGGCGATTTCGAGAATTCGGGTGCAGCTGGGATTGCCATAACCAATTTCGACAACGAAATGATTGGCCTTTACCGCGCCGCCGACAAGGGCTCTTACGAAGATATCGCCCTGCCAGACGGCGTTGGACTTCCGTCAAAAACTACTCTGGGATTCGGCTGTGCGTTCCTCGATGCCGATCTCGATGGCTTTCTGGACTTAGCTGTGGCTAACGGACACATCGACGACACCGTGCGTAACATTCGCGGCAACGTGGGCTACGCGCAGCCACCGCAGCTTTTTCTCAGTATTCCTTCGAACACCGGAAAGCGGATGTTTCGCGATGTTGCCAATGACCTAGGCGATGGGTTTCGATCTCCTAAAGTCGGCCGCGGCTTGGCGTACGGCGATTTTGACCGCGACGGGGATCTGGATGTGTTGATGACTACCAACAACGGCCCCGCGTATCTCTACCGCAACGATCAGCTGGCTGGAAACCGTAGCATTCGCTTTCACCTGACAGGTACGCAATCCAACCGCGATGCCATTGGAGCGTCTGTGAGGATTGAGCACGGAGGCGTGATGCAGTCCCGGCTGGTCAAGGGCGGGTCAAGCTATCTTTCGCAGTCGGAGCTGCCGGTGACGTTTGGCGTGGGCAAGCTGGATAAAATTGCGCGGGCAGTCATTCAATGGCCGAATGGAAAAATGGAAGACTACAAAGACCTTGACACCGGGCGAGCCTACGAGTGCATTGAGGGAAAGGGAATTACCGCTCGAACCGGATTTTGAATCGATTTGCGATGAGAGTTACCCGCTGCCTGCCAGGGCGGTGTCGAGGCGAACTTTGGATCGTTTCTCCCGCAACTCCAAAGACGGACGCTCTACCAGGTAGTAGGAAAGACATGCAAGCCCCACGCCGAAAAGCGGCTTATAGGCGGGTTGTCCGGGTGGCATGAAAAAGAATGGTTGTTGCCACAAATAGAGGCTGTAACTGAGTTTCCCCAGCCACACTACGGGAGCAATGTTTAGGATCCGATACGGAGTCTGGACGACATGCAAGAGCAGCCCCGCCATGCAACAATTCATGACAGGCCACAACACAAAAAGCTCGAGAAGCGTTCGGGCTGGTGTGTCGGCGGGATAATACGGAATCAGAATCACCGCCGACAGCATGATCAACGCTACCAAGAGACTAATTTTCGGTATCTTACAACCGTAAATGGCAAGGAGACAGCCTATTGCCAGATTTCCTGCAACGGCAGGAAACATCGTATAGCCGCCGCCTGGAACCTTGAAGTGATAGCAAATCGAGCTGAAGATAGGTCCGATCGCGAGGGCGGCGAGGAGAACTGCGACTCTATGGCGATGAAACATCTTGAGGGCGCTGGGCCAAATAAAGTAAAACTGCTCCTCAACGCCGAGCGACCAAAGGTGTCCAACCATCCAAGGCGTACCGGTGTCGTAGTTTATGAGATACAGAAACATGGCTCCGATGTCGATCCATCGAAGCTCGTGCCAGTACACGACTGTGGCAAATAGCATGAAAACGCCAGCCGCCGGCAAGATCCGATATGCGCGTCGTATGTAAAACTCCCGCAGGTTGAGGGTGGAAGTGCGAGAGTGCTCGTTCAGCAGGATCGTAGTAATCAGGTAACCGGAGATGACGAAGAACATACGTACACCACTGCCGGCGTACACTTTCAAAACATCAGGGACACGTCCGGAGCGGGCAAGATGGCCAATGAGCACGAGTGAAACGGAAATCGCGCGGAGGCCGTCCAGAGAGGGAATGCGCTTCATGAGGTGATGCAGTTTACCATTCCATTCCGAATCCTGCTTCCCTAGTGCTTTTGTATTATTGTGCCGCCTTGGATCCGAGACTAGATTTCCGTCAGTCTCACTGGTCCTTCTGGATGGTGATGTAGGGCTTTCCAGAAGGCCTCCAGGTGCGCACGTTTTCTTGAGAAGTCCGACCTCAGATTCACGGAGATCCCCATGATTCGCAGCCACATACTTACCGTTCTTGTTGCTCTGTTCGCATTGTTGACCCTTGCCCTCGGTGATGAAGCCGCAAAGAAACCTGCAGCGGAGAAGGCTGTGACGGTCAAGGGCTATGTGCTCGATTCCGCGTGCGCTTTTACTAAGGGCTTAAAGAAGCCGATTAGCGCGGAGTGCGCGACGGCCTGCGCCAAGGGCGGATCGCCGCTGGTGATTCTGACTCCGGCAGGAGAGATTTACTGGCCGATTTCGGGGGATACGCCCTCGGCCGAGCAGAACAGCAAACTGCTGCCGTTTGCCGGGCAGAAAGTGACAGCCACGGGGAAAATCTTCAAACGCGGCGGATCACAGGCTTTGGTGATTGATCACGTGGAAACGCAGGTAGCGGCAAAGTAGCGTCAACGCCGCCAAGATTCTGAGCCGGGCGGAGCGCCCGTGCCACACAAGACTTATGCATTCCTTCCCGGAGCGCTCGGCGCTTCCAGGCCGTAAACTCTCTCTGCTCGTTCTTGCGCTGTTTGTCGCGGCGGCGTATCTCTACGCTTTTCCGCAGGCCAATCTGATTTATCCCGCGGTGGTGTTGCTGCACGCTCTTGGCGGCGTGGTGGCCATGCTGTTCCTGCTACCGTGGCTGCTGCGGAACTTTCGACGACAGTCGTGGGCAGCGCGGGTGGCGTGGCTGGTTTTGCTGGCGGGCGGAGTTCCAGGGTTGGTATTGCTGAAGATTGGGACGCGGCATTCGCACTATCAGTGGCTGTATTGGCACATGGGCGTGTCTGTGCTGGCGGGTGCGCTGCTGCTGAGCGTTTGGGCTTCCCGGCGGGGGTGGCTGGCGGTTGGGGTGGTACCGCGAATCGCTCAAGTTGCGATATGCCTGGTGCTGCTGGGCGGATTGAG
>WNFL01073641.1_pt2 | contig 12998 bp, 11 predicted proteins | sample 5400361 | NCBI WGS metagenome assembly WNFL01 (sample SAMN13153351, study PRJNA577476) | soil metagenome | isolation source: 40 cm soil on Douglas fir-dominated hillslope | place: USA:California | collected 2013-09-17
CCGTGTTCTCACGGAGCGCGCGGAGCGCCTCGCGGACGAACTCCCAGCCGCCGTACGTCACCATCACGACCGAGATGTCCGGCCGCGCGACGGCGGGAAACGAAAGGGCGGTCACGCGCGCCCGCCCTTCAGGAGGCCCCGGAGCCGGCGGTAGAGCTCGCGAGCGGGTGCCGTGTAGCGGAAGAGGCGCAGGTCGAGCACGCGCTCGAACTCCGCGCGCATGGCCCGAAGCTCGCCCTCGAGGCGCTGCAGATCGCGCTCGAGGCGAGCTCGCTCGCGGCGCTCGCCGTCGATCGTCTCCGAGAGGCGGAGACGCTCCCCGGCCCCGCTCGCGAGGGCGGAATCGCGCGCGCCCCGCAGCGAGTCGGCGCGCCGCGCCTCGGCGGCGATCCGAGTGGACGCGCGACGCCACGGAGCCGGGCCGCGCTGCGGGCGTTCCCACGCCGAACGCTCGGCGATCTCCGCGAGGACGTCGAAGTGCGCGTCGAGCCTCCGCTCGAGCTCAGTTGCCTCCGCGGGCGCACCCGCGCCGGAGAGAAGCGCCGAGAGTTGCGCGGCGAGCGCGTCAGGCGCGCTCGAAGGATCGACGAAGAGCGTGGGCGTGCCGAACCCGACCGCCACCGCCCGAGCGTCCGGCGCGGACGTGACGAGGAGCGCTGCGTTCGCGACGACGGCCGCGAGGTCGGCCAGGGTCGCGCATTCGGGGATGACGTGCGCTCCTCCCGCGAGGTGGACGGCCAGCGTGTCGACACGCTCGCGATCGCCGAGAGCGGGAGAGAGCGAGACGAGAACGATGGCGACGCCCCCGTGCCGCGCGGCCGCATCCTCGAGAAGCGTCGCGATTCTTTCCGGGTCTCTCGAGAGCGGCTCTCCGACATGTACCACGAGAGCGCGACCCGTCCTCGGGAACCACTCCATGGCCCGCAGGTACGCCAGCCGCCGCTCGAGGTGCGCGGGCGAGAACACGCGGCGAGCGAAGAGCGCGGGCTCGGGCACGACGGTGATCTCTCTCTCCACGCCAGCGGCGAGGAGTCGCGCGCGCGAACGCTCGTCCCGCACCGACAGATATACCGCTGACCGGGCCGCCGCACGGACACGCACGGCCCCGTCACGGTCCAGGTCGTGAGGCACGCCGAGCGCGTTCCATGCGAGGGCAGGGCGATCCTCAGTCTCGCCGAACCCTTCGATCAGCCAGCGGCCGACCCGGAGCGGCGCGAGATCCCCGGCCGGCAGCTCGTACCAGGCGGCGAAGTGCGTGTCGTCGAACGTCAAGAGGTCTCCGCTTCCGACGAAGGCCGCGTCGAGCTCTGAGCTCAGCTCCGAGAGCCTCGCGGGAGTCTGCGGCCCGAAAGGCTCGGCGAGGCGGCCGGCGTCGAGCGGGATCGGGCGCAGCCGCCCGAAGGGCGCGAACGTGCGCACCTCGGCGCCGGGCGACCGGCGTCTCAGCTCCGCCTCGACGACCCTCGCGGCGATCAGATCGCCGAAGATCGCGGCGTCGAAGCAGCCCCAGAGGCCTATCCGCGCGGCCCCGACGTCGGCCGCCCCGCCTCCCGCGCTCTCTTGCTCCATCGGCGTGCGCGCATTATGCCGATCGCACGGTGATCGAGACTCGCTTCAGCGTCGTCATCCCCACCTATCAGCGCCGCGACGTCGTCGTCGAGAGCGTGCGCGCTCTCGCGCGGCAGACGTTCGAAGGCGGATTCGAGGTCGTGGTCGTCGTCGACGGCTCGACCGACGGTTCGGCGGAAGCGCTGAGGTCGCTCCGGACGCCGTTCCCGCTCACGGTGCTCGAGCACCCGAACCGCGGCCTCGCCGCCACGCGGAACCGGGGAGCGGAAAGCGCCGCGGGCGAGCTCCTTCTCTTTCTCGACGACGACATGGAGGCAGATGCGCGGCTCCTCGCCGAGCACGACACGTCGCATCGCGACGGAGCGGACGTCGTGATCGGCCACATCCCGGTCCATCCCGGCTCGCCGCCCGGCTTCCTGAGCCGGGGAGTCGGCGAATGGGCCGAACGGCGCCTGGAGAGGCTCTCGGTGCTCGGCAGCGCTCTGCCCGTTCAGGAGCTCCTCGGAGGACAGCTCTCGATCGCGCGCGAGCGGTTCGTCTCGCTCGGAGGCTTCGACCAGGCGTCCTTCACGGTCGGCGGGACCTTCGGCGGCGAGGACCTCGACTTCGGGCACAGGGTCGCGCGCGAGGGGCTGAAGATCGTCTTCAATCCGCGCGCCGTCAGCTACCAGCGATACGTCGTGACGCCGGCGCACCACCTGCGCCAGTGGCGCGAGGCCGGCGCCTCGGACGTCGCGCTGGCGAAGAAGCACCCGGAGCTCGGCGCGGGCGTTCTCGCGCAGCACTCGCCTCTCTCGCCGCTCGCGCAGAGTGTCGGCCTCGCGCTGCGTCCGCTCGCGCGTCTCGCCGTCCTCGCGCTGATCCGGCTCGGAGGCGACGGCCCCTCGACCGCTCGATGGTTCTTCCGCGTCCGCCGGCTCGAGTACTGGGAAGGCGTGCGCCGCGCCGGGGGCCTCCGTGGCGAGGGCGTGCGCGTACTCTGCTATCACTCGTTCTCGGACCTCCGCGACGATCCGATCCTCCGCGAGTACGGCGTTCCGCCCGCGCTGCTCCGCCGCCAGCTGCTTTTTCTGAAGCGAGCCGGTTTCCGTTTCATCGACGCGGAGCGGTTCCTACGATTCCTCGACGGACGAAGCGGCGTCCCGCGCCTCGCCCTCCTCGTGACGATCGACGACTGCTATCAGGATGTCCTTTCCGCCGCGCTGCCGGTCCTGGAGAGCCTCCGCGTACCGGCGGTCGCCTTCGCCGTGAGCGAGCGGCTCGGCGGCTCGAACACGTGGGATCAGGCGATCGGCGCCCGCGCCGTCCCGCTCATGGACGCCGACGGGCTCCGGAGTCTCGCGCGTTCGGGCGTGGCGATCGGCGGGCACTCGCGCACGCACGCGGCGCTGAACCGGCTGCCGGAAGAGCGCCTCGACGGAGAGATCGCGGGCTGCGTCGCGGACCTCGAGGCCCTTGGTCTTCCGAGGCCGCTCCTCTTCGCGTACCCGCACGGAGAGGCCGACGACGCCGTCGAGGCGCGCGCGAAAGCGGCAGGCGTGCGGGCGGCGTTCACCGTCGAGCCCGGGATCGTGCGCACAGGCACGAATCGCTTCGCGCTCCCCAGGATCGAAGTGCTCCGGAGCGACGGCGCCTGGAGACTTCTCTGGAAGGTCCTGCGCGCCGGCAGGCGCGGCCCCGCGTCGCGCGCCAGCGGCCCTCCGGTCCGCGCGCTCGAGCTCTTCCCGAGCCAGACGCGGGCCGGCGTCGGATTCAACGTCCAGCCGAACGGCCGCTCGGCGATCGCGGTCCGCTGCGAGAACGCGCGACCCGGCGCGGCGATCGTCTTCGGGGGGCGACGCCTTCAGACGAGCTTCGGCGATGGCTCGCTCCTCACGGCGCTCGTGCCGGACGCGCTCATCGCCAAGCCGGGACGGCTCGCGGTGCAGGTCGAGGACGCCGCCGGGATGTCGAACGAGCTGCCGTTCGAGGTGCGGTGATCCGCACGGCATTCACGCCGCCCGCGTCGATCGATCGGTGCCTTGACGCCCGTCCGGCGACCCGACTAGTCTCGTCGTCCCGTGCACGAAGCAGGTTCCCCCGAGGCCGCGGTTCCGGCGACGGCCGAGATCTCGGCGGACGAGCGGGAGGCGGCCGTGCGGGTGCTCGGCCGCCGGCGAGTGGCGGTCTTCATCGTGGCCTTCAACGCGGAACGCCATCTGGAATCGGTGGTCGCGCGAATTCCCCCGGAGATCCGGAGCCGTCTCGCCGAGATCTTCATCATCGACGACAGCTCGACGGACGCCACCTGGCTCGTCGCCGAGCGCGTTTGTGCGCAGTATCCCGACTTGCCGATGCGCGCTTATCGCACACCCTTCAACCGCGGCTACGGCGGCAACCAGAAGCTCGGGTATCTCTATTCGAGCAGACAGAAATATGACTGGGTGGTCCTCCTGCACGGCGACGGCCAATACGCGCCCGAGTTCCTCCCGCGGCTCATCGCGGCGATGGACGACGAGGCCGACGCCGTCTTCGGCTCGCGAATGATGCGCAAGCGCTGGGCGCTCGCGGGAGGCATGCCGCTCTACAAGTGGGTCGGCAACCAGATCCTGACCGGGATCGAGAACTGGTTCCTGCGTACTGATCTGTCCGAGTTCCACACGGGGTTCCGCGCCTACCGCATCTCGTCTCTCGAGAGGGTGCCGTTCGTATTCAACTCGGACGATTTTCACTTCGACACCGAGATCATCATCCAGGCGGTCGCAAGCCGCTGGAAGATCCGTGAGGTCGCGATCCCGACCCACTACGGAGACGAGAAATGCCACGTGAACGGTCTCCGCTATGCATGGAACTGCATCAAGGCCCTCACCCGGTTCCGGCTCGTTCACCTCGGTCTCTTTTACGAGCGCAATTTCGACTTCGATCTCTTCGAGCAGGACAACTATCAATTCAAGCGGAGCCCTCACTCGCTGCACCAGTACATGCTCTCCAGGCCGGAGTGGAGGCCCGGGATCGCATCGGTCGAGCTCGGCGGGAACCGCGGTCTCCTCTCGAACGAGATCGCCGAGAAGGTCGACTCGCACGTCGTCGTGGATCTGAGCGAGCCCGACCTCGCCGGACGGTCTGTCAAGATGGCGCTCGACCTCGAGCGGCCGTTCCGAGACCTTCTGCCGGGCGCGCCGTACGACGTCGGCGTCGCGCTCGACGTCATCGAGCACCTGAACAGTCCCGAACGATTCCTCGAGGAAGTCTTTGCGGTCTTGAAACCGGGCGCGCGCTTCTACGCCAGCACCGCGAACATCGCCTACCTCCCGATGCGTCTCTCCCTCCTCGCAGGGAAGTTCAACTACGGCAAGCGCGGGATCCTCGACCGCACCCACAAGCGGCTGTTCAGCGTACGAAGCTTCCGGAAGCTCGTCGCGCAGTATGGATTCCGCGTGGACGACGTGCGCGGGTTCTCGCCTCCCCTGTCGGACCTCGTCTCGAACGGCATCCTGATGCGCGGGGTGGAGCGGCTGCACACGGCCCTGTCGCGCGCGCTGCCGACGATCTTCGCTTACAACTTTCTCGTCACCGCGACCCGTCAGGACGACATCGCCGAGATCTTCGCCCGGACGATCGAGCCGGCGGCGTCGAGGGGCGCTTTGCGCGCCGTGGCGGGTGCGCGTCCGGACTGACGCCGCCGCACGAGCCCGTCGACCATCCATACGACATCGGCGATCACCAGGACGTCACACGCGGCGTCGACCGTGAAGAGGTGGCGCTCCAGCTCGTAGTGAGCGTTTCCGATCGTACAGATGAGGAACTCGCCGGCGACGACGGCGCAGACAATCAGAACCCCGATCCCGCAGAGCCGCTCGTCACGCGCCGCGAACGCGCGGAGGCCGAGGAGCATGTTGCCGGCGAGAAGCACAGCGAACCAAAGGCCCGGCGGCGCCAGCGCCGCGCGCAGGTCGCTCCACTCGGAGGAGATGGGCGTCTGAGCCCCCGGATGGAAGCCTTCCATGCGCTCGAAGTTGCCGAAGGCCGGGGGCCGCAGGACGAAAACCCTCGCGACACCCTTGGTCAGCGACGACCAGGCTCGAAGTGGATGCTTCGCATAGAAAAGGAGGAGTCGCGGGTAGGTGACCCGCAGGAAGAAGGCGTCGGTGAACCACGGATCACGGATCGGGGCGCGGCGGTCGTAGACCGAGATACCCGCGTAGCGCTCCCAGGTGGGATCGAGCCCCAGCTCCGCCAGTACGCTTCCGGCATCGGCTGCTGGAGCGTAATGGGAGTCGAGGAGCACTTCGTCGAACACGGCGTGATAGAGAGCCTGCTGCTTCAGATACTGGGGGGTCTGTCTATAACAATAAACGGAAAAAGCCGTGAGCGCGAGCGCGAGCCCGAGCGCCGCTCGGCGGATCGGCGGCCTGGAGGCGGCGAAGAGCAGGACCGCGAAGGCCGCCCAGAGCGGTCCTTGCGGCGCCTCCTGCGGTTTCGACGCGACGAGCCCCGCGACGGAACCCCCGAAGCCGAGCAGGAGCGTCAACCCGGGAGGACGCCGCACCGCGGCGATCGCCGCGAAGGCGACGGTCAGCATCAGGAAGTTGAAGGATGCGACCTGACTGTAGATCGAATTGAGCGCCGCGACGTAGCCGACGTCGCTGAAGACGAACACGACGAGAGCCGCGAGGACGATGTGTGCGGCCGTCGTCAGTCTTTCTCCGGCGCGCACGACGATCCATACCGCGAGCGCCAGGAGGCCGAGATGGATGGCGCCGAGCCATCGTAGGTCGAAAACCGAAGCCCCGGCCACGATCGCGCCCCGCCGCGCGAGCCACACGATCGCGGTCTCGGATGTGAAGTAATCGCTCTTCCAGTATCCGGGTGGCACGATCGCCAGCTTCGTTGGCAAATAAGAGAAATAATCGTGCTCGTAGCTCGACGCGGCCGGATACCGGAGCCCGACGGGGCCCATGATCTTCACCCAGTCGCCGTTGTCCGCCAGGCCGACGACCGGCCGAGGAAACAGCAGGAATCCTGAGCGAAGTACCACGGCCGCCGCCGCGAACCAAGGAAGGAGGCGCCGGAGTGTGCCCGCGCCGGCCGACGACATTGTTTCTACCATAGCATCCTGCGCTCCGTCGATTCCGGCTTGGGTCCGCCGATGGCGGTGTGCTAGCGTATCCGGCCCACGAGAATCGAGGAGAACAGACGATGAGCCGCACGAAAATCGGGATGGTTTCGTCTCTCACGTTTTCCCTCCTGACGATTTCGCTCGCATGCTCCAAGCGGCCTGCGGAAGCGCCCCCGGCAGGGAAGTCCGACGCCTCGTCCACGGCCGCCCCCGCAGCTCCGGCGACTCCGGCGGCCGAACGGACCATCGCCCATCTTTACCCGCCAGAGGTCCGAGCCGGGAAGACGTTCAACGTCATGGTGGACGGCCGCTGCGGGCTCGGCGTCACCGGAACCGGCTTCACCCGTGCCGATCAGATCTGCTGGAACGGCCAGGCGCTGAAGACCGTCTACGGAAATCCCGGCTGGCTGACCGCAGGCATTCCGAGCGAATGGCTCGCCAACGCGGGGGACGTCGTCGTCTCCGTTCGCGATCCAGGGAATCCTGCTGCCGCCGAGCCGCGGCAGACGTTCCGAATAACGAAGTGATCTGGCCTACGGCTTGATCTCGAGCCTGAGCTCGCTCGACTGTCGGGACCCGTCGACGAGCTTGACTGTGTGCCGACCCGGAGTATCGACTACGGACTGCGGAACGATGGCGGAAACGAACGTCGGGCTCCCGTAGTCGGTCGGGAGCTTCACTCCATCGAGGAGGATCGCCGTCGACCTCATCGCATTCTCGCACTTGATGCCGAGCGCGGAGGAGCCGTCCTTCTGCTTGTTGAAGCCGTCTCCGGCTTTCGCGCTCGGCGGATAGATACCAATGATGACGAGCGCGGCGCTCGGATTCGTTCCTGCGATCCCCGTCGCCTGCGCAGCAGTGTTTACCGGCGCCTCTTTGGTCGGTGCGGGAGTCTGCCTCTCCCCGCATCCCGTATGAAGCATCGTGACGCCGAGCGCCGCAAGACTCCACCACTTTCCCATCCTGCTCCTCCTCACCACTCTTTTGCGCGCGTCTCCGCGTACGATTCGGCGTCGCGTGTCGATCTGACGCGCCGGTCTTCTATCATAACGCCAGACCGCGAACGCCCCCCTCGCGGAAACGGCCCCCCGACGACGATGTGGTAGCGTGCGAGACCACGAGGACCGAGGAGAACGTGCGGCGTCACATGTATGACCACCGAACGAATCTCTCTCTCGTTCTCGTCTGCGCTCTCGCAGCGATCCCGCTGCTCTATTTCGGCGCAACGTACCATATCGAGTACGACGGGTATTGGCACGTTTTCATCGCAAAACAGACGTGGAAGAACTTCCTCCTCGAATATCAGGCCACGGCGCATCCCCCGCTCTTCTTCGTGCTGCTGAGAGGCGCGACGGCGATCGGCGACAGCCGCCTGATCTATCGGCTCGTCTCGATCTTCAGCGGGATCGGCGCGATATTCCTCATGGGCCGGATTACCCTCAAATTGACCGCTTCCGGCCTCACGGCCGTGCTCGCGGCGTTCGTCTTCGGGATATCCGAAGCGACGCTTCTGGTCGCCCTGGAGGTCCGATCCTACACGATGTGCGTGTTTTTTGCACTGGCGGCCTTCACCTATTACCTGGACATCGTCAGCCTCGAAACCGTGGAGCACGATTGGAAGGCGCGCGTCGGATTCTCGGTGAACGCCACTCTGGCAATTCTGTCGCACTATTCGGCTCTGATCTTCTTCGCCGCGTGCCTGGCCGCCCCGCTTCTGCTCGCGGCGGGAAATCCGGAATACCGCCGCCGATTCGTCGCATTCGTTCGAGACCGGGCGGTCTCGAACCTGCTGACGGTTCTTCCTGTGACGGGAATCGGGCTCGGATTGTATGTGTCGCAAGCGCGAGCCTTCGCCGCGCCGCTCGATTACCTTGCACCCTTCTATTTCGAGCCCGCCGGACACGAGTCCGGGCTCGAGTTTCTGCTCAGGAATCTGAAGAGCGAGCTGAAGTTGTTCTCGCCGCCGGGGTTTTCGCCGGTGCTGCTCGCCCTCTGTGTCGTCGCCGCGCTTGCTTCTGCCTTCATATGGATCTCTGGCCGCGGCCCACGCGAGTTCTCGGGTCTCGCCGGCAAGTATCCGTTCGGCGGCGCGCTTCGACACCAGTACCTGCTGTTCCCTTTCCTGGTGCTCAGCGGGCTTGCGCTCCTGGACCGGAGCCTGACTCTGCTCTCCGCGCCGCGTGCTCGCGTCGCACTGCTTTCGTTCGGGTTTCTCGCCGCGTCCCTCAATGCTCGAGCGGAATACGAGCGCTTCCAGAACGTCCGAAGCGATCACAGGAGCCTCGACGTAGCGAAATTCCGGAGCCTCTTTCCTCATCCTGACGTGGTCCTGGCCGACCAGTTCAGCGCGGTCAATTTTTTCACACACTATGCGGATTGGAGGTGGCGAACGATCGAAGGAGACGGCGCCTTCTACATGTATGAAGTCAGCAGGGGTGAGGATCGATTTACTGTGGTACGCGACCGCTCCGTATGGAACTACGATTTCGCCGAGCCTCATCTGTACGGGGACATCAGGCGTGCGCTCACAAGTACCTCGGCCCGTTCCATAACGGTCTTTTGCATCGACCAGTTCGGCACGCGAGTACCGCACACGCCGGACGAGGAGCGTACGTTCAGGGAGCGGGTGCGCTCGGTATCGTCTCGAGCCGGTCTGGAGGCCGAACGGCTCTCCATCGACGGCGAGGACGTCTATGGCGCGTTCCACGACGCCGCCGGCGGGAACCCAGTCGTCCCCGACGACGCCGGCCGGCCCGTTCTTCTGTCGGTCGATCCGCGCGGGACGACGATCGGTGACGATTTCGCCGTACAGCCGAATGGATACTCCGCCATCTCAGTCGCGGGTGCGAACTTCGAGCGCGGCGCTGGCCTTCTCGCCAACGGCCGCAGCCTGGAGACGACGTTCGGGAATCCGCGCTGGCTGACCGCGATCTTCCCTCGGGACCTCTACAGGGCTGCCGGCGTCGTCAGGCTCCAGGTGCGGAACGCAGACGGGAGAACCTCGAACCGCATCGATTTCGTGGTCCAGGCGCTCGCGCCGAACGGCGCGAGAGTCGCAACCAGCAGGTAGTCCTGCGACGTATGCGACCATTCGATCCCTCGGAGTCAGGAGGTACGTCGCTGCAAGAGCGGATCCATCCCCCCGGCGGTTCGGCCTTCTTCGTGGTCGGCACACGCCCGGAAGCCATAAAGCTCGCGCCGGTGGTGAGGGCGGCGGCCGAGCAGGGACGATTTCGTCCCGTTCTCGTCGCCACCTCCCAGCACCGAGAGATGCTCCGTCAGGCCCTCAAGCCGTTCGACCTCGTCCCCAACATCGATCTCGACGTCATGACCGCCGGCCAGACTCCGACGCGGATCGCGTTCGAGGTGATGCGGCGGCTGGAGCCGTATCTCGCGGAATGGCGCCCCGCTTGGACCGTGGTGCAAGGCGACACGACGAGCGCTTTCGCGGCCGCGGTCGCCTCGTTCTATGCGGGAGTACCGGTCGCTCATGTGGAGGCGGGCTTGAGGACGGGCCGGCTCGACTGCGGTCGCGACGGCCCTTCACTTTGCGCCGACCGAACGCGCGGCGCGCAATCTTCGTCGCGAGGGCGTGGAGTCTGAGCGGATCCTCGTCGTTGGCAACACCGTGGTGGATGCGGTGCGCTGGATCCGCTCGCATCAGACTGACGAGGCCGACGACGGACGCGTTCCGCTCGTGCTGGTCACCCTCCACCGCCGGGAGAGCTTCGGCGCCCCCATCGAGCGCGTGCTGGGAGCGATCAGAACGCTCGCGAGCGAGCGGGAGGGGCGCCTCCGTGTCGTGTATCCGGTGCACCCGAATCCGAACGTGGACGTGCGCGCCCGCGAGGTGCTGTCGGGTGTCTCCGGCGTCGAGCTGACGCCGCCGATGGACTATCCGGAGTTCCTCCGCCTCTTCGCCCGGGCTCGCTTCGCCCTCTCGGACTCCGGTGGCGTGCAGGAAGAAGCTCCGACGCTCGGCGTGCCCGTGCTGATCCTGCGCGAGACGACCGAACGACCCGAGGTCGTGGACTCGGGGTGGGGGAAGCTGGTGGGCACCGACGACGCACTCATACTCCAGGAATGCCGCCGGCTGCTGGACGATGACGAGGCGCGCGCGCGAATGACTCGAGGCCCGAATCCGTTCGGGGACGGCAGATCGGGAGAGGCGATCGCGCGCGCTCTGGCGGAGCGACGGACGTGACGAACCCCTCGCTCGTGCCGCCTTACGGCGGAGACCTCGTCGACCTCCTCGTCCCCCCGCACGAGGTCGAGCGCCTCGTGGCGCACGCGAATGCGCTTCCTTCCGTCCGGCTCTCCGAACGAGCCGTGTGCGACCTGGAGCTCCTCGCCACGGGAGGCTTCTCGCCGCTTGATCGCTTCATGGGACGCGAGGACTACGAGCGCGTCCTCGCCGAGATGCGGCTCGCATCCGGCCCTCTCTTCCCGATCCCGATAACCCTCTCCGTCGACGAAGACCCCGCGCTGGCTCTCGACCGCGAGATCGCCTTGAGGAACGCGCAGAACGAGGTCCTCGCGCTTCTCGATGTCGAAGAGATCTGGGAATGGAACGTCTCCGATGCCGCGCGGCTCGTCTTCGGCACGGAGGACGTGCGCCATCCGCTGGTCGCGGAGATGCACAGGTGGGGCAAGCTCGACGTGAGCGGGCGTCTCCGCGTCCTGAAGCTCCCGCGGCGATACGATTTCCGGGAGCTGCGGCTCACGCCTCGCGAGACGCGCGCGCGACTCTCCGCCGTGGGGAGGTCGAACGTCGTCGCGTTCCAGACTCGGAACCCGCTCCATCGCGTGCACGAGGAGCTCACGAAGCGGGCGATCGAGGCCGTCGACGGCGTGCTCCTGCTGCATCCGGTCGTCGGGATGACGAAGCCGGGAGACGTGGATCACTACACGCGCGTGCGCACGTACAAGGCTCTGGCCGACCGTTATTACGAGAAGGACCGGATCCTGCTCGCCCTGCTGCCGCTCGCCATGCGGATGGCCGGGCCCCGCGAGGCGCTCTGGCACGCCCTCATCCGGCGAAACTTCGGGGCGAACCATCTCATCGTCGGACGCGATCACGCCAGTCCCGGCGCCGATTCCGCCGGCCGTCCGTTCTATGGGCCCTACGACGCGCAGGAGCTCGTCGCGCGGCACTCGCAGGAGATCGGCGTGCGCCCCGTGCCGTTCGAGGAGCTCGTCTATCTTCCGGACGAGGACCGGTACGAGGAGATCGGGAGAGTTCCCACGGGTGTGAAGACCGCGTCGATCTCGGGCTCGCAGGTTCGAAAGGAATTCCTCGAGGCCGGGCGCCCTCTTCCGTCCTGGTTCACGCGCCCCGCGGTTGCGGACATCCTGGCCGAGAGCCATCCGCCCCGGCACCGCCAGGGAATCTGCGTCTGGTTCACGGGACTGAGCGGCTCGGGCAAGTCGACTACGGCGGACGTCCTGACGGTTCTCCTCCTCGAGCACGGCCGCCAGGTGACGGTCCTCGACGGAGACGTCGTGAGGACGCACCTCTCGAAGGGCCTCGGCTTCAGCAAGGAGGACCGCGACGTGAACATCCGGCGGATAGGCTTCGTGGCCGCCGAGATCGTGAGACACGGAGGTGTCGTGCTCTGCGCCGCGGTGAGCCCCTATCGCGCGACCCGGAACGAAGTCCGGAACATGGTGGGGCCGGAGCGCTTCGTCGAGGTGTGGGTCGACACCCCGCTCAGCATCTGCGAGGAGCGCGACACGAAAGGGATCTATGCGAAGGCGCGGCGGGGCGAGCTGAAGGAGGTGACCGGCATCGACGATCCGTACGAGCCTCCGGTAGACCCGGACCTCGCCCTCGACACCGTGGAGCACACGGTGGAGGAGAACGCGCGCTTGGTGCTCGGCCGGCTGATCCAGCTCGGTTTCGTGCGCGCGGCACAGCCGCCCGCAAACGGGGAATGGTGACGCACGGTATCTTTCATTCCGCGGTCGCTTCGGCCTGGAGCTGCGCATCCGTCAGCCACAGGTTTCCGTTCACGGAGATCCGGAACTCGACGTGGAGGAACTCAGAGCCCGCGGGAGGCTCCAGGGTCATGGTTTTTCGCTGCCACGACCTCGACGTCTCCCATCCCCAGTTCACGAACGTTCCGTGGGGTATCACGTTTCCCTGCGCATCGAGACAGTACGCCACGATTCCGACGGAACGGGAATCGTCGGGCGCCGACTCGAAGGAGTAGCGGTAATCCACGGCGATCACGTAACGGCGCCCGGCCACGATTCCGGGGACGGGCTGCGAGATCGCGCCGTAGCCGAGCAGGGGATCCGCCGCCCGTCTCTTCGAGAGCCTCGCCACCCC
>WNFL01434504.1_pt2 | contig 12995 bp, 13 predicted proteins | sample 5400361 | NCBI WGS metagenome assembly WNFL01 (sample SAMN13153351, study PRJNA577476) | soil metagenome | isolation source: 40 cm soil on Douglas fir-dominated hillslope | place: USA:California | collected 2013-09-17
CGAAGCGCCGCCTTCGTAATCCGCGCGAGCGTGCGCGCCTCGTCCAGCGCGTCGACGGCGGCCAGCGCCACTTCTTCGCTGACGCCTTCGAACGCGTCGATCGCGATGTCGCGCAGCATACCGAGCGCGTCGTCGCGCACGCCGGCGTCCGAGTCGTCACGGGCGATCGCCGCCAGCACGGCCGGATCCATGAGCTTGGCGACGGCGGCCCGTCGTACGCGCACATCGTCGTCCCGCGCGGCGGCGGCAATCTGCTCGCTCTCCGAAAGCGGAAGCTCCACGACGTACGCCAGCCTGACGGCGGGGTCCGGATGTTTCTGAGGCTGCGTGCGAAAGCGATCGAGCAGGGTCATGAGATGCCGAGGGCGGCCAGCCGCGTGGCCACGTCGTGGCCGTGCGATGCGGTTCGCACGCGCTTGTCGATGTCAAGAATCCGGCCGTCGACGCCGATGAAGAACGTCCAGCGCGACGCAAAGCCGCTGCCGCCGAGCACGCCGTACGCACGGGCCACGCGGCGAGACACGTCGCTCAGAATGGGATATTCGAGATCGAGGGCGCCGGCAAAATCGGCGTTGGTCTCCGCGGAATCGACGCTTGCCGCGAAGAACTGCACGTTCGGGCGATCAAGCACGGAGCGGTGCGCGCCGAGCGATCGGCACTCCACCGTGCATCCACCGGTGAACGCCTTCGGAAACCAGGCGATGACGACGTTCTTGCCGAGGAAGTCGGACAGCCGGTACTCGCGGCCGTCCGAGGCCGGCAGCGTGAAGTCGGGAGCCGGATCGCCGGGCCGCAGCGCGAGCAGCGTGTTGCCGCCGCGCCCAAGCGCGAGATTGGCGAAGCCGGTCGCCACTGCTCGCGCCGTTTCCGTAAGAACTCGCAGCCGCATCAGCGAATGTCTGCTCGCGTGCTCATTCTAGTGACGACCTCTGTGATCGCGCGATGCCCCGGTTGAAACATTTCTCGCGAGAGCACGGCACGCTCCAATTTTGCGGATCGACCAGACAACGTAAAATAGGCGCAACAGTCTTTACGCTCCGCGTTAATGCTTACGCTTCCCGTCAGAGTGTTCTGTTGGCCCGTTCGTTTTCAGGCCTCGTCGACGATCTGAGGTCTGCTCTGGCAAAACCGCTGCCTGCCGGGGCGGCGCACGCCCTGATGGCGCCGAGGCCGCGGCGGCAGTGGCCCGAAGGCTCGAGTGCGGCTACCGCCCGGCAGGCGGCCGGTCTGCTGCTGGTGTTTCCACTCGACGGGCACGCGCACCTCGTGCTGACACAGCGCGCCGACACGCTTGGCAGACACGGCGGACAAATATCTCTGCCAGGCGGCGTCATCGAGCCCGGTGAGGCGTTCGACCATGCGGCGCTGCGCGAGGCGCATGAAGAAATCGCCGTCGATGCCCGACACGTCCGGATCCTGGGCGCGTTGACACCCATCGACATTCCAGTGAGCGGCTTCCGGCTGCACCCGGTAGTCGGCGTCAGCGACAGCCGTCCGCCATTCGCAGCGGCGGACGGAGAAGTCGCCAGAATCCTCGATGTGGCCGTGGATGATCTGATGGCCCCTGGCGCGGTGATTTCGACGTCGCGCGAGCGAGACGGCCGTCAGGTGGCCGCTCCGGCATTTCACGTGGCCGGCGTCGAGATCTGGGGCGCGACGGCGATGGTACTGGCCGAATTCCTCGTCATGCTCGGCTGGGCCGGGATCGGGAGTGAATAGAGCCGCGGCACGACATAAGAATTTCCAGACGAAAATGTCGCCAGCATTGTCGCGTCTTACTGACGCGGCGGAAGGAATCAGCGCGCGGCGTCTTGCCAAACGCGGTTTGATCGGCAAATAATGCACGTTTTACTGTCGCTGGAAATCATGCGCGCTGCGGCGGTCCGCTCGAAATACATCGCGATTCCAACGATTCCAACAGGCAACATACGTCATGCGACGCAGTAAAAGGGGGCGAGGTCATGGGTTCTGCTGTGCTTGGTGAAGCGATCACTGCGATCCGCGCGTGGTCGGTCGGAGAATTCAAAGGGTCGGCCAGCGGATCGGCCGAGACGTTCGGCAGCCTCGTATTCAACGACTCGGTGCAGCAGGCTCGCCTGCCCAAGGCGGTGTATCAGGCGTTGCGTCGCACGATCACGCACGGCGATCCGCTCGATGCTTCGTCAGCCGACGCCGTGGCCAAGGCCATGAAGGAATGGGCGATCGAGCACGGAGCCACGCACTACACCCACTGGTTCCAGCCGCTGACCGGTATCACCGCCGAAAAGCACGACTCGTTTCTGTCGCCGAACGGCCACGGCAAGGCCGTCGCCGAGTTCAGCGGCAAGGAACTGATCAAGGGCGAGCCGGATGCGTCCAGCTTCCCGTCAGGCGGGATGCGCTCCACCTTCGAAGCGCGCGGCTACACCGCGTGGGATCCGACGAGCTCGCCGTGGCTCCTCTACAGCGGCGGTGCCGTGGCGTTCGTCAGCTGGACCGGCGAGACGCTCGACAAGAAGACTCCGCTGCTGCGTTCGATGGAATCTCTCTCGAAGCAGGCCGTGCGCGTGCTCAAGCTGTTCGGATCGACCGCCGAGCGCGTCGTGGCGACCTGCGGTCCCGAGCAGGAGTACTTCCTCATCGATCGGTACTTCTACCTGTCGCGTCCCGACCTGATCAACGCGGGCCGCACGCTGTTCGGCGCGAAGCCCCCCAAGGGCCAGGAACTCGAAGATCAGTACTTCGGCGCGATTCCCGATCGCGTGATGGCGTTCATGAACGAATCGGAGGCCGAGCTTTACAAAGTCGGCGTGCCCGTGAAGACCCGCCACAACGAGGTGGCGCCGAGCCAGTACGAAATCGCGCCGGTGTTCGAGAACGCCAACGTCGCCACCGATCATCAGATGATCGTCATGGAGACGATGCGCCGCATCGCGCCGAAGTACGGCCTGTCGTGCCTCCTTCACGAGAAGCCGTTCGCCGGTGTCAACGGCTCCGGCAAGCACCTCAACTGGTCGATGAGCGACGGTGAGGGGAACAACCTGCTGAGCCCGGGCAAGAACACGCACGACAACCTGCAGTTCCTCGTGTTCTGCACGGCTGTGCTCCGCGCGGTCAACAAGTGGCAAGGACTCCTGCGCGCCAGCATCGCCAGCGCAGGAAACGATCATCGGCTGGGCGCCAACGAGGCGCCGCCGGCGATTCTCTCGATCTTCCTTGGCGACATGCTCACCGATATCTTCGAGCAGATCGAAAAGGGCGGCGCCAAATCGACCAAGAGCGGCGGCGACCTCGACACCGGCGTCATGGTCCTGCCCAAGCTGCCGCGGGACGCGGGCGATCGCAACCGCACGAGCCCGTTTGCCTTCACCGGCAACAAGTTCGAGTTCCGCGCCGTGTCGTCGGGTCAGAGCATCGCGTATCCGAACATCGCGCTGAACGTCGCCGTCACCGAATCGCTCGACTACATGGCGACCGAGCTCGAAAAGGCGATGAAGGGCGGCAAGTCTCTCGAGAAGGCGGTGGCGGATCTGCTGCCGAAGGTGATCAAAGAGAACAAGCGGATCATCTTCAACGGCAACAACTACGCGGCCGAGTGGGAGAAGGAAGCCGGCAAGCGCGGATTGCTGAACCTCAAGAACAGCGTGGACGCGTTCCCGCAGCTGATTTCGAAGGAAGTCGTCGCCACCTTCGAAAAGTACAAGATCCTCAACGAACGCGAGCTGCACGCGCGCTACGAGATCATGCTCGAGCAGTACAACAAGACCGTGAACATCGAGGGCCAGCTGATGGTGCTCATGGCGAACCGGTACATCATGCCGGCCGCGCTCGAATACCAGCGGCAAGTCGGTGCCAGCGTCTCCGCCGTCAAGGCGGCGGGAGCGAAATCGGTCGAGGGCAAGAAAACGCTCGACAAGCTGACGAAGCTGGTCGACAAGTTCAAGGCCCAGGCTGACAAGCTCGAGAAGACGCTCGCGCACGAAGGGTCGTCGGCTGAAAAACACGCGAAGCACTTCCGCGACAGCGTCATCCCGAGCATGTCGGCGCTCCGCGAGCTTGGAGACGAGCTCGAGAACGTCATGCCGCACGAACTGTGGCCGCTCGCGACGTACCGGGAGATGCTGTTCATCAAGTAGAGGTCAGGGATCAGAGGTTAGGGGTTAGGGGTCAGGCTGAGGATCAGGGTGCGGCGAACCACTCGCCGCGCCCTTTTTTCTGTACCTTCCTTGACGCACGCAGTACTCTCAGGGGCCAGCCACAACCTTCCAAGACGAGCGCATGGCGAAACGGAAATCAGGCGGCGGGACGACCCTCTTCGATAACCTCGACGCCGGGGACGGCGACCAGAACCGGGGCGGCGGTGGGCCCGGTGGAGTCGGGACGACCGCGGTCGCGCTCCACGAAGCCGCCCAGTCGCGCTACCTCAACTACGCGCTCTCGGTTATCACGGCGAGAGCCCTCCCCGACGTCCGCGACGGGATGAAGCCGGTGCAGCGCCGGATCCTCTACACGATGTGGCAGCAGAACCTGACCGCGGACGCCAAGCACCGCAAGTGCGCGAAGGTCGTCGGCGACGTCATGGGCAACTACCATCCGCATGGAGACTCCGCGCTGTACGAAACGCTCGTGCGCATGGCGCAGTCGTTTTCGCTGCGGTATCCGCTCGTCGACGGTTCGGGCAATTTCGGGTCGCTCGACGGCGACAGCGCCGCGGCGATGCGCTACACGGAGTGCCGGCTCGCGCGCGTGAGCGACGAAATGCTGACCGAGATCGAGCAATCGACGGTTCATTTCCGGCCGAATTACGACGGCACGAAAACGGAGCCCGTCGTCCTGCCGGCGCGCATCCCGAATCTCCTGGTGAACGGGGCAACCGGGATTGCCGTCGGCATGGCGACCAACATCCCGCCCCACAACCTTGGCGAGGTGTGCACCGCGCTCGTCAAGCTGCTGGACAACGAGGACATCGGGAACGCGCAGCTCTGCCGGTACATCAAGGGCCCCGACTTCCCCACCGGCGGCCAGATTCTCAACTCGCCGGACGAGCTGAAGACGATCTACCGCACCGGCAGCGGCAGCATCCGGCTGCGCGGCACGTGGGACATCGGCCCGGAGACGCGCTCGACCAAGACCATCTACATCGACAGCATTCCCTACACGGTGGACAAGTCGCAGCTGGTCGCGCGCATCGCGGACGTCGTCATGGCTCGCAAGCTGCCGCAGCTTCTCGACGTGAAGGACCTGTCGACGGAAGACGTACGCGTCGCGATCGAGATGAAGAAGGACGCCGACGAGAAGATGATCATGGCGTACCTCTTCAAGCACACGCCGCTGCAGATCAACTTCGCTGTCAACCTGACGTGCCTGATTCCGACGGAGAACCCCGAACTCGGCCGGCCCGAACGTCTCGATCTCAAGCAGATCCTCTGGCATTTCCTCCACTTCCGGCTCCAAGTCGTGACGAAACGGCTCGAGCACGAGCTCGCGGCCCTCAAGAAACGCCTGCATCTCCTCGAAGGCTTTGAAAAGGTCTTCGATGCGCTCGACGAGATTATCAAGATCATCCGCAAGTCGGACGGCAAGGCGGACGCCGCCGAGAAGATCATGAAGCGGTTCGAGCTCGACGCCGACCAGACCGACGCGATCCTCGAGCTGAAGATCTACCGGCTCGCGCGCCTCGAGATCCTGGTGATCCGGAACGAACTCGAGGAGAAGCGCAAGCGCGCCCGCCAGATCTCGACGCTGCTTCGCGACGAAGAGAGCCGGTGGAAGCTCGTCCGATCCGAGCTCGAAGAGATCAGCAGAACGTACGGCGACAAACGCCGCACCAAGATCGAGAGCGACAGCGCGGAGCTGGAATACAGCGCCGACGACTTCATCGTCGAGGAAGACAACGTCGTCATCGTGTCGCGCGACGGCTGGGTGAAACGGCAGAAGGAAGTGAAGGACCTGTCGACGTCGAGGCTCCGCGAGGGCGATTCGGTGCTCGCGGCGTTCGCCGGCAGCACGCGGGCGTCGTGCGTGTTCTTCAGCAACTTCGGCGTGGCCTACACCTGCCGTATAATCGACGTGCCTGCCTCGACCGGCTACGGCGAACCCATCCAGAAGCAATTCAAGTTGAAGGACGGAGAGCGGATTGTCGGCGCCTCGAGTCTCGATCCACGCGCTGTCGGCAACGTGATTCCGAAGAAAGAAGGCGCCGAGGCGCCGGTGCACGGCGTCGCGGTCAGCAGCGACGGATACGCGCTGAGGTTCGGTCTGGAAGGCCTGGTCGAGCCCAGCACGCGCGCCGGACGCCGATTTGCCAGGCCATCGAAAGGTTCGGAGATCGTCGGCGCGGCGCGATACACTGGGACAGAAATCCTCATCGCGGCCACAGCCGAGGGCCGCGGCATCCTGTCCAGGGCTGAGGAAGTGAATTACCTGTCCGGTCCTGGCAAGGGCGTGCTCCTTATCAAGCTCGGCAAAGAGGACAAAGTGCTCGGCTTCATCGCGTCGAGCGGCGACCGCGATTTTCTCACGGTCGAAACCAGCCGCGGCGCTGAACAGACGATCAGCACCGCGAAGTACGAAATCACCGGACGCGGCGGCAAGGGGCGGGAGCTCCTGCAACGCGGCCAATTCACCCGCGTGTTGTGGCCGACGCCGGACGCACCGGAGCCATTGACGTCCGCCTGAAGGCGGACGACAACACCGTGAATGAACTGTCCGCCTTCAGGCGGACCAAAAGGATCAAGATTTGCCATCCCAGCAGGAACGACTGAACATCGCAGTATTCATCGACTTCGACAACATCGAGATCGGCGTCAAGAACACGCTCGGCCAGCAGCTCGACGTCGGCACCATTCTCGAGGCCATCAAGGAACGCGGCGAGATTGTCAGCAAGATCGCGTACTCCGACTGGACGCGCGCCGGCGATTACAGCCGGCATCTCACCCAGCATGCCATCCGCCTGGTCCAGCGCAATCTGACGCCAGGCGGCGACAAGAACGGCGCCGATATCAACATGGCGCTCGACGCGCTCGAAATGGCGTTCACACACCAGCACATCAACGCCTACGTCATCGTCGGCGGTGACAGCGACTTTCTTTCGCTCGTCGAAAAGCTCAAGCAGTACGACAAGAAGGTCTTCATCGTCGGCGGGCGCGCGTTCACCAGCACGATCCTGCAGCGCAACTGCCATGAGTTCATCGCGTACGAGAATCTTCATGGAGTGCGCAAGACCGCGGCCGCCAACGCAGCACGCAGCGGCCGTTCGCAGCCGCCACCTGCGTCGCTCGCGTCCATGCCGATCGCGCAGGCGTTCAGCATCGTGAAGCGCGCGCTCAAGATTCTGGCCGATCGCGAAGTGTCGCCGCAGACCGGCTTGCTCAAGAGCACGCTGCTTCAGCTCGACTCGACTTTCTCCGAACGGAACTACGGCGCATCGTCGTTCCTCGATTTCGCCGAGAAGCTCGCGCAGGCCGGACTCGTCCAGCTGAAGACGTCGGGCCGAAGCGTGATGGTGGAGCTCAACCCGTCGTTTGAGGAGAGCGACACGGCCGACCCGAAGGTCCGCACCACGACTGATGCGGAGGCCACCGACGACGTTGTGCAGGCCTTCAGGCCTGCAAGCGCCTCCCCCGCCGACACACAGGCTCCTGCGCCGCAGGCAACGGAGTCGAACGCGGATGGGATTCGTTTTGTCGGGGACGTGCTGCGCGGCGCAACCAGCGCCAGATGGCCGATGTACATCCGGAACGTGAAACAGCTGCTGCGCGCCGCGGACAACGGATTCGACGAACGGCGCTATGGGTTCGGCGGATTGATGGATCTGCTGCGCGCCTGCCAGCGGGATGGGCTCATGCGCCTCGAGCGCGATCGGCGCGGCGGTTTGCGGGTGTTTCCCGGCGCGGCGATCCAGCCGCAGGGTTCAGCGCTCCGCGCCGTCCCGCCGTCGGCGCTTCCTCAACCGGATGTCGCATTCGACGACGCCGCAGAGCCGGGCGATCAGCCGCCGATGGCAGAAGCCGCGTCCGTCGACGCGACCGATACAGATGTCGATCAGGGCGGTGCGCAGCCCATCGACACGACAGCCGAACTGCTGGGTCGAGCCAAAACCCGGCGGCCTCGTGCTCCGCGAGCGGCTGCCAGCGCAGGCCGCAAGACGACGCGAGCCGCCGCGGCGCCGGCGGGACAACGCAAACCAGGGAGCCGCCGATCGCCGCGCTCGAAGAAGAGCGATGCCGACGCGAACGACAACATCGGCAATTCATAGCTGATGGCTCCGAGCTACACAGCAAAAGACATCACCGTCCTCGAGGGTCTCGAGCCGGTCCGGAAACGGCCCGGCATGTACATCGGCGGTGTCGGGTCGCCGGGGCTGCATCACCTCGTCTGGGAAATCCTCGACAACGCCATCGACGAGGCGATGAACGGCTACGCCTCCGACATCCGCGTGACGCTCCACGCCGACGGTGCGTCGATCACGATTGAAGACGACGGGCGCGGAGCGCCGATCGACAAGCATCCGCAGACGAAGAAGAGCGCGCTCGAAACGATCTTCACCGTGCTTCATGCCGGCGGAAAATTCGAGCACGGCAGTTACAAAACCGCCGGCGGCCTTCACGGCGTCGGCGCGAGCGTCGTCAACGCGCTGTCGAAAGAGCTCGTCGCCACCGTCAAGCGCGACGGCGCGCAGTGGGAGATGCGGTTCAAGCAGGGCAAGCCTGTCGGGGCGCTGAAGAAACTGGGCGCCGCACGAGGCACAGGGACGACGGTGTACTTCCGGCCCGACGCCGCCATCTTCCCGAAGATCGAGTTCGAGCCCGAGGTCATCAAGGATCGGCTCGAGGTCGCCAGCTTTCTGCACAAAGGCGTCAAGGTCGTGTTCGACGACGAGACGACGAAGCAGAAGTCGACGTTCGAGCACTCGGAGGGCCTCGTCGATTACCTCAAGAAGATCATCGCGGAACGGGGCTCGAAGGCCGTCCACGAGGCGCCGTTCGTGCTCAACAAGGACGAAGGACTGCGCGTCGATCTGGTGCTGCAATGGACCGAGGCCACCGACGAGCACATCCGCTCGTACGTGAACGGCATCCCCACCGCCTCGGGCGGCACGCACGAAAACGGACTGCGGGCCGGTGTTGGGAAGGCCATCCGGAATTTCATCGACACGCACAACCTTTCGCCGAAAGGCGTGACGCTCGTCGCCGAGGATATTCGCGAAGGCCTGACAGGCGTCCTGAGCGTGTTCGTGCAGGAACCGCAGTTTCAGGGTCAGACGAAGGATCGGCTGAACAATCTCGAGCTGGTCTCACAGGTCCTGGCTGAATCACAACATCAGCGTCGCCGAATCGATCGTCGCCCGCATCATCCTGGCCGCGAGGGCGCGCGAGGCGAGCCGCGCGGCCCAGGCCGAGGTCTCGCGCAAGAGCGCCACATCGGGCCGCCTCAACCTTCCCGGCAAACTGAGCGACTGCACGAACTCGTCGAGCGAGAACAGCGAGATCTTCATCGTCGAGGGCGATTCGGCCGGCGGCTCGGCGAAGCAAGGACGGGATCGGGCGCGGCAGGCGATCCTGCCGCTGCGCGGCAAGGTGCTCAACACCGAGAGCGCGTCGCTCGCGAAAGTGCTCGAAAACAAGGAGCTCGTCGATCTGGTGACGGCGCTCGGATGCGGCCTCGGGAAAAACTTCGAGCTTCCGCGGCTGCGCTACGGCAAGATCATCATCCTCGCCGACGCCGACTCGGACGGCAATCACATCGCGACGCTGCTGCTGACGTTCATCTACAGGCACCTGCCGCAGCTGATGACGAACGGGAAAGTGTATCTCGCGCAGCCACCGCTCTATCGCATCGACATCGGGAAGGAAACTCACTGGGCGCTCGACGATGCGCAGCGCGACGGCGTGCTGAAGGCGAACGCGAAGAACGGACGCGGCACTCCGGAAATCACACGGTTCAAAGGCCTGGGCGAGATGATGCCGAAGGTTCTGTGGGAGACGACGCTCAATCCGAGAACACGCCGGCTGCTGCGCGTCGATGTCGCCGACCAGATCGTCACCGACCGCGTCATCAACGAGTTGATGGGCAAAGATGCATCCGCCCGGTTCCGCTTCATCATGGAGCGCGCTGACGAGGCTGAAGAGCTGGACGTGTAGGGATCGTGAATCTGGTCATTTCGGCATCTGATTATTTGGGCATTGGGCATTTGGGCATTGGGACCGCCAAATGACCAGATAACCAAATGACTAGATGATCAAATTCGATAGTGCCCCTGGTCCTCCCGATCAACCTGCTCCGCGGCTCGGCGTTCGGCGCCGCGATCGTCTGCGCGCTGCTCCTGCTGCAGTACGCCCACCGCCGCAAGCTGTTCATCCTGCTCTGGGCCGCCGGCTGGCTCGCGATTGCGCCGGAGAGCCTCGTGATTTCGCGCAGCTACGAAACGGCGATCGCCACCAACCTGGCGAACGGCGTCTCGCAACTGCTCCACATCTCCACGAGCCTGCTGTTTTTCTGGAGCGGCGACCTGTACCGGCAGTCGCGTTTCATCCAGGCACCGCGCCTGCGCGTGCTGCTGCCCGTTGCCGTCTGGTTTGTGCTCGCGCCGATGCTGTTCGGGCCGGCCGCCGTCCAGTTGCCGGGCTACGGCATTTCCGCGGTGCTGCTCGCAGGCGGCGGCTCGATGTACGCCGCCGTGCTGCTCGAACGCCGGATGATCGGCGCCGGGCTGGTGTCGCTCGTGCTGTACGGCCTGGCGATCTCGAATCTCTCGTCGATGTTTTCGCCATCGGCCGTGCGCGTCGAGCCGGTGTCATTCGACATCTTCGTGCTGAACTCCGTGCTGTACATCTTCGGCGCGGTGGGCATTCACCTGCTCGTCTTCGAAGACATGACATTCGAGCTGAGAATGACCAACCGCCGGCTCGAATCGGCGCAGCAGGACCTGCTGCAGGCCGCCATCACCGATTCGCTGACGGGCTGCCATAATCGGCGATTCTTCGAGCAGGTGGTGGACCGGGAGCTGCAGCGGCACGCGCGTTTCGGATTGCCGCTTTCGCTGCTCTTCATCGACATCAATCGCTTCAAGGCCGTCAACGACACGCTCGGGCACGAGGCCGGGGATCGGGTCCTGAGGTACGTCGCGACGTTTCTCAAGCGCCACATTCGGGAGGCCGACTACGTGTTCCGCTGGGGCGGCGACGAGTTCCTCGTGATGATCACGTGCCTGGGCGACGAGGCCCAGCGGAAAGCCAGACGGCTGAAGGCGGCGTTCGATGCCGCGCCAGAAGCCGTCGACCTGCCGCCCGGCATTGGCTTGAGCGTCGGCTGGACCCAGGTGCCGCAGGGCGCCACCGATCTGATGCCGCTCGTTCGCAAAGCTGATGATCGGATGTATCAGGACAAGGGGACCCGCTAGGCGATCCCCAGTTCGTGATTCAGCGAACCAACGAGCAACTTCCACACCAGGTAATACAGCGCCATGCCAACTGGAATGACGGGCAGCGCGTACCACATCTGAATTGAAAACAGGCCGGTCGCGCGGCCGAGAAGAATGACGGCCGGCACAATCAGCGCCACCAGCAGCGATCCGTGGGCGCCAATCGGCAGGCCGGTCCGCGACTTCGTCGCCAGATGCAGCATGTTCCAGACGCCCCACAGGTTCGGTACGACGGCCATCGGAAAGAGAATCGTCCGCTCGAGCGGCCGCGACGGCAGGCCGAACACGAACTGGCTCGGCACCTCGAAATAGAAGACGTGGTACGCGTCGACCGACATGATGACCAGCAGAAACAGCGTCGGCACCACGATGCCGGCCATGTAGGCGCGGAGGTACGGTCGCGGTCGCATGGGAGTCTCCTTTACAACTGATACGCAAGAAGCCAGAACCACTCCGGAAATATCAGCAGCACGATGACGACGACAGCCGCGATACTCAAGTCTGTCAGCGTAAACCGGCGGCGGACCTCGCCGCGCCGCAGGATGGCCGGCCACAGATCTCGGGATGGCATGACCCCTTCGGCGGATGGCAGCGCCGCCCGAAGGATTCGATTGAGTCGATCGTCGTTCGTCATGGCGTGATGCCCAGCCGGGCCAGCTCCTTTCTCAAAAGACGCGTCGCGCGGAACACGCGCGATTTGATCGTTCCAATTGGCAGGTCGAGCGCATCGGCGATCTCCGCGTACGGCTGCTCGTCGACGAGCGCCAGCGTCGCCACGATCTGCAGCCTCGGCGGCAGGCTCCGGAACGCGAGCGCGATCGAGTCGTTCACGGCCTGATCCGTGTGCGGCGCGGCCGGCAGCGTGTCGTCGGCGGTGCGCCAGCCCGCGCGCGGCCGCGCCGCGCGGAGATGATCGAGGGCGGCATTCGTTGCGATTCGCCGCATCCAGGCGCCGAAGCTTCTCGACGCATCGAACCGGGCCCGCCCGCGATAGGCCCGCCAGAACGCCTCGACGAGCACATCGTCGGCGGCGCTGCGGTCGCGGACGATTCGCACGATCCAGCGATAGACCTCGGCCTCGAATTGCCGGAAGAGCGTTTCGAATGCGGTTTGGTCTCCGTGAACAAACCGCTCGAGCAGTTCGCCGTCGAGCCCGTCCGGCATGGCTGTCTACCCTGCCTTACTCGGCGCTCGGGGGAAAGGTTCCCTCTGGCGGGGCGCTAGGTGGTAGCGACTTTGGTGCTCTGGCTGGCGACGCACTGCCATCGGCCGGCGCGCATCACGAAGACGTCGATGTAGCGGAAGGTCAGCTCGAGCCGCTGGCCCTTGCTGGGCCCGACCAGATGCTGGGTAAACCACACGACCGCCGTATCGCCGTACACCTTGACGGTGAATTCATCAAGCGTCGACGAATCGATCTGCTGATTGAATTCCGTGGCCAGCTTCAGTTCCTTCGCCCGGTCGCCACGGCTGCCGTCCCCGTACGTCGACACGAATTCATCGGCAAGGACCGTCTCGAGGAAGGCGACGTCCTTGCGATGGAATGCCTCGTCCCAGTCGCGTTCGAGCTTGATCAGAATCTGCTGGTCGGATC
>WNFL01021877.1_pt1 | contig 12993 bp, 8 predicted proteins | sample 5400361 | NCBI WGS metagenome assembly WNFL01 (sample SAMN13153351, study PRJNA577476) | soil metagenome | isolation source: 40 cm soil on Douglas fir-dominated hillslope | place: USA:California | collected 2013-09-17
GCTGTAGACGGCGCCCATGAGGTCGGGCGGTCCCGATTTCTGGATGATCGCGGTGCAGCCGATAATCGCGCGCGCCGGATCGGGTGAATTGCATTGGGACATCTGCGCGCTCGACGCCCCCTGCGCGGTCGGCGTATCCGTCCTCATCGGCGGAGCCGCACCAGCGAGCACCGACGTGGTGGAAAGAACCAACATCATGGCGGCGAGAGAAAATCCGTATTGCATCACATTCTCCACCGGATGGGGCGAAGGCCGATACTCTCCGAAACTCTGGATTGACAGCATTATAGGCTTGGCCCGGCGCATCCGCTACGGCGGAGGGGGCGGAACGCGGCCCTTCGTCGCCTGCTCGAACGCATAGGCGAGCGACAACAGCTTCGGCTCGCTGCATGCCATTCCAGTAAAACTCACTCCAAATGGAGCGGGCTTCGCATCGAAGCCGTCCGGAAACGGCGTTATGGGCGCATTGGGCACCTTTGCGAACGGCACGATCACCGTGGGATAGCCCGGCCGCGCCGCCAGCGCGGCTCCGCTCTGCGCGGGAAACAAAATCGCATCCAGCCGCTCGGCCTTCATCACCTCGTCGATGCCATGCGTAGCGGCCAGCCTGATGTCCTTGGCCCTGTCCGCCTCGTAACGCGCGCGGTCGGAAGCGACATCGATCTCGTCGGATAGATCGAGCAGCAATTGGCCGTATTTGATGGCGCCCGCATCCTGATGCGCGAGATTCCATTCGCGCAACGCCGTCAGCGACTTCACCGGCGCGCGCTCGCCAAGCGATTGCAGCCACGCGTTGAAGTCGCGCTTCATGCCGTATTTGAGGACGATCGAACAATTGTCGTCATCGCCGCGCGCTTCGCCGCTCTGGCCGCAAATGCCCCAGCGCAGGAAATTGTCGTCGGGATTTTCGTCCACGACACTGGGGATATCGGCGGGGTCCACGATCACGGCGCCTTGCCGCCTCAGCACGGCGATCGCGTCGCTCATCACCTGTTTTTGCTCGGGATTGAGCCCGCCGCGTTCGAACGGCTCACCGGGCGGCGTGACCGGGTCATAGAAGAAGGCGCGCGGGATGCCGATGCGCGCGCCCTTCAGAGCGTCGGCACGAAGAAATCGCGTGTAATCATGGCCCGGCGGGGCCGCGCAGTTCGATGTCGCCGGATCGTTGGGGTCCGGCCCCGTACCCTCAAGCACGCCGAGCAGAATCGCCACATCCGTCACGCTCTTGGCCATCGGTCCAGGCGTATCCTGATCGGCGGTGATGGGAATGACTCCGTAGCGGCTGATTCGTCCCACCGTCGGCTTGATGCCTGCGAGCATGGTCCAGTTGGCGGGATTGAGGATCGAGCCGGAGGTCTCCGTTCCGACATTGGCGGCCCAGAAATTGGCCGAGGTGCCGACCCCGGAGCTGGATCCCCCCGTGTTCATCGCCGGGCGCCCGTCGAAAATGCCCTCGCGCGGGTCCCGGCGCGGATCGTACGGATTGAAGCCGTAGCCTCCTAAGCCATTGTAATTGGCCGGCATGGGCGTCGGTGGGCCGGCGACCCAATTGGCCAGCTCGGTCATTCCGGTCTTGGCGATGATGATGGCTCCGGCCGCGCGCAGATTCTTGGTCAGCGTCGCCTCGTAAGGAGGCACCAGCCGGTCGAAGGCGAGCGCGCCTCCGGTCGTGGGCATATCGGTGGTGTGGATATTGTCCTTCAGCGCGATCGGAATGCCGTGCAGGGGCCCGCGAATCCGCCCCTGCGCACGCTCGCGATCGAGCGCGTCCGCCTCCTCGAGCGCGTGGGGGTTGATGGTGAGAGCGGCGTGAAACTTGTCCTCATAGGTTGCAATGCGGGCCAGATATTGCAGGACCAGCTCGCGAGAGGTGACGGCATGGCGCGCCAGCGCCGTCCGCATTTGGGGAATGCCGGCTTCGACGACGCTGAAAGGCTTGCGGGCCGCGGTCTGTGCCCGAGCCTCGACGGAGGCGAAAATGAGCACAAAAAGGCACGGAATCAGCCATGTTTTGGAGTGCATCGGTCCCCCGGGGCGGCAGGTTCCTGATAATCTATAGGCGCAAATTGGGGCCGCCAAGCTTGCGCCCGCCGTCCCGCCCGGGCGGCGGTTGCAGCCAATCGGGCGATTTGGCGTTGCCATGGCGCACCCTCGCGCGAAGAAACGGCTGCCTGTAGGATTGCCATCCAAGGGGAATGCTCTGAGCGATACTGTCCAATCTGATGGCCGCGCCTGGTATCGGACGGAGCGGCGAAACTCCGTCTTGCGCTTCATCTTCGGCGGCGATTGGGCGGTCGAGGAAATCGCCGCGCTCGACAAATCCTTGCGCGCGTTGAAAGTCGACGGCGCAGCCGACGTCGAGCTCGACGGCTCCCAAATCCGGCGCATGGACAGCGCAGGCGCTTGGCTCATCCTGCGTACCAAGCATCAGCTTTCGGCGGCCGGCGCGAAAGTCCGCGCCATGACCGTGCCGGATGCCTACCGCTCTTTGCTGGAAAAACTCGATCGCGAGATCAAGGACCTGCCCCCGCCGGCCCCGCCACATCGTCCGTTTACGGATTTTCTCGCCCGGGTCGGACGCGGCGCGACCGAGTTGGCCGACAGCGGCTACCAGCTCCTTGGATTTGTCGGCCGGGTGACGGTCGAAACCTTCGAGGCGATCGTGAGACCGACTCGCGAGCTTCCATGGCCCGCTTTCGTCAACCAGATCGAGGCCACAGGGCTGACCGCGCTTCCGATCGTCGGGCTTTTGTCGTTCCTTCTCGGTGTGGTGATCGCCTATCAGGGCGCCGAACAGCTCAGGCGGTTCAGCGCGGAGATTTTCACGGTCAACCTCGTCGGTCTGTCGGTGCTGCGCGAAATCGGCGTGTTGATCACGGCGATCATCGCGGCCGGGCGTTCCGGTTCAGCCTTCACGGCACAGATCGGCACCATGAAGCTGAACGAGGAAATCGACGCCATGGTGACGATGGGACTCAATCCGATCGAGATCCTGGTTTTACCGCGTGTCCTGGGTCTTTTGGTGGCGCTGCCGCTGCTGACCTTTTACGCCAACATCATGGGCCTCATCGGCGGCGCGGTGATGTGCTATTTCAGCCTCGACATCACTTTTCCCGCCTATGCCCGCCAGTTGCACGACGCGCTGACCCTCAGCCCGTGGAGCTTCTGGCTGGGCATCATCAAGGCGCCGTTTTTTGCTTTCACCATCGCATTGGTGGGCTGCTTCGAGGGCTTGCGCGTCGAAGGCAATGCCGAAAGCGTCGGCCGGCTGACGACACGCTCGGTCGTCGAATCGATCTTCCTTGTCGTCGTCATCGACGCGGGTTTCTCCATCCTCTTCTCCTTCCTGGAAATCTAGCGATGGTGATGCGGATCAAGCCGAAGCGCGCCGAACCCTCGCAAGACGAGGTGGTGATCAGCGTGCGTGGTCTGGTCACGCAGCTTGGCGGAAAACTGATTCACGACCATTTGGACCTCGATGTGAAGCGGGGCGAAGTTCTGGGCGTGGTTGGCGGGTCCGGCTCGGGAAAATCGGTCCTGCTGCGCTCGATCATCCACCTCATCAAGCCGACCGAGGGCGAGATCTGCGTCTTGGGCAAACCCCTGCAAAGCCTCAGCGATCAGGAATTGCGCGCGCTGGAGATCCGTTGGGGGGTCCTTTTTCAGGAGGGCGCGCTATTCAGCTCCCATACCGTGGCGGAAAACATTCAGATCCCCTTGCGCGAATACACCGACCTGCCGCAGACGCTGATGGATGAAATCGCCGCCATGAAGCTGTCCCTGGTGGGACTGCCGCCGGACGCGGGACTGAAATATCCGTCCGAACTCTCCGGCGGCATGAAAAAGCGCGCCGCTCTGGCGCGGGCGTTGGCGCTGGATCCCGAACTTCTTTTTCTGGACGAGCCCACATCAGGGCTTGATCCCATCGCCGCCAATCATTTCGACGAGCTTCTGAGCGATCTGCATAAGAGCTTGAATATCACCGTCTTTATGGTGACTCACGATCTCAACTCGCTGAGGTCGACCACCGACCGCATCGCCGTGCTCGTCGATAAGAAAGTGAAGATCGGCACGATCGAAACGCTGGTGAAGGATCCCAATCCTTGGATCCAGGAATATTTCAACGGCGCGCGCGGACGCGCCGCACTTGCATGCTGAACCTGAAAGAAGGGAAATAAGCTCATGGAAACACGGGCCAATTACGTGATCGTCGGCGCCTTCGTATTGATCTGCGTCGTCGGACTTTTCATCGCCGTCTTGTGGGTCGCGGGCTCGCAATTCCGCGAGGAGTACGCCTATTTTCGCACCTATTTCACCGGAGCCGTGACGGGTTTGGGCAAGGGCACCGTCGTGCGCTACAACGGCATCGACATCGGCCATGTCTATGACGTGGCGATCGACGATGCCGATCCCAAGCGCGTCATCGTCACGTTGCAGATCGATCCCAAGGCGAAGATCCACGTAGATTCGGTGGCGACACTCGAAAGCCAGGGGCTCACCGGGGCGACCTATGTCGAAATCGAGGGCGGAACGGCGACCTCGGCTTTGCTGCAAGCCGAGCCGGGCCAACCCTATCCGGTGATTCCGTCCAAGCCGTCGACGCTGCAGCTCTTGGCGCAATCGGGGCCCGAGATGGTTCAGGAATTGAAACTGGCCGGAGAACGTTTCGGCGACCTTTTCAATGACCAGAACCGCAAGGCCCTTGCCGACACGCTGGAGCATTTGAATGCGACCACCGCCGAGATCGATAGTCATGCGGAGGATCTGGGGAAGACGTTGGCAAACCTGAGGACCAGCACGGAAACGCTCAATCGGACTTTGCTGAGCGCGGACCGCGCCATCAACACGGCCGACCGCTCGCTTCAATCCATCGACCGCGCGGCGGATTCGATCCAGACGGCGTCGGATACGGCAAACCTCACGGTGCAAAAGGTCGGACGTCTCTCCGATGACGCGGACAAGGTCGTCAATGGCCAGGCCGTCACGCAATTCACTCTGCTTATGGCTCAGACACGCGCCCTCGTCGCCAGCGTCACGCGGCTTTCGAACGATCTGGAACGCGAGCCGACAAAGCTTCTTTTCGGCGATCAGCGCCAGGGATACACACCGAAATGATGTTCGAGAATTCTTTCATCATGGATCGGCGGCAAATGATTCTGGGCGGCAGCGCCTTGATGCTGTCGGCTTGCGGATCGCTGCAATTGATTCCCAAGCCCCAGACGCCGCAGCTCTATCTGCTTCGCCCTCAAATCATGCCCCCGATGGGCGCAGCCGTGTCATGGCGCCTTGCCGTGGGCATACCGGAGGCAACGGCGAGCCTGGACACGACACGCATCGCGCTCTCGCGCTCCGCCACCACCATGGATTATTACGCCAACGCGGCCTGGGACGACCGCCTGCCGCTGATCCTGCAGAAACTGCTTATTGAGACATTCGATGCCAGCGGCCGCATCGTTTCGGTAGGCCGGGACACCGGGGGGCTAGAGACCGACTATCTGCTGCAGGCGGAAGTGCGCAATTTCGAAGCGCATTACGACACGCCCGACGGCGCGCCCAAGATCATGGTCTCGATCCAGGCAAAGCTTGCGCGCATGCCCCAGCGCGAGATCGTGGCGACCTTGAATGCGAGCCAAGAGGCCCAGGCCTCTGCGAACAATCTCGACAGCGTGGTCATGGCCTTCGACCAGGCCGCTGCTCCGGCCATCGCGCAGATTGCGGCCTGGACTTTGAACGCGCCCACCCCGCCGCCTCCGCCGCCGCAAGACCGCTGAGAGCTTCGCTTCGAGCGAGTCAATCCGGCCCTCTTTCGTGGGAGTTCACTTTAGTTTGCGGATGACGGTGCGCTCGGGGGTCTTCGGCGCGTGGCCTTCCGATGCTATCGTTTTGCCAGCACGAGGTGGAGCAGATATGGCCAAGATTTCATCAAACAATGGGATGCAGAAATGGATTGTGGCGTGCGGCGCTGCGGCGACGTTCGCGTGCGCTGCCGTGGCACTATGGCCGGTGCTCGCCGCCGAGAACGCACCCGTTCCCAATTTTGGCATGGACAGCAAGACCGGCTGGATCGCCGGCGTGCCGATGAGCGACGAACCCATCGGTGATGATTTTTTGCCGCCGCCAAGCGGACCGGGCCCCGTCGTCTCCGACAAGGACCATCCCTATATCGACAACCAGTTCGCCGTGAGAGCGGGCAAGCAGCCGACGTTTCACGTCGCCGATCTCAACAGCCCCATTCTCCAGCCTTGGGCAAGGGAGGAGCTGCGAAAGGTCAATCAGCGGGTGCTTGCCGGGGAAGCCGTGTTCACTCCCAAGGAGAGATGCTGGCCCATCGGCGTTCCCGGTTGGCTGCTCTATCCGGTGACGCCGGTCTATTTCCTCCAGACCCCCAAAGAGGTGGTGCTGATCTGGCAGGAAGACCACATGGCTCGCCACATCTATCTGACGGATAGACATTCAGCGAATGTGAAGCCGTCCTGGTTCGGCGAATCCATCGGCCATTACGAGAATGGCGACACGCTGGTCGTCGATACGATCGGATTGAACACGAAAACCTTCGTCGACCAATTCCGCACGCCGCACACCGAGAAGCTTCACGTCGTCGAACGCTACCGCATCATCGAAGACGGAAAGGCGCTGGAAGCCATCGCGACCGTGGAAGACCCGGACGCCTTCATCACGCCATGGCGCGGGATGCAGCGCTACCGCCGCGTCGAACAGGGTCCGATGATCGAAAATGTCTGCGCCGAGAACAATTCGAGCTATTTCGGTCTTGCGGTCGAGCCGATTCCCACCGCGGACAAACCGGACTTCTGAGCGGCGAGCGCCGTATTCGATCGAGGAGATTGGGCATGTCGGAGCAGACAGAGGCGAATTTCGACATCGAGCGCAGGACCGACGCCACCGTTCCCAATCTGTCGCGGCGCGTTCTCTTGACGGCTGCGGCCGCAGGCGCGGCCGGATTCGCTTTCGCGCAAAACCCAGCGCGTGCCGCGATCGTCCGCACCGACATTGCGAAACTTCCGCCTTACGGCAATTCCACGGTTCCGTCCGGCATTCGTTCGCGTGCCGTCAACAACGGCAACGGCTTGACCGTGCATATATTGGAAGCCGGCTATGAGGCCGCGGGACGGCCCGCCGTGCTGCTGATGCATGGCTTCCCGGAGCTTGCCTATAGCTGGCGCAAAGTGATGCTGCCCCTGGCGACGGCGGGCTATCACGTCATCGCTCCGGATCAGCGCGGTTACGGCCGCACCACCGGCTGGGATGATTCCTATGACGCCGATCCCGATCCCTTCCGCATCCTCAACATGGTGAGAGACGCGATCGGGCTGGTCTATGCTCTCGGCCACCGCTCGGTCGCGATGGTGGTGGGGCACGATGCCGGGGCGCCCGTCGCATCCTGGTCCGCGCTCATCCGGCCCGACATCTTCCGTTCGCTCGTGATCATGAGTTCGCCATTCGAAGGCGCGCCGTCACTGCCCTTCGACACCGCCAACGGCGCCACGCCGCCGCGTCCCGCACCGAGCGATGACGAGTTGGACGCAGAGCTCGCCAAGCTCAACCCACCGCGGAAATATTACCAGAACTACCAGCGGACACGCGGCGCCAATGACGACATGCTGCATGCTCCGCAAGGCCTGCACGCGTTCTTCCGCGCCTATTATTTCTACAAGAGCGCCGATTATAAAGGGAACAAGCCCCATCCGTTGAAGGCGCGCACCGCCCAGGAGATGGCGCAGATCCCCAACTACTACGTGATGGAGCGCGACAAGGGCATGGCGGCGACGGTTGCACCCATGATGCCGTCAGCGGCCGAGATCGCGGCCTGCAAATGGCTGACCGAACCCGAAGTCGAAGTCTATGCCACCGAATATGGCAGGACCGGCTTCACCGGCGCGCTGCAAGGCTATCGTGTGCGCCGCGGCGCCGACCCCAAGAGCATTGCCGAGATGCACACCTTCTCGGGCCGCACCATCGATGTCCCGTCAATGTATATCGCCGGCAAGAGCGATTGGGGCGTCTATCAAACTCCGGGCGCCGTGGACAAGATGCAGAACAGCGCCTGCACACGCATGGTCGGCTTTCATCTCTTGGACGGAGCCGGGCATTGGGTGCAGCAGGAACAGCCCGAACAGGTGAGCAAATTGCTCGTGCAGTTCCTGCAAGGTCCCGCTTCACCCAATGCCAAGCTCTGATCATCGGCGCTTGGCGCATCATGCGTCGCTCAACCGGCATTGACGCGCGGCTGCTACCATATTCTCCAATGCCGGTTTCACGTCTTCCCATGAGCGTGTTTTCAAGCCGCAATCGGGATTGACCCAGATCTGATCGGCCGCAAGCCGTTTTTTCGCCACCGCCAACAGCTGCTTGATTTCATCGACGGTCGGAACGCGCGGCGCGTGAATGTCGTAGACGCCCGGTCCGATCTCGTTGGGGTAGCGGTATGTCGTGAACGCGTCGAGGAGCTCCATTTTCGACCGCGCGGTCTCGATGGAAATGACATCGGCGTCCATTGCCCCGATCGCCGCGATGATGTCGTTGAACTCCGAATAACACATATGGGTGTGGATTTGCGTGTCGTCAGCCACGCCGGATGACGCGATCCGAAAACACCGGACCGCCCAAGCGAGGTACGAATCCCAGTCTCGCTTCCGCAAGGGGAGGCCTTCGCGAATCGCCGGCTCGTCGATTTGGATGATTTTGATCCCCGCTGCTTCAAGGTCCTGCACCTCATCGCGGATCGCCAGCGCGATCTGTTCGCAGACCGTCTCGCGCGGGAGGTCGTCGCGTACAAAAGACCATTGCAGCATCGTAACCGGGCCCGTGAGCATCCCCTTCATCGGTCTGTCCGTAAGGGATTGAGCGTATCGCGCCCAGGCAATGGTCATCGGATGAGGCCGCGACACATCACCGAAAATGACCGGCGGGCGCACGCAGCGCGAACCATAACTTTGCACCCACCCATGTTTCGTGAAGGCATAGCCGGCCAGCTGTTCGCCGAAATATTGCACCATGTCGTTGCGCTCATATTCGCCATGCACCAACACATCGATGCCGATCTCCTCCTGCCAGCGTATGGCGGCCTCTGTTTCCTTTTTCAGAAACGAGTCGTACTGCGCTTCACTGATGGCGCCCTTTTGATAGGAAGCTCGCGCGTTGCGGATATTCGCCGTTTGCGGAAATGACCCGATGGTGGTCGTCGGGTAGAGCGGAAGGGCAAATCGCTCCTGCTGCGCGGTTTTGCGCATCGCATGGGCAGAATGGCGCCGGGTCATTTCCGGCGTGATTGCGGCAAGACGGCCGCGCATAGCGGGATCATGGACGCGCGATGAGGCGGCTCTTGCGGCAGCCGCTTTGGCCGACTCGGTCAGGCGAGTTTCCACCGGCTGCCGCTCTCCTTCCACCGCGCGGCCGATGGTCACCAGCTCCTCGATCTTCTGCACGGCGAACGAGAGCCAGCTCTTCAGCTCGGGATCGAGTTCGTCTTCCAACGCGACGTCGATGGGAACGTGCAGAAGCGAGCAGGATGGCGCCAGGATGATTTTCCCCTCTCCTCGCCGGCGCAGTACCGACTCCACACGACGCACCGCTCTGTCGAGGTCTGTCCGCCAGACATTGCGGCCGTCCACGATACCGAGAGAGAGGATGAGATTGCCCGGCGCCCTTTCGACGATTTCCTCGATCTCATCGGGCGCCCGTATCAGATCGCAATGCAACCCGGCGACGGGGAGACGCAATGCGGTATCGAGATTGTCGCCCAGCGTCCCGAAATAGGGGCAAAGCAGAATCTTCAAATCGGCGGAGGAAGACAGGAAGCGATAGACATCGTCATACGCACTCCGTGTCTCGTCATCGAGATCGAGCGCAAGCGCCGGCTCATCGATCTGCACCCAGTCCGCGCCCGTCTGCGCGAGACCGCGAAGGACTTGCCCGTAGACGGGCAACAGGCTCGGCAATAGCGATAGCGGATGGAAGTCCGCCTGCTTGCTCTTGCCAAGCAGGAGATAGGTGATCGGGCCAAGAAGGACCGGGCGCGTGTGGATGCCCAGGGCCTTCGCTTCCAGAAATTCATCGATGGGTTTGGTCGAGCCGAGAACAAAATTTTGACCGACGGAGAATTCCGGCACCATGTAGTGATAATTGGTGTCGAACCATTTGGTCATTTCGAGCGCAGGCAGACCGGCCTTCGCCTCGCGATCTTTCGTGCCACGAGCCATCGCAAAATAGGTTTCCAACGGGATCTCTCCGCCGGACCGGCCGTAAATGCGGGGAACGACGCCGACCATGACGCTGGTATCGAGCACGTGGTCGTAAAGCGAAAAATCGTTGCTCGGAATGTGCGAAACGCCCAATCGACGCTGATTCGACCAGTTCATTTCTCTTATGCGTTTCGCCTCGGCATGAAGCGCCGCTGCGCTGGTCTTTCCGGACCAATAATTTTCAACGGCAAATTTGAGCTCACGCCGTGGACCGATACGCGGAAAGCCGAGCGTGGCGACAGGAAGTGACTTTGCAGACATTTTCCAAACCCCTTTTGCAAGGGGCGGGAACGATCGGACGCATGCGTGAGATTCGAACCGAATGGTCCTGCACGCGACCCACCGGGACACCCCGCCCGAGGACTTCACAATGTCGAGGCAGGTCTACTGGCTTGCGGGTCATTGCCTTTGTCGGTCTTCCCAATGCCTTTGGGCATCAGTGACACGGATGACATCGGCTCGCCGCTTACAGTTGCGGGGGCAGCTCCGGATTCGGCGGTCACACCGCCTTACCGGATTCCCTCTTAGTTCCGGACAATGGAATCCGGAAAACCACGACTCTTTCATCTGGAGCAGTTTCCATCGCCAAGTCAATCGGCGTTGGTTCGCCAAAGGGCGGACGCGATGTGGTTGATAGGTCATCCAATTGCAGAATTTGCGTATTGACGTGTGCCGGTCTTTGGGTACTAGATATCGTGTCTACGGTTCCCCAGGGTCATACATCTGGGGCTAAGAGGGAACTCGGTGAGGCGCCCAAAGCCGCCAAAGCCGAGGCTGCCCCCGCAACTGTAAGCGGCGAGCTTTCACGCTGATGGCCACTGGCGAGAGCGCTGGGAAGGCCTGGTGAAAGCGAGGACCCGTGAGCCAGGAGACCTGCCGTGGATGGGTTTTTGAACGTCGGCGGGCGGGGTGTCCCGGTGGTCGCTTCCTGGTCTGAATAGCCATCCGGCTTTTCGTTCCCGGCATGCGTCGCACCTCCTGCCCCTACAAATGAGGTTGCGCGATGTCGCTGGCTTTCGACTTCGACCGTAACGGTCATCTCGTCCCGATCTTGGAGAAGATATCTCCTCCGAAGATCGAACGGCGCGCGCCGGCCCCTTCCCCTTTGGCGGCGCCGCCGCGGCCAGCCGATCTGGTTTTGGACCGAAGCCGGGACGCCCTGCTGACCGCATTCGGCAAGGCAACTCTCGAAGATCGCTATCTGCTGCCCGGCGAGAGTTTTCAGGACATGTTCGCGCGCGTTTCTTGCGCCTACGCGGACGACATTGCGCACGCGCAACGCTTGTATGACGCCATGTCGCGCCTCTGGTTCATGCCCGCCACGCCCATTCTTTCCAATGGCGGCACGACACGGGGTTTTCCCATTTCATGCTTCCTGAACGCGGTGCCCGATTCGTTGGAAGGAATCGTCGCAACCTGGAATGAAAATGTCTGGCTCGCCTCCAATGGCGGCGGGATTGGCACCTATTGGGGTCATGTGCGTTCGATCGGCGAGCCGGTGAAGGGCGCGGGCGAAACATCCGGCATCATTCCCTTTATCCATGTCATGGATGGGCTGACGCTCGCGATCAGCCAGGGCTCGTTGCGCCGCGGCTCGGCCGCCGTCTATCTCGATATCCATCATCCGGAAATCGAAGAGTTCCTGGAGATCCGCAAATCGTCCGGGGACTTCAATCGCAAGGGGCTCAATCTCCATCACGGCATCAATGTGACGGATGCTTTCATGCAGGCGGTGGGCGAGGGAAAGCCGTTCGCTTTACGCAGTCCCAAAACCCACGAGATCATTCGCGAGATCGATGCACGCCAATTATGGCAGCGCATCCTGGAAAATCGACTGCAAACAGGCGAACCCTATCTGTTGTTCATCGATGCGGTGAACCGCGCCATGCCCAAGCATCAGCGCGAACTCGGCCTCTCGGTTTCCACGTCCAATCTTTGCAGCGAGATCACCTTGACGACGGGGGAAGACCACCGGGGCGAAGAGCGCACCGCGGTGTGCTGTCTGTCATCGCTCAACATCGAAACCTGGGATGAATGGTGTAATGAATCGGGGTTGGTCGAGGACGTCCTGCGAATGCTGGACAATGTTCTGACGCGCTTCATAGAAGACGCGCCCGACAGCATGGAACGAGCCCGCTATTCGGCGCTGCGCGAACGTTCGGTTGGTCTGGGCGTGATGGGCTTCCACTCGTTCCTGCAGTCCCGCGGCATCGCCTTCGAGAGCGCCATGGCCAAAGCATGGAACCTCAGGATGTTTCGCAAGATACGCCGGGAAGCGGACGCGGCCTCCGTGACGTTGGCAGAAGAACGCGGCGCCTGCCCGGATGCCCGCGAACGAGGGATGAAATCGCGTTTTTCCCACAAATTGGCCATCGCCCCCACTGCGTCCATCAGCATCATTTGCGGCGGCACCAGCGCCTGCATCGAACCCATTCCGGCGAACATCTACAATCACAAGACCCTGTCGGGCGCTTTCGTCGTCCGCAATCCGCATCTTGCGAAAGTGCTGGCGCAAAAACACGCCGACACTCCGGAAATCTGGCAATCCATTGTCGGCCATGAAGGCTCTGTCCAACATTTGGACATCCTGAACGACAATGAGAAGGCGACATTCCGTACGGCATTTGAAATCGACCAACGCTGGATCGTCGAGCTCGCGGCCGACCGCGCCCCCTATATCTGCCAAAGCCAATCGCTCAACCTTTATCTGCCGGCAGACATCGACAAATGGGAT
>WNFL01186665.1_pt1 | contig 12993 bp, 15 predicted proteins | sample 5400361 | NCBI WGS metagenome assembly WNFL01 (sample SAMN13153351, study PRJNA577476) | soil metagenome | isolation source: 40 cm soil on Douglas fir-dominated hillslope | place: USA:California | collected 2013-09-17
GATCGGGATTATCGGCGGCACTCCCAAGTTGTAACTTGTAATAGGCACGATCAGCCAACCAGGCGGGCAGATATTTCTTTGTCAACCATCGTCGCCAACGAATCTGGAGCAGTTGGTTGAGGTAAAGCGCGGAAACAGAAATCAACACTGCGACCGCCACCAGGATGCCAAAAATGCCGACCTGGCGAAAAAGCGCCATCGCGTTGAATGTTTGCAGGGCATTGTAGAACGCTCGGTTCCATTCATTGATTCGGACGCCGATATACACGTTGCCCAGATTTAAAACAATCGCCGCTAACAGGAGACTCCAAGCAGAGCGCTTCTCTGCTGATTTCCAATAGCTCTTTGCCAGGCACCAAGCAGTGCGAATGATGATTCGTCTAGGCCTCTCCATGCGATGGATAGTGTCCGATCGCGATTTGTCCGTGCATGCTAAGCAAGTAGGCTCTCGCGCAAATGGGTGAGATTGCGATCCGGATGTCCGGCTGCAGCCAACCGTTCGTCGACCTGGACTCTGCTAACCCTCGGTGCGCCAGATTGTTTCATCGACTTCGCTCGGTGCCGATGTGCCGTAGCTACATATGCCGGTATCTGCGTAATCAGCCGTTTAAATGTGACTCTGCCCCCGAGGCCGCTCCTTTTGTTCAATCGAAGCACGAAGCACGATCGTTAGGGATCAACGAAGGTGACTACTCGATTAAGCGGCGGTCCATCCTCCGTCGACCAGCAGCGTCGTGCCGGTGGTAAATTTTGCCGCATCGGAAGCAAGGTAAAGGACGGCAGCAGCGATTTCTTCGCTGGCACCGAACCGACCCACGGGATGCAGCGATAGTAACCAGTTCCGCTGGTCGCCTTCTTTGCCCACGAGGCGGTCGACCATGTCAGTGTCAATTGTGCCAGGCGCGATCGAATTGACGCGAATGCCTTGCTTCGCGAATTCGAGCGCGACGGCCTTGGTCAATCCTTCCACCGCATGCTTCGTCGCCACGTAGATGCTCGCCTGAGGCAGCGCGATATGTCCGGCGACGCTCGATGTATTAACAATGGCGCCGCCGCCGGTCTTGAGCATGGCGGCAATTTCATGCTTCATAGAATTCAGAACGCCCCAAACGTTGATATCGAAGGCCCGGCGATATTGTTCTTCGGTGACCTCATTGAGTGGTCCCGCGATTTCGACGCCGGCGTTGTTAAACGCGACATCGAGGCGGCCATGAGTGGACAGGACGAAGTCGATAGCCTTCACTACGTCGGCGTCCTTGGCGACGTCTGCGCGAACAAACGCCGCCGTGCCTCCGGTCTTGGTCATCTCCGCGGCGACGTCTGCACCTTCCTTTTCGCGACGGCCGGTGATGACGACTTTCGCGCCCGCTTCCGCAAAGGCCAGCGCGGTGGCTTTGCCGATACCAGAGGTGCCTCCGACGACAAGCACTACTTTGTTAACATAGGAATTTTGCATGGTAGATAAAAGTTAGTTGGTTGAGATGGGTTGATTCAGCCATTCGCTCTGCCCGATTTTGACACCCAGGGCACGGACGAGAACAATGGAATAAGACCCTCCACCAGGGTTGGGTGAGTCAGCATCGCGTCGCGCAGCGCGGTATAAGGCAGTCCTGCCACCATCGCAATCTGCACGGAAGACAAGACCTCGCCCGCGTCCACACCCAAACCAGTGAAGCCAAGGATGAGATCGTTATCGACCTCAACGAGGGCCTTGAGGAATCCTCGTGTTTCAGACATCGTGGTCGCGCGCATGACCGCTTCCATCGGAATCTTAAACAGCCGATAGGGAATTCCTTGCGCTTTTGCATCCTTCTCGCTCAGGCCGACGCGGGCAAATTCCGGATCCGTGAAAAGACAAAATGGAACCAGTCTTCCCGTCGTCACGCGTTTACCACCAGTGATGCTGTCGTAAACCACGCGGAAATCGTCGACGCTAACATGGGTAAACTGCGGGCTGCCTGCCACTTCGCCGATCGCCCAAACCCCGGACGCTGTGGTCTCAAGCCGCTCATTCACTTTGATGTGTCCGCGATTGGTCAGTTCAACGCCGGCTAGTTCCAGGCCGATTCCGTCGGTGTTCGGAGAGCGGCCCGCTGCCACCAGCAAATGACTGCCCTCTAACGTTTTCTCCGCTCCGCGTTGTTCGATGACCATTCTTACAGACTGGCCTGACTTGCCTGATACCCTCTTGACCGTTGCATTCAGAACTGAGTCGATGCCCTCGTCCTGAAAAAGCTTTTGCAGAGCTTCGGTCACATCGTCGTCTTCTCGATGCATCAAGCGGTCATTACGATCGATCATCGTGACCTTACCTCCGAACCGGCGCATGGCCTGGGACAGCTCTAACCCAATATAGCCGCCCCCGATCACGAGAAGATGTTTGGGTACTTGATCCAGTTCCAGTGCCTCGATATGCGTGAGGGGTTGCGCTTCAATCAGGCCAGGAACCGGTTGTAAGGCGGGGCGCGTACCTGTGTTGATGATCACGTTGGTGCCGCGTAGTTGGCGAATCGTTCCGTCGGGCAGCGTGACTTCCACAGTTTTAGGGCCAATGAAGCGCCCGGAGCCGAGGATGAATTCCGCTCCGCTCTTTTTGTAATTGTCGAGATACGCATTGTTCCAGCTCGATACCATCCTGCGTTTCCGGTCCCGAACCGCGGACATATCAATGGTAAAATCTCTTTTGGCTATGCCGAACTCTTCGCTTCTGCGAAAGTACGATGCCACCCTTGCACTGTGAATAATGTTCTTGCTAGGGAGACAGGCTATGTTCGGGCACGATCCACCGATGTATTTACGGTCGATCGCTGCGACACGCTGCCCTTGCTTGGCAAAGGTCCAGGCGGCGATAGTTGATCCTGTGCCACCGCCGAGGATCACAAGATCATATTGTTCGGAATCCATACTGTTTTAAATGAGCTGTAAGTTTTGGAGAGGTCTAAAAGTCTTTCGCTGAATCCTCCGAAAGTGACACTCTCAGCACATCCTGCTTCAGCAAATAGACTGACACAGCAAAGAGAACTAAATCCTTCATCAGGAAAGCGACGTTGCCTTGCATCGCTGGAAAGCCGCCAGCAGATGCATTCCAACCGTCCGGCATGAATGGGATGATAGTAATAGTCATGATAAAGGTAACGCATGAGCCCAAGGCTCCCAGAATTCCTAACTTTTTATTCCAGAATCCCAAGAACAGAAGCGCGCCAAACAACCATTCGGATACCCCTAAAAACCAGCTGGCGCCCTGGATGCCGAAAACAGGGTACATCCAAGAGATCAGAGGACCATTCTTGAAAAAAGGGATCAGATCATGCGCCTCGTACGCGAACCATTTCTGATACCCAAAAAAGAAGTATATGATTACCATCGACGCGCGAACCAAGTGGTAATCGAGGTCCTTTGTGAGCAGACCGAGCTGGGCTAATATCTTTATTAGAAGATTCATCATTGTGTTAAAAGTCAGCGCCGGGGCTTTGCCGATGGTGCTCGTGCCGACCGGGGTAGGGCCGACTTTGTCAGTAAAGGAGTTTTTCATAATAGTTAAGAGTTAAGAAAGTTAACCGTTAGGTCATTGCCTTTTGCGCCAGTTAATGGCTGTTACATTGTTTTTAAGTTCGCTATCCATTCAATCAGTTGATCTTTGTTATAGTGCATGATCTTTAACACGTTGCGTGCCAATCTCTGATTGTTCACTGCTTGTACTCACTTATTGAGAGGTTTATGCATAGGGCATAGTTGATCGGATAGCCGGACGAATTGTCGGATTTACGGACTTCCGTTCTAGTGAGTCCGAGCTGTCGAACTATCGGGAGAAAGCGGCGTAACTGCCGTTTCCGCTCCTGGAATGAGACCGCATTCTTCCGGCGTCTCGATGTTCCCATAAGTGTCCCGGATCGGTTGCTTACTGAGGAATCGGTTGTAGGTCCAAAGAGACTTAGTGATACCGCCTAACTGAATCTGCGACATGCCCCTGACTGGATCCTCGTTGATCAATTGAACGACAGTTCCCGGTATAAGGTAGTAGCACTGGATATTCTGCACCGCCTGGAGTTCGGTGGCATCTGTGTGGTGAGCGACAATTCGTTGAAGGTCTTGCTCAGTCTCGCAAGCATAGGGTCCATTGACGGTGACCCACCGGTACCCTTGTGCTGCTAAATCCTTGTAGTGGTCGGCGAGAGCCGTGCATGGCAGGCTAAGGCCGATCGCGGTCAAAAGCAAAATTGTTAGTTTCATATGCTTCGTAACGCCTAATGCGGAGAAAAGCGAATTTGTTTACACGTGAATTTCGAGTTGGCCTTGGCAGCGGTGCCTGCTTCGAAAAGTCATCGCCTTTCAGACAGACGCCGTGTTCTTTGTTCAATAGGTTAAGTTCGTTCTCACCAGCTGAGATTGAACACAATGTGTGCCAACGTTTAGTTATGGTTGCTTGTGCCTGCCGCTGAGTCGCTTACGCATCGAGTGCGGTTCATCGGATAGCGTACGAGATTTCGGATGTGCGGAATCTCGTTTTGCGGAGTGTAAACTGCACCGTGTGGGTCGACGCGGTATCAGCGAAGAAATCGGGGCTGCTGTCCTTTACCTTGCTTCCGTCGCAGCGAGGTTTACCACCGGCACGACAATGTTGGTCGAGCGAGAAAGGCTTTCATCGAGTGACAACCCAAGATGCGAGTTTGCGAGGACTAGTCGCGCAACTGATACCAGTTTCTGTTCGCTGTTACGATATCTTCGTCCTCATGGGTGCGAAATTCTTTTTCTGCTGCACGGGATTCACAGACGTACAGTTTTCCTTTTAGGATAAAGAAAACTCTCGGATCAGCGTCCCTTAAATTGTTGTTCTTAACTCCATTGGCGCAAAACCCGCCGTACTGCGGAACATATTTTGAAGGATTCGCTTTGAAAGTGGCGAGATCTGCCGCGGAGCTGAAATAGTATGTCGCTCCTTGATAAGTGCTTTGGTATTTAGAACTCCCTTTGACGGCTTTCTTTTGGGCGAAATGAGCAACCGGGTCATATCCCTGCAAAATTACGCCATTGCTGTCCAGATTTACCTTGTCTGCCCGTTTCTCAACCCATACCTGCGCCGTTAGTTGAGAGGTTTTCAAAGTTGCGCCTATGCGGCCAAATAGAAGATTCGCTGCCCGTCGCGTTACTGTGTTACGCAGTGAGCGAACAGAACGCGAGCACCATCAAACTCCGTTTCATGATTGGCTTAGCAAGAGTTCTGTCCTTCGGGTCGAAGAGGCGCTTGGTTTTGGGCGCGACTTGGGTTGAAGCAACTTGTTGGGGACGGTTCATAGTAATCTGGTGTTCTTAGCAAATGGTTAGAAAGAGGGACAGGCCGGTAGTGTTGACTCTATGGAAGGGTTTTGTGAGTTTTTCGGGTCAGGAACTTCCCGAGCGGGTTTAAAATTCCTCTCTTGAACGGCTGTCACATAAATCAGATGCAGATTATGTTTAATAACCGCCGGGCCATGTAATGCGGCTTTTTGCATATCCGGTGCTGCGAGTGTGACTACTGCCCGGCATTCCACCTCGTAAACTTTCATTGAACGATCTCCTCATTAGCTGCTTAAACACATTGCGTGCCAACCCCTTGTGATCCGCCGCTTCTACCTATCAATCAGACCCTTATGCATAGATTGGCTCGAGCGGGTATCGGTACGAGATTTCGGACTCGCGGATTTCCGGTTCGGTCAAGTTCGAGCTGTCGATTTATTGAAAGGGGAGCTGCACCTGAGACGAAAGAAAATGAAGAAGGAGACATTGAGTGGCATCAGGTGAGCATTTCGGGCAGCTGCGGTGCCAGCAGTCGAAATTAGGATCGGAGTTATTGGTATTGAGCGCGTGTGCATGCTCGAGATCGGTGTCTCCAATTTCGCCACGTTTGTGTGCACGAGTCAGAGGATAGCGTCCGTCTTCTGAGTCGCCTCTGTAGCATGGAGCGCGTCCGCGACATGCACAGTGGGAGCTTCCGGGCAAAGGTATGCGAATAAGACGCAGCAAACCAGTCCGAAGCCACACAACGGAAATCTTAGTGATATGAGCATGGAACCCAGGAAAATTGCTAGTGTAAGGACGGACCGCGCTCGCCTGATCTTGCGTACCCGAATCGAAACGCCTCGGGTTTCTGCTGTAGAGAGAGCCTCACACTCGAAGGCGAGGTAGGCGATATTCACCAGGACAAAGACAGCAGCGTATACAAATACCGGAACCGCCGCCATCCGTGACGTGGCAATCCATGCTGTCGAAAACGGTATCAGAGACACCAAAAACAGGTGCGCGAAGTTCCACCAGATGAGCTGCGGTGTCGCCCCTTCCGCCAAGCGGAGCAGATAGTGATGATTGACCCAGATGATCGCAATGAAGAGGTAGCTTACTGCGTAGCTTAACGCTGTTGGCCACAGCAGTGCGAGCGCCGCAAACGAAGGATCTTCCGGTGGCTTCAATTCCAGAACCATGATTGTGATGATTACCGCGAATACCCCATCCGAAAAGGCTCCGACACGCTCTGTGTTTGAGGTCCGCCGAGTCACACTCTCCTCCTTACCCGACACGATAGCCGACATAGTCGGGTGCAGTCTGGCATATCCATATGCTTCTCGTACTTATTGCAGCTTTGCCTAATTTTGACATTTTCGATTATCCCTTCGTTTGATAGCTAACCGTTGTGAGTGATGAGTTAACACGTTAGCGTTTCGCGAGCGGCCTCACGTATTATGTCGACGACCACTTCGGGCGCCGTCAGAAGCGGCGTGTGATCGACAGGGTGAACTCGGACCTTCGCTGCCATCCGCTCTGCCATGAAGTGCTGCGTTTTTGGGTTGATCATGCGATCTTCTTCCGCAATCAGGAACCAGGACGGTTTAGATCTCCACGCGGGTTTAGGCGCTGGCTCCTGAATGCACTGGACCGCGATCGGCCGCTGAACGGAGGCGGTAACTGCCTTCACATCGTCCGAAGCATTTTGGGCAAAGGCGTTCTGGAAACCTTCTTGCGGCATCCAAATCAAACCGTAAGCGTCGGGCTGCAGATGAGGCGCCTGCGGATGAGGTTCCTCACGATAGAATACTTGAGCTACAGTCTCACCGGCGTCGGGAGCGAGAGCAGCAATATACACGAGCGACCTCACTTTCTCGTCGGTTGCCGCTGCGATCACGGCACCAGCGTACGCATGCCCAGCAAGCAGAACCGGGCCGTCGGTTCTCCCCAGAACGCGGTTGAGCGCAGCGGCGTCGTCCGACAGAGATGTAAGGGGAATCGGTGCACAGATAACTTTCAGGCCCTGATGCAGCAGAGGGAGAATGACCCGGTTCCAGCTGCTGCCATCAGCCCATGCGCCATGAACGAGAACCACCGTGGCGTTGTTAGAAAACAAATCCATATTGATTACCTTTCTGGTAGTTGAAGCGTGGAGCCTCTCCGTTACTAATTGCCAGTATTCAGCTAAGAAATGCCTTGATTCGTTCGGCGATGAAGTCTCCCTCTTCTTCCAAGGCAAAGTGCCCCGTATCGAGCAGGTTAAGCTCAGCTTTTGGCAGATCACGCTGATATGCTTTTGCTCCCGCGACGGTGAAGAACGGATCGTTCTTTCCCCACAGGATCAGGGTGCGAGGCTGGCTGGTACGGAAGTACTCGTGCCATCCGTCGTAGAGCGCGAGGTTGGAGTTATAATTGTAGAGCAAGTCGAGTTGGATCGCGTCGTTTCCAGGGCGATCGAGGAAGGTCTGGTCAAACGTCCAATTGTCCGGACTAATCTGTTTCGGGTTCTTCGCGCCGTGTGTGTACTGAAAGGCCGTTGTTTCCAACGTGAGCAGCGCACGTACGGGTTTCTCTGTTTCTGTATTACGGCTGGCCCAGAACGGCTTCATCGGATCGAAGGCGCCGCCGATGCCTTCCACGTACGCATTGCCGTTCTGCACGATGATGGCATCGATCGCTTGCGGATGCTTCGACGCAATCCGGTATCCCACTGGCGCACCGTAATCCTGCACATAAATGCTGAACTTCTTCAGACCAAGAACGCCGAAGAGCAGTCTCTCCACGTGCGTCGCCAGGTTATCGAAGGTATAGGTAAAGTCGGCGGCATTCGGCGCATCGCTATATCCGAAGCCGATATAGTCGGGTGCAATCACATGAAGGTTCTTGGCCAGCTGCGGAATCAGGTTGCGGTACATGTGGGAAGAGGTCGGGAAACCGTGAAGGAGCACAATAGTGGGAGCATTCTTTTCTCCGGCTTCGCGGTAGAACATCTTGTTGCCATGGACGTCAGCGTAATTGTAGGTAGTCATGCTAAGTTGCTTTCAGTTTCGTGTGCAGGGTTGAACACCAAGTCGGTCGCGACTGGAGTTTATGAATAGGAAAGCGCGGGGTAGGAGATGCTTGGTGCCGATTTCGGCACGGTTCCGCATCAAGTGTCGGCTCTTAAAATCTAAATGAAAATCTGCAATTGTATGTCCGCAAAATCTGTACTTAGCTTCCGCACCCGAGCGACCTTCTAAGTGTGGGACGGCCATCGTCGAGCGCCGCAGTCAAGTCAATCAATGATCGCACTGTCACGTTGGGTTCGACGCCCCACGGGTCATAAATCTTTTCTTCGGACCGCTGAACCCAAGCCGATGAGAGCCCGGCGGACCGTGCCCCTATAACGTCCCATGGATTGCTTGAGACCAACCAAAATGGCGAGGACCAAGCTCTCGTCGCGCGCCGTGCATAACTGTATACGGCAGGGTCTGGCTTGAAGCTTCGGACATCATCCGCTGTGACGATACCTTCGAAATAGTCAAGGATGTTCGCATTCGATAAAACCGCGTCGATCTCGCTTCGCTTACCATTGGAGAAGGCGAACAGACGGAACGCGGCGCGTAGTGAGTGAAGCGCCGGTGTGACGTCGTCGAATCGCGGCAGATGTTGATATAGGCGCAGTAATTCGCTTTGCCGTTCCGAGGAGATGGCAGTCTTGAATCGTTGACACGTGAAGTTCAGAGCATCACTCGTGCAGATCGAAAAGTCGGCGTAGTTATGCATCAAACCGCGGCGAAAACTGTATTCGAGTTGTTTCTCTCTCCAGAGGTCCGCAAAGCTAGCCGCTTCGATTCCGAGATCGTCTGCAAGGTGTTTCGCCATGCCAGAAGGGTCAACAAGGGTGCCATATACGTCGAAAGCCAACGTGATCTTCATACCTTTCAAGAGCCTATCGCCGACGCGGAGTTCAGTGACTGGGTCCGAACTAGCACTTGTTAACAAATTTCGCCCTTCACGCGCGACCTCAGATGCGAACCACCATTTTGCCATTGGCCTGATTCGATTCCATCGCCTCGTGTGCCTCCCGAATATCGTTGAATTGAAAGATTCGCGCCGGTTTGGCTTTATAGACTCCGGCGGCCGCTTTATCGACGATGGATTGCAGAGGAACGTCCGAGACCGGAAAGTCCGGAGTGCCGAATACAAAACTGCCAAAAAAAGTGAAATAAACTCCGCTCGGCATCTGAAGCAGAGGATTAAAGCTATTCACGGGATCAAGACCACCCAGCCATCCTGCAAGGCACATACGTCCACCCCGTCGCAGCATGGAAAGAGAATCCATGAATGTGGTGTTCCCGACAAGATCGAGGACGGCGTCGATCCGCTTCCTTTCAGGGATTCGCCCTGAGAGATCCGGCGCTTCAATCTCCACTCGATGGGCTCCAAGTTCTTTCAACGTCTCGAATCTTGCCTGCTTGCGAGTAGTGGCAATAATGTGAGCGCCGACGTCGGCCGCAATATTAAGGGCCGCGCGACCCAAAGCTGATGTTGCGCCCCTGATAACCAACGTTTGACCCTTAGCAATTTCCAAGTTACGAAGCAGGCACGTCCAAGCGGTCGCGTATGATTCAGGAATCACCGCAAAGTCTTCCCATGAGAGATCAGTTTTAATGGGTACTACGTTAGTAGCCGGCGGACATGTGTATTCAGCGTAGCTGCCGTTGATGGTGCGCCCAAGGCCGCCCATGAATGCGGCCACTTTGGTTCCCGCGGCGAACTCCCCTCCCGGGCAAGATTTTACCAGGCCAACGCATTCGATACCACTAACCGTTGCTGCTTCGGCCCATTCTCCTTTGCGCATGTGGGTTTCGGCGTGATTAATGCCGAATGCTTTCACTTCGATAAGAACAGATCCCGGCTGCGGGACTGGATCAGGCAGATTTTCGATCGCCAGGCTGTCAAGTCCACCGAACTGTTTAAGGATGATTGCTCGCATACGAATATTCCAATTTTAGTTTTGAGGTAGCTTCGCTAGTGAAACGATATGATAACCTTTCACAGTCTTAATATCAGGTTATTATCTATCCGGTTATTATTAACGAGCGCTTTTCAAGTGCACGTAGGCGCTTCTTGAAAGCGGTGTTATATCCCCAAAAAAAGCATTTCCGCTCCCGATCGCTGGAGGTTACCCCAACTCATGACCAACATGTTCTTCAAGAATTCGAACCAGCGCCAATAGGTTAGTTTATGTTCTCGTGCCTCGAGATCGAACACATTGCGTGCCAACTTTTTATATTCACTGCTTGTGCCCGTCCATCAGACACTTATGCGTCAAACGCAGTCGGTTGGATAGCCGTACGAGATTTCGGAATTAAAGATTTTCGTTCCGCCGCGACCGGTGTCTACCGTCGGAATAGAACCTTTTATTATTCACTGCTTGTGGCCGCCAACCAGCCACTTATGCATAGAATAAGACCGAGCGAATCTCGGTGCGAGATTTCGGACTTTGGTTGGTTGGTTGATCACGGAAAGAATAGTGTAATTTTGCGGGTGCTGGAGCCCCACCCGTGATTGAGCTATCCCGATATGTCCTCGAGGCGCTACGGAAGGGTGAAGAGTTTACTTTTTATCGCGGGCGGAGTAAGGACGATGCGTCTCGGGCCGCCTTCGCAAGCTATGGCGCGCCCTTAATCTTGGATGAGGCTAACGTTAGCCAGGAGCCGCGACGAAGCGTCTCGCGTAGTCGGGTTCTGGTGCTTTCGCCTCTGGCGGGGTATCCCGCACCGGAAATTCTGAAGTCGCTGGAGCAGGCATATTCTCTGAGAGAAGAGGTTGATCCGAAGTGGGCCGCCCGACCGATTGCAATGGCGCGCTACTGGGACCGGACGGTGCTCGTGCTGGAGGATCCCGGCGGTGTCCCTCTTAGTCATTTGTTCGGTCTCGCCCTCGACGCTTCCGGCGAACCACCGGCTGCGAGTCGGCAACCGCTGGATATCAGGTTGGCATTACGTCTGGCGATTAGCCTTTCGGCGGGGAGCGAGGTATTATTCACAAGGATATCAATCCCGCCAATATTCTGGCCAACTCCGTCACCGGCCAATGCTGGCTGACCGGGTTTGGTATTGCTTCGCGGCTTTCCCGCGAGCGCCAGCCTCCTGAGCCACCCGAGTTTATCGCGGGGACGCTTCCGTATATGGCACCTGAACAAACCGGTCGAATGAATCGCTCCATTGATTCCCGGAGTGATCTCTACGCGCTTGGCGTCGTGCTTTACGAAATGCTAACGGGGAATCTGCCCTTCTCGGCTTCGGATCCCAGTAGCGACGGTTCGTCCTTCGCCTATGTATGCCTTGGCATGATAGCCGGCCCAAACTTCGGCAACTACCAGGACGGAATTCGATTCGGTCAGCTTGGCTATGAACTGGTCGAAAAACGCGGCTTGAAGCGTTTTCAGGCAAGGACCTATACGCTTTTCGGAAGTCACGTCATGCCATGGAAGAAACACGTCCGGGCTTGCCGTGACCTGGTACATCGGGCTTTCGAGGCCGCGAACGAAGCGGGCGATCTCGTTTTTGCTGCTGCCAGTTGCAGCAATCTAAACACGAACCTTCTGGCAGCGGGAGATCCGCTCATGGAGGTGCAACGTGAAGCCGAGCATGGCCTCGAGTTTGCTCAGAAGGCTCGGTTTGTTCTCGTCACACCGCAGCTCGGGCTTACCCGGACCCTCCGTAGCTTAACGCCGAAATTTGGTTGCTTTGACGATGGGCAGTTTGATGAGCTTCGGTTCGAGCGCCATTTGGCAAGTGATCCGGCGGCGTTACCCGAGTGCTTTTACTGGATCCGAAAGCTGCAAGCTCGCTTCTTTGCCGGGGACTATGCCTCGGCCGTCGATGCGTCACTGAGGGCGCAGCAGCTACTTTGGACAGCACCATCTCATTTTGAAATGGCGGAGTATCACGGACTTACGGTTTTTCCGTCCCGTGGAAACATATAACAATAGCTACTCTTGGAGACAGCTTGGGACTGGTCGCCGTTGTAAAACAGCACGTCTTATTCGAAACGCTACGGCATTTTCGTGGGGAAAAAGCAAGGGAGTTACGACTCCGCTATGAAGTGGAATACTTCTGTCTAAATGATTCTCAAGAGCAGGTGTTAGATAAAACGAAAGTCCGAAATCTCGGAACGGCATTGGCGGGAATTTGCTCTAGGGATAGGAACCTGATGGACGGGCACAAGCAGCAGACCAGGAAAAGTTGGCACGCAATGTGGTTCATCGTATCGAGCTGCGGGAACGACTCATCGAGTATGGAATACCAGAGAGAAGAATTATGCCCAGAAGTGAAACTATTCAGAGAGATTATTTAGCGGCGGACGGTCTTCCGGTCCAAAAGAGACCGAGACCGCCGGCACCGTGGTTGTGTATACGCCCGAGAATCGGGAGGAACTGGCGGTTTGCTATTTCCTTTTCTCTGAGGCCTATCGTTTTGCCTGGAAGTTCGATCAGGAAGTTAACATTAAAACGCTCGCCTGGTCGGGCGGAGACTGCCGAAAAGGAGCCTCTGGACATAAGCGTGGCCCGGGCGGCTCTCGCTCTCTTGAACAACAGTCGTGGCGCGACCTTTCAATTTACTGTGCCGAGCCCGCGAAATTCACGCGACGCACCGGGAATGGACCGTTGATTGTGGACTCCTAAGAAACTAGATCAGCACACCCTAAAAATGTTTGTGTTCACTAATAGATAAATCGCTTACTGAA
>WNFL01016943.1_pt2 | contig 12990 bp, 10 predicted proteins | sample 5400361 | NCBI WGS metagenome assembly WNFL01 (sample SAMN13153351, study PRJNA577476) | soil metagenome | isolation source: 40 cm soil on Douglas fir-dominated hillslope | place: USA:California | collected 2013-09-17
GGCAAATAGGGTGCTCGAGTTCCGGTTCGATGTGACGGCCTAAAACCCGCGCTTTCGGTCGGCCACGCGCTTTCTTAGTCTGATCTGCTAGTTGCAAAGTGGTGACTCAACCTTGTCTCCCGGGATTCAAGTCGGGCGGGATTCTAGTCCCTGGTCCGCTAGCCCTATGTCATGAGGCAGACTACGTCTCACAACCCGAAAAGTCGTCGTCGCTCGGTGAAAACCGCGGCGGCAGAGTCGCAACCGCAGTGTCGCGTTCCTGCTTAAAAGACGGCAGCGGCCGGCCGGCCACCTCATCCCACCATCTTAAGGAGCGGGTCCGGCGGGCGGCTGCGCGCGGAGTAGTCGGGACCGGCGCGAAGACGCGCACCACCGCGAGGGCGGCATGTCCCTCCCCGAACTCCTTGATTGCCGAGGTCAAGAAGGCGCGGTCTTACGGCAGGCAGTAATGACCGAACAAGCGTTGGCGGGAGCAGCGGAGGGAGCAGACAAGGTTGATGAAGTGGTCCTTCGCGGTGGCGATCGTCGCAGGCATGTTGTTGCTTCTGGACCAGGGTCCTACCGACGGAGCGAAGCGCTTCCCGGTTGACGTGTGGGAACCTCCCTTTAATCAGCAGCGGCAGCATGTTCGCAAGCAGTACGTGCCGTTGGCGCACGCGAGCAAGCCGTGGCAGCTGTGCGCATCGATCCCCCATCTGAAGGACGACTACTGGCTGGCCGTCAACTCCGCCCTGATCCAGGAAGCGCGGCGTCTGGGCGTGCGCCTGAATCTTTTCGAGGCTGGCGGTTATGAACACCTGGATGCGCAGAGGCGCCAGATCGCCGAATGCATGAAGAAGGGGAGCGATGGTCTGATCGTGGGAGCGATTTCAGCGGATGGCCTCAACGATCTGATTGACTCCTACGCCGGGCGCGGCATTCCGATCGTCGATCTCATCAACGGGGTGAGCTCCAAGGCTATCGCAGCGCGGGCGGCGGCGGATTTCTATGACATGGGGTTCGCGGCCGGACAGGCTCTGAAGAGGCTGGCCGGCGCGGACGGGAGATCTGTTCGCATCGCATGGTTCCCAGGACCTAAGGGGGCCGGCTGGGTGGCGGGGGGCGACGAGGGATTCCGCGCAGCGGTGAAGGGCACGAAGATAACGATCGTCGAGGCAAGCTTCGGCGACACCGGACTCGTGGAGCAGACCAAGCTGCTCACTGCTGCCGTCGACCAGCACAAGGATCTGGATTACATCGTCGGGACCGCCGTCACCGCAGAAGCCGCGGTGCCGTTGCTGCGCGAGCGTAAGAGGTCAGCGAAGACCAAGGTGCTGTCGTACTATTTCGGCGCTGGAGTCTATCGAGGCATTCAGCGCGGGACCATCGTCGCCGCGCCGACCGACCAGCCCGCGATTCAGGCGGGGCTCTCCGTCGATCTGATGGTTCGCATTCTGGAGAAGAAGGACTACTTCAGGCACGTCAGTGCGCCCGTGATAGTGGTCGACAGGGGAAACCTGCCGACCTTCGACCTCCGCTCGAGTCTGGAGCCCCCAGGCTTCCGCCCCATCTTCAGTACGACCGAGTAACGTCGGCATGCCCCCCGCCCCTCTGCGTCTCGACGCGGCGCCGGACCAGCGGCCGAGGCGATACATGTGGCTGCTGGCGTTAGTGATCGCGGTAGGCCTCGGCGGGTCACTCGCGATCAGCTATACGCTCTACCGCACCGCTGAACGCCAGTGGATCACGCGCGCCGACGCGTCTGCGCAGCGACTCTCCACTATGCTGCTCGACTGGATCGAAGAGAGCTATTCGCCGCTGTCCGGCCTGGGGGCCTTGGTGGAGAACTCCCAGAAGACCGAGCCCGACGAATTCCTGAATGCCCTCGAGGGCATCGAGTCGCGGGTCACTAATTTCCTTCTCGGATCGGCGGCGATGCTGGAGCGGGATGCGAAGGGCAAGTGGGCGCTATCCATCTCCTCCGGCGATTTCGACTATCTCGAGAAAGACGCGAAGGACGGATTCAGCAAGCTGCTGCCGGCGATCGAGTTCGCCATGGCCCGCCCGAATGAGTTCGTGCTCGCGCCTCCGGTCGAGACGGTGCGCGGGACGCTCATGTCGCCCGTACTGATCGCGCTGGCAAAGGTCAAGACCCCAACCGTCCTGGTCGGCAGACTGGACTACACGACCTTGCAGGGCGCACTAACCGAAGCGCCCACGCCCAAGGGTTTCTACCTGACGTTGACGGGCAAGTTCATGGCGACCCCGGACATCCGGACAATCCTCCAGATCGATGCGCCTCAGGCAGTCCGGGAGAAGCTCGCCACGAGGGCCGCGACGGGAGGCGCCGACCTGGAGATCGTCTGGCGGGTGACGAAGGAGTATGAGAACGGTCCCGCCTATGGGTTCGCGGCGATTACCTTGGTCGGAGGGATCACGACGACTCTGCTGTTCGGTATGTTCATGGCCGCTCTTATCAGGCGCACCCGTGTGATCAATGAAAAAGTGGATCAGGCGACTGCCGCGCTGCGACGCAGCGGCGAGGAGCAGACCGCGATTCTCGAGGCGGCCACGTCTGGTATCGCGTTCATTAGAGACGGAGTTATCGTCCGAGCCAACGCCAGACTTGATAAATTGCTCGGGTTCGACCTTGGTGAACAGATCGGCCAGCCCACTCGGATCTGGTATCCGGACGACGCCGGCCACGCGGCAGGCGGGGGGGCTGTCGACGAGCAGATTGCGCTAGGCGAAAGCCATCAGCGGGAACAACAGCTCATGCGCCAGGGAGGGGAGCTCTTCTGGTGCCGCCTGAGCGGCCGGGCGGTGGATGCCCGCGATCTCTCACAGGGTACGGTGTGGATGCTCGAAGATGTTACCCAGCAGAAGGCTGCCGCGGAAGCGCTCCGGCAGGCGCACGAACTCGTCAGGCACGCCTTTGGGCGCTACGTGTCCGAGGAGGTAGCCGAAAGCCTCCTGCGCGGGCCCGAGGGCCTCGAGCTCGGCGGGGAGGAACGGGAAGCCACCATTCTGATGTCCGACCTGCGTGGCTTCACTGCCATGGCCGCACGGCTGACCCCGCACGAGGTGATCGAGGTCCTCAACCTGTATCTCGAGGCGATGGTGGATGTGATCGGCCGGTACCACGGCACCATCGATGAGATCATCGGCGACGCTATCCTCGTGATCTTTGGCGCGCCGGTGGCCAGCGAGGACCATGCCGACAAGGCTGTCGCGTGTGGACTGGCCATGCAGCTCGCCATGAGAGATGTGAACCAGCGTCTCGTCGCGAAGGGCGCTTCTGAGCTCGAGATGGGCATCGGCGTCCACACGGGCCGGGTGATCGTGGGCAACATCGGTTCGTCGCGCCGCACGAAATACGCGGCCGTCGGTTCCAACGTGAATTTGGCCGGGCGTATCGAATCCTTCACTATCGGTGGGCAGCTGCTGATCTCCGATGACACGCGCGGAAAGGTCAAGGCGCCCCTTCGAATTGACAAACAGTTCCAGGTTGAGCCCAAAGGAGCGGCGAGCAGCGTGCGCTTGTTCGAAATCGGCGCCATCGGCGGCCCATTTGATCTGTCACTGCCATCCAGGTCGAAGCCTCTTCGTCCGCTCGCGCCACCGCTCCCTATCCGGTTCACCACCCTGGAGGAGAGTTTTGCTGGGCGCACGGTGCACGAAGGCCATCTGACAGAGGTGTCCGATCTTGAGGCGAGCGTCCAGTCTCCGCACGCGTTGGCGGTCCTGAGCAACCTCAAGATCACGGTCAGCGAGAGCCCGCAGGGTAATCCCGCGGGCGACATCTACGGCAAAGTCCTCGAGTCGGTTGCGGACACGCCAGGTCGCGCCCGGATCTGGTTCACGTCCATCTCGCCCGAGTTCAAGACATGGCTCGACGCCCTAGGCTAGAAGCATGCGGGTGTTTGTCCATAGGCTCCTCCCAGTCGCTCTTCGGACGGTCTCGTCAGGGGTGAGCGCTGCGCCTTTACCGGATTCCCGGCAAGAATGCGATAGGGACTCGAGCTCCTGCACGTTCTCGCGCGAATCCACCTCGTCCATATTCGGCCCCGCGTCGCCCCATCTGGCAGGACGAACCCTGTCAGAGGAGGGCCGACGACACCAATGGACGCCGGGCCGGCATTGACGAAGCAAGGATTGGAAGTCCTGCTCTATGCCCGAATCCTGCGACGCGGGGAGAGCAGGACTTCCAATCCTCGGCGCGGGTCGGTGGTCACCTTGGGTGTTCCACCCGTTGGAGTCCTCGTCGTCCTCCTCCTGGTCGTCACTGGCTGTAATCCGTTCCTCGACCGTCTCAGGGGCGAGTTCCCCATGCCGTCAGTTGTCAGGGTGGATAGCAGCATCAGCGCCGGCAAGCCGGCCGCGACGACAGCGCCACCACGGCGGTCATCAGGGGGTTCTCCGCCGGCCTACGGCCAGGACCCGCTCGGGCTCCGACCATGGCCCTCTCCACCGCCGGCCTGACGCCCCTCAGGCGGCCAAAAGGGTTCGCGCAGTGACCCACAGGTCGACTTGGGAACAAGAATGACAGGCCCATAGGGTCACCTACGTTGGAGTTGCAGGTCGGTCGCTGCAACCTGCCAGGCTGATGGTGACACTCGTCACTTCGTCGGAGTACCGGTAATCTCGAGATCCGAGAACTCTGCCACCGAGTCCGCCTTGGTCCAGAGCCCGATGTAGCCTCCGGTGAACGTTCTGTCGTCATGATCGAGGCGCAGGACGTCGTCGAGGTACGCCTGGACCCTGGTGCCTTTGGCTACCACACGGATGGTGTGCCACTCGCCGAGCTTGGGCTCGGTGACTGTCGCTGACGCAATAACGCGCCGCTGACCGTCGATCATCGTGTAGAGTCGGAAGTTATTCTCGAGCGCATTGGCCCGGGCGAGGAGATAGTTCCTTCCATCTCGCGCACGGAAGATGATACCTCCGCTGGCGTCCTCCTTGCCGGAGATTGGCCGGAACCGGACGGCGACGTCGAGGTCGTCGAACTTCCGGTCCTCCAAGATCGCGACGGCCCAAGGCTGCGTCTCGGCGGTCTGGGCGAGCACCTGGCGCCCGCCAGACGCGCGCCGCACCCAGCGACCCGCGACGAACTTCCATTTCGGGTGTTCCCGCCCGAGGTCTTCTTTCATGGTGATTGTCTCCGGCGATGTGATGGCGAGCCGTGGGGCATCGGGAGTCGCACCGACTGCAATGGCGCTCATGGCCAGCAGGGACAGGAGCGCAAGCGTGATCTTCATGGGTTCTTTCTCCTTTCGCGGAGTCTCAGTCCAGGGGCGCCGACACAACTGTCCAGTCGTTGCCACGCACTAGGCTGACCTCAACCACTGGATGACCGCTGTCCAGGCCTGGCATCGCGCTCACCGCGCGGTACCCTGGATTGGCGTCCCGCACTGAAGTCAACGACGACTTCTTTCGAGCGGCAGCCAGGCGCCTAGCAGCGCCTGCGCGAGCGCGGCACGCTCAGTGAGCGAGCTCGGCTGGGCAGGGGCGGGCCACGGGGTCGCGGCGAGCAGGCTGCAGGGGATGACGGCGATGGTCACGACGCGTCTCATACGTTGCGCCTCCTCCGTGAGATGACTAATCCGCATGCCGCTCATGATGTGCCGCGATCGGCCACGCGCCACTGACGAGTTCCTGACATTTCTGTCAGGTGTGGTGGTGTCGGCGGATCGCTATACTGGGGCGTCGTGCGGATCCTGGTCGTCGAGGACGAGCAAAAGGTGGCGAAGGCGCTCCGCGAGGGGCTCGAAGCGGAGCGCTACGACGTGTATGTCGCGTCGACCGGGGAGGAGGGCTTCTTCCTCGTGAACCACGAGTCGTTCGATCTGGTCGTGCTCGACCTGATGCTGCCACGGCGCGATGGCATTGAGGTACTGACCACGCTGCGTCGGCGCGGACTCCAGACGCCTGTCCTGATCCTCACCGCGAAGGATACGGTCGACGACCGGGTGCACGGGCTCGACAGCGGCGCCGACGATTATCTGGTCAAACCGTTCGCGTTCTCGGAGCTGCTGGCCCGCATCCGGGCCCTGCTGCGTCGGGACCGTTCCGAGCAGGCCCTGAAGCTCGAGCAGGGCAATCTCGAGATGGATGTCGTGGCGCGGAAGGTGAAGCGGGCGGGTCAGCAAGTGGAGCTGACTGTGAAGGAGTTCGAGATCCTGGAGTACCTACTACGCCACGGTGGGCGCGTGGTCTCTCGGGAGATGCTCGCGCGGGACGTCTGGCACATAACCGCCCGCGCGACGCCGCTCGACAACGTGATCGACGTGACGATCGCCCGGCTGCGCCGCAAGATCGATGACCGGTTCGAGCCGAAGCTGCTTCATACGGTGCGCGGGGTGGGATTCGTTCTAGGCGGCGGTCGGAGATGAGGTTGTGGGCGCCGAGCGTCCGGGCGCGGCTCACCTTCTGGCACGCCGGAGTGCTGACGCTGATCATCTGCCTCTTCTCAGGAGCGATCTTTGTCTTCGTGAAGGTGCGATTGGATCGGGCGCTGAACGAGCAGATCCATCGAGATCTCAAGGCGATCGAGAAGGTGTACCGAGAGGAGCCGTGGGATCTCCCTGAGCTGGATCGGCGAATTGGCATCTCGTTGTTTGAGATCGTGGAGAGGGGAAGCCTTGTATACCGGACACCCGGCTGGCCGCCGACCGGGGCGCACCTGTATCGCATTCGAGTCACCGAGGAAAACGGCCTCCGCATCACCGTGGCCCAAGACGAGACGGCCCTGCGCCAGACACTCCGGACGCTTGCGTTGATTCTCGCGATAGGGGTCCCGGGGGCAGTGGGCCTGGCGGTCGGGGGCGGCTACTTTGTTGCGGGCCGCCTCCTCGCGCCGATCGGCGCGATGGCGGCGACGGCCCGGAGGATTGGAGCTGAATCGCTTGCCGACCGGCTCCCGGTCGCGAACCCCCGGGACGAATTCGGCCAGCTGGCCGGCGTGTTCAATGACACGCTGTCGCGTCTTCAGGACGCGTTCGAGCAGCTTCGGCGCTTCACTGCGGACGCGTCGCACGAGCTGCGCACGCCGCTGACCGCCATGCGGAGCGTCGGCGAGGTGGCGCTGCAGCGCTCCGCGAGCGCCGGGGAATACCGCGAGGTAATCGGGAGCATGCTCGAGGAGGTCGACCGGCTCACCCGGCTCGTGGAGAACCTCCTGACGCTAACTCGTGGGGAATCGGGACGAATCCCGGTCGCGCGAGGGGTCGTCGATCTGGGCGACCTGGCGGCGAGCGTGTCCGATAGCCTGCACGTCCTCGCGGAGGAGAAGCATCAGAGCTTGGAGGTCGAGACCGCGTCGCCACTCAGGGCCCTGTGCGACCCGGTGATTCTTCGCCAGGGCATCATCAATTTGCTGCATAACGCGATCAAATACACACCCGGCGGGGGAACCATCCGTGTGGTGGTGCAGCGTACGAAGTCGGGCGACGCGGCCATCGAGGTAAGGGACACCGGCCCGGGAATCCCTGCGGCCGATCGCCAGCGGATCTTCGAACGATTCTACAGGGTGGACGTCGGGCGCTCGCGGGAAGCCGGCGGAGTGGGTCTAGGTCTGGCGATCGCACGCTGGGCCGTCGAGGCAAACGGCGGCCGCATCGAGGTCGAGAGCGAGGAGGGGCAGGGCGCGCTGTTCCGGATCGTGCTGCCCTTCGCGGTCGACTATGCGCCTGGTGCCGTGGCATCCCTTTCAGGGCCTGCCGCGGGAGCTCCACGGTAGCAATCGCAGGCAAGCGGTCGCCCCCGACACCCAGGCAAGGTTGGGGAAGGCACGCAGGGCCAGGCCGTTGCAACCGCCCAATAGCGTTCATCTTCCGGCATACCGGCGGCCACTGAAAGACTTCCTGACAAGAACGTCAGGATTCGGCGAGGGCGCCCGTGGCTATACTCGCGCGCAAATGGAGCCGCGCAGGTCTTCCCTCGGGCTCAGGAGGTAGACATGATCGACAGGCGCACTACGGTCGCCGGAGACTGGAAGGAGATCGCGGCGTCATTGTTCAAGCTTGGCGCGACCTCCTACGGCGGCCCGGCCATCATAGGTGTCATGCAGGCCGAGCTCCAGGAGAAGCGGGGATGGGTCTCGAAGGAGCGGTTCCTCGAGGGACTCGCGGTGGCGAACATGTTGCCGGGCGCGACCGCGACACAGCTTGGCATCTTTCTCGGCTATGCGCGCGGGGGTTGGTGGGGCGGACTGCTCGGGGGCGTCTGCTTCGTCCTGCCGGCCTTCGTCATCATGCTTGCGCTCACCATGGCGTACGCCGGGCTGAGCGTGACGCCGGTCGCCCGCGGAGCCCTCTACGGGCTCGGACCGGTCGTTCTCGGCCTCTACGCGGTTGCCGTATATCGCCTCGGGAGGGCCGCGGCCACCACTGGGCCGGAGGCGGCGATTGGCGTGCTGGCGGCGGCCGCATCGATCGGGACTCCGCTCGGCATCATGGTCATCCTGGTCTTAGCTGGCATTGCGGGGCTGCTTCTTTTTCAGCCGGCAAGGCCGGGAGCGCTTGTCGCGGTCGTTTCATCAGTGCTCTTTCTAGCTGTACTGGCTGCGGCCTGGTGGTTGCGGATGTCGACATCGGTCTCGGTCCCTCCGGGAGGGAACCCGGATCCGAAGAGCTTGTGGGACATTGGCATGTACTTCCTCAAGGTCGGGGCGTTCACGATCGGAGGTGGCCTGGCCATGATCGCGTTCATCCAGGACCAGGTCGTCGGGCAGTACGGCTGGCTCACGTCACGAGAGTTCATCGACGGCCTCGCGCTCGGCCAGCTCACGCCGGGGCCGGTCCTCATGATCGCGGCGTACGTCGGGTACAAGACCGCCGGGCCCGCCGGGGCCGCGGTGGCCGGCGGCGCCGCGTTTCTTCCGTCCTTCGTCATCATGCTCGGCGTCCTCCCCGTGCTCGACCGGGTGAGAAACCTTGCATGGGTTAGGGCAGTAATGAAGGGGATGGCTCCCGCCGTGATCGGCGTGCTCGCCGTGTCCCTGTTCCGCCTGGCGCCGGCTGCGCTTCCGGACGCCATCGCGGTTGCCATTCTGGCCGCGACCCTCCTCGCGCTGGTGGCCTTCCGGATCGGCGCCTTCAAGCTCATGATCGCCGGCGCCCTCCTCGGAGCGCTCCGAAGTTCCCTGCCCGCGATGCGCGGATTCAAAGCGGTACACCGTCTGATTTCGTGGACTGCTATCTGAGCCCGGAGAGACCCGGATGAGGGATGAGCATGGACCCGGCCACTAGCGCTCCCCGCGTACGCATCCGAGACCTTGTCCTCTACTACCTACGGCTCGGAACCCTCGGTTTCGGCGGCCCCGTGGCGCTCTGCGGGCAAATGGAGCGCGAGCTGGTCCAGGAGCGTCGATGGCTCACCAAGGACGAGATGCGAGAAGCCATCGCCGTGTGCCAGTCGCTCCCTGGGCCGCTGGCCATCCAGGTCGGCATCTTCATTTCATACATTCGCGGAGGATTCTGGGGGGCGTGGGCCGGCGGCTGGGCTTTCATCCTCCCGAATTTTGTCATTGTCGCCGCCCTGGCTGCTCTCTACGTGCATTTCGGCGGGTTGTCACTGGTCACGGCGATCTTCTATGGGGTCAGCCCAGCTGTGATTGCCTTGATCCTCCACTCCTGCTATCGCCTCGCGAAGCTTGGCATGGAGGACTGGCTGCAGTGGGTGATCGTCGCGGTCTGCTTCGTGGTGACGGTGGCGGTCCAGGCCGAAGTCGCCCTGCTGTTCGTCGGGGCGGGCATCCTGGGGGTCCTGTACTACGGGAGCCTGTTTCGCGCGCGGGCGGCATCGTCGTGCCTGCTTCTGCCGGCCGTGTGGCCTGTCAGCACCTCTGTCGCGCCCGCAGCCCCGGGTTAGATCTTGAGCAAGCTGCTCCTCTTCTTCCTCAAGGCAGGATCGCTGACGTTCGGAAGCGGGCTCGTCATCGTGCCGTTTCTCGAGAAGGGCCTGGTCCAGCAGACCGGCTGGCTGGATGAACGGCAGTTTCTGGTGGCAGTGGCGATGGGCATGCTGAGCCCGGGCCCGGTCGTCATCACGGCGACCTTCGTGGGCTACGTGGTCGCGGGGTTTTGGGGGTCCGTGGTCGCCACGATCGGGATCTTTCTCCCCTCGTTCCTGCTGGTGCTGATCGTGGCGCCGATCCTCATCCGGTACCGCGCGAACCCGAACGTGCAGGGGTTCGTCAAAGGGGCCTATGCGGCCGCCATCGGAACCATCCTCGGGGCGTGTGTTCTGCTGGGACGGATTGCGATCGGAGACTGGCTCACGGCGCTGGTGGCCTTGGTGAGCTTGATCGTGCTGTTCCGCTGGAAAGTCAGCAATCCCCTGCTGGTTGCGGCCACGGCGATCATCGGGTTGATCGCCTTTCCGCTGCTGCAGCCCGCGTGGGTGTTTGTGAAGTAGGACAGTCTCGCGCACAAAGGAGGACATGATCATGAAGCGAAGCATTGCGGTCGCGGTCGCGGCGGTGTGGTTGTTGAGTGGCACCCTGGCATCGGCCCAGAAGGACGAGGCCAAGGAACAGGCGGAGCTAGCCAAGGCGCTCGGTGCGGCGAAGATCTCGTTGCAGGGCGGCCTCACCGCCAGCGCACGAGCCGGGACGCCAATCTCGGCAAAGTATGAGGTAGAGGAGGGCAAGCTGCAGCTCTCGGTCTACATCATGAAGGGGGCCGAGTTTTCCGAGGTCATCGTTGACCATGCGACCGGGAAGGTTGCAAAATCGGAGGCGATCACGAAGACCGACGACCTGACGGCGGCGAAGGCGCAGAGCGAGGCGATGGCCAAGGCCAAGCGGTCGCTTCGGACCGTGGCGGATCAGGCGGCCAAGGAGAACAAGGGATACCGGGTGGTGGGCGTGATGCCGGCCGTCAAGGATGGCCACCCGGTGGCCGAGGTGACGCTCGTCAAGGGCACCGAGTTCAAGGCGGTGTCTGAAAAGCTGGACTAGTTGGACGCAGGGCAATGAACGAGACGGCGGGTCACGAGGGCGGAGCCGAGCCTCCGGAGCAGAGCTCGATTCCGTATGTCTGCACGGACTGTCGCCGCACGTTTGCCGTTCCGGCGGGGGCGCCCAGCCAGATGGATGGTCTGGCTGTCGAGGGACTGACTTGCCCGTGGTGTGGTCGCTGGGCCATGCCCGCCCCGGATGGCTGGGTGACCACGGGACCGAAGAGATCCGTCCTCGGAGCCGCGGCCGTGTGGATCGGTGCGGTGATTCTGGCGTGCCTTGTCGGGCTTCTCGGGTATCTGGCGTGGACGGAGAAGGATGCGGGAGAAGCTGCCGGAGAGCAGCGGGTCGGGACAAGCCTCAAGCGTGCGGCGGTGATCGACCTGCCGGGACCGGCCGGGCGTCGGTTCGACTACCTCACGATCGACTACGATGATCACTATCTGTTCTCCGCTCATCTCGGGGCAGGTCTCTTGTATGTGATCGACCTGCGCACCAATGCGGTGGTGAAGACGATCACCGGTGTTCCCGGGATCGAGGGTGTGGCCTATGTTCCGGAGCTCAGGAAGCTCTACACCTCGAACTGGTACGAGAACAGGATCGGGATCGTCGATCTCACGCAGATGGCGGTGATTAAGACACTGCCCACCGCTGACAAGCCCGACGGGATCGCCTACGCGGGTCCGTTCCACAAGGCGTACGTGTCCGCTGAGCGCGGGAAGGTAGAGGCGGTGGTGGACGTGCGAGAGGATCGCATCGTCAAGACGCTGCATTTTGACAGCGAGACCGGTGTACCGCAGTACGACCCAGTTGCACGCAAGGTGTACGTCAACTTACAGGACCGAAATGTCCTGGCCGTGATCGACCCCATCTCTGACACAGTCGTCGGGCAGTACCCCGTGATTGGCTGTGCTGGAAATCATGGGATGGAGCTTGATCCGGAGCGTCGTCTGGCCTTCCTGTCGTGTGAGGGGAACGACATGCTCACGGTCTTCAATCTCGACACGCACCACGCGGTCGCCCATCTGCCCATGGCGAAGGGCGCCGATGTGGTCCAGTACGACCCTGGGCTGCGGCGGATCTATGTGGCGTGTTCCAGCGGCTTCATCTCCGTATTTCAAGCGGACGATCCGGAGCATGTCCGGAAGATCGAGGATGTTCCCGTGGAACGGAAGGTGCATAGCCTCGCGGTCGATGTGAAGACGCATCGGGTCTATGCGCCGGAGGAAGAGGAGCAGGGCCGACCGGTGGCGAGGATGGTGGTGTTCGATGCGCTCGTCGGCGCGCCGTCGGATCGGCAGTAGCCAGCTCCGACCCAACCTCGGATGACCATGACACGGGCGGCGGAGCCGTGACGCGGGTGAAGTTCGGAGCGGGCATGGTTGGGGTAGCCATGGTCCTGCTGGGCGCGGATCCCGTATCAGCGTACCGGCCGTTCGTGTCGACGGACGCGGCGGTCGCAGATCCGAGGGAGGTCGAAATTGAGCTCGGGGCCCTCACGCTGCGGCGGACGAGCAACGAGAAGACCTTTACGACGCCGAGCGTGGTCGTCAACTACGGAGTGTGGGAACGCTGGGAGGTGGTCGGTGAGTTTCGGGTGCAAGAGGGCTCGGGGACGGAGATTACCGACCCGGGGGTCTTCCTCAAAGGCGTCTTGAAGCAGGGTGTCCTCCAGGACAAAGACGGGGTCAGCCTCGCGGTGGAGGCGGGGCCACTTCTGCCTTCGACGGTAAAGGGTGAACGGGGCGTGGGGTTTGAGGCCAGCGGCGTCCTCAGTGCGCGCCTTGCTCCCGTGACGTTCCACTTGAATGCGGGCGGGGGGGTTGATCGGGCGGATGCGCGGCCGTTTGCGACCTGGGGGTTGATCGGCGAGTTGCCGGTGACTGCCAGGTTCCGCGTCGTGAGCGAGGTCAACGGGGAGAGCACAAAAGGGCAGCGGCCCATCAATTCTGCACTCGTCGGGTTCATCTGGCAGCCGTCGTCAGCCAACGTGTTTCTGGACGCGGCCATGCGGCGCGGCATCAGCGGCGGAGCGCCCGATTGGGAGTTCA
>WNFL01023076.1_pt1 | contig 12990 bp, 13 predicted proteins | sample 5400361 | NCBI WGS metagenome assembly WNFL01 (sample SAMN13153351, study PRJNA577476) | soil metagenome | isolation source: 40 cm soil on Douglas fir-dominated hillslope | place: USA:California | collected 2013-09-17
GCGGTGGGCGGATCGTGCTACACGGGGTGCTGTCTCTTGCCGGGAGCCGCAAGGATGGAGTGGACCGCAGATACCGTCCGCCGCAAGCAGAAGGAGCTGCTGTTCCCCAACGTCTCGACCTACTACCAAGAGGCGCTGGTGGTGGATTCGGCGAAGGGCATGTTCGTGCGGGACATCGAGGGGCGCGAGTACCTCGACTTCTTCGGGGGGATCCTGACCGTGTCGGTCGGGCACAGCCATCCGCGGGTGACCCAGGCGGTGGTCGAGCAGCAGAACAAGCTGGTGCACGTCTCGACGCTGTACTCGACCGTGCCGCAGGTGCAGCTCGCCGAGAAGCTGGTGCAGATCGGGCCGATGAAGCCGGCCAAGGCATTCTTCTCCAACTCGGGCACCGAGGCGAACGACACCGCGGTCACGCTGGCCAAGGAGGCCACCGGGCGGACCGAGCTGGTGGTCCTGCGCCACAACTACGGCGGCCGCGGGACGCTGGCGCTCAGCACGATGGGCGTGAAGGCGTACCGGCCCCGCGTGATGAGCGAGATCAGCGGGATCCGCTTCGCGCACGCGCCCTACTGTTACCGCTGCGATCTCGATCTCAAGTACCCCGATTGCGGCGTCGCCTGCGCCAAGGACTTGAAGCCCCTCATCGAGACCACCACCCGCGGCGAGATCGCCGCCTTCATGGCGGAGACGATCATGGGGGTGGGCGGATTCATCGTCCCGCCGAAGGAGTACTTCCAGATCGCGCTGCCGATCGTGAAGGCGGCGGGCGGGCTGTTCATCGCCGACGAGGTGCAGACCGCCTGGGGACGCACCGGCGGCAAGTGGTGGGGCATCCAGCAGTACGGGGTGGAGCCGGACATCCTCACCAGCGCCAAGGGCATGGCCAACGGGCAGCCCATCGGGCTCACCATGGCGCGCAGCGAGATCGCCGAGCACGCCCGGTTCGCGCAGATCTCCACCTTCGGCGGGTCGCCGATCTCGATGGCGGCCTCGCTGGCGACCATCGGGGTCATCGAGGACGAGAAGCTGCTGTTCAACTCCCAGATGATGGGCCAGGCCCTGCGCGAGGGGCTCGACGGCTTCAAGGAACGGTTCCCCGGCATCGGCGACGTGCGCGGCATGGGCCTCATGCAGGCCATCGAGCTGGTGAAGGACCGCGGCACCAAGGAGCCCGATCCGCAGGCGGCCAATCGGCTGCTGGAAGCGGCGCGCAGCCGCGGGCTCCTGGTCGGCAAGGGGGGCACCTACGGCAATGCCCTGCGCATCGCCCCGCCGATGGTGGTCACCCGCGGCCAGGTGGACGACGCGCTGCGAATCCTGGGCGAGGCCCTGGCGGAGGCGCTGCGCCGATGAGGCGGGCGCTGCTGCTCGCGGGCGTCCTCGCGCTCGCCGGCTGCAAGAAGAGCTCGCGGCCGCCGGCGCTGGGGGAAGCGGTGGCGGTGGAACAGCCCGGTGGCTCGGCGACGCAGCTCATCGCGCAGGGAAGCGAGATCCCGACCAGCGCGACGGAGAGCTTCACCACCTCGCGCGACGACGAGCGGCGACTCGCCATCCACGTGCTGCGCGGCGCGGGGCGCACCGCCGGGAAGCTGCACAGCGAGGGCTGGTGGGTGGTCGACGGCGTCCAGCCGGCCAAGGCGGGCGAGCCGCGCGTGCACGTCACCTTCGAGGTGGACGCGCAAGGCGGGCTCGCCGTGTCGGCGCGGCAGGACGACCGCAAGCTCCGGGTGAGCCGCACCGACCCGGACGACGCGAAGCTCAAGCCCGCCGCCCTGGCGGAGCCGGACGACTCCGAGGACGCGGACGAGGATCCCGAGTAACCGCCCGTCCGGGTCTCAATGAGGTTGCCGCCGGCAATCAGGCCTGGACGAAGTCGTTCGTGAAGTACTCCGCCAGCGGCAGCTTCTTGTCGATGACACCCGCCTCGCGCAGCAGCTCCAGCGACCGCTCCCAGGCGCGGTCGCTCGACACCCCGAGGCCGGGCTCGCGGTTGACCAGCGTCAGGAGACGGGACACCTGACCCTCGATGATCTCCGGGCCCAGGCGCTCGCCGTACAGCTTCGTCATGATCGCGACAGCCTCCTTGGGCGAGTCGACCATGTGCTGGAAGCCCTTTTGCGTGGCCCGGGTGAACCGCTTGACCAGGTCGGGATCGCGCTCCATCACCGGGCGATGGACGATGAGGACGTAGCCGACCGGGTCGAACTCCAGGTCGGAGAGGCGGAGGAGATTGAGCTTCTGCTTGGCCCTCGACTCGAGGATGACGAAGTCGTTGGCGACGAAGATGTCGGCCATGATGTCCAACCGCCGGCTGAGGAAGAGGCCATTGCGGGCGGAGGGGTCGGCGTTGACGGCCTCGATCTTTCCAAGGTCGAGCTTGTGCTTGCGGGCGAAGGCCGGCCACACCTGGAAGAAGGTGGAAGCCGAGGAGATCGAGACCTTTCGTCCCTCCAGGGACTTGGGTCCGCTCAACGGCACCTCCGGCCAGGACGCCCAGCACATGCCGGTCACGCGCCCGAACGTGCCCGTCACCTTGATCGGGATTCCCTGGTTGATCCCCTGCACCACCTGGATGGAAGGAACGAATCCGAAGGTGTCGTTTCCGGTCCCCACCACTTGCACGGCCTGGGTGCCGCTCTTGCCTTCGAGGATCTCCACATCCAGACCTTGCTCCTCGAAGAATCCCTTCTCGCGCGCGACGTAGAGCGGGGTGAACTCTCCCTTTGCCGTCCAGTTGAGGCGCAGCGTCGCCTTCTTGCGCTGGGGGCCGGCTGCAGCGCGGGCGGCGAAGGGGGAACAGGCGACGCCGGCTCCCACCGCTGCCGACGCCCTCAGGAACGAACGCCGTGTGACCGGCACTTCGAACGGATGGCTGCGCTGTCCCATCGAATGGCCCCTCCTCCCGTGGTCAGGAGAGAACGCCCGCCGCCTGGAACACTCCCCGGATCTCGTCGACCAGGTGGTGGAATCGGGCGTCGGTTCGGGTCCGCGGTTTGGGCAGGTCGTTCTCGAACCGCCGGAGGATCCGACCCGGACGCGGGCCGAGCACCACCACGTCGTCGGAGAGGAGGACCGCCTCCTCCACGCTGTGGGTGACGAACAGCACCGTCTTGGGACGATCGGCGATGAGCCGGAGCAGGTCGAAGCCCAGCTTCTCCCGCGTCAGCGGGTCCACCGAGGCGAATGGCTCGTCCATCAGCAGGAGCCGCGGATCGTGGATCAGGGCACGGCAGATGCCGACGCGCTGCCGCATGCCCACCGAGAGCTGTTCCGGAAACGCATCCTCGAAGCCCGCAAGACCGACCAGCCGGAGCAGCGAGCGCGCGCGGTCCTCGAACTCCGCCCTGGGCAGCCGCTTGACCTCGATCGGCAACAGGACGTTGTCGAGCGCAGTCCGCCATTCGAGCAGGAGGTCGCGCTGGAACACCATGCCCACGCCGTCCCAGGGGCCCGTCACCGGGTTGCCGGCGATGACCACCTGCCCGCCGGTCGGCTGGTACAGCGCAGCCGCTCGGCCCGACGATGGTGCAGAACTCCGACTCCGCGATCGCGCAAGCGACGCCGTCGAGCGCAAGGAAGTTGGAATCCGGCGGCACGTGGTACGCCATGGAGAGGTTCTCGATCTCCAAGAACGACCTCGGGCTCGAGGGGGTCCTGGCAGGTGCCGGGCCGGCGGGGGCGAGCTTCATGTGCCCGCCCCGGGCCGGACTTTCCAGGCGCTCCGCCGGAGCGGGCGCGGCAGCACCAGCGTCTCGATCAGCTCGATCGCGTAGAAGAGCGCGATGCTCAGAAGCGAGAGCAGGATGACGATCCCGAACAGCAGCGGAGCGTCGAAGGCGTTGTTGGCGATGAGCAGGAAATAGCCGAGGCCTTTGTTCGCAGCGATGAACTCGCCCACTACCGCGCCGACCATGGCAAGGGTGATCCCGATCTTGAGCCCGCCGAAGACCTGGGGCGCGGCGGCGATGAGCCTCACCTTGGTGAAGATCTGCAAGCCGGAGGCGCCCAGCGAGCGCATCAGGTGGATCATCTCCGGGGGCGTCTGCGCCATCCCGACGACCGTGTTGATCACGATGGGGAAGAGCGCGGTGACGAACGCGAGCGTGATCTTGGAGGTGGGACCGAATCCGAACCAGATGACCAGGATGGGCGCGAGCGCCACCTTCGGAATGGCCTGGAGCGCGACCAGCAGCGGATAGAAGAGGCGCTCGAGCAGCCGCGACCAGACGATCAGGACCCCGAGCGGGATGCCGAGCAGGACGGCGAGCAGGAATCCGAGCACGACCTCCTGGAGGGTCACCAGCGAGTGGAAGACGAGCGCTCCCGGATCCCGGGCGACGCGATGGAGGATCGCCAGCGGCGAGGGAAGGATGAAGGCGGGCACCGAGGACAGCGAGCCGGCGATGCCCCAGGCTGCGAGCAGGAGGCCGTAGACCAGAAGAACGGGAGCGTTGCGGCGGAGCCAGCCGCGCTCCGCGCCTCGGGCGTGCGTGCTCGGCTTGAGCAGCGCGCGCCGGAGCTCGGATCCGAGCGGTTCGGCCGCCAGGACTTTCGGCGCGTCGCGCATGCGATCGCCTCTCGGTGGCCCGCCGGGCGGCGGCCTCATGCACCCGCCGCGTCAGGTTCGGGCAACGATTCCCGCGGGGGCAATGGTAGATGGATCTGGAGCGAATCGGCAATGCAGGCCTGCTTCGCGGTGAACTCGGTCAAATCGGCCAGGGCGTAGGCGGTGGCGAGGTCGGCCGCCATCGCGTTCAGCCCGTGGGCGGCCAGCAGGACGACCTTGGCTCCCGGCGCCTCCTTCAGCGCTGCGCCGACGTACTGCGCAAGGAGTCTGGTCCCGGCGTACGCGACCGGCACGCAAGGCACCCGCGGTCCGAGGCCGAGGCGTGCGGAGACCGTGAGGAGGGGCAAATCGGCGAGCCGCAGCGACTGGACCACCGCGTAGCACGGGTGCAGGTGGATGATGGCGTTGACGTCGGGGCGCAGGCGGTACACGACCGTGTGGAACGGGACCTCCTTCGACGGTTTCGGAGCCCGCGAGTCGAGGGGCCGTCCCATCGGATCGATCCGGACCACGTCGTCGGGAGTCACCTCGCCCAGGATCACGCCGGTGCGGGTGATGAGGATCTCCTCGGTGCCGGGCACCCGCGCGCTCACGTTGCCGCCCGCTCCTCCGACCAGGCCGCGCTCGTACGCCTTGATCGAGTAGCGCGCGATCTGCTCCTTCAGGCGATCGACGTCCGGGTCTGCTCCGCCCACGGCGTGCTCCTTCGTTTCAAGGCACGAACACCACCTTGATCGGATCGCCTTCGCGATCGCGTAGGACGCGGAACCCCTCCTGGATCTGGTCCAGCGGGAACCGGTGCGTCACCAGCTCGCGCCCGCGCACTTTTCCCTGGGCCACGAGCGAGAGGGCGCGCCGCACGTTGTTTCCGCCTTCTCCGCGCGTCCCATACAGGGTGACGTCCTCCCGGACTGCGCGACCCAGATCGAGCCGTACCGGCTCCTTGTAGTAGGCGACCACCAGGACCTTCCCCCCACGCCGGACCATCTCGATGCACTGCTGCGGGGCCTCCGCCGCTCCGGACGCCTCGATGACGAGGTCCACCCCGCGCTTCCCGGCGGCTTCGCGGACCGCGGACACGGCGTCCTTGCGCCGCGCGTCGACGACCACGTCCGCGCCGAGCCGCTTGCCCACCTCGAGCCGGTCCTGGCGCGTGCCCACCAGGATCACCTGCTCGGCGCCCAGGGCCTTGCAGAGCTGCACGGTCATGAGCCCGACCGGACCGGGCCCGATCACCACCACCGTGTCCCCTGCGACGTAGCCGCCGATCGCGTCGAGCCCGTAGAGCCCCGTGCCGGCGGTGGTCACCAGCACCGCGTCCTCCCAGCTCACGTTGTCGGGCAGGGAGAAGAGCGCGCTGACGTGGTGGACCACGTACTCGGCGAAGCCGCCGTCGGTCGTGAGGCCGCTGGTGCGGTGACCCTTGGCGACGCTGCCGTAGTTCAAGCACGCGGTGTACATGCCGAGAACGCAGTTTTCGCAGCGGCCGCAACCCTTGTGGACCTCGCTGGCGACCCGGTCCCCGACCCGCAGCTCGTCCACGGTCTCTCCCAAGGCGACGACCGTACCGGTCCATTCGTGGCCTGGAGTGAACTCGCCGAAGGGCGGCTGGTGGGGAAACGGATGCGCCTGGATCTTCAGATCGGTGCCGCAAGTCCCGCACATCGCCACCCGCACCAGCACCTCACCCGGTCCGGGCCTGGGCGTCGGTTTCCGCACGATGCGCAGGTCGCCCGGCCCGAAGAGCACGGCGGCGCGCATGGTGGCGGGGACGGTTGCCGGTTGCGCCTCGCTCGTCGCGTAAGCCATGGCCATCTCCTCAGGCGGAAGCCGCGGAGGTCTCGCGGCGGATCGCCGCTGCGGCGAGCAGCCGTTCCAGCACCTGGACCGCTCGCTCGGCGAAACCGCGGTCGTTGATCGCCAGATCCAGCACGTGCAATTCGACCGAGGGTGAAAGGGCCGCGCACAGCGACTCGAGGAATGCCCGATTGGCCTCGGGATCGTGCAGCGGCCCGCCGGGGCTGCCGACCTCGCTCCACCCTCGCTGCGGGTACAGGAAGGCAGCCGTCCCCGGCGGCGCGGCGTTCAGCCTGGAAGCGACCAGCTCGCCCAGCCGGGCCGATTCGGCCGGGCTCGTCCGGACGTTGGTGTTGTACGGGTTGTGCCGGTGGATGGCCCGGCCGCGATAGGCCTCGGGGATCGTGCCGGCGGCGCCGAAGCAGAAGTAGTCGAGGCCGCCCGGCGCCACGACCTGTGGCAGGCCGCGCCGGGCGGCAGCGGTGAGCCTGCCCGGCCGCGTCGGCGCGTACACGTCCTGGCCGCAGATCTCGCCGGCCAGCTCGTGCGTGGTGAGATCGAGGATCCCGTCGAAGAGGCCCACCTCGATCAGCTCCTCCATCGCCGAGCCGCCGGCGCCGGAGGCGTGGAACGCCACCGCCTCGCGCCCGCGCTCGCCGAGGAGCGCGCGCGCGGTCGCCACCGCTGCGTTCGTGTTGCCGAACGCGGTGATGGCGATGGCCGGCTGCGCGCCCGGCCTGAGCCGCGGACTCGAGGCCACCATGCCTGCGATGGCCGCCGTCGCCGCTTCGAGGATGGGGCGGCTGACCAGGTTCGGCCCCCCGAGCAGGTCGGCGACCGAGAAGAGCACGGCCACGTCCTTGTGGCCGAAGTAGGGCCGCATATTTCCCGAGGCGACCGTCGACACGGCCACTTTCGGAATGCCGAACGGGAGGCGCCGCAAGGCGATACCGGCGATCGCCGTCCCCTGGTTGCCTCCCAGCGCGATCACTCCTGCATAGCGCCCTTCCGCCGCGCCGCGGGCGAGGAGCAGGCCGGCGCCCTCTCCCATCGCCTGGACGGCTTCCTCGCGCGTGAGCAGTCGAACCGAAGCCGGATCGAAGCCGGCTGCCGCGGCGACCTGCTCGCGGTCGACGTCCGGCCGGCACGCGGGCGGGTGGCGGAATCCGGTGTCCATCAGGCAAGGCCGCCGGCCGAACCGGCGCAGCAAGTCGGCCACGTACGCAGCCTCGGACCCCTTGGTGTCCAGCGTGGCCAGGACGACGATCTGCGCGGCGTCGCTCATGGCTGCCGGCGGCGCCTCAGAACCACCCGCGGTTCGGCCAGTCGCGCTTGTCGTCGGGCACGCGGACCTCGATTTTCTTCACCTCGTTGACGAAGCCGGCCAGGTGCTCCGCCATCTTCTCGAAGATCCGCCGGCCCTTCTCCACGCTGGTGTTGCGGAGCGGATTGCCGATGGTGGCCGTGTCGCAATATTCGTGGTGGTTCATGGGCACGAAGATGTTCTCCGAGTTGCGGAAGATCACCGTGCCCATGCCGTCCCTCTTGCTGAACGCCGGACCCATCCACTTCGGAGCGTGGGCGCGGTCCGGCTTGGCGCGCTCCATGCGGACGGCGCCCGGCAGGTGGTGGTCCTCGGCGTAGGCCATCATCGCCGCCGTCTCCAGCTCCCCCGAGTGCCACCCCGGCGTTTCCTCGGGCGGTCCCTCGAGGACTTCCTTGAGCACCGAGGTCTCCCGCTCGGTGGGCGTCTTGTACCAGGCGGTGAAGGCGCCGCATTCGAAGCGAAGCCGGCGGAGCGCTTCCTCCATCGGTCTGGAGTTCGACCCGTGGTGCGAGACGAAGATCAGCTTGTTGAAGCCGGCGTAGATGAGGCTCTTGCCAATGCCCCAGAGCACGTCGCGGAACGTGTCCGCTGGTAGGCTGATGGTCCCGGTGCCCCACCCAGGCTCGCCCATGTGGTGAGGCGAGAAGCCGATCGGGACCAGGGGCGCGTGCGGAACGTCGCTCAACCGGGCGGCCTGCTGCACCGCTTCGATGGTGACGTAGCTGTCGGTCCCGAGCGGGATGTGGGGGCCGTGCTTCTCGCAACTGCCCATCGGCACCAGCACCACGTCGGTGAATTCCAGCCAGCGCTTGACGTCGACCCAAGGCAGCTCGAGGAGATCGTGGCGGAGGTCGTGCGGCACGGTGCCCTCCTTCCGGGGCCAACGCGAGGGGTCGGCCGGGGAGGCATCCTAGCAAGAAGCTGCCGTACAATGCAGGTGCCGCAATGACGAACTACATCGCGCTGGCCATCCCGTTCTTCTTCCTGCTGATGGGCGTCGAGCTGTGGCTCGCGCGGCGGCGCGGCGCGCGGGTGTACCGCTTCAACGACGCGCTGGTCGATCTCTCCTGCGGGATGAGCCAGCAGGTCCTGCTGGTGTTCGCGGTCGGGGCTCTGGGAGCGGGCTACCTGTGGCTGTACCAGCACCGGCTCTGGACGCTCCGCGGGCCGGTGGCGTGGGCGGTCGCCTTCCTCGCCGTCGACTTCATCTACTACTGGTGGCACCGGCTGAGCCACCGCGTGAGCTTCCTCTGGGCGGTGCACGTCGTGCACCACCAGAGCGAGGACTACAACCTCGCGGTCGCGCTGCGGCAGGCGGTGCTGTCGGTCTGGACCATCTGGCCGTTCCACCTCTCGCTGGCGCTGGTGGGCGTGCCGCCGATCGTCTTCGCGACCGTCGAGTCGTTCTCCACGCTGTACCAGTTCTGGATCCACACCGAGCTGGTCGGGAAGCTCGGCTGGTACGAGCGCATCTTCAATACGCCGTCGCAGCACCGCGTGCACCACGCCGTCAATCCGCGCTACCTCGACCGCAACTACGCGGCCACGCTGTGCATCTGGGACCGGCTGTTCGGCACCTTCCAGGAAGAGGGCGAGCAGCCCGTCTTCGGACTGGTGAAGCCGCTCGCGAGCTTCAACCCGATCTGGGCGCAGGTGCAGGCCTGGGTGGCGCTGTGGCGCGCCTCGCGCGAGGCGCGCGGGCTGGACCGGCTGCGCGCCTGGCTGAAAGGCCCGGACTGGCGCCCCGGCGGCCTGCGCATCGAGGCGCCGGAGGTGACCCGCGCGACGCAACGCAAGCACGACCCCGGCATCCAGCCCAGCCTGGTCGCGTACCTCGCCGCGAACCTTTTCCTGGCGATCGCCGGAACGACCTACCTGCTCTTCACCGAGCTCACGCTACCGCTGCGGTTCCAGATCGCGCTCGCTGCGCTGCTGCTGTTCACCCTGCTCGGCTGGGGCGGCCTGATGGAGCGCCGCCGCTGGGCCCCGCTGGTGGAGTTGGGACGGCTGGCGCTGGCGGCGTGCGTGACGGTGGCATGGCTGCACAAAGCTCAACCGTCGGCGGCGGTCCTCTCCGCGGCGGCGGCGGTGGGCCTCGCCCTGTGGTTCCTGCGCAGCGCAATCAAGGCGGCGGCCACGAGCAACGCCTCCCACGACGTGGCGCCCGAGCTTCCGCAGCCGCCCCCCGGCGCCGCGCTGCCGGGCGGCTGAACGCCGGGGCTCACCGAGGTGGGCTGGCCCTTCGGATAGATCGCGCAGATCCCCTGCACGTCGTCGGGGTGCAGGATCCGCTTGCTCGTCTCGCCGCTGGGAGCCAAGGCGTACATGGTGGCGGTCTGATCGGAGCTGTGGCCCAGCCCCATGGTGTGGCCTGCCTCATGCGTGACCGTGTTTTGCACGTCGTAGGCCACGCAGCCCACCCGCGGTCCGCCCGGGGGGCAAGGCGGGCCGTCGGCGGTGGTGAAGGCGAACGCGGCACCGTTCAGCTCGATGTCGGCGTCGAGGATCTCGCCCGTCGAGGTGACAGAGGTGGTCGTGGTAATCGCGATGGCGCTCGAGTCGCCGTCCCAGCAAGTCGTATTTGTTCGAGCAGCCTCCCTGGGTCAGACAGGGGTCGTTCGCCGGCACCACCGAGGCGCATTTCCGCGCGCGCCAGAGGACGAGGTTGCGGTTCGTTCCTCCCTGGACGTAACCGACGTGCCGGTCGGTCCGCGCGGGCGCAACCTCGTCGAACTTCAGGTCCGAGCAGCCCACCGCGGCCCAGGTGGCGAAGCTCCTTCGGACAGCGTCGAACGCGCTCGCGCTGGACACGTCGGGCGTGCCTTGCGCGTCGATCTGGTACGAGTGCCCTCGCGTCGCCCAGAACAGCAAGGGTCCGTTGCCGTTCACCTGAGCGCGCTCGTAGGCGGAGGCAGGAAGCGTCACGAGCAGCGCGGCGAGCGCCGCGGAAAGGCGCATCAGGGCGTGCTCCGGACGGCGCGAAGGACGCGCGCGCGGAGATCGCGGACGGGCAGAGCGTCTTCCTCGCCCGCCGCGCAGCCGACGCACGCGACATGGCTCCGGTCGCGCACGGCCTGCGCCGGTCGGCCGGGCGCTCCGGCGACGCTGAACTTGCCCAGCGCGAGACGCTCTACCGCGTACACGCCGGTGCCGGCCTCGTCGCCGAGCTTGCGCAGGAACACCACCACTTCCTCGCTCGGCGAGAACGCCGCGACCCCCTCGACGGTCTGGCTCAGCTCCCCGACGGTGCCCCCGGGCACTCGCAAGACGACGGGCGACGGCGTGCCGGCGCCCTTCCACCACTCGATCGGCTGCAGCGTCACGCGCGTGAAGATGAGCCCGCTCGATTCGCCGCCGTGTCCCCAGCGGCTTTCGCGGGCAACCACGCGGGCATGCAGCACCGACTCGGCCGACGCGGTCAGGCTGGCCACGTCGGCGGGACCGCGGACGGTGGCCGCGGCCGCGGGCAACGAGGCCGCCATGAGGACGAGAATCCGGCGCATGGAGGTGGAGCGTACCATGGGTCCGGACCTGGACGCAGGTGAACTCGGTCGCGGTGGTGCACGACGAGGATTGACGCGCTACTGCGCCGCGCCCGCGCCGTCGAACGATGCGTCCACGGCCCCCACGCGCCAACCGGTCTGCGGGTCCACCTCGACGCCCGACACCTTGGCCCACGCGCGTGGGCGGTACTCGATGCGGTGGCCGCGCGCCTCCAGCGCGCGGGCGGTCGATGCCTCCATTCCCTGCGGCTCGACGCGGATCACGTCGGGGAAGAGGTTGTGGTGGATGCGTGGCGCGGCGAGCGCGCGGTCGATGGGCATGCGGTAGTCGAGCACCTGGATGATGGCCTGCGCGACGGTGGTGGGAATGGTCGATCCGCCCGCGGCTCCGAGCACCAGCCTCAGATCGCCGCCGGGGCTGAACACGAAGGTGGGCGCCATCGAGGAAAGCGGCACCTTTCCGGGGCCGGGGGCGTTCTCGGAGCCGCCGCGCACGTCGAAGGCGTTCATCACCCCGGGCGCGACGGCGAAGTCGTCCATCTCGTCGTTGAGCAGGACCCCGGTGCCCTGCGCGACCACGCACGAGCCGAAGGGCTCGTTGACGGTGGTGGTGAGCGCCACCGCGTTCCCTTGCGCGTCGACGACCGAGATGTGCGTGGTGTGGGATCCTTCCTGCGCGGTCACGACCTGCGCGGGCGTGGCGCGATCGCCGATCGACTCGCGCAGCTTCCGGGCGAACTCCTTGGAGATGGCCTCGCGGGCGATCTGAGGCATGGCCGGGTTGAAGTCCGGATCGCCCCAGCCCTCGCGGTGGGCGTAGAGACGTTTCTCCGCCTCGACCATCACGTGCAGGTAGGGCTCGGGCTTGTACCCTCCGGCGGTGGGGTCCTCGCGCTCGAGCACGTTGAGCAGCCCGATCAGGATCATCCCGCCGGACGAGGGCGGCGGCATGGTGACGACCCGGTATCCCCGGTAGGTCCCCTCGAGCGGCTCGCGGTCGCGCACCTTGTACACGGCGAGGTCCTGCTCGTTCAGGATGCCTCCCCCGCTCTGCACGGTCGCGGCGATCCGATGCGCGATCTCGCCCTTGTAGAACGCGTCGGCCCCGCGCAAGGCGATCGCCTTCAGCGTGCGGGCCAGGTCGGGCTGGACGAGCAGGTCGCCCGGCTCGGGAGCGTGCAGCTCGCCGTCGCGGCCGCGGCGCAGGAAGATGCGCGAGGCCTCGGGATCGGCGGCGACGCAGTCCCTGCGCTCCTCGGCCGCGAGCACGTAAGCGCGGTTGGCGCGGAATCCGCGCGCCGCGAGATCGATGGCCGGGCCCAGCACCTCGAGCAGCGGGCGCTTGCCGAAGCGCTTGAGCAGGTCGATGTAGCCGCGCACCGCGCCAGGGACGGCGACGGAGAGCGGCCCCGCCCGCGCCAGGTCCTCCCGGGCCTTTCCGTCCTGGACGTACATCGTCGGGGTCGCCGCCGCCGGCGCCACCTCGCGGAAATCGATCACCTGCACCTTCTTCTCGCGGGCGAGGTAGACGAGCGCGAACCCGCCTCCTCCGATCCCGCTCGACTGCGGCTCGACGACCGAGAGAGCAAAGGCGGTGGCAACCGCCGCGTCCACCGCATTGCCACCGTGGCGCAGAATCGCGGCCCCCGCCTCGCTCGCAACCGGATGCCCCGTCGCCACGACGCCCCGCGGCGACACGGCGGCGGTGGCAAGGAGCAGCGCAATCAGGAAGTGCATGGGGCGCGCACTTTACGCGACGCGCGCGCAGCGGGGGTAGCGATTCGCGCAAGACG
>WNFL01199208.1_pt1 | contig 12988 bp, 11 predicted proteins | sample 5400361 | NCBI WGS metagenome assembly WNFL01 (sample SAMN13153351, study PRJNA577476) | soil metagenome | isolation source: 40 cm soil on Douglas fir-dominated hillslope | place: USA:California | collected 2013-09-17
GTAACAGGTGCCTGCGGCTACAAGGGGACAGTCCTTGTCCCCAAATTATTGAGCTCCGGCCACGAAGTGATTGCGATCGACACGATGTGGTTCGGAAACTATCTCAAGCCTCACAAGAATTTAAACGTGGAACAGGTTGACGTAAGAGATTCCGACAAGATACGACTCGACGGAATCGACGCGATCATTCACCTCTCCTCGATCGCAAATGACACGTGCGGAGACCTCGATCCCAAACTGACTTGGGAAGTAAGCGCGCTGGCCACGATGCAGCTTGCAGACAAAGCCGTTCGTAAGGGTGTGCGCAGGTTCATCTACGCGTCCTCCGGAAGCGTCTACGGAGTCAAGGAGGAAGCCCAGGTTACCGAGGATCTGGAGCTGAGACCCATCTCCGAATATAACAAGACGAAGATGGTGGCCGAGCGGGTACTACTGAGCTATGCGAACGAATTGGCGGTACAGATCATCCGCCCTGCTACGGTATGCGGATACTCGCCCCGAATGCGCCTCGACGTTTCGGTGAACCTGCTGACGATGCAGGCACTCACCAAAGAACACATCACCGTGTTCGGAGGCGACCAGGTCCGGCCCAATATCCATATAGACGATATCACAGACGTGTATCTCTTCATGCTCGATCATCCGCAGCATCAGGGGATCTACAACGCCGGGTTCGAAAATATTTCCATCATGGACATTGCCCGCCGCGTTACGGAGCATGCGCCCGCAAGAATCACCGTCACCGAATCGAACGACCCGCGTTCCTACCGCGTCAACTCCGATAAGCTCCTGGCGACCGGCTATCGGCCCAAGAAAACGGTGGACGATGCGATCCGTGAAATCGTGGACAAGTTCCGGCTGGGCCAGCTGAAGGACGAAGATCGCTTTCATAACTTGAGATGGATGCAACGCGAGGTTTTAAAGTGAAACTTCCGTTGCCAGAGCTCGCCGCGGACTACGCGCGCCGTCTAGCCTCGGCGCTGAGCGCCCACGATTGGGCCGATGTCGGGCGTCTCGCTGAAGATCTTCGTGATTGCCGGGACAGTGGCCGGCAAGTGTTTCTATGCGGCAATGGTGGCAGCGCCGGCAATGCCATCCATCTCGCCAACGATTTTCTTTACGGCATTTCCAAGACGTTCGGTGTGGGCTTGCGGGTCACTGCGCTTCCAGCAAATCCCTCAGTGCTCACCTGTCTCGCCAACGACCTCGGTTACGAGGCCATCTTCTCCGCACAGCTCGCGGTGCACGCGAGGCGCGGGGACGTACTCATCGTCCTATCGGGCAGCGGGAACTCGCCAAACATCCTCAAGGCGCTCGAGCAGGCCAAATCCATGGGCATGAAGACCTACGCGATCCTCGGATACACCGGTGGCAAGGCAAGGACCATGGCCGATGTGCCGATCCATTTTGCCGTAGACGACATGCAAATAAGCGAGGACCTTCAGCTTATCGTCGGCCACATGCTGATGCAGTATCTGTATGCGCGACGGGGCGGCCCAGCCGCCACCTCCTAGATGGCACAGGTCGCCGTTCTCGGCTCGAACTCCTTTTCGGCCTCCTGGTTCGTCGACGCGGCACTCACGGCGGGACACGAAGTACTGGGCATCAACCGCTCTCCGGAACCGTCTCCGATCTTCCTGCCTTACCGGAACAATTCCCGTGCGAGGGCGTACGCCTTTCGGCAACTCGATCTGAACAGCGACCTCCAGGCCATTATTTCAGGACTCCAGGAATTCAGGCCTGCTTTCGTCGTGGATTTTGCAGGCCAGGGCATGGTTGCCGAGAGCTGGGCTCAGCCCGAACAATGGTACCGGACCAATATTGTCTCTAAGGTGCAACTGCACGATTTCCTGCGCCAGCAGCCATGGTTGAGCAAGTACATCCGGGTTTCCACACCCGAGGTTTACGGCACTACGCTGAAACCCGTTCACGAGAATCAGCCGTATTCACCGAGCACTCCGTATGCGGTGTCCCACGCGGCGATCGACATGAGTCTGATGGCATTTTTTCGCAACTACCGGTTCTCGGTCGTGCTCGCGCGTTTCGCGAACTTTTTCGGCCCCGGACAACAGCTTTACCGGGTGGTTCCGCGCACTATTGTCTGCGCTCTTGCCGGTCGAAGATTTCCCCTTCATGGAGGGGGAACATCGGTTCGCGCGTTTATCCACGTCCGCGACGCTGCGAATGCGTTGTTGCAAGTCATGGACCGCGGCGTGGTTGGCGAGACATATCACTTCTCTCCCGGAGAATTCCACACCATTCGCGAGATCGTGCAGACCATCTGCCGAGAGATGGGTGTCGAATTTGACCGAGTCGTGGAGACGTCTGCAGACCGTCCCGGCAAAGACCAGGCCTATCTGATGGACTCGAGCAAGGCTCGCGCTGAGCTAGGCTGGGCGCCGAAGAACACTTTCGTGGATGGGATTCGCGAAACCATCCGCTGGGTGAGGGAGAATTTCCAGGAGATCCGTAACTTGCCCTGGGACTACGTCCACAAGACGTAAAGTGCTGCAAAGGGGATCGAAAACGACTATGAATGTAGATCGGAATTTCTTGCCGGCACAATATGACTCCACCGGCAAGCTGGAGATCAATCACAACTACCTCAAGCAACAGTTCGCCGACTGCGACGAGATCTTGGCAAAGATCAAGGAAGTCGTTACGAGCGGGGAATTCACGCTCGGCCGCGAGGTCGATCGGCTCGAGGACGAGTTCGCCGCTATCGTCCGCACACGCCACGCGATCGGCGTTGGCAGCGGCACCGATGCGTTGTTTCTCAGCCTGAAGGCGCTCGGCGTCGGCGCGGGGGACGAGGTGATCACGACCCCTTACACTTTTTTCGCGACGGTCGGGGCAATCGTCGCCGTAGGGGCAAAACCAGTGTTTGCGGACATCCGCGACGACTACAACATCGATCCAACGCAAGTCGAGGGAATGGTGACCGACCGCACCAAAGCGATACTTCCGGTCCACTGGTCCGGGAAGCCCTGTGACATGGACCCGATCATGAAGATCGCCAATCGACATGGGTTGGCAGTGGTGGAGGACGCTTGTCACGCAGTCAAGGCCAGTTACCGCGGGCGCGGGGCCGGCGCTCTGGGGACCCTCGGTTGTTTCAGCTTTCACCCCTTGAAGAACCTCAATGTCTGGGGTGACGGGGGCATCATCGCCACGGACTCGGACGATCTCGCCGGCAAGCTGCGGTTGCTGCGCAACCACGGACTTCTCAACCGCGATGAATGCGGCTCTTTCGGTTACAACTCGAGGCTGGACACGGTCCAGGCGGTTGTGGCCCGGCACCTCCTGCAGAAGCTGGACTACATCACCGAGCGCCGCATGGCGAATGCAGCACACTTCGACGAGCGATTGCGGGCGATTCCACAGATCCGCGTGCCAAAGCGCGAATCTTGGGTGAAGCAGGTGTATCACCTCTACATCGTGCGCTGCGAGCGGCGGGACGAACTGCAGCAGTTTTTGGTCGCGCACGGAGTAGACGCGAAGGTACACTATCCGGTGCCGATGCATCTCCAGCCGGCCGCAGGGTTTCTCGGATACAAACCCGGTGATTTTCCTGTTTGCGAAGCGACGGTCCAATCCGTCCTATCGCTACCCGTTCACGAATTCATCACGCGGGAACAACAGGACCGTGTGGTCGACCTCATCCGGGAATTCTTTCATGGATAGAGGACCGACCATGCAAGTTCCCTTCGTCAGTCTGGATCGCCAGTACCTCAACATGCGTGACGAGTTGATCGCGGAATTCGATCGCATCGGCTACAGTGGCATATACATCATGGGCGACACGCTGGAGCGCTTCGAGGCCGAGGCAGCGGCCTATTGCGAGGTGCCTTTCGCACTTGGCGTCGCCAATGGCTCGGACGGTTTGTTCTTGATTTTGAAAGCTCTCGATATCGGACCCGGTGATGAAGTGATCACCTGTCCGAATTCGTTCATCGCCACTGCGTGGGTGATTGTTGCAGCCGGTGCCAGACCGGTGTTTGTCGATGTGACCGAAGACTACAACATCGATCCGACCCTGCTCGAGCGGGCGATCACGCCCCGCACAAAAGCGATCATCCCGGTGCATCTGACCGGCCGCCCGGCCGATATGGACCGGGTCAACGATATCGCACGGCGCAGGCGAATCGCGGTAGTCGAGGACGCAGCCCAGGCGATCGGCGCTCGCTACAAGGGGCGTCGGGTCGGCTCGCTCGGTACGGCCGCCAGCTTCAGCCTGCATCCGATCAAGAACCTCGGGATCATGGGCGACGGGGGAATCGTCACCACGGACAGTCGCGGCATCTACGAACGCATTTCCAAACTTCGCAATCACGGACTTCGCAACCGCGACGAATGTGAAATCTGGGGTTACAACTCGCGTCTCGACCCGCTGCAAGCGGGATTTGCGTCCATCAAGCTCAAGCGGCTCGACGCGTGGAACCAGCGCTGCCGAGAAATTGCGAGTCGATACCGCGAGGGCCTTTCCGATGTGGTGTGGGTTCCGCGCGACCGCGCTCACGAAGAAAGCGTGTACCACACGTTCATCATCCAGCTTGAGGAACGCGACCGCCTGGTTGAATACCTCTCGCGGCATGGAATCGGAAGCAGAATTCACTACCCGATCCCCATCCATCTGCAAGAGTGCGCGAATCCGCTTGGCTATGGCCTGGGAGCTTTCCCGGTCACCGAGAGACTTGCACGGCGCATTCTCAGTCTTCCAATTTACCCGGAACTTACGGGTGCCGAGATTAGTCACGTTATTGCATCGGTGAGGAGTTTTTTTCAGGCGTGAGGAGATATGGGCAAAGATACCGATTCCCCGGCCAATACCCGCCAGTGACTATTCCCGGACTATTCCCCGGTTGTCGCTTCGCATGACTCACATCGTTTCCGCCCCCGGCGCGCCGATGCTGGATCCGGATCGCCAAGAAGAACTGCTACTCCGAATGAAACGCATCCGGCATGTTGAGGAGCAGATAGCTGCGCGATATCACGAGGGCAAGATGCGTTGCCCCACACATTTGTCAGCCGGTCAGGAGGCGGTCGCCGCTGGCGTCGGGCTTGCTTTACGGCCAGATGACTTTGCGGTGAGCACCCATCGAGCGCACGCTCACTACCTCGGAAAGGGCGGCAACCTCAAGGCCATGCTGGCGGAGATCTACGGCAAGGAGACCGGCTGCTCCCGCGGGCGTGGTGGCTCAATGCACCTAGTCGATCTGAGCGTTGGATTTGCGGGCAGTACTGCGATTGTGGCTAGTTCCATCCCGGTGGGGGTCGGGCTCGCACTGTCAGCCCAGCTTCATGGCACCGATCAAGTGAGTTGCGTTTTCCTCGGTGACGCAGCGGTGGAAGAGGGAGCTTTCTTTGAGTCAGCCAATTTTTCCGCCGTCAGAAGGCTGCCGGTGCTTTTTATTTGCGAGAACAACCTCTACTCGGTGTACTCGCCGATGCGGGTCCGCCAGCCGCCCGGACGGAAGATTCACGAGATGGTGCAAGCCATCGGAATTGCGGCATCAGACGGCGATGGCAACGACGTGGAAGGCGTTTACCGTCAGTCCATCGAGGCTGTTGACAACATACGCCGCGACCAAGGCCCCCAGTTCCTGGAGTTTTACACGTATCGCTGGCGGGAGCATTGCGGTCCGAATTACGATAACGATATCGGTTACCGTAGCGAGGCTGAATTTCTTGAGTGGAAGGCCTTGGATCCCATTCCGCGCTACGAAACATATCTGACCGGATCCCGTCGGCTGTCGGACGCACGCATCGAAGCGATGCAACAAGGCATAGAGGTTGAAGTGAATGCAGCGTTTGAATATGCGGACGCGTCGCCTTTCCCGAGGCCGGACGAGGCTTTCCTCCGTGTGTTCAGATAACCGACGGTACAGCCCACGTGTCTCGAAGAATCAGCTACGTCCAAGCCATCAACGAGGCTCTCCACGAAGCCATGGCCGCGGATCCAAACGTTATCTGTTATGGTCTGGGTGTCGATGACCCGAAGGCCGTCTTTGGCAGCACCAAAGGGCTGAGAGAACGGTTCGGAAACTCGCGCGTGTTCGACATGCCGACATCGGAGAACGCCATGACCGGGGTTGCAATCGGTGCGGCCCTCAACGGTATCCGCCCGGTGATGGTTCACCAGCGGCTCGATTTCTTTCTGCTCGCAATGGACCAACTGGTCAACAACGCCGCCAAGTGGTACTACACCTTTGGCGGACAGCGATCGGTGCCAATCACTATCCGCCTCATTCTCGGCCGCGGTTGGGGTCAAGGCCCGACCCACTCTCAGAGCCTGCACGCCTGGTTCGCTCATATCCCCGGACTGAAAGTCGTAATGCCGACCAGTGCGGAGGATGCGAAAGGACTCCTGCTATCCAGCATTTTTGACGACAACCCGGTATTGTTCCTGGAGCATCGCTGGCTGCATAACATGATCGGGGAAGTCCCCGAGGGGGGACAGCGCATCCCGCTCGGCCAAGCGCGCACTCTTCGGGAGGGTGACGATGTGACGATCGTCGCGATGTCGTACATGGTGGTAGAGGCGCTTCATGCGGTGGATTACCTTCGTCAGCACGGTATCTCATGCGAGCTTATCGACCTGCGCACGATCAGCCCCCTCGATTGGGAGGCCGTGTTCCGCGGAGTTCGCAAAACGGGGCGAGTATTGGTACTGGATACCGGTGCCCAAACAGGTTCTGTGGCAGGGGAACTCGTAGCCCGCGTGACGATGGAGTGCTGGAGCAGCCTCAAGCAACGACCACAACGCATCGCCATGCCCGACATTCCCGAGCCCACCAGCTTCGGCATGACGCATGGCCTGCACCCACGCGCTGAACATGTCGTCCAGGCGGTAAACGAAATGCTAGGGAGACAGATCCCGACCGAGCCGCTCCATGCTCAAAGGCGGCATCCCCACGACGTACCCGGCGATTGGTTCAAGGGTCCGTTTTAGCGGCCCAAGCCCCCTGAGCCCGGGGCCTGAGCCGCAGCTTCCCGGTTCGAAAGGGTATCGTGACCTTACACCCCGATTCCGTTTCTGCACTTGAAGAAATTTCCGTACGCGCCAAGAATGCAAAGCGCGTCGTATTCGTGTCGGGTAATTTCAACGTTGTTCACCCTGGACATCTTCGGCTTCTACGGTTTGCGGCCGATTGTGGCGACTTTTTGGTCGTCGCTGTCTTGGATTCCAGGTTACTAAACGCGATTCTCCCCGAGGATCTGCGGTTGGACGGTGTTAAGTCGATCAGCCTGGTCGACTTTGCATTTATCCTGCGGGATCAACCCGAAGCTTTCGTCGCTCAGCTCCGGCCCGCTGTTGTCGTCAAGGGGAAGGAACACGAGACGAACATCAATGCTGAACAGGCGGCGGTGGACGAATATGGTGGCAAGCTGCTATTCAGTTCAGGCGAAGTGTCCTTTTCCTCGCTCGACCTCCTCAAGCGAGAGTTTGTCGAGACGAGCCTTTCGACAATCACGATGCCAAGGGATTTCCCCTATCGGCATGGTTTTACACTGCCCGACCTGAAAAGCGTGCTGGGTAGATTTCCCTCCCTGAGGATAACCGTAGTCGGAGACCTGATTGTCGATGAGTACGTCAACTGCGATCCGCTGGGAATGTCGCAAGAGGACCCAACAATAGTCGTGACACCCATTCATCGCGATCGCTTTCTCGGGGGTGCAGGCATCGTTGCTGCGCATGCGCGCAGCCTCGGCGCAAAGGTTCGCTATTTCTCGGTTGCCGGTGAGGATGAGGTGCATGCATTTGCGGCGGAAAAATTGCGAATGATGGGCGTAGATGCTGAAGTGCTCGATGACGTGAGCCGTCCGACCACACTGAAGCAGAGATTCCGCGCGAGCGGGAAGACACTACTGCGTGTCAGCCACCTGCGCCAGCACACCATCAATCGGGAACTGGTGGCCAAACTTACCGCAAAGATAAGCGGGGTGCTCGACGACACGGACCTCATGATCTTTTCGGACTTTAACTACGGGTGCTTGCCTCAAGTCGTCGTGGACAGCGTTACCGCGGAGTGCCGACGTCGCGGAGTCATGATGGTGGCCGATAGTCAGTCCTCCTCGCAGGTCGGCGACATCTCCCGTTTCACCGGGATGGAGCTCGTGACACCGACTGAGCGCGAAGCGCGCCTCGCGCTTCGCGACTTCAACGTCGGCTTGGTTGTGCTCGGGGAACAGCTGAGGGCCAGATGCGGTGCCAAGAACGTCCTCGTGACACTGGGCGCCGAAGGCGTGCTCGTATATGCACCATTGACGCACGATGGAAGTTGGCACACCGACAAACTGCCTGTCTTCAACACCGCGCCGAAGGATCCCGCCGGAGCGGGCGATTCGTTGTTGACTTGTAGTGCCATGGCGCTGGCGGTCGGCGCGAACATCTGGCAAGGCGCTTTCCTTGGGTCGCTCGCGGCAGCCCTTCAGGTTGGGCGCGTCGGTAATTCTCCGCTCACCTCAAAGGAGCTGCGCGCGGAGATAGACCGCACCTGAGAGTGCCGAACAATGAAGGCACTGCTATTGGCCGCAGGTTTGGGTACCCGATTGCGACCACTCACCGACTTTCTTCCGAAATGTCTCGCCCCGATCGGTGGCAGACCTTTGCTTGAATACTGGCTGGCAAGCCTTTTTCGCGCTGGAATCGAGGAGATCCTAGTCAATACCCATCACCTTCCGGAGCTTGTCGAAAATTATATACGGTGGACCCCGTGGTCCGACCGCATTACACTCGTGCGGGAGAAAGTGCTAGCGGGGACCGCGGGCACCGTTTGGTTGAACCGGGAATTTTTCGGCAAAGACGCGTTCTTAGTCGCGCACGCGGACAACTTTTCCGTTTTCGATCCGGCCGAAATGATTCAACGGCATCTCAAGCGTCCGGCAGAAACGGTGATGACAATGATGACGTTTGAGACCAAGACCCCTCGGTCGTGCGGAATCGTCGACCTCGACGATCGGGGTGTCGTCATCGGATTCTATGAGAAGGTGGAAGACCCGCCTGGAACTCTTGCAAATGCGGCCGTCTACATCATCGAAAAAGACGTCGTTGATTTGATGGGGGCTCTCAAGTCTCCGCACCCGGACTTCAGCACGGAAGTTCTGCCCAAGCTCATGGGGAGGATATACACCCATCGCAATCGAGTGTTTCACCTGGACGTTGGAACGCTTGATACTTGGTTGGAAGCGCAGTCGAAGGCAGACCTCGGGCAAAAGGAGCTTTCGGCAGCAACTGCGTGGACCCGGATCCTTGACTCGGACAACTTCAAAATCCGCCGGGCATTCACGGAATTCGAGCGAATGGTTGGCTCCAAGAATTGAGTGTCGCCGGTTGTTCCCGTCGCAATTCTCTTCTCAGAGCCCTTGGATGATCTTCGCACGTCCTCCCGGAGCCGCGATCTGTACTTGGTTCGCGGATCGATTTGCATGAAGGAACTGCTGTTCGAAAGCGCCGCTGCGTGGGGGGTGGCCGTTAAGATCACGCAGGCCGCTGCAGTACCGATAACTGCATTACTGATATTGCTGTACTTTACGCCGACAATCCAAGGCTACTACTATTCCTTTGCGAGTCTGCTGGCACTGCAGATATTCCTCGAGCTCGGTCTCGCCACGGTAATCACCACGTTTTCCTCGCACGAGTGGGCGCGACTGCGGCTCGACAACAAAGGCGCGGTGGTCGGAGACGGAGTTGCCCTGAAACGACTGTCCGGCCTTGCCTTGGCATCCTTTCGATGGTACCTGGTCGCAGGACTGATACTCTTCGGGGTCCTGGCAATCGGCGGAACCCTTTTCTTCAACATCCCCGGCCCAGGAGCGAGTGTTGAATGGCGGGCTCCCTGGTTGCTCCTATGCACCGCGAGTGCGCTGACCTTTCCTCTCACGCCGGTGTGGGCGTTGCTGCAGGGCTGCGGGCAAATAAACGAGGTCAACCGCTACCGCTTCATCGATGGTATTGGCAGAAGCTTGGTACTCTGGTCCAGCATTTCTGCGGGCGCGGGGCTCTGGGCCGCGGGTCTGACCGCCTTGTTTTCGGCATTCCTCGCCGCTTGTTTCCTGTTGCTGCGCCATCGCCGGTTTCTTGCGTCACTGATTGCGGGGTTCGACTCCTCGTACTCCTTGCACTGGTGGGGAGAGGTCTTCCCTCTTCAATGGAGAATCGCAGTCAGCTGGATAAGCGGGTTCTTTGCGTTTTCCCTCTTTACACCGACGGTATTCTATTTCAGCGGTCCGGAAGCAGCGGGGCAGATGGGGATTACTTGGGCCGTGGCAGGCGGAATATCCGGGCTTGCATCAACCTGGGCGCAGACCCGGGCGCCTCACTTCGCTCGCCTTGTAGCAGACCGAAAGTTCGAGGAACTCGATCGTCAAGCGAAGTACATAGGGGCTATCGGGGTCGCGGTCAGTCTCGCCTGCGGCCTTGCTGCGATGGGAGCCCTGGTCGTCTTGCAAGACTACTCGCCGGGCACTGCTGCCAGGTTTCTCCCGCTTGGCCCCGCCGTATTGTTCCTGGGGTCAGACGTACTGCATCAGATTTCAGTTACCCAAGCCACATATCTGCGAGCCTTCAAGCGAGAGCCGTTCATGATCTTGTCCGTCGTATTTGGCGCTGTGATCGCAGCGGGAACGATCTTGCTGACCCCGGCGATGGGAGTAATGGGCCCGGCAATCAGCTATCTGACCGCTATGATCATCGGACTTGCGATGGCTACTCGAATCTTTCTTCGGGCGCGGAAGGAATGGACGTTTCCAAGAACCGCGACGCAATGACTGTCCGAGAGTCAAGGAGCCGAAATTCAGGGGCCCACAGATGAGCGCACAGATACCGACTGACTTGACCGGGAGGCTGAAACGCAATCACCTTGTCCGTACACTCGGCAGGCGGGTCAAGACCGCAGCGGCTCTTTTGCGCTGGCACTTCCGAGCATTTTCCGATTTAGTAGCCCCGGACGCCCTCTCAGGCAGACGGCGGCTACTGGTGATCTACGATTTCTCCAGTCAGCCTTTTAGCATTGGGGATATCCTGGTGATACAGGAGGCATCTCTCGTCTTGCGCCAAGTTGCGGGCGTTGACCGGGTGGATCTGGCGCTCGTTTAGGCGTTGACCGGGTGGATCTGGCGCTCGTTTACGATCCGGCCTCTCCCGTTGTTCTCGACCCGGCCTTCTCACAGATCGGCTCTGAGAATTTCCTCTGGCACCTTTCGACGGTCTTGCAGGCGGCGCAAGTCAACCCTCATCTCGGTTCCCTTTTCCTCTTCGATTCTCACCGTCGCCTTGAGGAATTTGCGTCCGGGAACCTTGACATTTACGACGTCTGGCCGCCCCTTCTGCAGTATGCCAATCGCGAGTACCTGTACTACCGTGTCTTCAACGAGGTGCTGTTCGATTACTTCCAAAGGGAAAAGGCCCTGCCCCAGCTGAAGTCAAGATCGCCAGCGCGAGCATGGTCGAGAGCTTTCATCGAGCGACATGTCGGTTCCGATGTTCCCGTTACCGTTCAAATCAGAAGAAACCCGGCGAACCCCGAACGCGACACTCACAGCGATAGTTGGATAAGTTTCTTCCAATTCTCCCTGGGACGGTATCCAGTGAAGTTCTTGATCATTTGTGCGCAGCACGAGGTTGACGCCAGGTTGCGCCAGTGTCCCAACGTGATAGTCGCCAAGGACCACTGCACAAATGTGGAACAGGATCTGGCGCTCGTCGATGCCGCAGCAATACACATGGGGGCATCTTCTGGGCCCGGTGTGATTGCTATTTTCAACGACAAGCCATACTGTCAATTCAATACCAATCTCCAGCTGGATCGGTACAAAGGCAGTATTCTGGAGGGAAACCGAGGGCGCCTTTTCTTCAGCAAGTCGACCCAGAGCTTTCTGTTCGGACGAGAGACCCCTGATCTCATCGCTGAGGAATTCGAGCGGATGTGGAAGGTAATCGAACCTTCACATTCCGGTGATCGCCCCCGTTCCACTCAGGCCTAGCTTGGGTCAGAGCCATCACTGATTGGCAACGGCAATGACCCGTTCTGACCCTCTCGTTTCAATCGTCATCCCTTGCTACAACCAGGGAACCTACCTGCAGCAGGCGATCGAAAGCGTTCTTTCTCAGGACTACTCGAGCATCGAGCTGATGGTGTTTGACGACGGTTCGACCGACGACACCCAAACCGTTCTGGCCGCTTACGCCGGAAAGTTCCACTACGAGACCCACGCAAACATGGGGCAAGCCAGGACCTTGAACAAAGGCTGGGGCATGTCCGAGGGCCGGTTTCTTTCGTATCTCGCAGCCGACGACTTTCTTCTGCCCGGGGCCGTCAGGACGTCGGTCGAGAACCTCATCGCGGACCCCAAGATCGTTCTCACTTACTGTGACTTCAATGTCATCGACCCGAAGTCACACGTCCTGCGGCAGGTTCGTACCCCGGATTTCAGTTATCGGGATCTTGCCGTAAGCATAGTCTGCCAACCCGGACCGGGAGTCTTCTTTCGCCGCGACGCGTTCGAGCGCGCCGGGCCCTGGGATGGGCTCCTCGAGCAGATCCCGGATTACGAGTATTGGCTGCGACTCGGTTTGGAGGGCGCGTTCGTAAGAATCCCGGAAGTCCTCGCTGCATACCGGGTGCACGACCGGTCGCAATCGTTCGCCCCGGTCGGCGCGAGCGGGGCGGAAGAGATCGTCAACGTCATTTCCGCGCACTTCCGCAGTACGCGCCTGCCACCGGAGATCGCTCGGGCAAGATCGGAGGCGATGAGCAACGCGCACATCATTGCGGCACGCCTGCACCTGCGCTCCAGCCGCTATCCCTCCGCACTGAGGCACATGAGGCGGGCGTTCGCGTTTTATCCACGGGGCTATCTTCGCCTCCGGACCTGGCAATTGCTTGCGAATGGACTGCTCAACAGGATCGCCTATAAGCTGCTCTGGCAGTTCAAACGGGCCTTCTCCAGAGGATGACCTGCTCGCGTCTTGGGCGGCCGCCGGCCG
>WNFL01443098.1_pt2 | contig 12988 bp, 12 predicted proteins | sample 5400361 | NCBI WGS metagenome assembly WNFL01 (sample SAMN13153351, study PRJNA577476) | soil metagenome | isolation source: 40 cm soil on Douglas fir-dominated hillslope | place: USA:California | collected 2013-09-17
TGTTGGTTTCCTATTTTGCTCCTTCCAGTACGTGTTGCACTAGCAACTTGATTACGTGTTTCTAGTGCTCAGAACCCCTTAGAGATGGGGGTCGTATTATTCGCATTTGTATTTTCTTTTCATTTTCATTTTCATTTTCATTTTCATCTCATCTCGTCTTATTATTTAATACATACGTAGAAATGAGCAACCTCGAGAAAAGATATTTATTTCCAAGAACGGCGGTGAAGAGTTAAAACCTAATTGCGAATATTCCACTCGAGGGGCTACCAGGGTATTCAACTGGGTTATCAATCGACTGCATTACAGCTACTGTTCACAAGACAAAGTTTGCTAGCAGGCCACTCAAACTTACCGGGAGTTGGATCCCCGAATTCGAGCGAAAGGAGTTGGATCCTGCGCTAGCTCGGAACATAGGAATAAGAGTGGGATCTGAAAGAGGCAGTTATATGGACTGCGAGGAGTCGGATCCGCATGAGCACGGAACTCACCGGGCCACCTACCGTTTGTCCACACAGAATCTCGAGGAGTTGAACCCCCACTGCTCTCTCAAAGTCAGAGTTGGACCCAGAAACCGAGAGAGCCCCCCCACGACTCGTCGAACATATTATTCCCATTGTCCTCCACTTCCTCATCTATACGTGTTTCGGCAATTGTTTTTCCCTGACCTCCTCTACACCCGCGATCCCACCTCCTCTTCTACAACTTTTCTTGCGACATCCAACGCCTTCTCGAACCAGTGCCGTAACTTGCTTGCATCCTCTAAGCCAACACTGACCCGCACGAGATCTGGGTCAACACCATAGCTCTTGGCCCATTCCAATTCCGTATAATGTGCCAGGATGACAAAAGGACACGACAAGGTAAAGTTGGTTCCTAGACTGGGTCCCTTCTCACACCCAAGCGCGTCAAAGAAGGCACGAGCGGCAACTGGGTGTGTGAATGTGAGGGAGAAGAGATGACCATATCCCGCATTTGGATGAGGAATCCTGAATTCTTCGTAGGTATCGGGGGTGATAAAAGCCGGGTAGTAGACTTTCTTGATTATCTTGGGTTCCGTGACATCAAACTGTGGACCTGAAGCGGACTTTGGCCGTGCTTCAAGTGATTGAGACTCTAGAAATGTGCAAATATCGAGAGTGTTGCGATTGATGGATTGTACCCGGTGTTCAAAATTCCTCGAGTTTCGCTCTAGATAGATGGCGTCCTCCCCCCAGTATCCGTCTTCGTAGAACCCTTGTAGCGTCTCTTTGAGTTTCTGGTAGTGTCGTCCACGCGGATTGAGGACAAGTCTAGGAAACGGAGCCCGGTTAAGTCATAGTCGTGATCATCGCACACAGGGCAGAAAGAAGCGTCTAAAAAAATGAATGAAGTTGTATGGGGTGCTCACTTACCCACCACCCATGACATTTGTGTCCCCGCTGAAGATCTTAGTAAGGCTTGTTGCTATCATATCTACATCTGGCAAAACATGGACGTTGACGAAGCTTCCCACCGTCTCGTCTACTACGATGAGGAAGTTGTATTCATCCGCGAGAGCACGGAGCCGCTTGAGATTGGGGGATCGGAGAAGCGGATTTGAAGGGAATTCACAGAATAATGCGAGAATTGAAGATGATGGCGAATGATGGCTATCATTGGAGCGCAGGTCTCGTGGGGAGCTTGAGGACATGAGAAGGCGCTCGAGGGCATCGATGTCCTCCTCGGAGCCATGTCCAAAAAAGTGAGCACCAGGGCCCCATTTCTCTAGGACCTTGAGAGTGTCCACGTACGGAAAGCTATAATAGGAGGTGAGATACCGATGACCACGAGATCGAATAAACTGACCCGAAACACACACTCTTCTTCTCGCCGAATGAACGAAGGGCCAGTTGATGAGCATGCCATATCGCCGACATTCCAGTGGGAAAAAGGTATACATCGCTTTCGGTTACCCCAGACAACCCTCGCGTAACGCCCTCGTTAGAGGATTTACCGGCAGCAGACGGTAGCAAACTGCCCCCGTCGACAGAGCTAATGTCACCAGAGAATTGTAAGGTGCCATTTTGTACTCCGCTACAGAGCTTGTCGTTCCGAACGAGGACACTGGCTATTCGTGTTCGTAGCGCTCGTTTAGCCTCTGCCACCGCGCTTATAGGGAGGTTCCTGGCATAACGTTCTTCTAAGTACGTCTCTGCGGTCTCTCCATTCCCCTGGTCCTCCCCTGGCGTCCCCTTACTATCGAACATCGGTGACTTCACCGACTTGGCGCGATAGTGTCTGTTTCTTGGGGACTTCCCTGAAATAACCGAGAAGGTATCTACAGTCGGTGACGGGATTTTTGGAGCAATAGCCTGAGTCGGAATTGTCTTGCGTCCTTCGTTCGCGAGAAGTTCGATACAGTGCGCGGCGTACCGGCTCGAGATACCGAGGCCAGTGTGCTGCCAGAATTGTTTCGCAATATGGAAGGAATTAGATGGGAATAGTACTACGTGTAGATCCCCGCATTCTTGTTCGAGGGCCTTTTCGGAAGCCTTGGTCTCACTGAAGGTGGACGGATGGTTACACGTCGGAGATGAACTAGTTTCAGGGCATATTTTGAAATGGACCAGTCGCACGGATCCGATCGAAGGATCCCTGCGAAGCATGAACTCCCGACATGCGGCGGCCCAGGATTCAAGTGGGAAGAGCATACAGCGCACAGAGCCGTCAGACGGTGAGAACTTCTGTTCACATAACTGTGCTAGCTGTTGTGTTTGAATTAAGAATCGGAACCACGTGAAAGGGAAAAGGTTGGTCAATAAACTATCATGCTCGAATTTGCATAGATTGAAGTAAAATACCCGCTGTATGATTTTATTGATGAAGAACCGCGGATAGCCATTGACCATGGCGTCCATAACCCGGGGTCGGCCTTCTTCATAATCGATATTATCTTGCCAAGTAGGGAGTGACACCGAAATGGCATGGGGTAGGTGTTGGGGTATCGCTGCACCGAGCGGTGTTGCTATCACTGTGGTCATGAAATGGAGGGAGAGGTGGTTGAGTTCAAAGATAAAGCCCGCTTCGACGGAGTTCGGCCGAAATGTCCCGCGCATCACCAGCACCGGACGTTGTCGTGACATTATTCACATGATTTATATATGCATTGGCTCAAATCTTTGGTTTCACACAAGAAGCGGACTTCTCAATGCACACAACCGCTTTCTATGAAACGTCACTACGTAAGGACTGATCCTTATCATTGAAACAATGTCTACGTCCAATGCATGCTAATCCTCCTACCTTTCACACCTACAGGGAGATGAGAGAACTGCATCAGTCTTGTGGTTGTAATTAATATGATAAATGCATTAGTCTCTTCAAGGACTGTGAATCATCGATAAACTGGTGCAATATTTGTGCAGAACATAAGAATTATCGTCTCCAACAAACGAGTGTGAGCTTTGACTGCTGTTGCCACTGCACCGTGATGGACCCAACCGAATACGCAGGCAGAAGCAGGGGTGAGAAGGGGTGGGCCCAGAGGGTAAGTGGGATCTGTATGATGGACATAGAGCGAGACGGCGATGCAACGAACTGGGAGTTGAAGATCAGGGAGAAATATGGTCGGGCGTTGGGGGGGGGCAAAAAGCATGTACACATATATCGGCAGATACTCCAGCACTGAGATTTGAAGTCGAGGTCACGAACGAGAGTCGCCATGGTCCTTTAGAGGTGGTTTCCGCTTGGAATAGATTCCGTCGGGCTTTCACTGCCTAAAGAGGTCGTAGAACGCTATTCTAAGGACCCATGGGTATAGATCACTTGCTAGGGCCGGGTTTGGGAGCTTCGATTGAGATTTTCTCAGGGCGCAGGGAATGATGAGGAGAACTCAAGCCGTTCATGCTTGAAGTTGCGGGCCACAAACGATGATGGGAATGGTAAATAAACCAGGAGATGATAAGGATTGGTGTTTCCGGGTGAGTGAACGACGGCCTGGTCGCACGCGCCACGCAATCTCCTAGATCCAGCATGTCCCTCTCATTTCGCATCAGAACATGGCCCCATCTGATTTTCGATCATCTGTGAGCAGGTTAGGATCCACTGGTGAAACCCATAAGGGAACAGCAAAGTCCTCGGCGTTTAGGTCCCCGTGGCAGCTGGCTAAAGTGCACCTTGCCCTCGCCCCACTTCCCTTAATCCTTGCCGTCCTCCCAGGGGCCTGTCAAAACTATTTCAGCCTCTGAAATACATCGGATACAATCGTTATAGCCAACTTTCTTCAGCGTACGGACTGTGCGTCGCCCTTGATAATCAATCCCAGTCTCCAGCACCAAAATGCAACAAGATCGTGACCGGCGGCACGCACACCCTCCCGAAAGCTACGCATATCGCCCTAGTTCCGACTATGTGTCAACCCGTAGTCCTCCGTACCCTGAACGCATGGTACCTCAATATCAACAGCCTGCAAGGCTCTCAGAACCTTACTTTGTGAGTGTGAACAAATTTGAATATGAAGTAGTGAATGATATAAATACAAATGATGGTACCCTTCACTTTCATAGAGAGGTTCCCCAGCCGCCCATACGCAGCGCCATCGAGACGAGTCGCATCACCTCCCACATGTTCGCCGATTCGAGCAATCTCCTTCAAGAACCGAATCCTTTCCTCGGCCTGAACCTCGAGACCATCCACCGACTCAGGGGAGTCGTCCATATTGGGACGCAACACGTGACGACCACTTACGCCCTCAACCACCACCGGTCCAATATAGAGACTCCCCGAGGCAAGAACCCACTCTCAATTTTGATCGCGCGTATTCCCGAAGACCGGATCCTGGCTTTGGGCATCGCGGAGAGCGTCTGCCCGATATCCCTCCACCAAGGTTTGTGGCTAAGCCATATACCTAATCCCTCTTTGTACGTTTTGTACCTGACTAGTATGCACCGTAGACCACTTGCACCTCAGTCTACCTACGTTTCACGAGAGCCCGATCGACCACCAGCATGGATACCGCCCTCGCCACCGAGGCAGCGCTCCGTGTCCTGGTCAGAAAGACCGAGGCAGGCCGCCCACGAGGATTGGAACCGTCCATCACCGCCACCCCGCCCGCATTTCCACCCACCGCCAACCACTCGATGGCCATATGGCAATGTATCAAACAATCCAAGATGGGAGCACTCACGAGCAAATAGTGCCTCACTTGACAACCGACGGATTCATTCTCGCACTCCAACGGATGTGCGCGCACAAGCTCCTTGGGATGGCCAGGCTCCGCTCCGGCCGCGTAGCCCTGTGCAGGAACCTATTTCTCGCAATTTTCATCGTACTTTGGTCCACGAAGTCCCACCATCTCCGTCAGCTCGAGACTTTTACGAGGTACAGTCGAGCGCGCGAAGTGCAGCTCCACGTCCTGAGTCCCGAAGCTATACGCAGCCTGCGATAGAACGTTTCCGCGAGCCTTTGCCTCGCCCACCTTCGGCGCGTCGTGATGATACTATTCCATTTGCGATGCCTCTACCGACTGATTTTGCGCGAGAGCGCCCAACCTCCTCGCATAGCTCCAACCGCTCACAAAACTACCAGGACTCGCCTTATACACGAACTGCTCCACCTCCACCTCCACGTGCATCCTTCTCACCGGCTACCCCCTTTTCTGCGGGGCCTCCTAGACCAGGACGTGATAGAGCACCAAGTAGAGCTTCCAATACCTTGCCTACACCACCAGTTGCTGCGGGCCTTCCTCCACGCCCTCAATCTGCCCTGTCTTGGCCAAAAGAGAACGCCAAACCACCATCTCGTGCTCCAAGCTATGTGGAACTCACTCGACCTGATGTCCGTCACGTTTCAGACCCTCATGGACGTCAGCGGTCCTTTCAACTTTCACCAAGCTCAAGTCCATCTTCGGCTGGTCCCGAACAAATGGTGCAACCGTTGGGTTGGCTGAAGAAGCAAGTCAGACCAACACCCCCGGTGTCAGCTCCGTACGTTCCCCGGGCCAAGCGGTCACCTGGCCCTCGTCTTCGAGTTTCCGAAATTCCTCGTGCTTTTGCGGAATCGGTTCCGCCACCTGAAGTACCACAAGACCGTCCCATGAGCGAAACCCGATACAGGGTCATCGGTGGCACAGGAATCAGTCATGAATCCTTTACCCAAGAACATTCACCGGAGGTGTCCATTAGCAGGAGCTTTCCTCACAAGCATTCGACAGATACAATGATGCCGAATACCTCTAAGGGTAGGCCTCCTGAAGTCCTCAGAAACCCAGAACAGCAATCCGGGATGAACGACTTTTGGGATCCTCCACGACTCTCCACTGGTTCTCCTATATGGGCGCAATTGGACCGGACTGGGGATACTGTAAGTTCGATTTAGTTGTCCATACACTGGCCGACATTCACCGCCCACAGGATACTTCCCCTATTCTACCACAACCACCTCACGAGACCCCTATCAATCATGGTGTCGTCGAATCTCCGTCGCCGATCGAGGAAGAAATAAAGTCTGAGAGCCCGCCTGTAGCGTACAGGCACATTTCAAACGATGAACCTCGTGCCTGGCAAGGGGCGACTCGTACGCTGCGCCGCGCCGCCGAGGAACGCATTCTCGACCCAGAGCTACCTATCCTACGCAGAGCCATGATCCAATGGATCTATGCCGAGAACCATGCTATCGCAGCCACAAATACTTCCCCCAGCCATGGCCAAACCTTCTCTAGGCAGGACATTGGATTCGACGGCAGGCCAATAACTCCGCAGAGTAGAGACACCATGATACACGCCCTTTCCATGGCGTTTACGGCTGAAGAAGAGAGTCAACAGCAGAAAATTTGGAGACTCAAGGAACAGTATCGCCGATTGGCACGCCGCTGGACCAATCATCGTCGAGAGCTCGACGATGGCAACCTCCCTGTAGAGATCGAGGAAGCAGAGCCATTCCTAGGAAGAGGGAATCGTCGTAACCGCCTTGAGTTTGTGCGAACGGATTACGAGGCGGAACAAGCTGTAGAACGATTACAAGACCTGGCACGATACGATGCCGTACTACTCGGGCGTATCAACGCTGCAACTGTACCGGACATGGTCTCGGTCGCCTCACGGTCAAGTCATTTGCCCAAGTTCCATGATACAAACGGCGACATCCTAAATCCGGAAGGTTTCTACGACTACGAGCATGTAGACCATTGGACACAAGAGGAGGTAGATGCGTTTCATGCCCAAATGGAAATTCATGGCAAGAGATTCGGTCTCATCGCTTGTCACCCGGCTCTGAAGAAGAAGACGCCACAAGATTGCGTCCGATACTATTACATGGAGAAAGCAGATGATAAATTTCGGGCTTTGCTTGAACCAAGAAATCGCAAGACCGTGAAGCGCACTACTCGAAGCTCAACCACCACTCAAGCAGGTCCAGGAGGTATTATGGCGGATATTGAGAAAGTGAAGGAAAGGGGGCGTGCTGTTGCAACTGATATGGAGGTAGACGAAACAGATGACTCTGCGTACGAAGCAGAATCAGCGCCACGGAGAGGTCGAGGGAGGGGGAGGGGCCGAGGCGGATGGAGAGGACGCGGCCGTGGAGGTCAGGTTTCTCAGAGACCACAAAGGGAGTCCACCGCCGAACTAGAGGGAGATAATCTTCAAGACACCATACCTGCCACACCGACAGAGCTGACAGCGACACAACTTGCAAGTCTCACGTTTAACACCCTGGGAGACGAGAGGCCATCAGGAAGAAAGCCACCGTTCCCATTACTCACAAAGTCGAGGAAGCGTAAAGGCCGCGACCAGGATGATGGTGAACTCTCAGTCGACTCACCCTCGGTATCCGCTTTCGGCAGTGGAGTCACGGAGACCCCCACCCCAGTGGTCAAGAGACAGATATCTAGCTATTGGCATGTCGCCGATCGTGAACGCATAAAGAGTCTCCTCATGCAACACGGCGAAAACTGGGAGGCGATTGCAAATGTCCTATCACAGAAGTCAGCGAATCAGGTTCGAAACTATGTCCGTGGGAAACCTGAACTTCTGAGCATCCTGGAGGAGAGGAAGTTGCAAACGCAGCCCACGGATCATCCGCCACTCTGGGTGCGTTGGCGTTTGGCATCCATGAATCAAATCTGACTCACTCACGCTTAAATGATAGGTTAATGGATCAGTGCCAGTCACGAACAGCCACAATGGAACTCCTGCCCGTAGCCCCTCGATTTCTCGCTAGCTGAGAGCTTCGACCGGAAGACCAAAAGACTGCTCCACAGCGTGCTTTTATTTATTCTTATGCGTGACTCTCTTTGTGTATCCTTGGAACCCGTGTCGAGATTCGCTATATTGTACACGCCCTTTGTAGCGCAAAACGTGATTGAGATTCACATGTGCCTACATTTACCCATTCTGACTCTAGGTGGTCCTGGTCTTATCTTCTCCCTTCAACCATGATGATATGGTAACCATATTGGGTCTTGACAAGCGGTGAAAGTTTCGGTTTTTCGACGGTCGATGGCTCTAAGGCAAAAGCGGCTTCCTGATAGATCCACAAAAACATATTGATGTTAGAGTGATGTTCCCGGAGACTCGTGACAGGACTTTACCTGAAACGCCCCTACCATCTGTCCACGCACTTGCCATCCAAGACTGCCACCAGCTACAAGAAAGGATATCAGTAAAATGTCCTGTTCGATGACCGCGAGAAAATCCCGCATACCCTTGGCTTTATCTTCGGAGTAATCCTGGGCTACTCGGTCGAATCGCTCTCCTTCCTAGTTGATGAAAGATCAGAGTAATATCCCTCGGTGTCGTTTCTAGCATCACACACCTGGAGCTTTTCTAAAGCCTCCATTGCTCGTGAATGTTTCTCACACATGATATGCCTTACGTTGATAGCGGTTGCTGCCTTCAACTTGGCTGGCTATTAAAGTAGTTTAGTCCACCTGTAATGTAGGAGGATTTGTAGAGCTGGAAAGGAAGGGTAAGCCACCTTACTGCTTCCGCTGGCTTCTGCATCGTCACCCCCGCTGGCCTGATTGTTTTTGGCTTTCTTACTGCTTCCAGCTTTCTTCCCCGAGTCCCCACCTTTTTTCTCTGCCTTTTGTGCTTTGGGTTTTTGGGGCGGCATTGCAAGGCGCAGGTCAGCGTCAGTCTAAGTCGAACAAAGATTGAAGGATGAATAAGTCAATAACCACATGCGTCGACGAATAATACACGAAGCAAAATAAACAGTTCAGGGTGTGGGTACGGGTTATTAAATGACGTCTAGTACCCTCACAAAATTCCACTTAATTCCTTCGTCATCTCCCGATTCCGCAGGGTTTTCTGACATACTCCAGAGGACCCAATCGCCATGGTCGTCCTTTGCATCTAAAGTAAAACCTCGTGCGGCGGGCGGTGGCAATAGCTCCACTTCCACACGCCTCTCTTCCTCTGTCTGATCCTCGATACGAAGTTGAGCCTGGGGCATCCTTTCCCCCTTCCTCTTCCCTTTTCTGGCCGCTTTATTTCGTTTTCCGGAGTCGGGCGGGTGTCTCAATACGACTTGAGGCAACTGCCACTTTCCTCCCGACTTGAGGACGAGTAGGCTCGAGACCTGCTTCTCCAGAATGCGGGTCCACTCTACTCGCGTGAGAAACCTGCGACTGAGAACCATTGAGAACCGGTTGTCAAATAATTCAATGGTTATAGGAGGCTGCATGGGGTTATCTTCCAGGGACACCTTCTTTCGGATTGAGTCAAGATATGGGTATGGCAGAGGTTGTACCTGTGCTGTTAGATCGATCTCGAGGGGGTCGCCCAATGCGGGACGTTGGCGGGAGGCGATACAGAAGTTCAATGACCGCCTCTCTTTGCAGGTGAAATCCTTTTCCAGTGTACGTATCCTCCGGCCGTTAATCCGTTCTGGCCTTCTCCATTCTCCTAAAAATACACGTCTTAGCAACTCCAATGGTGCGGAACAAAGTAATTACCGGAGGCCAGACCATGGGCTCCATGCGAGAGAGATTCGCTCCGCGACGACCAGCTTCGGCTCTGAGAGAGCCCCAAGGCCGCGGAGACACATAACGCAAGATGCGAAGTAAAATAGCATGGCGAACGTCAACATCTTCCGGAGGAAGGGCAGCTTTGACCGCGAAGGTGGATGGTGGCGATGGTATTCGGTTCGCTGAGATGTAGGCATCTACTTGCTGATCGATCTCGTCGCGAAACAGTGTAAGACTGGCAAAGTTGTTGACAACCTGTCGCGCTAGCGGAGTCCTGATGAATGTATGATACTTCATCCCATCTTTTCCCTTTATTAGAGACTCTCGAATAGCATTTCGTGTTGTTAACGTGGGGTCAGCGTTCGTTACATCTTCGATGTGTGGAAGGTTATTCGCTTTGAGTGTCGCACGCAAGCGCACCTACCAAGACAAGGTGAAATGATGAAACATAGGGCATTACAGATAGGGTACGCACCTTTGTGAATTCGAGCAGGGGTCTGGAAACCCACCGACTCATTCCAGAGACTCCGTAGAACCACTTTTCCAGCTCTTCATTGACAGAGCCAGCCCCTTTGATACTACCCATACCCCAACGCCTCACAGGTCGCATTCCACTCGCCCCTATTACTCCGCTTCCACGCGCGATTCTCATCAATCCTGTTTCGATTTGATCGTCCAAGTGGTGTGCAACTAGGAGAACGCTGACACCTTCACGAGTCATCGCGTCAAATAAAATATTGTACCGAGCCGCTCGGGCAATCTCTTCCACTCCGGAGCCCTGAATTATTGTAGGTAGAGCTGGATAGGGTGGTTCCCACCATGGAATTTTGAGTGTACGATACGGAATGAACCGCTGTGATGCGAAGGACTCGCAGGCGGCGGCCATTTGAGGAGATGTATTCTGAAACCCGTGGTCAACGTGCAGGGCGAGCAGTGACAAATTGCGAAGCTCTGCATCGTCGCTCTCTCGAATAACCTGATTCATCAGGTGGAGCAAACACGTCGAATCGACTCCTCCGGAGAAGGCCACCGCTAAAAATACGCAGTCAAATTTTGCTCCAAGAAGTGGCCGGTCAGTTTCGGCGCACCAAGCCTATTGCCCCATCCTGTAGGAGGCTTTGACTTGCTGAGAGAAGTCTGAAACTCTCCAAGAGTGATGGGAACTGATTTGGCGAATTCTCGGTTGAAAAGTTTGTGGCTAAGAAGCATATCTGTTTGTTCGACAGGCTAAGGGCTGGTCAAACCATTTTATTGCACAGTGTTCGGTGTGTGCCACCTAAAAACCCGTACAGCAAATGCCAGGGCCCGGGAAGGGAAGGGATGACTTCACGAATTTGGTGACGAGTGAGCGCTGCTGGTCAATGAATAACATGAGAATATTATAAGGGTGCTGAGAGTTCTATATGTCATTCTCAGGCGACGCGCGGATTTAACATTAACTATGAGACCTTCTCTGTTCAGAATATACAGGTGTTATCCGAGTATTCTCCCAGCAACCTGTCAAAACATGACGTTTCTCACCATAATTACATGAGCAGTGGAGTCATCACCAGACACGAGGCAGGCAGGTGTGGTCGTGTCTAGCCCAGATAATACAATACTACTGGCTAGACGGGTATACCGGAGTATATAAAGACTGGAAAATACAAATCCGACATCGCCCCGTTGATTTGTACTCCTTCCTTTAAAAAATAGCGCAAAGTATTCCTCACCGAGACATCCTGCATCTTTGTTTGTTAAAATGTGTGTGCCAGGAGTTAGCATCTCCGGGACTGTGACCAGTTCATTGTGAGCTGACCTTCGAGTTCCCCGTATCCTTTCAGTGATATAATAACATGCAACCAGTGACCTCTTGGTTAAGGGTGCGTCTGGATCCTCTGTCATTCCGTTCTGATTGCTATGCAGTCAGCGTAAATATCGTCGTTTCCCTGGTCATGGAGTGCATGAACTTGAGCAAAGATTCGAGTAACGTATGATGGAAGGTTCGTACGGGACGAGCAAGCTATAGTGCTTGAGTGGCGTATTGGCAGAATCGATTGCTATGGGTTATTGAAGATGATTACCCGAGGGGTGCGCTTGAGTCAATAACCATCTCAAACCTAAAGCGGGACTCACACTACATTTCGCTTTTTGAATGCGACCTAGAAATTGAGTACCAGACGATCGTCAAAACCATGGTGGCTACATAACACCACGGGCCACGAAGGTCCTCCAAACACCCCCGGCCGGCCGCAACGCTCGCAGGTGCACTCGCTTTCCTGACGAGCCTGCTTCACGGCTTCTTGAAGGTCCGAGGTCCACTGGCTTAAACACACGTGCAATATTCCGTTCTTTTGCTTGACGTACATGAATCGGAAATCGCCTTTTGTGAGCTTGTCCCTTGACCCGTCCTCCGCCTCCTTTTGGTCTTCTATATCCGCCGATATATCTGTATCTTCGGAATTGAGGTGTGGTCCAACTATCGTTTCAACGATTTTTGTAATCCTCTCGCTGAGGCGGCGGATGATGGGCTCCCATCCATCTCCACAAGCCATATAGAGAGCATAATATGAGCCCTTACTGTAGCTATATTGACGAAAGAGATCGGGAAAGTCTTCGCAGAGACGCTCCTCTAGTTCTCTGCGCATGACCGGGTGCCGTTGTGGGCAGAGTCGACGTTTTATGTCTGGCACGTTCCAGATTTATCTGTAATGACCACTACCCCAGTTTCATTTGAGACGTCGCCTCGCCTCTCAGGCAATACAGAGGTCGCGGTGTTGCCTGGCACACTGTTCAACGGTTCATGTTCTGTGCTCGTAAGTTTCGGCTGTACAGGGTTGCCAAGCACAAAAACCACCATGGGGTCTTTCCATATTGGTGTTTTGGAGGACGCTTCCACGGTCACCGAAGAAGAGGGAACCAAGATCCCTTGTCCCCCCACAGTACATTGATCTGACCCTGATGTAACAAGCTAATGAGTTCTCGGGTATTCGGATATTCGGATACACCCACCACTTGACTCGACATTGCTCCTGGAAAGGGCACGAGAAGCCCGCGGGAATAAAGCAAGACGACGTTGCG
>WNFL01018756.1_pt1 | contig 12986 bp, 8 predicted proteins | sample 5400361 | NCBI WGS metagenome assembly WNFL01 (sample SAMN13153351, study PRJNA577476) | soil metagenome | isolation source: 40 cm soil on Douglas fir-dominated hillslope | place: USA:California | collected 2013-09-17
CGGCGACAGCGCGCCGGCATGCGCGCCGAGCTCGATCACATGCACGACGTCGGATTGAGCGATGTGCGCGCCTTCGTCGGCAAAGACATAGAGCTCGCCGCCCCGCGCACGCACTTCCTGCAAGTTCGATTTCAGTTTCTCGATCAGCGCGTCGCCCGGCGCCACCGCGACGACCGGCATGTTCTCGTCGACCAGGGCCAGCGGCCCGTGCTTCAGCTCGCCCGCGGCATAGGCTTCGGCGTGGATGTACGAGACCTCCTTCAGCTTGAGCGCGCCTTCCATGGCGATCGGCCAGTGGATGCCGCGGCCGAGGAAGAGCGCATGCTCCTTCGATGCGAACCGTGCCGCCCAGGCGGCGACCTGCGCCTCGGTCGCGAGCACTGAGTTCATCGCCGCCGGCAGGTGGCGCAGCGCCTGCAGGTGGCCGCGCTCCGCCGTCGCGTCGAGCCGGCCGCGCAGACGGGCGATGACCAGCGACAGCAGGAACAACGCGGCGAGCTGAGTAGTAAACGCCTTGGTCGAAGCCACACCGATCTCGGGCCCGGCACGCGTCAGATAGCGCAGGCGAGACGCTCGCACGATCGAGCTCTCGGGCACGTTGCAGATCGAGAGCGTCGCGGTGTAGCCAAGGGACTTCGCGTGTTCGAGGGCGGCCAGCGTATCGGCGGTCTCGCCCGATTGGGAGATCGTGACGAGGAGCCCCTGCGAATCCGGCACCGAGCGCCGATAGCGGTATTCGCTCGCGATCTCGGCACGCGTTGGAATGCCGGCAATGTCCTCGAGCCAGTATTTGCCGATGAGGGCTGCGTGATAGCTCGTACCGCAGGCAATGAGGTGAACGGAGCTCGCCGAGCGCAGCAGCTGCTCCGCCTCGACGCCGAAGAGCCCGGGCTGCAGGGAGCTCGCCCCGGCGAGGACCTCCAGCGTGTTGGCGAGCGCGCCGGGCTGCTCATGGATCTCCTTCTGCATGTAGTGCTGGTAGGGGCCGAGCGCGACCGCCTCGTCGGTCATCTCCGAGACGCGCACCGGGCGCTCGGCAGCGGCGCCGCGCGCATCGGCAACGCGGTAGCCGTTCGGCCGGATTTCGGCGCAATCGCCGTCCTCGAGATAAACCACGCGGCGCGTGACCTGCAACAGCGCCGAGACATCCGAGGCGGCGAAATTCTCGCCCTCACCAAGGCCAAGCAGGAGCGGCGGGCCACGCCGAGCGACAACCACCGCTTCGGGATCACGTGCCGAGACCACTGCGATGGCGAAGGCACCTTGCAGCTCGGCCACCGCCTTGATGCTCGCGGCGAAAAGGGAATCGGTGGACTTGCGGCACTCGGCGATGAGATGCGCGACGACTTCGGTGTCGGTGTCGGAGACGAACTGGTAGCCCGCCTTCTTCAGGCGCTCGCGGATCGATTCATAGTTTTCGACGATGCCGTTGTGCACGAGGGCGATGTCGCCCGACATGTGCGGGTGGGCATTGCGCTCGGTCGGCGCGCCGTGCGTTGCCCAGCGCGTGTGCGCAATGCCGGTGTGCCCGCCGACGTGCTGCGCGCTCGCCTGCGAAGCGAGCTCGGCGACCCGGCCGGCTGCACGCACCCGCTTTAGGCCGGAGCCGTTCACCACGGCGATACCCGCCGAGTCGTAGCCGCGGTACTCGAGGCGCTTGAGCCCCTCGACGAGCACCGGAACGATATCGCGCCGCGCGGCGGCGCCGACGATGCCGCACATGGGTCAGCCCTTCTCTTTCTTCTTCGGCGGCTTCCAAGACGGAGCGTGAGCTGCCCCGCCGGCGTGTCCTTGGTGATGGTCGAGCCGGCACCGATGTACGAGCCGCGTGCGACGCGCACCGGGGCAACGAGCGTCGTATCCGAGCCGATGAAGCAGTCGTCCTCGATCACGGTACGGTTCTTCGACACGCCGTCGTAATTGCAGGTGATGGTGCCGGCACCGACGTTGACCCGCGCGCCGACCTCCGAATCGCCGACGTAGCTGAGGTGATTCACTTTCGATTGCGCCGCCAGCCGGCTCGCTTTCACCTCGACGAAATTGCCGATATGCACCTCTTCCGCGAGGATCGAGCCCGGGCGCAGGCGCGCATAGGGCCCGAGGCGGCAGCGTGCGCCGACCTCCGAATCTTCCAGGTGACTGAACGGCAGCACCTCGGTGCCCGCGCCCAGCGTCACATTGCGCACCACGCAGTTCGGGCCGATGCGCACACCATCGCCGAGCCTGACATGGCCTTCGAACAGGCAATTCACATCGATCGAGATATCGCGCCCGCATTCGAGCGTGCCGCGCACGTCGATGCGAGCCGGATCGGCGAGGCTCACGCCCTCGTCCATCAGGCGCTTTGCTTCACGACGCTGGAACGCGCGCTCGAGCGCAGCCAGCTCCGCCTTCGAGTTCACTCCCGCGACCTCGTCGGCATCGTCGACCTTGACGGCGACGACGCGAACCCCCTCCTTCACGGCGAGCGTGACAACGTCGGTCAGGTAGTACTCATTCTGCGCGTTGCGATTACTGAGCTTGCCGAGCCACGCCTGCAGGCGCTTGCCGCTCAACGCCATGAAGCCGGCGTTGATTTCCCGGATCGCGCGCTCGTCGGCCTTCGCGTCCTTCTCTTCGACAATGCGTTCGACATCGCCATTGGCGGCGCGCACGATGCGTCCGTAGCCCTGCGGGTCTTGCACCTCGGTGGTCATCACGGCGACGCCGTCGCGCGCAGCCTCGATGAGTCGCTTGAGACTCGCCGGTCGCACGAGCGGCACATCGCCGTACAGGATGAGCACGTCGCCAGTGCCGCTCGCCTGCTTCATCGCCTGCTGCACGGCGTGTCCGGTGCCGAGCTGTTCCGCTTGCAGCACCCAATCGACCTGCGCTTGCGAAAAGGCTGCGCGCACGCGCTCTGCACCATGGCCATGAACCACGAGCGTTTTGGTAGGCGCGAGTGCGCGAGCGGCGTCAAGTACGTGCGCGAGCAGCGCACGGCCACCGATCGGATGCAGCACTTTGGGCAAGTCGGACCGCATGCGCTTGCCCTGACCCGCGGCAAGCACTATGACCTCGAGGGGCATCGCCGGAATTCTAGGCTAATATTGTTTTCATAGAGGAGGGGAGCATGAAATCCGCTGCCATCGCATGCGCAGCCGCCGTTCTGGCCGTGCTCGCAACGAACCTGTTTGCCCAGGACGCCTGCAGCCACCGTGGCGAGCTGGACGCGCTGTACTGCGACGAGAACCGCGACCTGGTCGCCGATCCACCGAAGGACCCGAAGAAGTTCAAGAACCCGTCGACGCTGGTCTTCACCTACACGCCGGTGGAAGACCCGGCGGTCTACGAGAACATCTTCAAGCCGTTCACCGATCACCTCGGCCAGTGCACCGGCAAGCGGGTCGTTTTCTACCAGGTGCAATCGAACGCTGCCGAGATCGAGGCGATGCGCTCGGGCCGGCTGCACGTCGGCGGCTTCTCGACCGGTCCGACCAACTTCGCGGTCAACCTGGCGGGCGCGGTGCCCTTCGCGGTCAAGGGCGATGCCAAGGAGTGGCAGGGCTATCAGCTATGGCTGATCGTCAAGAAGGACAGCACGATCCAGAAAATCACCGACCTCAAGGGCAAGAAGGTCGCGCACGTACAGCCGTCGTCCAATTCCGGCAATCTCGCGCCGCGCGCGCTCTTCCCGAAGGAAGGCATCGTGCCGGATCAGGATTACAAGGTGCTCTACTCCGGCAAGCACGACCAGTCGATCTCCGGCGTGAACTCCGGCGACTTCGACGCCGCACCGGTGGCAAGCGATGTCTTCAAGCGCATGGCCGAGCGCGGCCAGATCAAGGCGGAGGATTTCCGCGTCATCTGGAAGAGCCAGACCTTCCCGACCTCCTCGTTCGCCTATGCGCACGACCTTGACCCGAAGCTGCGCGACACGATGCTGAAGTGCTTCTACGATTACCGCTTCCCGGCCGAGATGCAGAAAGCCTTCGGCGGCGCCGACCGTTTTTTCCCGATCACCTATCAGAAGGACTGGGCCGTGGTGCGCCAGGTCGCCGAAGGCAGCGGTGAGAAATTCAACAAGGCGGCCTACGACGACCTCGCGAAGAAAGAAGCCGAGGCGGCCAAGAAAGCGCAGAAGAAGTAGACCGTGCACCCTGCTGCGACGGCGCTTCCCGCAAAGCCTGCGGTCGCCGCGGCGGCACCGGCGCTGATCATTCGCCGGCTGACGAAGGAGTACCTGCCAGGCAAGCCAGTACTGCGCGGCATCGACCTCGAGTTCGCGCCACGCGGCATCGCCGCCGTGATCGGCCCCTCGGGGACTGGCAAGTCGACGCTCATCCGCTGCATCAATCGCCTGGTCGAGCCGACCTCCGGCGAGGTGATTTTCGAAGGCCAGGATCTGGTGACGCTGAAGCGAGCCGAGTTGCGCGCCGCGCGCCGGCGTATCGGCATGGTGTTCCAGGAATACAACCTGGTCGAACGGCTCTCGGTGATGGAGAACCTCCTCTGCGGGCGGCTCGGATACGTCTCGCCTTTCAAAGCGTGGCTGCGCCGCTATCCGCAGCGCGATGTCGAGCGCGCCTTCGATCTGCTCGAGACCGTGGGCCTCGCCGCCTACGCGCACGCGCGCGCCGACAGCCTCTCGGGCGGTCAGCGCCAGCGGGTGGGCATTGCGCGCGCCATGATGCAGGAGCCGCGATTGCTTCTGGCGGATGAGCCCACTTCCTCGCTCGATCCAAAGACATCGGTCGAGATCATGGCGCTCATGCAGACACTCTCCGGCATGCACGGTTTCCCGGTGATCATCAACATCCACAATGTCGAGCTTGCGCGGCGCTTTGCCGACCGGATCGTCGGCATGACCGGCGGGCGCGTGGTCTTCGATGGATCGCCGGATGCCATCACCGAGGAGCATCTCAAGACCATCTATGGCGGCGAGGACTGGCTCGAATAAGGCGGCTTTCCCGCCGAACTGGGCCGCACGCGCGGCGTGGCTCGTGTTCGCTGCTTATTTTCTCTATGCAGCGTCGCGCCTCGAGCTGACGCCGGCGCGGTTCGTCGCCGGGCTGGACCACGCCGGCAAGTTCCTCGCGCGGCTCCTGCCGCCGGACTTCCATCGCTGGGAGCTGCTCGCGAAGGGCATGATCGAGAGCCTGCAAATCGCCGTGCTCGCCTCGACGCTCGGCGTGCTGATCGCGGCACCCCTCGCCCTTTTCGCCGCACGCAATCTGATGCCGGCATGGGCCACCTGGCCGGCGCGTGCCGTGATGGTGCTCTGCCGCAGCTTTCATCCGGTGATCGTCGCGATCCTGTTTGTGAAGGCGGTCGGCTTTGGCGCGCTCGCCGGCATCCTCGCGCTCACCGTGGCATCGGTCGGGTTCCTCGGCAAATTGATGACCGAGGCGATCGAAGAAATCTCGCCCAAGCAGGTCGAAGCCGTGCGCGCCACCGGCGCGCCCTTCATGTCATTGGTGACCTACGCCGTGGTACCGCAGGTGTTTTCGCGCTTCGTAGGGTTCGTCTCCTACGAGACCGATGCGAACCTGCGCAATTCGACCATGGTCGGCATTGTCGGCGCGGGTGGCATCGGCGGGACGCTCTTCGCCGCGTTCCAGCGCTTCGACTATGACTTCGTCTGCGCCATCGTCCTCACCATCATCATTCTGATCGTGGTCGGCGAAGTGCTCACGATGCGCATCAAGAAGGCCTTCGGCGTATGACGCGCGCGCGCATCTGGCAGCGCTTCACGCTGGCCGAGCGGTTGGCGCGATTCGCGGTCTATTTCGCGGTCGTCGCCGCGATCGCCGCATCGCTGCAGACGGTGCAGGTCATCCCCGAGTTCATCTATGACGCACCCGAGCAGATGGCCGACATGCTGCGCCGCATGTGGCCCGTCGCCTGGGGCTTCTATCCCGAGGGCGTGCACGAGCCGCTGCTCGATTCGCTGCACATCGCCACGCTCGGCACGGTGTTCGCGGTGCTGATGGCGGTGCCGATCGCGTTTCTCGCAGCCAAGAACGTCACCCCGTTTGCCTGGGTGAACTACGCCGCGAAGGTGATCCTCGTCTCGGCGCGCTCGGTGAATACGCTGATCTGGGCGCTCTTCTTCGTCGCCGTGTTCGGCCCGGGGGTGCTTGCCGGCACGCTGGCGATCGCATTCCATTCCATCGGCTTCACCGGCAAGCTACTCGGCGAAGCACTCGAGGAATCGAGCCGCGGCAGCATCGAAGCGCTGCAGGCCACCGGCGCGCCGTGGCTGGCGGTCGCGCTGAAGGGCTACTGGCCGCAGGTGCGGCCGGCGTTCTGGGGCATCGTGCTGTTCCGCTGGGATATCAACGTGCGCGAGTCGGCCGTCCTCGGTTTCGTCGGCGCCGGCGGCGTCGGCATGGCGCTCGACACGGCGCTCAACCTGTTCCAGTGGGAACGCGCGGCTATGATCCTCGTCGCCATCTTCGCCGTGGTGCTCGCGGCTGAGGTGGCGACGACGCATCTGCGCAAACGGATCCTCTGATGTTGACCGAAGAGCTCGCTTCCCGCCTCGCCCGCGTGGCGCTCTCGAACGTGGTGCGCGAATACCCGCGGCACATCCAGCACCTCGCGACGAGCGCCGACGAAGAGCTGCGCGAGCGTGTCCTTCATCCGGCGTTCTATGGCAGCTACGACTGGCACTCGGCGGTGCATATGCATTGGCTCCTGCTGCGCGTGCTGCGCCTGTACCCGGTGTCGCAGATGGCACCGCGCATCGCCGATGCGCTGGATGCGCACCTGACGCCCGATGCGATCGCCAAGGAGCTGGCCTATTGCAAGGGCAGCGCCGGCCGCACGTTCGAGCGTCCTTACGGCTGGGCTTGGCTGCTCGAATTGCAGGCCGAGGCGCTCGCGAGCAAATCGCGCTGGTCGCGCGCCCTTGCCCCGCTCGCCGCGGAGCTCGCCGATCGCTTCGCTCGCTATGTGGCCGCATCGCCTTACCCGATCCGCTCGGGCGCCCATGGCAACACCGCGTTCGCCTGCGTCCTTGCTCTCGACTACGCGCGCATCGCGGGCGACACAACGCTCGAGTTCGAGATCCGCAAGGGCGCGCGGCGCTGGTATGGGTCGGACCGTTCCGCCCCTGTGGCGTACGAGCCCTCGCTGGACGATTTTCTGTCACCGAGCCTGGCGGAGGCGCTCCTCATGTCGAAGCTCCTCGATCCGGGGGAATTCCAACGCTGGCTGCAGGCCTTCGCGCCGCAAGGCTTCGGCACGCTCGCCGAGGCGCCGACCGTCTCCGATCATGCCGACCCGAAGCAAAGTCACCTGGATGGGCTTTGCCTGACGCGCGCGTGGTGCTTTGCACGGCTCGGCGACGCCACGGCGGCGCAGACGCTGGTGTCCGCGACGTTGCCGCATGTGGTGCAAGGCGACTACGCCGGCACGCACTGGCTCGCCTCGTTCGTCGCGCTCGCCCTCGGCGAGCGGCCATAATCCCATCATGCTGAGGGCGTTCGTGGCGGATGCGCTTTTCATGCGCGGGGTCGGCCTGCTGCAGGCGGGACAGGCGTCGCGTGCCCGCTGGCAGCTCGCGCTCGCGGCGCGCCTCGCCTCTTCGAACGCCGTCTACTTCGGCGCGGCGGCGCTCGCCGCGTATCAGTCCGGTGACATCGATGCCGGCGTCAAGAATGCAGAGCGGGCGCTCGAGCTCGAGCCGGGCCTCGACTCGGCGCGCGACCTGCTCGCCGCCATGTTCGTGCACGGCGAGGAGTATTTGCGCGTGCTGCAGCGGATTCACGAGCACCTGAGGCCGCGCACCTACCTGGAGATTGGCGTCGCGCTCGGCTGGTCGCTCGCGCTCGTTGCGCCGCAGACCAGGACGCTCGCCATCGACCCGGCGCCGCAGCTGACCTTTGCGCCGCCGCCTAACGTGCGCCTGTTCAAGGAGACGAGCGACGATTTCTTCGCGCAGCACGATGTGCGCGCCGAGCTCGGCGGGCTGCCGGTCGATCTCGCCTTCATCGACGGCATGCATCACTTCGAATTCGCCCTGCGCGACTTCATGAATGTCGAGCGCTGCTGCAGTCCGGACTCGACGATCGTGCTCGACGACTGCTTTCCACGCGACCGGCTGACCGCCGAGCGCGAGCGCAACAGCACCTTCTGGAGCGGGGACGTCTGGAAGTTGATCGTGCTGCTGAAGAGGTACCGGCCGGACCTCTCGATCCACGTCGTCGCCGCGCCGCCGACCGGCGTGTGCATCATACGCAAGCTCGATCCGGCCTCGCGCTTTCTCGCCGAGAACCACGAGCGGCTCACCGCCGAATTGATGGCGCTCGACTACTCGTACCTCGAGAACGACCGCGCCGCGAAGCTCAACCTGTTTCCGAACGACTGGTCGAAGATTACCGAGGCAGTTCTGAGAAGCCCATGAGGAATTCGTCGACGGCGCGCGCGCATTCGCATTGCCGCCCTTCGCGGATCGCCCACACCACGAGCGACTGACCGCGGCGCATGTCGCCCGCGGCGAAGACCTTCGACACCGACGTCGCGTAGGCCTTCGCACCCTCGGTCTCGGCGCGCGCGTTACCGCGCGCGTCCTTGTGCACGCCGAGCTCGTCGAGCAGCGACTGCAGCGGCGAGACGAAGCCCATGGCGAGGAGCACGAGGTCGGCCGGCATCTCGACTTCGCTGCCGGCGACTTCGGCTGGCTTGCCGTCCTTCCATTCGAGGCGCACGGTCTTCAGAACCTTCAGCTTGCCTGCCTCGCCGATGAATTGCTTGGTCGCGATCGACCAGTCGCGCTGCACCCCTTCCTCGTGCGAGGACGAGGTGCGCAAGCGCGTCGGCCAGTAAGGCCATACGGGATTCCTCTCGACGTCCGGCGGCATCGGCAGGAGCTCGAACTGCGTCACCGATCTCGCGCCGTGGCGGTTGGAGGTGCCGACGCAGTCGGAGCCCGTGTCGCCGCCGCCGATGACGGCGACGTGCTTGTTGCTCGCCCAGAGATCGGCCACCTGCGTGTCGCCCGCCACACGCTTGTTCTGCAGCGGCAGGAATTCCATCGCGAAGTGCACGCCGGCAAGCTCGCGGCCCGGGATCGGCAGGTCGCGCGGCTGCTCGGCACCGCCGGCGAGCACGATGGCGTCGAACTGGTTCTTCAGGCTCTCGGCGGAGAGGCTCTCGCGCGCATCGCTGCCGACGCCCTTGGGTAGCGCCGCGCTTCCCACGTAGACGCCGGGGCGGAACTTGATGCCCTCCGCGCGCAGCTGGTCGAGGCGCCGGTCGATCACGCCCTTGTCGAGCTTGAAATCCGGGATGCCGTAGCGAAGCAGTCCGCCGATGCGGTCGCTCTTTTCGAAAACGGTGACGTCATGCCCCACGCGGGCGAGCTGCTGCGCGCAGGCAAGTCCCGCGGGACCGGAGCCGACCACGGCGACACGGCGGCCCGTCGGATGCGCCGCGCGCTGCGGCCGCACCCAGCCTTCTTCCCAGGCCTTGTCGGCGATGGCGTGCTCGATCGACTTGATGCCGACCGGATCGCTGTTGATGCGAAGCACGCACGCCTCCTCGCAGGGCGCCGGGCAGATGCGTCCGGTGAACTCGGGGAAGTTGTTCGTCGAATGCAGCACCTCGATCGCACCCTGCCAGTCCTGCCGATAAACGAGGTCGTTCCAGTCCGGAATGATGTTGTTGACCGGGCAGCCGCTCTGGCAGAACGGGATGCCGCAATCCATGCAGCGGGCGCCCTGCACGCCGGCGGCGTCGTCCGCCAGACGCAGATAGAACTCGCGGTAATGCTTCTTGCGCGCCTCGGTCGCTTCGTGCGGCTCCTCGAGCCGCTCGTGCTCGAGGAATCCGGTGACGTTGCCCACTACGCTGCGACCTTCTTGTGGCTGGCCAGCTCGCCGAGGGCGCGGCGATATTCCTTCGGGAATACCTTGATGAACTTGGTGCGGTATTGCGCCCAGTTCTGCAGGATCTCGGCGGCGCGCCGCGAGCCGGTATAGCGCGCATGGTTTTCCAGCAGGCGGCGCACGATCGTCTCGTCGGCTTCGCCATGGTGCCAGAACTCGCGTGCGAGCTTCGCCTGCTGTTCCGACTCCGCCGCCAAGGGCTCGAGCTCGACCATCGCGCTGTTGCAGCGCTTCGCGAACTCGCCGTCGATGTCGAGCACGTAGGCGATGCCGCCCGACATGCCGGCGGCAAAGTTTCTTCCAGTAGAACCCAAAACCACTACGGTGCCGCCGGTCATGTACTCGCAGCCGTGGTCGCCTACGCCCTCGACCACCGCCAAGGCGCCGGAATTGCGCACGCCGAAGCGCTCGCCGGCCACGCCGCGGAAATACGCCTCGCCGGCGATGGCTCCGTAGAGCACGACGTTGCCGGTGATGATGTTCTCCGTCGGGTCGCCGCGGAACTTGGGCGAGGGCTGCACCGAGATGCGGCCGCCGGAAAGTCCCTTGCCGCAGTAATCGTTGGTATCGCCGACGAGGTCGAGCGTCACGCCGCGCGCCAGGAACGCGCCAAAGCTCTGGCCGGCCGAGCCGGCGAACCGCACATGGATCGTGTCGTCGGGCAGGCCGTCATGCCCGTAACGCTTGGCGATGTGCCACGACAGCATGGTGCCGGCGGTGCGGTTGATGTTGCGGATCGGCATCTCGATGGTCACCTTCTCGCGCCGCTCGAGCGCGGGCCTCGCCAGCTCGATCAGCCGGTTGTCGAGTGCCTTGTGCAGGCCATGATCCTGCGACTCGCGATGGAAACGGGCCACTTCCACGGGCATCTTGGGCATCGCGAAGACCTTGCTGAAATCCAGCCCGCGCGCCTTCCAGTGCTCGATGCCCTGCCGCAGGTCGAGCAATTCGCTGCGACCGATGAGCTCCTCCAGCTTGCGCACGCCAAGGCGCGCCATCAGCTCGCGCAGTTCCTCGGCGACGAAGAAGAAGTAGTTCACCACGTGCTCCGGCTTGCCTTCGAACTTTCTGCGGAGGACCGGATCTTGTGTCGCCACGCCCACCGGGCAGGTATTGAGGTGGCACTTGCGCATCATGATGCAGCCCTCGACGACCAGCGGCGCCGTGGCGAAGCCGAACTCGTCGGCACCCAGGATCGCGCCGACGGCCACGTCGCGACCGGTCTTCATCTGGCCATCGACCTGCACGGCGATGCGCCCGCGCAGCCGATTCAGCACCAGCGTCTGCTGCGTCTCGGCGAGGCCGAGCTCCCAGGGCGTGCCGGCGTGCTTGATCGACGACCAAGGCGAGGCGCCCGTGCCGCCGTCATGGCCGGCGATGGTGACGTGGTCCGACTTGCCTTTAGCCACCCCGGCGGCGATGGTGCCGACGCCGACTTCGGAGACGAGCTTCACCGAGATCAGCGCTTCCGGGTTCGAGTTCTTGAGATCGTGGATCAGCTGCGCCAGGTCCTCGATCGAGTAGATGTCATGGTGCGGCGGCGGCGAGATCAGCTCGACGCCGGGCGTGGCGTAGCGCAGCTCGGCGATGTATTCGGAAACTTTGCGTCCGGGCAGCTGGCCGCCTTCGCCGGGCTTCGCGCCTTGCGCGATCTTGATCTGCAGCATCTCCGCGCTCGCCAGGTATTCGGCGGTGACGCCGAAGCGGCCCGATGCCACCTGCTTGATCTTCGACTTGAGCGAGTCGCCCTCGCGCAGGGGAACGTCGACCTCGATGCGGCCCTTGCCGAGCCGTGACTGCAGCGTCTCGCCGGCCTTGACCGGCGCATAGCGCCGGTAGTCTTCGCCGCCCTCGCCGGTGTTCGAGCGCCCGCCGATGCGGTTCATGGCGATGGCGAGCGTGGTGTGCGCCTCGGTCGAGATCGAGCCGAGCGACATGGCGCCGGTCGAGAAGCGCTTGACGAGCTCCGCCGCCGGCTCGACGTCCTCGATCGGCACGGGTTTGCATTGGTCGAAACGGAACTCGAACAGACCGCGGAACGTCATGTGGCGGCGCGACTGATCGTTGATCAGCGCCGCATATTCCTTGTAGGTGGCATACGAATTCGAGCGCGAAGCGTGCTGCAGCTTGGCGATCGCGTCCGGCGTCCAGGTGTGGTCCTCGCCGCGCACCCGCCAGGCGTATTCGCCGCCCGCGTCGAGCATCGTCGCGAGCAGGGGGTCGCGCTCATCGAAGGCGCCCTGATGCACGCGCAGCGCTTCGTCGGCGACCTGAAACACATCGATCCCTTCGATGTTCGATGCGGTGCCAGTGAAATATTTATCGACCAGCGATTTTGCGAGGCCCACCGCCTCGAACTGCTGCGAGCCGGTGTAGGACATGTAGGTCGAGATGCCCATCTTGGACATCACCTTCTTCAGTCCCTTGCCGATCGCCTTGACGTAGTTCTTGATCGCCTTCGCGCCGGGGCTGAGCGCGAGCACCGTTTCGAGGGCGAGGTACGGATGCACCGCCTCTGCGCCATAGGCGCCGAGCAGCGCGAAGTGATGGACTTCGCGCGCGCTGCCCGTCTCCACCACCAGGCCCGTGGATGTGCGCAGGCCCTTGCCCACCAGATGCTGGTGGATCGCCGACAGCGCGAGCAGCGCCGGGATGGCCACGCGCTCGCGCTCGACCAGGCGATCGGAGATGACGATGATCGAATAGCCCGAGCGCACCGCGTCTTCGGCCTGCGCCGCCAGCGAGGCGAGCCGTGCCTCGACCGCGTCCTTGCCCCAGGCGACGGGATAGGTGATGTCGAGCTCGCAGGACTTGAACTTGCCGCCGGTGTAGCGCTCGATATGGCGGATCTTCTCCATCTCGAAGAAGTCGAGCACCGGCTGCGATACCTCGAGGCGCAGCGGCGGGTTCAGCTCGTCGATGCCGAGCAGGTTCGGCTTCGGCCCGATGAACGAGACCAGCGACATGACCAGCTCCTCGCGGATCGGGTCGATCGCCGGGTTCGTCACCTGAGCAAAAAGCTGCTTGAAGTAGTGGTACAGCGTCTTGTTCTTGTTCGACAGCACCGCCAGCGGCGAGTCGTTGCCCATCGAGCCGATCGGCTCTTCGCCGCTC
>WNFL01098520.1_pt1 | contig 12985 bp, 9 predicted proteins | sample 5400361 | NCBI WGS metagenome assembly WNFL01 (sample SAMN13153351, study PRJNA577476) | soil metagenome | isolation source: 40 cm soil on Douglas fir-dominated hillslope | place: USA:California | collected 2013-09-17
TCGTCGAGCTCCGTCTCGACGTCACGCGCGAGACCGCGCTGCATCTGGTCGTGGTCGAGCTCCTTCTCCCATTTCGAGATCACGATCGTCGCCACGCCATTGCCGATGAGGTTGGTCAGCGCACGCGCTTCCGACATGAACCGGTCGATTCCCAGGATCAACGCCAGGCCCGCGACCGGAATTGCGGGAACCGACGAGAGGGTCGCGGCGAGCACGATGAACCCGCTGCCGGTGACGCCCGAGGCGCCCTTCGAAGTGAGCAACAGGACCCCGAGGATGGTGAGCTGCTGCACCAGCGTGAGCTCGGTGTTGGTCGCCTGCGCGACGAAGAGGGCCGCCATCGTGAGGTAGATCGAGGTGCCGTCGAGGTTGAAGGAATAGCCGGTGGGAATCACCAGGCCGACGACGGACTTCGAGCAGCCGAGCTTCTCCATCTTCGCCATCATGCGCGGCAGGACCGACTCCGAGGAGGAGGTCCCGAGGACGATCAGCAGCTCTTCCTTGATGTAGACGATGAAGCGAACAATGCTGAAACCCGCCCACCGGGCGATGAGGCCCAGCACGATGAAGATGAAGAGCAGGCACGTGAGGTAGAAGCTGCCCATCAGCGCGGCGAGCTGCTTGAGCGAGCCGATGCCGTACTTGCCGATGGTGAAGGCCATCGCGCCGAAGGCGCCGATCGGCGCGAGCTTCATGATGAAGCCGACGACCAGGAAGAGAGCGTGCGAGACCTTCTCGATGAAGCTCACTACTGGACGGCCGTCCTCGCCCGCCGAGGCGAGCGCGAGGCCGAAGAGGAGCGAGAACAGCAGCACCTGCAGGATCTCGCCCTTCGCGAACGCATCGACGATGGTCGCCGGGATCACGTTCATGAGGAAGTCCACAGTGCTCTGCGACTTCGCCGCGGTGGTGTAGCTCGCGAGCGCCTTGGTGTCGAGCGTGGAGACGTCCACGTTCATGCCGACGCCGGGCTGGAAAAGGTTCACGACCGTGAGCCCGATCACCAGCGCGAGGGTGCTGACGACTTCGAAATAGAGCAGCGCCTTGACGCCTACACGCCCGACCTTCTTCATGTCCTCCATGCCGGCGATGCCGGCGACCACGGTGCAGAAGATGATCGGCGCGATCATCATCTTGATGAGCTTGATGAAGGCGTCGCCGAGCGGCTTCAAGGCTGCGCCGGTCTCGGGGTAGAAGTGCCCGAGGAGGACGCCGCAGAAAATCGCGAAAAGGACCTGTGCGTACAGATGCTTGTATATCGGCTTCTTCATGGGGCCGCCTTGGGCTAGGATCGACGCAAACCGCAGTTTGCCTCAACTACCCCCAGGAGATCGAGATGCAGGAGTCCCGCCGCAAAGCCCTCGCCGCCGGTGCCGCATTCGCCGCACTTCCGGCGTTCCCCCTCGCGCAGGGGGCCGCGCCCACCGGCCGCGTCGTCGCCGATGAATTCTGGGCCGACAAGGGCGGCGTGCGCCTCTGGGTCTATCGCAAGCGGCTCGACGGCGCGCCGCCCCGCGCACGGCTCTTCTGCGTGCACGGCTCGTCCTATTCGGCAAAGACCATGTTCGACCTGCAGGTGCCGAATCGCGACAGCTATTCGATGATGGATCACTTCGCGCGCCTGGGCTACGAGGTGTGGACGATGGATCACGAGGGCTATGGGCATTCGCAGAAGACGTCCTCGAATTCCGACATCCAGAGCGGGTCCGACGATTTGAAGGCGGCGATGGCGGTGATCGAGAAGGCCGCGGGAAGCGGGAAACTCGCGTTCTTCGGCCAGTCTTCGGGTGCGCTGCGGGCCGCGCGCTTCGCGGCCCAGCATCCCGCGCATGTGGAGAAGCTCGCGCTCGATGCCTTCGTGTGGACGGGCAAGGGGGCGCCCACGCTCATCGAGCGCGCCAAGCGCGTGGACCAGTGGCGCGCGAGCAACCGGCGCAAGGTGGACGCCGATTTCTATCGCAGCATCTTCACGCGCGACCATTCCGGCGCGGCCGAGCCGATGCTGGGCGAGATCATCGCCACCGAGGAGCTGCGCTACGGCGATTCCGTGCCCACGGGCACGTATCTCGACATGGTGACCAAGCTGCCGCTCGTCGATCCGGAGAAGGTCCGGTGCCCGGTGCTCATCGTGCGCGCGGAGCACGACGGCATCGCCACCGATGAAGACATCCTCGGCTTCTACGCGCGGCTGCCGAATCCCGACAAGCAGCTCGTGAAGATCGGCGGGCTCGCGCACACCGCGATCCTCGGCGTCAATCGCGCGCGCTTCTGGCACGCGCTGGACGCGTTCCTCTCCATGCCGCCCCGCGTCGACCTTGCGGGCGCCAAGGCCCACGGCTGACCACGCCGCCGGGTTGCCAATCAGTCGGCGGCGTTCCCGACCGTGAACCAGAAGGTGGCGCCCTCGTCGGGCTTCGCTTCGGCCCAGACGCGGCCGCCATGGCGCTGGATGATTCGCTGCACGATCGCGAGCCCCACGCCGGTTCCTTCGAATTCGGCCGCTGCGTGTAGCCGCTGGAACACGCCGAAGAGCTTCCCCGCGTACTGCATGTCGAAGCCGACGCCGTTGTCGCGCACGTAGACCGCGGTTTCGCCGTCGCGCACGACCGAGCCGATCTCGATCCGTGGGTCCTGCCGCTGATGCGTGTACTTGAGGGCATTGCCGATGAGGTTCTGGAGCACGACTGTCATGAGCGCCGGGTCGGCTTCGAGAACGGGTAGGGGGCCCAGCGAGACCTCGACCTTCCGCGCGTCGATATCGTCGCGAAGCTCGTCCAGGCAATGGCGCACGAGTCCCTCCAGGGCGACGCTGCGTCGCACCACCGCCTGCTTGGCCATCCGCGAGAACGCGAGGAGGTCGTCGATGAGATTCGCCATCACCTGCGCGTTGTGGCGGATGCGCGCGAGCAGGCGCAAGCCTTCGGCGGGAAGCTGCGCCGAGTGATCGCCCACGAGGATTCCGCTGAAACCCTCGATCGCCCTCAGGGGCGCACGCAGGTCGTGCGAGACGGAGTACGAGAAGGCTTCGAGCTCGCGGTTCGTGGCCTGCAGCTCCTCGGTGCGCTCATCCACGCGCCGTTCGAGCTCGAGGTTCAACCGGCGCACTTCGTCCTCGATGCGCTTCTGCTCGGTCACATCCTGGATCGTGCTGAACCATCGCGGCCGTGCCTCCCCCGCGTCGCCGATCGGCTCGGCCGCTTGCCTCAGGAATATCCATTGGCCGTCGCCGCGCCGCAGCCGGTATTCGACGCTCAGCCCCGCGTGCAAGGCGCCGGCATTGATGGCGCGGCTGCGGAAATATCCGCGGTCGTCCGGATGAACCAGCGCAAGCCACTCGCGCGTGCTTCGCGGCATCTCTTCAGGCTCGACGCCGATGATCTTGGGCATCGTCTGCGACCAGTTCTCGAATACCCCGTCCGGCCCGGTCACGACGTGGGCGAGGCTCGCCATGAGCTGCGCGCGGTGCAGCGCCGCCTCGCGCTCGCGGAGCGCATCGAGCAGCCGAACCCGCTCGGTGATGTCGCGCACGAAACCCGCGAACAGCAGCCCGTCGGCGGCATGGATCGCGGTGATCTCGAGCTCGACCTGAAATTCGCTTCCGTCGCGCCGCAGCGCCGAAAGCTCGATGCGCCGGTCGAGGACGGGATGCACGGTTGTGTGCGCGAACCGCTCCAGCCCGTCCCGGTGCGCTTCCCGGTATCTCTCCGGAATGATCGTCCCGGCGAGCGGCGTCCCCAGGACCTCGTCGCGGCGCCAGCCGAACATCGACTCCGCCTTCTTGTTCCATTCGACGATATCGCCGCGGGAATCGATGGCGACGAACGCGTCGAGCGCCGAATCGAGCACCAGGCGGGCACGCTCCTCGCTCGCATTGAGGGCGGCATGACCTCGCGATCGGGTCCGGGCTTCCGCCTCGACGAGCTTGGTCGCGAGCGGCTTCACCTGAAGGCGAAGCGCGAGGGACCCGAGTGCGACCAGCACGAGGACCAGGGCGGTGGCGACCTGAAGCTGCTCGCGTACCGGCATGAAGATCTCCGCCGCGTCGATCTTGACCACCATGCCCAACCCCAGCGAGCCGACCGGGCTGTACGCGGCGACGACGCTGTGCGCGCGGTAATCCTGGGTGATGTCGACTCCGGATTGCCCGCGCAAGGCCTTCGTCATCGGCAGCGGCGATCCGGCGACGTTGATCAGCGGCGCCGTGAAAACCTCGGGGTTGAGACGCTGCGGAAAGCACAGCAATCCGGCGTCCCGCACGACGCACAGCCCCATGTCGCCCGTCGATCCCATCGAGGCGAGGCTGCGCAACATCTGGGTGAGCGCGGGAAGCGGTTGCTCGGCCAGAAGCTCGCCCACGGTTCCCGCCGAATCCCTTAGCGCGACGCGGTGGCGAAGGATGAACCCTTCATTCCAGAGGAGCTCGGGCTTCAGGGGCGTCGACAAGGGCACGGAGATCGACGGCCCCTCGACGAATCTCCCGCCGGCCGCTACGGTGCGCCCATCGGCATCGTGATAGGCGACGGCGCTGAAGCCTTCGCTGAGGAAGCTCCAGACCACGGCCTGCACGTTCTGCAAGTTCGATCCGTCGTCCCGCCCTTCGCGAATCGCGCGCAGGTTGCGCAACAGCGCCGGGCGATTGGCGGCGATGCGCGCGTTGGTTTCGCGCATGTCGATCAAGTCCTGGAATTGCTCGACGCGGTGATTCAGCGAATCGAGCACGTTCTGGGAAGCGAGGGTCTGCGTTCGTCCCTGCAGGATTGCGAAGCTGGCGACGCCCGCGATCGCGGCAACCGCCGCGAGGATCCCCGCGCCGATCATCGCGATGCGGTCGTCTTCCCTCGTGAAGATGCGCGCCCGGCCCCATGCGTGCCGGCGCCATCGTGCGCGCAGCCCCAACGACACGACCAGCAGGCCGATCGCGGTATGGATCGCGATCCCCGAAAAGTAGTAGTCGGGGAAGAGGAGCGGCGCGTCGACGGCGTAGCCGGCGATGGCGAGGATGCCGATCCCGCCGATGCAGAACGCGAGTGCTTTCGCGCTCCACACGCCGCGCCGCGCCCGCACGTGTTCGAGGAGGATCAGCGCCGCCCCGGTCATCAGGAACGCCAGCGCGATGGCGACCGACATCCGGCCTGGTACCGCACCGCTCGCGAGGTACGCCCAGGAATGCAGCGCTGTCCAGTCGATGCCCAGGTCCCGGTGCAGCGCATGCTCGGCCAGCACGACCATCGCGATCGCGGCGATGGCGGCGGCGAGCGCGTCGGTGATCGAGCGCGACCTTCGAAAACCGGAAGCGGGAACGAGCAGCGCCAGGCCCGTGAGCAGGAAGCAAAGCGCGGTATTGAAGACCATCGGCGGATTACGGGAAACGAGATGAACCAGCACCGCGCTCTCCAGCGCCCATCCGGCCATTACCGCGAGGCCGCCAACCGCGAGGATCGCTCCCGGGAGGGCGCGGAAGGTCATGTCACCGCCCTGGACCGGCTCTCCTTTGTCACTGCGCCGATGCAACGCGACGCGTCACGCGTACGGATTCTCTCGAGCATTCGGCGAAGTTTAACATCGGTTAATGGCGGCTCGCTCTCCATGATGCAATGAGGAGAGGTCGTGGCGCGTCGGGCCGGGCCGACAGTTATTGTCAGGGAATCCCCGACATCACTTCCCGGTTTTCGAGCTTCGCGAGGACTCGCTCGGTCCACAAGCGCCAAGCGCGCTCGTAGTTCTGCCACGAGACGTTCGCCGCCACCTCGCGCTCGTCCATGTAGTTGACGTAACCGCCCGGGCCGGCGAGCGCCATCGCCTGGTATTGCATGCGCGCGTTGGCGTCGAGATAGATGGTGCGTCCGACCGCGCGCGGCAGGTTTTCCGCGACGACGGTGGAGCCGTGGCCGCGCATGAGGACCGCCGGAAAGCGCTCGAGCGCCCGCGCGAGGTGCGCGGCGAGCTCGCGCGAGCGAACCAGCATGTCGGTCCCCTCCTGCGCGTCGCGGATATCCCATGTCGGCACGCCCAGGCCGATGAACGCCGCCATGTGGAAGATCGGCTTCAGCTCGCAGCCGGTGCACGAGAACGGCACGACCGCATGCGAATGGTTGTGCACGATCGCCATCACGTCGGGCCTCGCCTTGTAGATCTCCCCGTGGATGAAGCGCTCGTGGTAGACGGCTTCGCCGCGCCCGCCGATGGGCTCGCTGTCGAGCCCGAACTCGAGGATGTCGTCCTCCGTCACCAGCTCGGGCGCCACGTTGCGCGGCATGAGGAAGCGTTCGGCGTTGGCCTCGGAGCGCGCGCTCGCGTGTCCGTAGGCGTCGATCACGCCGTGCTCGGCGAGCGTGCGCGCGGCGATGACGAGATCGAGGACCTGGCCCATCAATCCGCCCTGATCGCCGCCGCCGCGACGACACGATTCCAGCGCGCGAGCTCCTGGTCGACCAGCTCGCCGAGGCGTTCCGGCCGGTCGACCACGGGGTTCATGCCCTGCTTCGCGAGGGCGTCCTTCACCTCCGCCAACTGCAGGAGCGCGTTCACTTCGGCGTTCAATTGCGACACGGTCGCAGGCGCGGTGCCGGCCGGGGCGTAGATCCCGTACCAGGTATCGACGACGAGCCGCGGGAGGCCCAGCTCTTTCATCGTCGGCACGTCCGGGAACGCCGGCGAGCGCTCGTTCGAGAGCACCGCGAGCATGCGCAGCCGCCCGCTCGCGACGAACGGCGCCATGGTTTGCAACGCCGCGATCGTCGCCTGCACGTGCCCGCCCACGAGGTCGGAGGCCGCGCCCGCCGATCCCTTGTACGGCACGTGGACCACGTCGATGCCGGTTTCGAGCTTGATGAGCTCCATCGTGAGGTGCTGCGGGCTGCCGCTGCCCGGGGACGAGTAGTGCAGGACGCCGGGTTGCTTCTTCGCGAGGGCGAGGAATTCCGCGAGCGAAGAAGCGTTCACTTGCGGCGAGACCACGATCGAGAGCGCGCTCGTCGCCGCGAGGGCGACGGGAGTGAAACTCTTCACCGCGTCGTAGGGGAGATTACGCTTCAACGCGGGCAGCGTGCCGTGCGAGGTCGCCGTGAAGAGGAGCGTGTGCCCGTCCGCGGGCGCCTTCGCCACGAGCTCCGTCCCGATCGCGCTGCTCGCGCCCGGCCTGTTGTCGACGACGACGGGCATCTTGAGGCGTTCGGCGAGACGCGGTGCGAGGAGCCGCGCGATCACATCGGCGCCGGTTCCCGGGGTGTACGGCACGACGATCGTCAACGGCCGCGACGACGGCGTCGCTTGCGCAGCCGCGCCCAGCGGCAGGATGGCCAGCGAAACAAGCACCGCCGCAAACCCGCGCCGCATCGGACTCCTCCTCGATTTGTCTCCCGTATGATAAGCAATCGAGCCCATGAACGATCAAGACCTCGTCGTCAACGACCCCGCGAATCTCGATTTCCGCGTGCATCGCGCCGCGATGGTCGATCCGTCGGTGCTCGAGCGCGAGATGCGGCGCATCTTCGACGTGTGCTGGATCTACGCCGGCCACGAGAGCGAGGTGAGGGCGGCCGGCGATTTCGTCACGCGCACGCTCTGCGGCCGGCCGATCATCCTGTGCCGCGACAGCGCGGCTCGGCTCCGCGTCTTCCTCAATGTCTGCCGCCATCGCGGCGCGATGGTGTGCCGCGAGCGGCAGGGCAATGCGCGCGGCTACCACTGCTTCTATCACGGGTGGAGCTACGATCTCGACGGACGGCTCGACGGCGTCCCGGGCGAGACGAGCTACCCGGTGAGCTTCAAGCGAAAGGACTGGAATCTCGCCGAGCCGCCGCGGGTCGCCGCCTATCGCGGCTTCGTGTTCCTCTCGTTCGCGCCCGACGCTCCGCCGCTCGAGGATTATCTCGCCGGCGCGAAGGAGTACCTCGACCTTGTCGTGGACCAGTCGCCCACGGGCGAGATGGAGATCATCCGCGGCACGCAGGAGTACGCGATCCGCGCCAACTGGAAGCTCCTCGTCGAGAACAGCTTCGACGATTACCACCTGATGAGCACGCACTCGACCTGGCTCGACTACATGAAGCGCTCGGGGGTCGAGATCCCGAAACCGCCGAAAGGCCACCTCGTGCCGGCGCACGGTATCGGCAGGGTGCTCGGCAACGGGCACGCGGTCATCGACAACGAGAATTTCCGCGGGCGTCCGGTGGCGAAGTGGATCCCGCCCTATGGCGACGACGCCAAACCCGAGATCGAACGGCTGCGCGCGGAGCTGGTGGAACGCCTCGGCGAGGCGCGCGCGCGGCGCATCGCCGATACCAATCGCAACCTCGTCGTCTTTCCGAACCTCGTCGTGAACGACGGCTCTTCGGTCACGGTGCGCACCTTCCATCCGACTGCGCCCGGGCACATGCAGGTGACGGCGTGGGCGCTGGGGCCGAAGGGAGAATCGGCGCGCTCGCGCGCGATTCGCCTCGACAGCTTCCTCACGTTCTACGGTCCTGGCGGCTTCGCAACACCCGACGACGTCGAGGCGCTCGAATCGGTGCAGGCCGGGCTCGCGACCCACCGCGAAGTGCCGTGGTCGGTGATGACGCGCGGCATGGCGAAGCAAGGAGAGCAGCTCAATACCGACGAGCTGCACCTGCGCGCGTTCTGGATCCGGTGGGATGAGTTGATGCGATGACACGCGCCGAGGTCGAGGATTTTCTCTACCGCGAGGCGGCGCTCCTCGACGAATGGCGTCTCGACGAGTGGCTGCAGCTGCTCACCGACGACGCGCGCTACCGTGTTCCGTCGAACGATGCGCCCGAGGGCGATCCGGCGGGGACGCTCTTCACGATCGCCGACGACATGCAGCGGCTTCGCGGGCGCGTGCGGCGGCTACAGGATCCCAATGCGCACGCCGAGTTTCCGCATTCGCGCACGCGGCGCCTGGTCACGAACGTGCGGATCGTCGAGCAGGGATCGGAGGAATTGCGCGTCGAAGCCAACTTCGCCGTCTACCGCTTCCGCCGCGATGAGCGCATCGGGGAATACGTCGGGCGTTATCGCTACCGGCTGAGGATCGTGGACGGGAAGCTCAAGATCGCGCTACGCGAGGCGGTCCTGGACGCGATGGAGCTCGCGTCCCTGGGCTCGGTGAGCTTCATCCTCTGAGCGTTTCGCCGCGGGCGCGAGCTTGAGCAGGCGCTCGGCGTTGCCGTGGAAGATGAGCGCCTTCTCGCTCTCGGGGATGTCGAGCGAATCGATCACCTTGATCGTCTCGCGGATGAACATCGGGCCCTTCTCCGGATCGAACGGCGCATCGGAGGCGAAGACCGTCCTTTCCGCACCGAAGAACTCGAGCCCGCACACCGTCGCCGCGCGCGAGCCGAAGACCGCCGTGTCCGCGTAGAACATCTTGAAGTAGTCGAGCGGGCGCTTGCTGATCCTTATCGAGGACGGATCGAAGCCCGACGTGCGCGCGCCGAGCTGGTCGAGGCCCGGACCCACGCGGCCTTCGAAGAAGGGGATCATGGCCCCGCAATGGTGGGTCACGATCTTGATGCCCGGATGCTTGTCGAAGATGCCGGCGAAGACGATCCGCGCCATCGCGACACTCGTTTCGTACGGCCAGCCGAACGCCCACCACATCTCGTACTGGGAGGTCTTCTCGGTGAGATAGTCGGGGAAGTTCGCGCCGCGCGCCGGATGCAGCAGGATCGGCAGGTCGAGCTCGGCCATCGCGTCGAAGATCGGCGCGAACTCCGGCAGGTCGAGCGGCTTGCCGTCGACGTTGGAGAAGACCTGCACCCCGCGCGCGCCGAGGTCCTTCACGCTGCGGTGGATCTCGTCGATGCACGAGTCGGGGTTATTCAGCGCGAGCGATGCGATAAAGGTCGGAAAGCGCTCCGGGTGCGCGGCGCAAAGCTCGGCCAGGCCGTCGTTGCAGATGCGGGCGAGCTCCGGGCTCTCCTTCGGCCCGGCGAGCGCCTCGATCGGCGGCATCCCGGCGGAAAGGACCTGCACGTACCCGGGGAAGCGATCCATGACGCGGAAGCGCTCGTCGAGGTCGACCAGCATCGGCACCTCGCGCATGCGCTTGCCGATGTCCTTGTAGTCGCCGATGCGCTCGAAGAACTTCTCCGGCATGACATGGTTGAAGATGTCGACCTTGCGCATGGGCTTCTTCGCGAGTCCGTGGGAAAATCCAAGCTTACACCGCGGAGGCCTCGATGAAACTGATCGGTATGCTCGATTCGCCCTACGTTCGCAGGGTCGCCATCTCGATGAAGCTCATGGGCTTGCCGTTCGAGCACCAGTCCCTGTCGGTGTTCCGGACGTTCGACGAGTTCCGCGCGATCAACCCGGTGGTGAAAGCCCCGACGCTGGTCTGCGACGACGGCGCCGTCCTCATGGATTCCACGCTGATCCTCGATTACCTCGAGGGCCGCGTCACCGCCGCCAAGCGCCTCATGCCGGCCGAAGGCTCGGCGCGCCGCGAGGCGCTGCGTCTCACCGGCCTCGCGCTCGCGGCCTGCGAGAAGTGCGTCCAGGTGGTGTACGAGCACAACCAGCGCCCGGAGGAGAAACGCCACGCGCCGTGGCTCGAGCGCGTGATCGGGCAAGCGAACGCGGCGTATGTAGAGCTCGAGCGCTCCGCCGCAAAGGCCTCGCCGTGGTTGCAGGGCGAATCGCTCAATGCGGCCGACGTCATCGTCGCCGTCACCTGGCGGTTCGGCCAGTACTATTGCTCGAAGCAAGTCTCCGCCGCGAACTATCCGGCGTTGGTCGCCTACTCCGCGCGCGCCGAGGCGCTGCCGGAATTCATGTGGACGCCGCTCGACTGAGAACCGGGGACAGACCACTTGTTCTGGTCCGCGGGACAAGTGGTCTGTCCCCGGTCTAGAAGGTGAAGTAGAAGGTCGCACCCTCGTCTGGGGATGACTCGGCCCAGACCTTGCCGCCGTGGCGCCGGATGATGCGCTGCACGGTCGCGAGCCCGACGCCCGTGCCCTCGAATTCCTGCTGCGAGTGAAGCCGCTGGAGCGGCGCGAAGAGCCTGTCCTCGTAGGCCATGTCGAAGCCCGCGCCGTTGTCGCGGACGAAGAAAACGCTCTGTCCCGCGCTCCGCGCAGTGCCGAATTCGATGCGCGCGTCCGCGCGATTGCGCGTGAATTTCCAGGCGTTGCCGAGAAGATTGTCCAGAACCGCATGAAGCAATCCGGGATCGGCGTGCGCCCTCAGGCCGGGCTGAACGACACAGACCACTTGCCGTTCGACGTGCATCTTCTTGAGGTTTGCCAGCACGGCCTCGACGATGTCGCTCACGTCGACGTCGGCGCGATGAAGCTCGCCGCGCGTCGCCGTCGACAGATGCAAGAGATCGGTCACCAGCTGGTCCATCCGCTTCGACGCGGCCAGCACCCGCTTCACGCAATCCTGGCCGTTTTCGTCGAGCTTCTCGCCGTGCTGCGAAAGGAGCATGCCGCCAAAGCCCTGGATGTGCCGCAGCGGCGCGCGCAAGTCGTGGGAAACCGAGTAGTCGAACGCCTCGAGCTCCTTATTGGCCGCCTCGAGCTCTGCCGTGCGCTCGGCCACGCGTTGCTCGAGGTCGGCGTTGAGGCGGCGCACCTGTTCCTCCGCGCGCTTCTGCTCGGTCACATCCTGCAGGGTGCTGAACCATCGCCCGCGCCCAGGGCCGCCAGGGCCCGCCTGCATCGGCTCGATCACCTGGCGAACATGGATCCATTCATCGGGGCCGCGGCGCATGCGATATTCGACCTCGAAGCGGCGTTCCATCCTTGCGGCGTCGATCGCGGTCGCGCGAAACCAGCGGCGATCGTCCGGGTGCAGGAGGTCGAGCCACCCGCGAGTGCTCGAAGGGATCTGTGAAGCATCCAGCCCGATGAGCCGCGGCAGCGAGTCGGACCAGCTCTCGAACGAGCCGTCCGGCCGCGTGACGATGTGGGCCAGCTTCGCCAGCGCTTCGGCGCGGCTCAGCGCCGCCTCGCGCTCGCGCAGCGCCGCCTCCAGGGCGATGCGCGCGGTGATGTCGAGCGGACAGACGAAGCGTGCCCGTCGGCCATGGAGAGACATCTCGTAGGAAGCGATCTGGACATTGATGATCACTCCGTCCTTGGTGCGATGCCGCCAAATTTCCGTGCCCACCTCTCGGGGGCGAGTGGCAAGCACTGATTCCTCGACGCTCGGGATGTCCTCGACCGGCCGCACGTCGCGAATCGTCATCGAGAGGAATTCCTGGCGCGAAAACCCATACTTGATGCAGGCGACCTCGTTCACATCCAGGAATCGCAGGGTCTCGATGTCGTAGACCCACATGGGCAGGGGATTGCACTCGAACAGCAGGTGATAGTGCTCCTGGCTCGCGCGCAACTGCTCCCCGACCATCTCGCGCCTCCGATGCGATTCGTTCGCCCCACCTTCACGGATGGGGTCGCCCTTTCATGGTGCAACGGGAAAGAACTCGTGCGCGTCGGGCTGTGTCGACAGTTGCTGTCGGGGAATACCTGACAGGCCGAATTCCGATCTATTCGTAGGAAACGATGCCCTGCCGTATCGCGAACTTGATGAGGCCGGCGAGATCGCGGATCTCGAGCTTGTCGATCATTCGGGCGCGGTAGGTTTCGACGGTCTTCGGCGACAACGAGAGATGCACGGCGATCTCGCCCACGCTGCGTCCCTCGGCGAGCATCTGCAGCACCTGGCGCTCGCGCGAGCTCAGACGCCCCAGGGGATCGTCGACGGCGGTCTTCGAGACGAACTGGTCGATCACGCTGTCGACGAGGGGTTGGCCGAGGTAGCGCCTGCCCGCGTGCACCGCGCGGATCGCCTCGACAACTTCTTTCGCCGCCGATTTCTTCACGACATAGCCGCCCGCCCCCGCCTGGAGGGCGCGGCACACGTGCACCGGGTCCGAATACATGGAGAGCATGATCACGCGCGTCCGCGGGCATCGCTGCTCGATGAGGTGCGTTGCCTCCGTGCCGTTCAATTCCGGCATCCCGTTGTCCATGAG
>WNFL01040014.1_pt1 | contig 12982 bp, 8 predicted proteins | sample 5400361 | NCBI WGS metagenome assembly WNFL01 (sample SAMN13153351, study PRJNA577476) | soil metagenome | isolation source: 40 cm soil on Douglas fir-dominated hillslope | place: USA:California | collected 2013-09-17
AACTCAATGGTTGCACCGGGAGCAAGCGCGTTTTCATCGTTGAACGTATCAGGGCGGAGACGGACCCAACCATTCACGGCACGGACGGTCCCGGTCCACGGCGCTGCACCATCATTGCGCACTTCCAATACCGTATCCGGCAAAGGTGCATTGCGTTCCACCTGATCAAAAGCAATCTGTGTCACCAACGGCGTGATATGACCGCGCGCCGGTACGACTTCCAGTTTTGTGGGGACAGCGATCTCACCGTCGGGCGTTTCAACCATGATGGCCCCGGGCAGTGCATAAGTACCCACAGGCAGGCTTTCCCATACAGGCGCAAGCTGAAACTGTACAACCGTCTCGGACCACGGGCCGCAGGATACTGGCATGGGCGTGACAACCTGTAGCCAGGGGACCGTGGGCCTGACGTTGCCCGTCCAGGTTGCCCGTCCCAGGTTGCCAATCCGCAGGTTAAGTACCTGTTCCACGGGCCATTGCCACTCTACAATCCCGGCATCGAGCGGCTCAATGCGCAATGCAACATCGGGCCGCCGAATGTTTACGGAAGCATCAATGCTGAGTGCCTGGTTGGAGCCGACGACGAGCACGCCACCCACCATATCATGCGGGCCATTCGGCATTTCGAGCGCCTGACTGTTCAACTGAATCGTCCACTCGTTGCTGCGCGATGGTGGAATCCGAAAATCGCCTTCGGGCAGTACATCCAGCCAGGGAACAGTGGTAATGACACGACCTTTCCACGCGGTTTTGCCGTTCTTCACGGTTAGCGTCACAGGCTCTGGAAAGGCATCGTCAAAATCTGGAAATATGACGATAGGCGGCTCAACGCTTACCGAGGGCGGATCGGCAGGCTGTACGGACAGTGATACGCTGCCAATTTTGATCGTATCTTTTTCTTTTAGAAGAAGGCGAACGCGCTGTGGGACTGTCTCGCCATTGAGCGTGACCGGCGAGGTCGGCGCTTCAGGCTGATAAAGAAAGACATAACCTGTGGACTCACGCCCGATAAAACCGTAATGGCCCGACAAAGATGCGCCTTCTAATCGTGAAAGCTGTAATCCATCCAGCATCAGCCCACGCGGGCCTGGGTAGAGTCGAGTCTTGCGGCTGGCAAGGCAAAATGCCTGTCCGGGCGGCGCTGCCTCCGCGACCATGCCGGACAGCCATAAATAGCGCGTTGTCTGGCCCTCACGCAGCATCAACTCACCCAGCAGGACTTCCCCACGCTGTAAGGTATTGCCGTCGAGCGTTAACCACACGGTGTGGGTTCCAGCGGTTTCGAGCAAGGTTGGCGCGACCTGCGCACCGTACAGGCCCGTAACGGCAACTTCAGTCCGGTCAGTAATTTCAAGGGCAATCGGCAAGGTCAGGGTTGAGCCAGGTATCAGGCTGCCCAGACTGATCAGCACGTCCAATGCTTTTGACTCCCCGCCAATAGGGGCACAACCTGCATCATGAATAACAAGTGGTCCGTCCTTATCAACGGTGCGTTCAAGCAGAAGTTTTTCTATTTTAACGCCGGGAGTGCGCACATAGATTACGGGGCCACCGTGCCGCCAGACCACAGTTTTGCGGTCCTGCCCACGCAGCGTGACCGGTATCTCAATGACAAGCGGCCCGCGATATTCCCCAGGCGCAAGCTCAATCGTATCACCTGGAGTCGCTACGCGCAGCGCCTTGCGCAGTTCCGCCAGTGATGCGACTTGCATTTGAGTTCACTTCTCCCACCAGATCATACATTAGCGATTTTAACCGCTTTTAGGAAGCAGTCGCAAAACGCCGCGCTTTTGTGAGAAACAGGCTCATTCAAGGATGCGCACTCAATGTATATATTATTGAAATCTGTACTGCAACAATTCTGTGATAGATGTGTAACTTTAACTTTTCTTTAATGTCCCTACAATGAGACAAGAAGAAATGTAGCAGCGGTTAATTATGTGGTTGTGTAGATTCCTGTCGGTATGTATGAGGATGAGGTAGGAATTCTAATGATAGACTACGACATCAGGTACGACTTAGCAGACCAACGCCGGGAATATCTCCAAATTTTACTTTACGTCACTGCATTCCTTGCTGTGCTGACTTTCGCGATTACCACTGTAGCAAGCATTAATATCACTGCCGTCTGGTTCTGCCTGGGTCCTACCCTCATCATTACCCATATTTTTCTAAAGCGCGGCAGTGTAACACTGGCAGCGTGGGTGTTCCTGATCGGGCTGACGGTGGCCTTTGCAATAGCAATGCTTCAGACCGGAGTGAGCATGGCTCTTTATCTTGCCATGCTCGTGCCGTTAGTCATTTCCACACTCATAGTAGCCCATGAAAGCGTGCTCTGGCTGGCAGGGCTAAACGTAATCCTAATATATGCCATCGCGTTCTGGCACACTGATTGGCACACTGCCATTGGTCTAACGGCGGCACCTGCGGTGTTCAGCTTTATTTTAGGCGAAGTCCTGTACGTCAAAGACATCAACGTCCTTGACATGGTTCACTGGGCGACGGATATCCAGACAAAAGCTAACAAACGTGCCGAAATGTATTACGAGCAGAAAGAACAATTAAGCGATGCGCTGCTCCAGCTTACCCATGCAAAATCCACCCTGGAGCTATTAAATGTCAAGCTGGCGGAAGCGCAGCACAAGACTGAAGAAGCCAGCCGTGCCAAGTCCGTCTTTCTGTCCAACATGAGCCATGAACTCCGCACCCCTTTGAACGTAATCATTGGCTACAGCAGTACGATGCTGGATATGCCAGCCATGTATAATGAGATTACACTGCCCGGCAACTATCGGGCTGACGTTCAACTCGTGAAAGACAATGGCTATTATCTCCTCGGTCTCATCAATGACATTCTGGACCTGAGCAAAATCGAAGCAGGCAAGTTGGAGCTGCATTGTACGGTCGTTGATCTCCCGGACATGTTCCGGGGCATCATAGCAACGTCGATTGGACTGGCTAAGGAGAAACCTGTCCAGGTCCGTCCAGGTTTTCCAGACAGCCTTCCGCGTGTTTGGGCCGATCCCATCCGCGTGAGACAGATCATTCTCAATCTCATGTCCAACGCCATTAAGTTTACGCCAACCGGCAGCGTAACGCTCCAGGCCACGGTGGAGGAGCGTTTTATCCACATTTCGGTTATTGACACAGGAATTGGTATCCCCGAAAAGGCCCTGTCCAATATCTTTGATCGGTTTGAGCAGGCCGAACGGGACACGGACAAACATTATGGCGGTACGGGGCTGGGCCTGGACATCAGCAAGCAGTTAGCGCACATGCACGGAAGTGACCTGATGGTTCAGAGCAAAGAGGGTCAGGGCAGCACGTTCTCCTTTACCCTGCCATTTGCAAGCGAGGAACAAATCGCGGACATGGAGTCACCGGACGGTCAATCCAGTGAAACAAGCCATTCTGTGCGCGAACTCGTTCCGGATGAAAGCGGTCTGGCTGCAACAGTGCTGCTGGTCGAAGACGAATCAAGCCTGCGCGAAATGCTGCGACGCACACTGGAAAGTGTTGGTCACGTGGTTGTTGATATTCAGGACGGCGCACGGGTTCTGGAAATGGCCGTCGGACTGTTACCCGAACTGATCATCCTTGATATTCGTCTGCCAAATATTGATGGCTGGGAAATCCTGGAAAGCCTCAAGCAAAATCCTGAAACCGCACCGATCCCAATCATTGTCTGTACCGCGAGTGATGACGAACAGCGGGCAATCGGCCTGGGCGCAAATTTGTATGTACGCAAACCTTTCTCATCCGATGAAATCCTAACGTGCGTTCAAGAAATGCTCGCACAGTCAATCCAAACAGATAAAGGAATCATGTGATGCGCATCGTGTACATCGAAGACGAATCTGCTGACGCTCAACTGGTGGAACGCTATGCGAACCTGATGAATCACGCGCTGGTCGTTACGGATAGCATTCAAAAGGCGAAAGCAGCGATCAAAGATGCGCCAGACCTTATCCTCGTGGACATGTCTATCCACCAATCCAGAATCGGATACGACTTCGTGCGTGAAATCCGTACACAGGGATTCACCAAGCCGATTGTCGCAGTCACAGGTTTGACATTAGCACCCGACGTTGAACGATGCTATGAAGTGGGTTGCGATGAGGTATTGACCAAGCCCTATACCATCAACCAACTGGCGGAATTATTCTCGCGATACGAGGTGCAGAGCAACCGGGCGTAAAAGGTGATACGTAGCTCAAGGCAATCTTTACTAGCCACCAACGCGAAATTCGTGGAAAGTTCAGAGGTAAAATATTATGGGATACGTTCTGCTCGTAGAAGATAATCAAGGTAACGCCGACATGGTTATCCGTTTGCTGCAATCAGCTAATATCGAGGTGCGGCATTCACTACGTGGGCTGGAAGGTGCGCAACTGGCCCGTAAAGACCGTCCTGACTTAATTTTGATGGACTTTAATCTGCCCGATATTGATGGCCGCACGCTGGTCTTGCAGTTGAAGAAACAGCTTGGGGGTCCGACTGCACCCCCTATCGTCGCCCTCACGGCCCGGACGGGCGATCATGAAATGCGCCTGGCGGCAAAGTTTGGCTGCACAGCCTTTGTCAATAAGCCTTTCGTGCCCGATGAGTTACTTGTTTTGATAAAAAACCTCGTTCCAAGTTTTTGCGAATAGGTAATCCGGCAGCAGCTTGTTGCTGCCGGATTACCTAAAGTCGCTGCATTGCCACCAGCGCCAACCGCGCCGATTGCCCTGTACTGAGAATAAGCTGCTGCCCATGTTCGAGTGGGAGCGTTCCCTCAATATCCACCTGCCAGACACGACCATTTGACGCAACCCGTAGATCGGGAATAGCAAGATTTTGAAGCACCCACTTCCTGTCTTTGTAATGGAACTCCGCCATAGGCGCACGATCTCCGGGCCGCGAGGCGGAATATCCCGTCTGCACATGCCAGCGGTGTAACGTCCGGTTTTGCCAGCCCACCACTCTGCCACGTCCCGGCTGAAAATGTCCCGCCTGCCCAGCACTATCGTAAAGCTGCAACACCGGAACGTTGGCAGGTCGCGCTACCTTCGTGCCGCACCACGGGCAGATAGCCGGTTGATCACGCAGCAGCACGAACGCTTTGCCATCACACTCTTTGTTGGAACAGGGTACGGTCTGTTCGGACATACGCAGAAGCGCATCGCTCCACTGCGCCGCCAATGGACGCTGACCGGGATTCCGCAAGCCCGCGGTAAAAGCCCGCCTCAATAGCCCTTCAACCTCGTCACCGAGCAGCCACGCCCCCCGAAACGGATCGGACGGGCGGTTGGATCGGTCTTCAGGGTCTTCGATGTAAAGCGCTCGTTGACCAAGCGCCAGCAGGTCATCTTTTTCGGCATCGGCGTCATATTGCTTGGGTCCCTTGAGCGGATGGCGCATGAGCAGCAACTGATAAATGAGCACGGCCAGCGAGTGGAGGTCCGTCTCAATGGTGGGTTTAGCGCCACTGCTGGGATTCGCGCGGCCCATCACGATTTCAGGAGCCATATAGTCGCCAGTACCGAGCATTTCAGGGGGAAGCACCCCCGGTACAACCAGGCTGTCCAGATCGATCAGAACAACGTGCTGGTTGGCGACATGTGCCAGAAAGTTATCGCCCGAAAAGTCGGAATGGCACAACCCGTTGCTATGTAGCTGCCATGCGATACGTGCCATGTTAACGGCGACAATGACCCGATCCAGCCAATTACCCTTGACGTCAGGTTGCAGGCGTTTGAAGGAGCGCGGTCCAATCCACCATGTCAGCGGCTTATGCTCAATTTGCTGGTTGACATTCGCCATCCGGACGCCCAGGCGCGGAGATTGGACAATAGCGTTAGGCCATGCAAATAAGTGTGCCGATGAGGGATCGTGCCGAGTGACGTTGTAGTCACCGATAATCTTGTTTAGAGCGGCGATTCGCGCTGTGCCTGCATCGTGGTACAGCTTGATGACCGAGCGTTTATCCCGTGAGAGATGCAGCATTCCCTGCCCACCGCTGGCGAAGGGATCATCGTCATACTGTTCGGTTGTGCCGTCCCGGAGTGTTACTAGCATAAGAGGTTATCTATCACTTCAAGAAGATGGTGTCATTATGGAAAGCAGTGCGTAGACTGTCAAGGTTTCCATACTTTTCAGGGCTAGTTTCTTTCTTTTGATAACATCTGCTCTACTTCCGCACGCGACGGCATCGAAGGTTGAGCGCCTTGCCGGGTCACAGAGATAGCAGCGGTTGCCGCTCCCCAACGTACGCCTTCAGCGAGAGAGCGACCTTCAGCGAGTGCCGCTGCCAATCCACCATTGAAAGCGTCTCCGGCAGCTACCGTATCAATGGCGTTGACCTTGAAAGCGGGCACAAATTGGCCGCCTGCGGGATTTGCCCAGTACACACCCCTACTGCCCATCTTGATTATTGCGCAGCCAACGCCGCGTTCAAGCAGCATCTTCGCCGCGCGTTCGGCATCGGTTTCGGAGAGAATCGGGAAGCCAATCAATGCGGCTGCTTCATTTTCATTCGGCGTTATGATATCGACGAGTGAAAAGATTTCGGGCGGAAGCGGGCGTACAGGCGCGGGATCGAGGATTACCTTCACCCCGGCTTGCCGTGCAAGCTGCATTGCGGACGTTACGATTTCCAATGGCACTTCGAGTTGGAGCATGAGCACGCGCGTCGTTGGCAAAACTTTTTCCAGTCGGGCAATGTCTTCCGAATTGAGCAACCCATTCGCGCCGGGGACGGCAATAATATTGTTTTCAGCTTTGTCATCAACGGAGATGATGGCGACACCGGATGAAATCTCGCGATGTGTAAAAACGTTGGCGGTATCGACACCATAACCCGCAAGGCTGTTCCGCAGGGTATCGCCAAATGTATCATCGCCCACACGACCAATTAGATGAGTAGATACGCCCAGCCGGGCAACAGCAACGGCCTGATTCGCGCCTTTACCACCCGGAATCGTCGAAAACGACTGTCCGATCAATGTCTCACCGGGGAGCGGCAGACGGCTTACGCGGGTCACGAGGTCCATATTGATACTGCCCAAAACGGTAACAGTCATTGAGGCTCCCTGCTAATTGATATAACCAGCGGTATGGCTCTTGCTTGTGTTTATTGTAATACCAGCCGTGAACAATGGGAGCAGATCATGGTAAACACAACCAAACGGACCGAACCGGATAATCCATCTGAACATGATGAACGTGACAAGGTACAGGGCACGGACGAATCGCAGTCACATATGGGCGCGGAGGAAAGCAAAGTCGAGCCGACCAACAAACCTCCGACACAGGAACTTGCCGAAATGACGAGTAAACCGGGGCAAGCGTCGTCACCACAGGATGGCGATTATTCGCCTGCCGACGAGATCACACCCGGCTGAGCAACGCGTTCATTGCGGTTTAGCCAGGGGACCAGCAGGCTCCACAAAATCAACGGAACCAGACTGGCGATGCCGGAACCAATGGCAACGGCCCGTACATCGGGGTTCTGTGCCTGATAAGTCAACTGCCCCGTACTCAGCATTCGTACCGCTGTGTCGATGTGAATACCTGCCCCATGCCCAACCCGATCAATGACCAGCCCGGTCACGATCACACTAAAAACGGTTGCAAGCTGAAATCCGGCTTGATCGAGGGCAAAGACACGGCCCAAAAATTCGTCAGGAATGGTCTTTTGCAAGATCACCGAACTATAGGTCCAATAGATGGAACTGCCCATCGCTTTGACCATAATGGCGAGGGCTGCCAGCCCCAGAAGCGGTGCGCTGCCAAACAACAGCCATCCAAGTGAGAGGCAGGCATAGCCCACGATGATCAGCACCCTCATGCGTGGGACGGACTCGTCATTGAACCGATTGAGCAGCACCGGCCCAAGAATTGCTCCGATGCCGAACGTCGAATACAGGATACCGAGTGAGCCAGTCCCGTTTTGACCGACCACAAACAACTGTGTTGCGTAAATTACCATCAAGAGGTCGGCGTTTCCGATGTTACCTCCCAACTTGACCAGCAAGGTTGCGGCGGCGGCAGGTCGGGCGCGAAGGTAGCGTAATCCCTCGATCAGGCCGGGTAAGCCACCCAATGCCTGATACTCGGTTGCCGCAACGCGACGCGCAGGCACGTGAATCGAAGCAATCAGCAAGGCTGAAATGGCGAAGGTCGAGGCATCTATCAACAGCGCAGTGGGTGCGCCAACCAGGGCCGTCACTGCGCCACCGACGACTGCCCCCAATGCCAGCATCACTGACCATGTGACGCTGCCGAGTGTATTGGCGATGACAAGTTCGTCCGGCTCAACCAGTGATGGAATCAGTGCCGAGCGGCACGGCTCGAATAACGCTGAGAAGCTGAATTGAATAATGGACAGCACATAGATTAGCCAGAGACGATCTGGCCCATTTGCAAAGAGAAAGCCCAGGACCACGACAACGCGCACGGCATCACTCAGGATGAGCAATGCTTTGCGATTCAAGCGATCCACAAAGACCCCGGCCATCGGTCCGACAAGCAGGGGCGGGGTAAATCTTGCTAGCAGCAGTAAACTAACCGACAGACCTGAGCCGCCACTATAGCGGGCGACCAATACGGAGAGCGCAATTGTGGTGAACCAATCTCCAAGTAAACTGACTGCCTGAGCAATCCACAGCCGTAAATATCCTGGTCGCCTGCGTAATACTAAAATATAGTTTTGCATATGAGAACTGGTGGGAAATCGTCTGACAACATGCCACTATTTTCCATAGAAATAGAAACTAATCCACTTCCTGGTTAGAGTTTCACAATTAAGTACCAAAGCGCTACACGGTTTTAAGCCGCTGTCCCTTAAAGTTGTAGTATGCTAGAATTTGGGGAATTACGGCTGAGCATAACAGCGGGGACCAACATGAGCGTTGCGGCACGAACCACGATGGAGATCAAGAAACCCGGCAAAGTTGCCAGCACAGCAGCGACGATGATTAATCGCGCAGGCATCGTCTTTTCGGCTCTGGTGTTGGTAGCGGCAGTCATTGGCGTAATCTATAACTTGTGGCTGGCAATTGGTTGGTACAATCAGCCTTTCCTGGGCGTGATGACATCGCGCACGCTTGTCGTCAACGGCACAAGCCCGCTGCAATCCGGCACCTGGCCCGGTCTGGAAGCCGGATTACGGCCTTACGACCAGATTCTTGCCGTCAATAACATGAGCTTTGAAGGTCAGACTGATCCCGGCCCCAAGTTAAACCAGCTTCTGGCGACTATCCCCACCGGGATGAGCGTCCCCGTCAAGGTGTTTCGGCTCGCAACCGCCGGATCGCTGACGATGGGTTGTCCGCAATCTCGTGTCGAATTGGTGACTTCGGAAGGCGTGCGCTGCAATTACAGCGTTATTTTGCAACGCGTTCCGTTGTCAGATTTTCTTTTCCAATTCGGCGTCGGGTTCGTGTGCGCGATTGTCCTTTTGATATTAGGCACGCTGCTATGGCTGGTGCGCCGTCGCCAGCCAATGGTTCGCTGGTTGGTCGTGATCTGTGGAATAGCCGCCTATGCAATCGTTGGACGTTTTGAGATTGTCTCGACATTCCAAACGGGATTGTACTGGTCGCTGGCAATTTGTCTTCTAGCCGGAGCACTTTCGTTTCTCACGATTAATTTCCCATATGAATTGGTCCTGGTGCGCCGTCTCCCAGTGCTGCGGCTCTATCCTGTTGTGCTGACTGTCATTGGCGCGGCTGCCTGCATCATCATTTACCAGCAAAGTGATGCGCGATCCTACGACACATTACAACTGGTGGCGATGGGGTTCGCCGTTTTTGCCATGCTTACCTTCGTCGCCAGCCTCCTGATGCGCCACCAACGCTCATCTTCACCCGTCCTGCGCGATCAGGCTGCTATTGCGTTGGTGGGTGCAGCGCTTACCTGCGCCCCGGCGTTACTGTGGCTATTGACCATCCTTATCGAGCGCATTGGGCAGCAGTCGGGGGTTAACCTCAGTGCTATCACTTTCTCATCGGTTTATGTTCTGCCGCCATTCGTGATCTTCCCGTTTGCGCTCAGCTATTCCATATTGCAGTACCGCTTTCTCGACGCGGATGCGGTCATCAGCGAAGGAATGATCTACTCGGCACTTGGCATCATGCTCGTGTTAGGCTACCTGCTGGTCACGAGCGCGGCGTTTGTGCTCACCAACGGCGTCATCCAGGCGACCAATCCGATCATTATCGCGGTGACGTTATTTATCATCGCGGTTGTGTTCACGCCAGCCCGCCTGCGTCTGGAACGGCTGGTCGATACCTCATTTTTCAAGCAACGGCGCGCTTATGAATCTCGCCTTGAACAGTTTGCCCGCAGTCTGACGCAAAGCGTTGAACTCAACGATACGATTGCGCGGCTCAAACTGCAACTCGACGACACGGCTGCGCCTAAATATTTGTTCATCTTCCTGCGCAATTTAGCCACCGGTGAATATCTGGCCTATGCGGACCCGGCGGCAGGTCTGGCCCAGACGGACATTCACTTCTCTTCTGATAGTCCGCTGGTGCAGGTTCTGGAAAAAGGGCAGCCAATTGTCTATATCGAGACCCGGCAAATGTTGATGCCGGAATTGGTCGCGGAACGCGCGCGGTTAGCGGTGCTCAATACACCGGTGATTGTTCGCCTCCGCAGTTTGGCTCGCCTCAACGGGTTTATGGCGTTGGGTCCACGGCAGGACGGATCAGGTTATCAGTATGAAGACCTGCGCTTCATACAGGCTCTGGCGGAACAAACGGCAACGGCTGTTGAACGCGCGCAGATGGTCATCGAGGCACAGCGAACCACGAGCGAATTGAGGGTTTTGGCCCAGGTCAGCGCGGCGCTCAATATCGTGATGGAGTTTGATACGCTGCTCGAATTTATCTATACGCAGTCAGATAAAGTTATCAATGCGCCAAATTTCTACGTGGCGCTGCGGGATGAACAACAGGAAGATCTTTATTATGCCTTCTATCAGGAAGAAGGCGAACGGCTGCCTGACCGTGAAGGCTATCGCTGGCGTTTAGGTCGCGATCTGATGAGCGAAGTGGTGCGAACTGGTCAACCACTCAAAACTGACAACTATGTCCAGGAAATGAATCGCCGCGATTCACGTTTGCACGTCGAAAATAGCAATCTTCGGGCGTGGATGGGTGTGCCGCTCAATGCTGGACTCGGTTCGGCGCTTGGTTGTCTTGCCATCTCCACGACAGATTCATCCGTCACTTACAGCGATGATCAGATGCGTATCTTCTGGAATATTGCCGACCTCGCGGCAACGGCCATCTATAAGACGCGCCTGTTTAGCCAGACGGAAGAACGTGCCCGGCAAATGAAAGCGCTCAATGACATCAGTTCAAGGTTGGCAAGCGAATTTGAGAATCTTGACGCCTTGTTACAGGTTATTACTGAGTCCGCCGTCGAGATTTTGCGCGGTGAAGCAGGGAGTTTGCTGCTGCGTGAAGAACTCTCTGGCGACCTGATCTTTCAGCTTGCGGTGGGCGGCTCCGGGCAGGAACTTGTTGGCAGCCGTATCCCGTCCGGCAGCGGTATTGCCGGTACCGTGGTTCAGACCGGGCGTCATGTGATTGTCAATGATACACAGCAAGATAACCGTTGGTTCGGTGAGGTCAATAAGGGTAAACCCGACAAGCGCCAATTTGCGACCCGCGCGATTTTGGCGGTTCCGTTGACCACACGAGCGGGCGTGATTGGCGTTCTCGAAGTAATCAATAAGCGCGACGGCACGGCATTCGTGGAAGACGAAGTGAACTTGCTGACCGCGTTCGCGGGACAGGCTGCCGTCGCCATTGAAAATGCGCGTTTGTTCCAGATGACCGACAAAGCGCTGGCTGAGCGTGTCCAGCAGCTTGACAATATGCAGCGTATCGACCAGGAACTGAATCGCACGCTTGACTTCCAGCGCGTGGTGGACCTGACCATTGATAACGCCGTTCGTGAGTCCGGCGCGGATTCCGGGGCGTTGGTGCTGGTTCATGCGGACCCACCTAGCCTTGAAGTCGCGGGCAGCGTTGGCTATCCTGAAAGCATCTTCAAGATGGGGGAAACCTATCCGACTACCCTCGGTATCATGGGCAAGGTGTTCCGCACCGGGCAAGCAGCCCTGATTACGGCGATGGAGATCACCAGTGACCCGGATTACATGCAAATGCTGCCCGGTGGCAAGGGTCAACTGGCTGTGCCGCTGGTCACAGGTACGGAGGTCACCGCGATCCTGCTGCTCGAGGCGCAGAAATCCGAGACGTTCAACGTGGTAACTGCCTCGTTCATTCAGGGTCTCGCAGAACACGCCAATACCGCGATCACAAACTCGCAACTCTTCCTGCGGCTCGAAGAAGCAAATGAAGCCCGCAGCCAATTTGTTGGCTTTGTCGCCCACGAACTCAAGAATCCGATGGCCTCGATCAAAGGCTATGCCGAAGTGCTCCTGGGAGGTATGACCGGAGCGCTCAACGAGCAACAGCAGAACTTCATTGCCGTTATCCGGCGCAATGTGGTCCGTATGCAGCAGCTTGTGGATGACCTGCGCGATCTCACTGCACAGGAAACGGGCAACCTGACGCTCAAATTGGCTCCTGTCAGTTTCACGAACGTGATTGTCGAGACGTTACGCCCACAGCAGCGCGCGATTGACGAGAAAGAACAAAAGGTTGTCCTGAACTATCCCGAAACCTTACCGCTGGTCTGGGGCGATGAACTGCGGCTGATCCAGGTCATGACCAACTTCGTCAGCAATGCGAACAAATACACCCCGCCCAGTGGCACGATCACGATCATGGCGGAGCATGTACCGAATCAGTGGGATCCAAACGGCGCGCCCGAAGTCGTCCACTGTGCGGTCACTGATACGGGCATTGGCATGAGTGAGGAAGACCAGAAGAAGCTGTTTACACCTTACTGGCGCAGCGACAATCCGCGAGCCAAAGAACAGCCCGGTACTGGACTTGGCATGACTCTGACGCGCGGT
>WNFL01446910.1_pt1 | contig 12982 bp, 16 predicted proteins | sample 5400361 | NCBI WGS metagenome assembly WNFL01 (sample SAMN13153351, study PRJNA577476) | soil metagenome | isolation source: 40 cm soil on Douglas fir-dominated hillslope | place: USA:California | collected 2013-09-17
TTACCAAGGCTCCTGCCACAAAAAGCAAAATCGTCCAAAGGAATACAAATATCGCGAAGCGATGCAGACCACCGTGGAAAGTTGCATTCATGGAGTATTCCGCGCGAAAAGTATACAGCAACGGCCTTTGGCTCGCGAATCAGATTACGGCGCGCAACTCGTTGCTTTCTTCTGCGTTGCCGACGGCCTTCAGCACCAGGTCCTTCAAGCAAGCAATGAACGTGGGTGAATCGCCCACCGCCGGCATCATGCGGAATCGCTCAATTCCATATTTCTTCGCGTCAATTCGTCCTTCAATATTGATCTCATGCAACGTTTCGATATGTTCAGTGACGAAAGAAATTGGTACGACAAGCATTTCTTTCACACCTTCGTGTCCCAGCCGCTCCATCGTTTCCAGAAACGGAGGTTCGAGCCACTTTGCCGGTCCCACGCGACTCTGGTAGCAGAGCAAATGCTCCTTCGGCCAATTCGGGTATTTCTGCGCACCAAGTTCGCACGTCAGTCGTACAGTTTCCGCCACCTGGTTCGGGTACGGATCGCCCTTCTTCACCAGGCTCATCGGCAGCCCGTGCGCGCTAAACAGCAGGTGAATCCTGGCACTATCCGGAAACTGCCGCAAGCATACCCCAGTCTTCTGGACAAGCGCCTGGATGTAAAGCGGATGATTGTAAAACTGTCCAATCGTACGCAGTGGTGGGCAGCTCTTGCCATTTCCGTACACTCGCTTCCATTCCTTCAAGCTGCTTAAGGTCGTCGCGTACGAAAAATGAGGATACAGCGGCAGCAACACAATCTCATCGAGGTGCCCAGCTGCTTTTAACGCAGCCACGGCATTGTCGGTCATCGGCTCCCAATAACGCATCGCCGTAACCGCGACGGCATCCACTTCCGGCGCCAGCGCCGCCACCAGCGCTTTTCTCTGCCGCTCAGTCAGAATTCCAATCGGTGAGCGTCGGCCAATCATGGCGTAGCGTCCGCGCACTGAAACCGATCGCTTCTTTGCGATGTAATTCGCCAGCGGCGTCCGCAGAAAACCAAGCGGCCCCATCGGGATGATGTCCGGATCGAGAAAGAGATTCCGTAAAAACGGTTCGACCGCGTCCAGTGAGTCCGGCCCGCCCAACTGAAACAGCACCACTCCGATCCGTTTTTTACCGCTCAACGCGATTCCCTTTCGCTACTTCCCGTTTGTCATTTCCCTTGTCGCGCGGAATCCTGCAGCCGTTCCTTCAAGCGGCCCAATTCTTCCTTAAGGCCGGCGGCCCGTTTGGCCACGCTCAGCGAAAATGCAAAGAAAATTCCCCACCCGATCAGATACGCGGCAAACACGCTGTCGAGATTTTTCAAGTTGCCTCCAGTTCCTGCTCGAGCGTTCGCAATTCCTCACGCGATGATTCGAGCTCATATCGCTGCCGGATCAGCAGTGCCATCAGACACGTCAGACTGAGCCACGATAAATAGAAGACCTTCCGCATGGTCGGATCCAGCCCCGCGCTCGTGAATACGACGGGCTGCGGATGCTGCGTGCGCCACCACCAGATGGAACCGTAAACCAGTGGCACGTCGAGAAAAGTAAATACGCCAAAGAACGCGCTGACGAGCGGGCGGCGGTCAGCGTCATCAATCATCGTCCGCAAAATCAGAAATGCCACGTAGAGCAGCCAAAGCACCAGCGTCGAAGTGAGCCGTGCATCCCACGCCCACCACACACCCCAAGCTGGATGCGCCCAGATCGGTCCGGTAAGCAGCACGACTGTGCAGAACGCCACGCCAACTTCCGCCGAAGACACGGCGAGCCAATCCCATTTCGGCTTCCGCGTCAAAATGTAGGTGACGGATCCAATGCAGGAAATCATAAACGCCATCAGCGAAACCATTCCGCTCGGCGCATGCAGATAAAAAATGCGTTGCACGAGTCCCATCGTCGATTCTGTCGGCGCAATGTAAAACGACGCGTAAGCCGTCACGCCCATCAGCACGCAGACCAAAAATGTGTACACCCCGGTTTTCGCCATCGTCGCTTCACTCTTCCAGAAGATATTCGCCGAAAAGCCATAGTGCCGTCAAAAAAACCACATCAAACGCGGCCAGGATGGCCATCCAGTCCCAGCGGAGCCCCGGATTCTCGCCGAGGAGCGCCACCGTCGCCTCCGTGCTGGCAAGCAAAATCGGCACCAACAGGGGAAGCAAGAGCATCGGTAACAACAGCTCCCGCATCCGCGCCTGCGATGAAATCGCCGACAAAGCGGTTCCGGTCACGGCGATCCCAATGCTGCCAAGCAGAAATACCAGCATCAATTGAGGGAATACGCGCATTATCTTCACATTGAAGAAGACGGCAAAAATTGGCAGCGCCAGGAGTTCCGTGATCAGCAGCAGACAGACATTCGCGACGAGCTTTGCCAGAAGGATGGCGAACGGATCCCCAACCGAAAGTCGTAGTGCGCTCAAAGTGTCGTTCGTGCGCTCTTTCAAAAAACAAGGCTGCAACATGAGCGAGGAAGAAAACAGAATCGCTAACCACAGCAGTCCTGGCCCAACGTTTTTCGGATCGGAAACGGCCACATCGAACGTAATGCTGAACAGCGCGATTACCGTCAGCACAAAAAACATTGTGGTGATAAGCAGTTCGCGCGAACGAAACTCGGTCTGCAATTCCTTGCCGAGCAGCGCAGCCGTGTTTGCTAGCAGCCGCATCTAGGCCTCGCCCAGCGCGAAGACGCTCTGAAATGTTGCACCCGCCCGCGTGTCGGCGATGAGCGCCCCAACGTCCAGCCGTGCCCCTCGCGTCGCGAGTTGCGAAAGCGCCGATTCGCCGTGAACACTCATTACAATCGTGCGCCCCTGATCGCGCAACTCGCGAATGCGGTTCGTCAGCCACACCATGCTTTCCGTATCGAGCCCTGTCGCGGGTTCGTCCAGCAGCAATACTCCCGGATCATTTAGCAGCGCCCGCGCAATGGCCAGCCGCTGCTTCATCCCGCGCGAAAATGTCCGAACTAACGACGCAGCTCGCGCTGCAAGACTTGTCGCCTCCAGCAATTCCAAAGTGCGGCGCCTTGGTTCCGCAATCCCAAGCAACCGTCCAAACAATTGGAGATTTTCTTCCGCCGTCAGTTCTTCATACAGCATGATCGCGTGCGAAACGTATCCGATCGCCGGCACTTCACCCTGATTCAGTCCGGGGAATGTCAATTCCCCGCGCGTCGGCCGCGTCAACTGCGACGCCACGCGCAACAGCGTCGTCTTTCCGGAGCCATTTCGTCCAGTCAACGCAAGGCACTCGCCCGGCGCGATTTCCAGATCCAATCGCCGCAACGCGTACAGACTGCCAAATCGTTTGTCGATTTTTGTGAATCTCAGTCCCGCGGGGCGACCGATGCGCTGAGTCACCGCGTCAACCTCGCACCAGGTCTCGCAAGATTTGCTCGGCGCGCGCGCGTTCCGCGGCATATTCTGCTTCGGAAATGGTGCCGGCTTGCCGCCGCAACTCCAGCTTGAAAATCAAATCCTTCAGCCCGTCGAGACTCATCGCCGCTTGTTGGTCGAGCGCAGCCATCGACGGCGGCGGTGCGGCAGCGGACTCGGTCTTCGCCGCCTCAACATCTCTCATCGGCGCTGTTCTGGTTTTCACTGCAGCAGTGGCAACTGCCGCGGCCCCCCCGCTACCAGCTGGTACCACAATCGTCTTGCGTGACAGCAAATATCCGCCTAGCGCAAACCCGATCACCAAAATCCCAAACACCGGCCATTTCAGCGAATCAAGCCGGCCTGGCACAACCTGGATGGGAACGCCTCCGCTGTTGCCTGCCTCGTCTCCGCCCTGGCGGCCGTTGACAGATTGCGAATCTCCACGGGCATTGCGCGCTTCTTGCGGAGGCGGCGCCGTGCCGGAAAGTTTCACGGTAAAGGACGTCGCGCCGGCCGCAATGGTGTGCTCAAACAAATTCATTCCCTGTTCTTCGCCGGCCGAATTCAGTTGATCGCCGGACAATGTGACGCTCGGCGGGACCACCAAAATCATCCGTTGCTCGCCGTGCGATGGCGTGAGTTTTATCGTTGCGGTGTCTCCCGCGTACGGAAGTTCGTATGCCAAGCGAACTTCGCTGTCGCCCGGGCGGAACGCGTAGGCAAAACCATACTTATTGCCGCCCTTTTCAATCGGGGTCTGCGTGACCGGCATGCCCGCTGGTCCGGCCGTCGCAATCTGCCTTAGCTGCGCCTTCTCCGGCAATGAAAATTGAAAATTGCCATCCGCGCGGAAGAAAGCCACCGGCGGCTTCGTTTCGTTCCGTACGAGCAATTGCTCCGCGACCGTGAGCGTCGCGCCATTCGGTTGAAAAATGATCAGGTGCGACGGCACTGTCACGGTTTTGGCATCGCCAGATAGGTCGTAGACATTCACTTCGACCGAATCTTTTCCCGGCGGCAGCGGCTGGTGAAAATTCACGCCTTTGTACACCGCGCGCACCAGCATCGGCTGTGCACCGATTCCCGGATTGTCAAACGTGAACTGTCCCTGCGAATCGCTCTTGGTATTCGCTACTGGCTGCATGCCGCCCTGCAACTGAATCAGGATTACTTCGACGGAAGCGGCAGGCTTGCCAGTCGTTGCGTTCGTGACCTTGCCCTGTAACGTTGCTGCTTGCGCTGAACTGCAAGCCAAAGCACTCAGAGCACCGAGCACACACAACCGCCACGCAAAAAACTTCATCGATTGCCCTCTGCGGAAGAAATCGTCTTCGGCCCGCGCGGACGCTTCGTTTGCGATTCCGTTACTTGATCGATTTCCAGGAGCACCTGCGCTACTTCCATTTCGAGCGATGTCTTCATCGCCTCGTAGTCGCCTTCCGAATATTTTCCCGCGCGATATTCAAAGCGCAGGTCGCGGATATTGTCGTAAATCGTATCGCGTCGTTCGAGCAACTGATCCAGCTTAGAGCGGTGAGGCGCCAAATCCGATGCGTCTGGCTGAATGAAAAAAATGAAAAGGACCGCAGCCATCGCCAGCGCAAAGCATGCTCCGAGCACAGCCCAGTCATTTAAAGCCGCATTCGCCGCGAAAAATGCCAACAAGAACAAGCTCACTCCTCCGTCGCTTTCTGCGCCAGCGCCCGCGCCCGCTCCAGCATCGCCGGCGTGATCGTTTTGGAATCTGCCGCGACCGCTTCGGCCGCGACGCCGCGCTTTCTCCAGCGGCCAATCACAAACACAACGAGTCCGGCGCCCGCGAGCAAATAGACGCCCGGCAGCACCCAAGCCACCAATCCAAATCCCGCTTTTGGCGGTTCGACGTATGCAGCCGTTCCGTATTCCTTGATCATCGCCTCAATTACTTGCGAGTCCGTTAGACCCCTGTCTAAATGACCTTGAATCTCTTTGATCATCGTTTTAGCAAGATCGCACGGCCCGGAAAAAGCCCCGCCCACGTGGTAACACGTTCCCGCCGACTGTTCGCAGCCGCCACACGAGCATCGAACCAGCTTTCCCAACTCATGAGCATGGTCCAACGCTGCGCGCGCTCGCATTGCGGCCAGCGACGCAGCGCCCACAGTCACAGCGAAAAACAGAATTAAAATCCTTCGAACTCTAGTCATGACCTTCCTTCAGCGCCACTGTACTCGGCATCGCTGGCGCGAACTCAGCCGGACGTTGCGGCACTCTCGCCCCCGCGAGCACAAGCACCGCCTGCCGTGATGGCAAAAGTGCGACGATGGTCCCCATGACCACCACAATTCCGCCAAACCAAACCCATTTCACCAGCGGGTTGAGAAAAACGTGAATAGTCGGCACATCGCTGCCTTGATTCACGCCGGCATAGACGACGTACAAGTCCTCGCGGAGTGTCGAATAAATCGCCACCATCGTTCCAGACTCTTCCCCGGCCGGGAAATTCCGCCGCTCGGGAAATAAGATCATCACCGGTTTGTGGTCTTTCAACACTTCCACAATCATCCGCTCAGCCGTGTAGTTTTTTTCCTGCTTCTGATCCACCGCCTGCAAGAGCAGCTCGTACGGCCCAATTTTCACTGTGCCGCCAACGCCGATTTCTTTCTGCACTTCCTTGTTAAACGCCTGCCCGGCGAGCCCGACGAAAATCATGACCATTCCGAAATGAACGATGTACCCGCCGTATCGCCGCGTGTTGCGTAACGTCAGTTCGACCGCCGAAGAAAGCCAATTCATACCGCTGCGGATGCGAATCACCTTGGCGCCGCGGTAATACTCCAGGCCAAGCGTGGCGGCTACGAATGTACAAAGCAGCAAGCAAATGAAGGCGTAAAAATCGCGCACGCCAAAGGTGAACGCAAATAAACCGCCGATGACGCCGATAATGGTCGGCCACAGAAAATTTCTTCGCAAACTCTCCGCAGATGTCTTTCTCCACGCCAGCAAAGGCCCGACGCCGGTCAGGAAGAGCAAAAGCAGCCCCAGCGGAATGTTCACTTTATTGAAGAACGGCGCGCCAACGCTGATCTTCGAGCCTGTGAACCATTCCGAAAATACGGGAAACAACGTGCCGGATATGACGGCGATGCAGGCCACGAGGAGAACCAGATTGTTAAACAGACTCCCTGGAAATCATGGAATCGAGCTGGTTTTCACTTTTCAAATAATCGCGATTCTTAAGGTACGCCACCAGGCAAACGGCGATGATGACGGCCAGAAACCCGACGAACCAGGGCCCGATGTTCGACTGCGCGAATGCGTGCACCGAGCTAACCACGCCGCTCCGCGTCAGCATCGTTCCCAAAATGCACAGAAAAAAAGTGATGAACACCAGCCACACGTTCCACACTTTCATCATGCCGCGCTTTTCCTGCATCATCACGGAATGCAGGAACGCCGTTCCCGTCAACCACGGCAAAAGCGAAGCATTCTCAACGGGGTCCCAACCCCAATAGCCGCCCCACCCAAGAACCGCATACGCCCAATGAGCGCCTAGCAAAATTCCCACGGTCTGGAAGCACCACGCGATCATCGTCCAGCGGCGCGTTAAATGGATCCACTTTTCACCGGGATAACGTCCTAAAAGCGCCGCCAGCGCAAAGGCAAACGGAATGGTAAATCCGGTATATCCGGAGTAGAGATTCGGCGGGTGGATAATCATTTCGGGGTATTGCAAAACCGCCCGCAGCCCCGAGCCATCGGGTCGCGTAATGTATTCGAGGCCGCCCGAAGGCCCCGCCGCGGCCAGCACATTAAACGGATTCGCGACAAAATTGCTGATGGTCAAAAAGAAGAGCTGCACGCCGGCGAGGATCGTTCCGACGTAAGGCATCAGCTCGCCGTGTTTGTTCCGGTACGCGATCAGCACGGAAAAAATGTAAATGGACATCAGGAAGGACCAGAACAGCAGTGAACCTTCCTGACCAGACCAAAGCGCGACCACTTTGAAAAATGTGGCGAGATCGCGATTGCTGTGCGACGCCACGTACGCCATCGAAAAGTTGTCGGTCACGAACAAATACACGACGCTGAACGTCGCAAGGAAAATCAACGCGCACGCCGCCATGCCCGCCTGGCGCGCGCTCTTGATTAACAGGGGGTGCCTGGTGAGGATGGCCGCGATTCCGCCGACCAATGCGTACAGCGCACAAACAAAGGCAAGTAACAGTGCAAACGAACCAAATACGTCCACGCTGCCTCCGCTTCGAAAATCCGGCGCGCCGAGTAGCGCTTACTCGTTACGAACGGCCCGTCGAATTTGACGGCCGCGGCACCTCGCCGGGCGCCGCTTCATACTTCGAAGCGCATTTCGCCTGCACGTGGTCCGCGGCGAACCGCCCGTCCGAACCCATCCGGCCTTCAATCAGCGCCTGAGAATTATCTATAAAGGAATCCGGCAGCGGATCGTTGCCCGTGTAACTAACCGAAAGCGATTTCCCTTCGCCCAGTAGAACGAAGTCGGTTTTTCCGCTCGCGTGATGAATGCTACCGGCTTGCACCGTGCCGCCGACGCGCATCCGGTGCGCCGCAGCGGTTCCGCGCAGCGTATCGAGCTCCGCAATCGTATGGTAATAAGTTTTGCTTTCGCCGTACCCCAGCCACGCAAGGCTGGCCATAGACACTAGAATGATCCCGATTCCAATTCCAAATTTGGCTTGTTTTTTCATGGTGACCGCCTACCGCCGTTGCGTAAACCTGAATCTTATCACAGGCCTCGAAACGCCGATGTGAGCTGGCTCACACTGTCGGCGTCGTCTAAATCGAACGGCCGCGCATTGTTCAGCACCAGTTCGCCTCCAAACTCCGCACGCTTTAGTTCCTCTACAATCGAAGTTAAATCCTTGGTAATAAGAATCATCCGCTTGGGCCGTAGCGACCCGCGCAAGCGCCGGACAACGCTTGGTAGCTTGCGCTGCAGGGCTGCTGTCAGATCCGAGTTATCGCGCCCTTGCTCCGCCGGGCATTCCAGCACATGCGTCAGCAGGAAGCCCCTCCTTTGAAACTCGGCCAGCACCACGTCCGATGGACGACCTTCACTAGCAATGCCCAGCGCTCGCAGCAGGGTCGCTCCCTCGCCGCCAAATTCCGGCGCCGCGGCATACAGAAAATCCTTCTCATCCTTCGGTGATTGCGCGCCGAGAAACACCACCTGAAGGTGAATCGGCCGGTAGCGCGTGGTCAATTCCAGCCGCCGCAGACGCTTTGCGATGTGCTCCGGCGTCGCTTCCAGCCCGCATCCGTCGCACACCAATTCTTTGGCAGTGGCTTGTGAATTCACGATGGCTACTTTCCATCGTAGTTTACCGCCGGCACTAGAGCAAATAACCGCTCGCGAATTCACGTCATCGAATTCGACTGGATTTTCGGCGGATCAGTATTTAGTCGCAACCGAACGTTTTAGCGGTTTACTGTTTCGTCTTGCGGGAGCTTCGATCGTAGGCACCACTTCAATTCCTGGCTCAGCTCGGAGACTTCCATTCCCGGCATCACGATAAATTTGCACGCAAGCATTTCCCGGGATTCGTCGTCGTCCGGCAGTTGGCACGTCACTCGGCAGTATTGGCAATCCTGATTCCAGCAAAAGCGGCCGTACGGAATCGTCTCCGGGCTAATAAACTGAAAACAGCGCAACAGCGAATTTCGCTCCGGAACGTTGAATTTCTTACCCAGAACGGTAATCTCCACCAGCTTTTCGTACGGACGGAAGGGCTCGGACATAACGGTTTCCATTTTCCGCGAATCGGCCGCTGGCAACGCCAGCCCCCTGCCAATCCGCTCGCCGAAGACACTTTCAGACTAGCTCCGGCGGGATTCCGCGCCCACACAATCCTGAGTTGTAGGTTTCCTATCTGCTACGGGGGAAAACGAGGGCTCCTACGCGCGCGTTATCTTAAACAGCGTGATCAATCCGAACGCTGAAGCTGCGGCCAGGAGCAAGGCCAGCGTGGACGGTTCGGGGGTCTCAACTATTTGTGCCGTAAGCGTGGCGCCGCCGGCGTCCACAAAGTCATTCGTGTCCAGTTCGAATTGGCCGCTCCCGACGAGGTTATACGGCGCGCAATCGATCAAGTTCGGCGCATCCACCGATCCGGTAAAAAGTTGTGCGCCCGAAAATTCCCAATAATATTCATGCCCGCCGGTTACCAGGTCAATTCCAAGCATTCCGTCCGCCGCCGATGTCGCAAAGTCCACATTCTCGACGGATCCCGCGAAGTTCGTCGCGGTTGAACAACCGTCGCATTGGAAGGAATAGGTAATCGCGACCGCAAAGTCCCCTGCGCTCGCATCGGAATAGTCGGGCGACGGCATTTGTGGCAGCGTAAAGCTCATCGAATATATGCCATTCGGCCCGCTCAACGGCGCAGAACCCACACTCGCGCCAAACGTCCCGGTGAGCGCGTATTGCACCTGCACTGAATCGGCAAAGGCCGGCGCACAACTGATGCAGATTAAAACGCTGATTCCCAAGAAAATCTTGATGCGGGTCATTCCCTTACTCACCCTTCTTTCCTTACCGTGCCGGCGACCGCACGATGTCCAATGCCGGCGATATTGCCGTGATCAGACGCAATCCTAGTACCAATCTAGATTACTGATAATTAGGGACTTACCAGATTATTGAGTCGTCGAACAGGAAGGAGCGTTCGACTTAGTCTAAGTTTTTTCCCATGGCCAATCGGAGCTCTGTATTCAGTCCAGAATGTCAAAAAACTGGCCCATCTTGCGGAATTTCTCGTACCGCCCCTCGATAAGAGTGCCTGGCGGCGTCAGAGCCAATTCCGCAAGCTGCCGGTCCAGCACATCTCCGAGGAGTCGCGCCGCCGCCTCATGGTCCGAGTGCGCGCCGCCTTCCGGCTCGCGCACGATTTCATCCACAATCCCAAGATCTTTCAAATCTTTCGCCGTAATTTTCATCGCTTCCGCGGCGGTCTCCGCCTTCGTGGCGTCGCGCCACATAATCGCCGCGCACCCTTCCGGCGAAATCACCGAATAAAAACTATTCTCCAGAATATTCACACGATCGCCCACCGCCACCGCCAGCGCGCCGCCCGATCCGCCTTCACCGGTGACCGTCACAATCACGGGAACGGGTAGCCGAGACATCTCGCGCAAGTTCCGCGCAATGGCTTCGCCCTGGCCGCGCTCTTCCGCATCGATTCCTGGGTATGCGCCCGGCGTATCGATGAACGTCAGCACCGGACGGTTGTATTTCGCCGCAAGCTGCATCACGCGAAGCGCCTTTCGGTAACCCTCCGGCTTGGGCTGCCCAAAATTGCGAATCACGCGCTGTTTCGTGTCGCGGCCCTTTTGGTGGCCAATCACCGCTACCGGACGCCCGTGGAATTTCGCCAGCCCCGCAATAATTGCCTTGTCGTCTCCGAACGCGCGGTCCCCGTGCAACTCCATAAAATCCGTGAACAGGTACTGCACAAAATCCAGCAAGTACGGACGCTGCTGATGCCGCGCAATCTGCGCTCTTTGCCACGGCCCAAGGTGCGCGTAAAACTCGCGCCGCAGCTCCGCGACTTCTTGCCGTACGCGTTCAAGTTCGGCGTTCGCCTCGTCGGTACCGGCAAGGCGCTTCAAATCCTCGACGTCTTTTTCCAGCCGCTCAATCTCGCGCTGCCGCGCGGCGCTTGGATCCGGCCCAATGGTTTTCTTCGCGCTCATTCGTTTTCCTAGGCTGCAGCCTGCTCGCCCTTCAGTTTTCGTACCGCTTCCACCAGTTCCGGTGTCACCTTCACGCGCTGTTGCGAAGCCACTGTTGCGACGGTTCCGTCGGCTGAAACCAATTCGAACAAGACTTGGCTCATTCCCGGAGCGCCTTCGAACAATCGTTCCAGTTGATCCAGCGTCGTTTCATTGAGCGCCTGCATATCCAACCGCACACGAAACTCCTGGTTCGCCACTTTCTCCACTATATCTTCAATTCGACGCGCCTCTTGCAACGACAGCCGCGTCCCCGCTTCCTCCACTTGCACGCGCACCTTCAACAGCAACGGCGCTCCCGGCTTTAAAATCGTTTCGAACCGCGCAAAGCTTTCCGGAAACGCGAGCAGTTCCTGAATTCCCGTCATGTCCTGAATCGTAAAAATCGCCCATCGCGCGCCCTTTTTTGAGCGCATCGGCCGCGTTCCCACAATTAGCACAGCGACGGCGATCTCTTTTCCGTTCCGCTCGCCTTCCACCTGCCCGAGGCTTACAACCTTCCATTCCTCGAGGCGCGATGCAAATTTCTCCAGCGGGTGACCCGAAACGTAGAATCCTAGCATGGCATATTCGCTCGCCAGCCGCTCTTCTTCGCTCCACGGCGCGGCATCCTGCAGTTCGAACGGCGCCGCCGTTGGCGCCGAACCTCCTCCAAAAAGGCCGTGCTGCCCCGATTCCTTGTTACGCGCGACGCGCTGCAATGCGGCGACTGCGTCGTCCACGTTCGCCAACATCGATTCTCTTGGTCCAACGGAATCCATTGCGCCGGATTTGATCAAGCTCTCAAAAACACGCTTGTTCAAAAACCTCGGCTCAATCCGCTCGCAAAAATCGTAAAGCGATTTGAATCTTCCCTGCTCCGTCCGCGATCCGCGAATCGCTTTCGCCGTGTTCTCACCGACGTTCTTGATCGCCGCAAGCCCGAACCGGATTGATTCGCCTACCGGCGTAAAATACAAATCCGACTCGTTCACGTCCGGCGGCAAAATCGAAATGCTCATCCCGCGCGCTTCGTTGATGTACTTCACTGCCTTGTCTGCGTTCCCTGTTTCGGATGTCAGCAACGACGCGATGAATTCCACCGGATAGTGCGCCTTCATGTACGCGGTCTGATACGCCAGCAATGCGTACGCGCACGAGTGCGACTTGTTAAACCCGTACCCCGCGAACTCTTCCATCAAATTGAAAATTCGTTCCGCCTTCTTCTCGGGAATCTTGTTATTCGCGCAGCCATTCAGAAATTTCACCCGCTGCGCCGCCATCTCTTCTTTCTTTTTCTTGCCCATCGCGCGGCGCAGAATATCCGCTTCGCCCAGCGAAAAACTCGCCAGCCGGTTCGCAATCTGCATCACTTGCTCCTGATACAGAATCACGCCGTACGTTTCCTCCAGAATGTCCTGCAGTTGCGGCAGCTCGTAGGTGACTTTCGTCTTTCCGTGCTTCCGGTTGATAAAGTCGTCGACCATTCCGCCCTGAATCGGGCCCGGACGGTATAGGGCGTTCAGCGCCGTCAAATCCTCAATCCGCGTCGGCTGATAACGCCGCAAAATATCCCGCATGCCGTGCGACTCAAATTGGAAAATCGCGGTCGTGTCGCCCCGTGAAAACAGCTTGTACGTCGCCTCATCGTCCAGCGCCAGGTTCTCCAGGTCTATCTGCAGGCCGCGGTTCTGTTCGACCATGCGGACCGCATCTTGCAACACGGTTAGTGTCGTCAGCCCAAGAAAATCCATCTTGAGCAAACCGATTCGCTCCAGCGCGTTCATGTCGTACTGGGTTGTGACTTCGTCGCGGTTCGTCTTATAAATCGTCACCAAGT
>WNFL01014266.1_pt1 | contig 12981 bp, 14 predicted proteins | sample 5400361 | NCBI WGS metagenome assembly WNFL01 (sample SAMN13153351, study PRJNA577476) | soil metagenome | isolation source: 40 cm soil on Douglas fir-dominated hillslope | place: USA:California | collected 2013-09-17
AAAGCGGATGGGAAGAAGGGACAGGCTGGGATGAAGTGGGAGCATTTCGTCAAGGTATGCTTTTTTTTGGCTCTTGGTTTCGATCCTTTTCGCTCTCGCGCGCGGTGCTGATGGTAAAACACTAGGCGATGAAGTTGCTTGGGTTTCGAGAGGTCAGAGGCACGGAGGGCTCCAGTGTGCGCTTTGACCCACCCAGCGACCTGGGTCATGTACGCCATTACTCTTTTCTTTTCCTCCCCTCCTCATGACTCACTTCTGTGTCATCCTTTTTTTTTGTTCGCAGCCAATCACTTTCCATAAACCCCACCCAGACTCAACCATCCACCCAAAGATGCTAATCAAATTCGGGAAGCGGCTGAAAGCTCATTACGGCTGGGACGAAGAGCAATTCTTCGCTGCCGTCAACCCCGATCCCATCGACGAAGATCTCGACTAGAACCATTATCTACTCCGCCCTTTCGTGACACTCTTGGATCATTAGCTGCTTGATTATTCTATATTTTCGGGCTATAGCTCAACACTGGTGACTCGCGTTCTTGCTTTTCGTTCCACGATGTCATCCACCTTTGTAACATATCACATGTAGAGGCCCTTAGACTACTCTAGTTGTAGTTGTACAGTAGGCATACTGTCACATCCTTAAATTACAAAACCATCTAGCCTATATATCCCAGTCAGGCTGCGTAGCAAAAGAACCTACGTGCAGCATGCACGCGGTATGGTCAAACAATAGGTATATCTTACTTCCCAGCTCGTCTTCACCACGGTCCGCCTTTTGCAGTCGCTGACCAGGTACGAGGAACGTGCGGCCGTACAAGTCCATCGATGAGGACGGAAGCGATGGGGAGCAGTTTATACATAGCCCAAGTGAGAACGACTGTCAAAAAGGCACATCAAAAAATCCAAAAAAATTTCAGGAAACCAAACTTATGTGTGAAAATGAGGAGAGGAACGTACCGAATAACACGGGAATCCAGAAGAAAATGAGCATCTTGTCCTTCTTCTTTCCCCTCGCTTTGCGCACTAACGAGCGGTATCCGTACTTGTTGATTTCGTGCTCTGGAATACCATTGGCGGCGGGATCATAATCGACCCTCCGATGGGGGCGAGCTGCTGGTGGGTAGGTATGTATAGAGGCCGGAGTCAAATTCGTTCCCGTATTCGTATTGGGAGTTCGGCTTCCAGATGCTACAGCCTCCACGGTGGTGTCCACTGGTGCAGCGGTAGCAAGTATAGTAGTCTCGGGAGGTGGAGGATTTGCAGAGTACGGTGGTGGTCCATCTGGTTCAACTAAAGCCGTCTGCTGCTGCTGTTGTTGTTGTTGTTGTAACGCCAGTTTTTCCCAACTGGCACGGATATACATCCCCCACCAGGTCATCACCATCATCATGCTCTGCTCTTGCGTCCCCTGCTCGACATCAACACCACCAACTTCCTCATCCCCTTTCTCGTCCTTTTCTTGTGCAGCGCCAAACGGCCGAGCGAAGGGGAAGGGCATATCTGGCAAACCAATGTTTGGTATGGGGTTGAACCCTGGGAATTGCATGCCGGCCCAGGGCATGGGAGGAAGGCTATACCGCTGAAGCCACGGCCGAGGTTGAGCGGCGGTGACGTCGGTAGGTGACGGAGGAGGCGAATCAGCCATAGACGAGACGGGGGGTACTCCAAGCGAAACATGAGAAGGGACCCTTGAGATTGTGTGACTTGGAAGAGAGGGTGGGGGGTTTTCGTGTCCAATAGAGGGGTTGGAATCCTCCTCCGACCAAGCTTCATCGTCTCCATCCCCACCACTCTCGACATCACTATCATCCCTGGAGGAACGATGTTGTCTCTCACTTATGTCCTCCAGCCAATCGCGCAACTCGTCAGAGGCAATATCCATAGCAGTGCGTCCCCATCCGTCAACCACGAACAAATCGGCGGCACCAGAACCACCAAGGAGTTTCATGGTAGCCACATTTCCAAACGCAGTCGCAAAGTGGAGTGCAGTCCATCCGTTGGCGTCTCTGCGATCGACATCTGCACCCCACCCGATGAGCTCCCTCGTAAGATCTTCATAACCGGACATGGCAGCGAAGTGGAGGAGCGTCTGGCCGGTTGCATTGGGGGTGGAGATACCAGGGAGGGAGATCACCCCGCAAGAAGAGTGATGAAGCGCAGTCCTGAGTAGATTGATGACTGAGTGCTGGAAATTTGAAGCCGAGGATGAGGACCCGGTAGTCCCCATTGGTATCTGGTTAAGCATTGTTCCGATATCCATTGGGGGTTGAGTTGGGTCAAGCCCAGGGAGCGCAGGTCCGATAATACTCATGGCAACATTCCTTGCATCTTGCAGTTGCCCGGACATGCGCATACCGACGAGTTGGAGAGCCATGGCCATTCTGCAGGGTACTTAGCAATACTTCGGACTGAAGCAATCAACTACTCACAAATCACGGTCTCCGTCATCAGTGTATGTAAATATAGGGGCAGCTGAAGCAGGCTGCGCCTCATCGGGTACACCCGTCAACATAACCGTGACGGGCCCAGAACGATGGCTAGGAGGCAACTTGCAGATAAGCACATTGTTGCTCCAGAATTGTGTCTCCGCAGCCAGCGAATTACCAAAGAGCGCATGAACGTTCATTTCAGGTCGGAAGTTGGAGCCCAGTAATATGATCTCAATCCCTCCATGCATCGATCCCTGCGCAGGGATGAGCCTGTCAATCTTAGGGTGTAGCTGCTGCGGTGAAGGGAACGCGGCTTGAAGATTGGGTTGGAAGACTGTCGAGAACCCCATCGGCGTGAAAGAGCCCATCGCCGATGGGAGAGATGTCGAACTGGGGGACGAAAGCGTCGATGCCAGCGACGGAGTCGCTTCGATAGTGGAAGGAGGGACGCTAATCGCCAACTTAGACATGCCGGAGACTCGGTTGATGCGACGTCGGATGGCGGGTGTGTGTGGGCGATCCGAATCGTCCCTCTCGATCGCGCGTCGTTTCCGCTTCGGAGGCGCGGAAGATTCCCCATCGTCTTCGTCTGCAGTCGTTGTTGCGATAACCTTGAGTCCTGCGGTCTTGTGATCGTCCGTGATCATGATTGGTGTAGTTCGGGATTGGGCCACGACCTGCCCATAACAGTCCTTGAGGATAAAGTCAATGCTAAGGGTCGGTCAGTATACCAGTAATACATGTGGGTACACTCCTTACAAGAAGCCAACCTTCTCCCGATGATGACGGCAGTAACAGACAACACGGAAAGACAGGGGTGTCCGCCCAGTGGAAAAGTCCAAATGCTCATAGCACGTAAAGTCGACAGGGCTGACGAGGCTCTCCGCTCGCGGCGAGTGGTCTGAGTGCGAGAGTGGTTTCGGTTTGCGAGCATTCCTCTTGCCTTCGCGGGTTTGACATGCTTGGCAACACCACGCACGAAGATTTGGGGGAGTCGAACATGTTACAACAGTCTCAAGGACTAGCACATCCTCCGGGGGCGGGGCTGCAAATCATGTAAGTAATTCGGTGTAAAAGTGCCAAGGAGAGCAACGTGGGAGCCCATGAGCAACGTGATGGCCTGGGTGGACCCTCATGCATCGAGGCGCGCCACGTTGGGCCCCCTCCTAGTGGCTCATGTGTGATGAACAGAGAAGTAGGCTACAGACATACCAGGAGGTTCTCGGGTACGGTGCTTGACGGAGGGGGTGTTGGGAACACGAATCCACGGCCACCGCTGGACGAGGTTGGCTCCATGTCAGCAAGCTCGAATTGTAGCTTGACCTGGGTCTCGATGCGCGACTTTGCGGGGATGTCACGGATGATCAATTGCATACTGAAGTCCAAGTTCAGTACCAAAAATGAAGCAAATGGTCATGAAACACACGTGGGGGTGCCTGCGGGAGCGGCTTGAACAGGCGCAGTCTGAGAAGCATTAAAGAAAGCGGCTGGTGGGAGTGCATGAAGCTGAGCAAGCGCTTCGGTCTTGACGGTGGCAGTCTGGGGCTGGTATACAAGGTGCTGTGGTGCATACGAGTTACGATCGAATAAAATATTTTGCGAGGCAAGGGCGGGATTTGCAGGCTGAAGATACGCGTTCTCCCTGGGCCATAGTCAGCGTGGAATGGCAGCAAAATTCTAGCAGGAACTAACTCGATAATAGCACTCTCATGGATTATATCTTCGAGAGTGATTTGATGGCCAGCGGTTGGTAGAGAACTCCATAAGTTCCAGTTGTGGGATGGGAGGCTGCTCGGTTCTGCTATGTCGGAGGACGTTGAGTCCGGGGTTTCTGATGTACTCTGCGGGGATGAGGCCGTTGATGGTTGCTCTTCCCCGTTGCTGAACAGCATCGCGGGAGACGGCAGGTTCAAGCTTGCTCGGTAAAGTCCGGACTCTCTTGAACACCAAGCCATACGTCATTCCGTCTAAGATGACGTGAGGCTGCCTATGGGACCCTTTGAGGCTGCCTATGGCTCACATTGAATATAACCCGTCTGCCAAAGCGTCCAAACGGCCACGGCCACGGCACCGAAGAGTTCCCTCCGGAAAACCGGAAACCGGCTCAATCCTTCTGCAGGGTCCTGCGTCTCGTAAATATCTCTGGCCATCTTTGACTAGCTTACCATTATCCAACTCGTTGGCCACCAACCAAGGAAAACGCGCAGACAACTCACCTTCATTTCGTCCATCCTTGTCCCTTTGTCATCGGCTGTCATCGGCCAAACACGAGTCTTTCATTTGGCCGACTCATCCTTTCATGAAGCGAAGAGAAGGATCGATAGTACCTATTCATCACTTCGCCGTCGTCAGACTTCGAGCATATGACAGGTCGGCAGCTATTCACTTCGTCTTTGGGTGTCCAACATCTCCACTTACCCCCTGGAGTGAGGTCCTATCTCGACACTCATGATTATGGTATTATTACATCATCCGTACAGGTGCAACAGTGAGAAGCCGGTATGCGTCATCTCTTATACATATCACTAAAGAATGAAAGAAAAAACTCCGCTGGTCGTCAGTCGTGTCGGATTACTAATCAGTATAAAAATGAGACTGTAAACCAAAGATGCGGCACCAGTGCCACCTCGTCGATTATGGGCAGGACGGTAGTTCGCGACCGAGCATTCGCAAGACCACCATGGATACTATACCGATATGCTCCATACAAAAGCTTAGAGTTGATTGATTTAATTTGGTTATCCCACCCTGCTATGAAGAACTTGTGAGGTCGGAGGGATCCGACTATTGAACAATTGAAGTAACCACTTTGTTGGCATTGAAGGGATATAGATGACAACCAATACAACAGTATGATTTCCAGCCGTTGATACCCTATCTGGAAGTAGGTCGGCGGACAGCGTGTGAAACAACAGAGGGAGAATTGACAACCAAAGGAGGTATTACACCGGTGAGATACGCCCTCTAAAGGATGGGAGAGTGGGAGAACAGTGCTGGACGGAAGTGGGTCTATCAAGCTTAACGAGCGCGTATGTCAAATCGAGCGCGCGTTTCTCACCCGGTAGACCCGAGAATATATTGTGGTGTCTACCGCCACTTCAACCTTCAATATTGATGCCAAACTGGTCGATCGGCCAGTTGGAACTGAATACTGCGCATAAGGCATTTGGCGATAACCTGTCTGCAGGCTAATCTCCCGCTTCCGCGAATTGATATTCCGTACTCTGGTCGGTGTCTCATCCCACTGAGCTCACTCAGATAGAGCCTCTTTAATATTGCTAACCAATGGACTCGAACGTCGCCAGACTTCTCGCCGCTGAACCGGTACAAAGAGCGGAGGGGATGATGATTCAAGAGTAGCACAATACAATGCACATGCATAGAGGTGGTCTCCAGAAAGCTTTCAGAGTTTGCCGAGCAGACTTTGACGCCTCACGGAAGCCCACCGATACTCCCAATACCCAACAAGTCCGCTAAAAATGGCTTGCTCCGTACTATAGCGTGCCAACAACTCAAATCTATTGGTCCTACTGTTCTCCGATAGTGTTATGGTTGTGAACCAGTTCTCAAGTGGTTCACAAAGGAAAATTCGAATGATAGGGTTTTCGGCAATTGGAAGACTCGCTTCAAAGCTAGGACGACGTCACGAACGTCGAACCCGTAAGCGACTCTCATAATGCCATTCGCAAGCAATGGGCCACCTTAAGTGAAACTTGAGGTCGGTTGAATTATTACCAACTTTCCATTCCAAAACAAATTGTTTTAATGTACTCGATCATGTGTATTATTCCTGTTTTGGATATTTCTCTTATTGTTGACGTCATCCCCCACCCCCTCTGTCTATCCCGAGACTCGAGCTCGGTTTGTCTCCCGACCATATGCCAATGGGTTCGCCTTTCCTGTAGCTTCACAATAAGTCACGTAATCGTTGGCGCAAGTCTCTAGTCTGAATCTCAATTTATATTCTTGCGTTCCGAAATCGTTTCCATTAAAATCTTTCTCGATTCATCGCTGTCTCAATTCTCTCTCCATAATATATATTCTGTTCGACAGTAGGATACAATACCAGCGTTCCGTCAGTCATCCTTTAGGGAGCCGTCTCGTAGCCATAATAGAACGCTGTGAAAACATACCGCATGCCGTTGACCCGTCTCTCGATCAGTACCGTTTGGTGATGGTTGACTCGTTTCAATGTGACACATGAGATCGTGGCACATGAGTGTGCTCAACGCTCACAAGTCAGGTGGTCCACAAAGCACGGTCCGATCCGTGCATGCCGCCGGCACTCCTCGCCAACCGGCATGTCACTTGAGCCGACTGCGGCCGGCAACGCCTTTAACCCATTCCGCTCTATGTTCACGAGGGTCATGCTCTCTGCTCCCTGGCTGCTGTCTCCCCTCCATCCAGTACTTCTGGCCCCCGGCTCCTCCTACTCCTCCGACCAGTCTTCATGCAGTCACGGTCCCTTACCAACCTTCTAGTCGTGCTCTATTTAGTTATGTCCTGTGCCCCATTCTTTTCATCCGAATTTCGACGACTTTCCACGGGAATTATGGTTCGCACGACTCTCTCATGTGATGTACCATACGGTCCATCTCCCTCCAGTTTTATTTAGATAAGCCGGTAGTCGTTGGTACACGATCGATACTCCGAGTCTTATTCTGGACTCGCGTCCATTTTTTCTGCCTACTCCGACTTCCTCAGCCCTGGCCTTCTCACCATACTCGCATTTATCGAGATCAGCAGCAAACAATGAAACTATCGGAAACCCTCCTGTCCGTTTGGTCGCGACCCTAACAGAGTGAAAACGTATCGCATGCCATTGATTTCAATATCGTTTGATAGTGGCTGCCTCGTTTCAATCGTGACACGTGAGTGTGCTCAACGCTCACCAGTCTCAAATTTTGTTCCCTCACGGTCGAGTACGGTTTAACCGCTGGCCCTTTGGGACATGAAAGGATAGGTCTCCATAACATGGTTGACTCTCTTGGTGTTCTTGCAAATGTAGATGCTGCAGTCAGTGAAGCTCTGAAAAGAAATCATAGGAAGACTGTATTTATCTGTCAGGGGGCCATGGTATCTGATCTCTAGTGGATGGTTCACTATCTCTCCCTTACGTTCTGGCTTGACTGATGGCACTTGCTGATACTTTATCTTTCAATTGGAGGTGAGTATCTAGCCCAAGGACTTGGAGGATTTGAAGGCAGAGTACCCGCGTCCGAGGGGAATGGTAGGTGGAGAGTCGAGAATGGTGATGTGGGCCTTGTATATGCATTCGCCTATCTTCCATTCAGAATGTTATTTACCACATTAATAGATTGGGGGATATGTAATTTCGAATCGGGCTAGATAGAGGGACGATATCATGCGAGACCTGGCAGAAGGCAATTAAGGAAGGAATTTATATTCAAACATGCAGGTATACAGAAGGAATCTACGTCCAGGGAGATACGGGTGAGTCATCTATTTCTCGGAAGTGTCACCTGGCGTAGGTCGTGAATTTCAGCCATCGCGACCGAGCCCCCCCAGAAATTAATCCCACGACATCCTTGGGGTGTGGAGTCCGACCTCCCCGGACCCTGCCCGCTGAACGCAAACTCCAGTGATTTATGAGAAAACTAAGGTCCGATTTCTCTTCGACCTTGTTTCTTACTGGGACGTCCAAGTACAATCAGATCCCTTCATATTGAAAGAGACAGGCGTGTACTAATTGAACGTGCGGCGGTAAGACTGTTGTGGTGGAGGAGTAAAATCGAATTGGGTACAGGACTCGCAAAAGACAGGCTTATATAGGTGTGCATCATATTATGTAATATTAAGTGAGAATAGCCGCGAGTGAGCCCTTACATAGCCGAACCATGAACAAGTTGTACACCTCAAAGTGATGCGCGGAGTGATGCCAGTACTGAAACTGCTATCAAAAAAAATTGCAAAAAAAAGCATGATCGAAGACTGATTGCGAGTACTGTTATTCGAAGATGGTGGATTGCTGGCCTGGCTCGGTACCGAGGCGGGTAACCTGAGAGCTTCATGACTAGTGGCTGGTAGTATGCCGCAGTTCCTTATTTAACCCCGAGAAGAGAGAGGCGGGTCAGTTTCAAACCTCTTCATTTCCCCTTCGAACGAGCTAAAGTCTCCCTAGAAAGCATGATATGATGAGATAAGTAATGGCGCATAGCAATGAACAAACTTACTATATACCCGGAATTTCCTTGAAAGTTGGGATTCGGTAAATGAGAGATGTCGCGTCCTTGGCGCTCGAAGATAAGTATCTCCTTCGGGACCGATTTCGCACCTTTATATTGAAGTTGGTGAGTCCTCCAACCAGATCGACCGGGTAGCTCAGCGGTAGAGCACGCTGCACGTACCAGGGAGGCCACGGGTTCGATCCCCAGTCTGGCCCCTTTTCCCTCCACACTTGAGCCACTATCAGCTGTCGCGGGTTGGGTGATACGGGAGGAAAAGTTTGACCATGCATGTGGACTGGAGTCCGTGAGTTTTTTGAGATGACGGCAGATCTGTCGCGCGATGGCGGGTGCGAACCACTCCTGTTGAACGAGCACGACCAACCTGACGCAGGGAGGGAGCGGGGAAACAACCGTGAGGTATATAACAAACACAGTGCGCTCTAAATACATGGTGATGTGGCAAAAGCCACACAAATAAACGGACAATAGCGTAGCCCAAAAGGATAATAGGAAACCATACGGTCTGTGGACAAAATACTATAAAAGGGAAAGTGTGGCCGGGTGCAGGGCTGAGTTTCGGGCCAGGAGATGGATCATCTGAAGACCTTACCAATATGGTGTTATGTGATGGTATACAAGCCCTTGGTTCTTTGTGCATTTACGCCAGCGGTATCAGCATTAATTATAGCTATGCATAGATGTGCCTTCATACGTGCCACACGTACCCCAATTTATTAGGGCCTCTAATTATGAATTGGACTCCAACTGCGCTTCCGCCGCGTCCGCAAAGCAAGGCATCTGTAACATAGATAACCATCTTAGCACGATAAATCGGATTTACAAAAAATTAAAAATTAAAATTAAAATTGAATTGCACTCAATCTCCTCCCCCCCCGTTATGTCCGACCAACGATTCACAGTCTGGAGATATTCGCAGATTCTTGAGGATGTCCATTGTTATGTCTCGCAATGTCAGAGACAAGCCGGTGATTCGCCTTGAGCGGGCGGCAGATGCGAGTTGGGCTTGTTCAGCCGCAAATCGACGCATATGTCAACGTAATTGCCACATGTTGAGAGAATCAAACCATGCAGGGTAGGGGCCGATAATGCATTTGCAGCGCTCCTACCCTATTTCTGTGTCGAACCCTGCAATTCATTTCATTGCTCGATAACGTTGTGATTGTTCTAACCGGTATGTGAACCAGTCCCGAACCTATGTCCATCTTACATCAGTGCAGCGCGCTAGTGAGGCTTCGGGCCCTTGAAACGACAGTCTGTGCGAATCAGAAGAGCTTATTCGGACATCAGACCGACCAGGTGCAATACTACAAGCGATAACGATGATCCGGGGCTCCGGCTAGCCGGAGGACGTGAGAGTCGCTAATAGCCGGCTGTTACCTGAAACGGATGTGGCGAGCAGTTCCTTGGATATTGGATATTGGAACTGGTATCGCTGGTATCGCTGGTATCGCTGGCATAGCTGGGATATGGTCGGGTCAAATGGTTATAGTTGCTATCACATATGCGAGACGAAGCCAAAATCGTTGTTTATCTCCACTTGGACCTGATCAAATTCACGTTCTTGGCCGCGCCCTTGCCCATATACCCAGCTCGGTAGATTCAGTCGGAGAAGGATACCTAGAGCATGGGAACGCTGTTTCGGCCTGGAGCTGGAGTGCGAAACCCGAGTCTTCCGCCGTCATCCTTTCGACGTGGCCTAATGGCCGAGGACAGAGACAAAACGCTGCGAAGGTCATCACGCATTGACGTTGACTTTGACCAGGTGTTGCTCTCCACGGACACGATCACCCTCAGTGAGGGAAGAGACGTAAACTCTCTCGGAAACGAGCACGACCCGACCACCACACCAACGATGGAGGACCAATGGGGGGAAACCGATGTAACGAGTCCGATACCGGCTGCGTCTATCGCGAGCCCACTGTCGCCGGCGTCGTCTAGGAGACTCAGAAAGTCACAGCTACACATACAGATACCACGCCACCTATTCCAATATCGGACACCATTAATCCAATCGCTGGCAGCAGCACTCGCAACTGCTCGATCCAAAATCCCTCTCCTAGACAAGAACCCCCAGCAGACGGTCCACCGTCAGCCTTAATACCAATGCCAAGACCTCCTAAACAACACCAACCTGGAGAAGACCCGGATGACGTTGACCTAAAGCGCCGCAGCCTCTTTCGATCCCCAGGCACCGCCAGCAGCCCCGACCTCGCAACCCTTGTCCGCAAGCAACGAGAGAGAAACGCCGCATTGCCAAGTTTACCAACCACAACGTCGGTTGCAGACGCCTGGGGCACAGTCAATGCTAGGCAGAGAACTGTCTCGCGCGAGACAGGAAAGGTGGGTTTGCCTCTCCCTGCGCATGTATACATGCATATATGTTTACCCACTTCACTTAGCCTCCCAAGTCGATGCGCGCGAAAACCTCAAACTTCTTCACCAAAGTCTTTGGTGGCAACGGCTCCGTTCGAGAAAAAGGCGTACGCTCCTCTTCCTCCCATCTTTCTTTCTCCTGGGACTTAGATGTGTGTAGTTGGAACCCTCTACCTCCCGTGCAGGTCTCCCATACTACAACCACTCGAACCACTCGGCTTACACAGAATATCCGTCATCTGCCTCACCACCCGTTCCTGCGCTTCCGGAGGCATACCGGTCCCCGCAACAAATTGCCTTGTCCCCACAGCTCCCGGAAGAAATAAAGAAGCCTTTCCCAGCCACCGCCAATCTTGCCACCACCGTCCTGGCCACTACCATCGCACACACATCGAGCGACTCCGAAGGAGACGTCTATGTCGATGCGACAGATGGCACGAGCTCCATGGTTCTCATTTCGAACCCACCCAGTCCTGCTGAGACGCGCACGCCGCAGTCCCAATTCCAAACTACACCCCAGCATTCGCCTGCGCCATCGCCCTCTGTCTCTACCCAAGGTGCACCTCAGCCACAAGTGAAGCAGTCCCTCGCTCCGTCACCCACGCCACGAGGCCTTAATCGCTCACGGGACGGCAGGAGACGCCGGAGTATGAGCGTCGGCGATGTCGAGCAGTGGCATAAAGTCCTCGGGAACACCTCACCCCTTCCTTCCCCGTCTAATTCATCACACCTGAAGGAGGTGTCGGGGTCGAAAACCTCTGCGGCGAAGGACTGGGAGAACGCGCTGAGCGGATTCGACGCCCATATTGCGAGTTTGGAGATTAAGGACCCCGGTTCTATCACCTCCGGCACTGGTGCTTCTGCATCGGGGGTTAAAGTTGCGGGGAAGGTACGCCGGAAGCTTGTGTTGGAAGAGATATCGCTTGCACTGAGCCAGAAGACTCAGAGTAGGCAGAGGAAGGGGTCCAAACCCGACCTCTTACCCCTGTCGTTGCCCAGCACTGGCGTGGGTGTCGCGCCGAGCCTCACATTATCGCCCGTGCTTACAAATTCGCCGACTAGTGGTACACTTCTCAGCCCTGCTCTGAGCATCAGCTCTACGGCTTCCGCCCCAGTCACAGGTGGGGGAAGCGGTACAGTCCGAAGAGGGAGTCGGACTGGCTCCTCTACTCGAGGTGCCAATGTAACTGGCCTCGGCGTGGGCATGGGAGCGATTCCAGCACAAAGTCCACGCGTAGCCACTTTACGCGGCTCGGGATCTAGTTCTACCTCGGGATCGGGAGGAGGGGCAAACTTGGAGCGCAGGCCGTCGGCGTTAACGCTACCGCCCTCAGGCTCCACTGCCACCGTACGCGGAAGGGACCATAGAGAGCCGACGGTGTCACTTACCAGCCCCTCGCGTGATTCGTTGTTGTCTGCCAAGGCGAAGGTGCAGCCTCGAAGTGCGGCTAGTAGTTCTGAACCTACCCTCTTGCCTGGGACCAACTATGCAGAGGAGGGGGTGCGAACTGTCCGCCTTATCCCAGGGCGGCACTCGACTTCCTCTCCCAACAGGGATAGGGATATCACGACGGACGACCTCGTATCGACCAAGTTCCTCGCGCGCGGGAGCCATAGTGTGGATGAACCAGAGGCCCTAGAGCTCAGGGCCGCGCGGATCGCCCAAAGGATATGGGAGGAGGATGAAACCTTCAGAGCGAGGGAGCGGTTTAGTGAGTGGATGGGTCAGCCGGAGCAGTTGAATGCCATGGTGTTGAGGAAATATATCGACAAATTTGAATTTGGGGGGTTGCGAGTTGATATGGCATTCCGGTGTGTTGGTTTTCCTTTGATTGACGGGGCACTAATGGGTTATTGCGCGGTTGCACAGGCGCTTGTGTGCGAAGTTGTACTTGAGAGGAGAGACGCAGGTCATCGATCGGATACTCATCGAGTTTAGTCGGAGATACTTTGAGCATAATCTAAATTGC
>WNFL01098741.1_pt2 | contig 12981 bp, 9 predicted proteins | sample 5400361 | NCBI WGS metagenome assembly WNFL01 (sample SAMN13153351, study PRJNA577476) | soil metagenome | isolation source: 40 cm soil on Douglas fir-dominated hillslope | place: USA:California | collected 2013-09-17
AACACGCAACTACATGCCCGGATGGTGCCTGGTGCAATAATCAGCAGAAAAAAGACGGCAACGGACAAACGTCGCGGCATCTCGAACCCCTATCGCATTAACCCTATTCCAGTATATGACACTCAGATTCCATTCGTTGCTGCGGGGATTTATCGACTCGGCCACGATTCGGGGCGGTCACACGATAATTCCCGGATCGCAACCCTTACCTAATCTGGTTATGTCAGAGTTCCCCGTCATCCGCCCACGATCTGTTTGAGACATATTCGGCGGTTCACATCCGCGTCGGCCTCTCGAGGCGCTTCTGTGAGCTAGCCGTTTTCGACGCGCGCCTTTATATCCGAGTACGCCGTGTCGATCAGCCTGCTTAGCGCTGCGGCGTTTGTGGCTGTTCCCGGTCTCAGCTTCACATGGCGCATGAACTTGCCGGTGCCTTGCAACAAGTGGGCCGGATCCGGCAGCGCTGCGCCGTGAAAGAACCCCACGTTTACGTGCGAAGTGAATACATTGACGAAGCCGAAGGGCGCATCTCCCAGACATGCAACGGGACAGCCGTCATGTAAAAGCTCCCGGACTTCGTCCCCGCATTTTCGCATCATCTCAAACCACTGATGCGCGATGGATCCCAATTCGCCTGCATGCTTTTTCATCCACGTATCGATGGCGGGATCGCGCTCGACAGCGCCGTTGAATCGCAGCAATTCCGATCTCATCGTCGCTCCACTTTTTTCGAGATCTGCGGTTACGTAACACCTTACACGAGAAGGCCACCGGCTTGTGGCGCCCGCAGGAACGAAAGGGATATTTCCTCGGTAACGCCGTAGCGTTTACGGATAGCGAGCGGTTCGTCGGCAAACAAGAAGTTATTCGGTTCCTTCCTGTTTGCCCGTTCGGGAACAATCGCCAAGGTGACCAGGCAGACTAAATCTCTGGTCAGGCTGACTATACAGTTAAGCAGATTCAGGCCATCCCGATAACCCCTTCCACGGACTCCCATTCAAGACTTAGCATGAGGAAGGTCTCCGATCTATGAGAGTGAAAGTCTTGGATTAAGTAGCTGCAAGAATCAGCGGCAGGAGGAACTGTTGCAGTCGATTGCTTTCTTTGGACCCAAGGTTTTCGAACTGAATGCCCATGCAATCCGTGCCAACCGTGCGGATTACTCGCGCGCCTGAACGCATGTGCGGTGTGCCAGCCTCGAGTTCCAAACTGACCGTGACAGAGGTACCTGACGGAAACGCGCGGTGCGACTGAACCAGCGCGCCGCCAAGGCTGAGGTCCAGCGTCGTTCCCTCAAGACGGTCATTGCCAGAATCCAGCAAGACTCTGCAGCGCAGCTGGACGCGCGTGAAGCGGCGCCTTTCGCGCTCGATTGAACTTTCCGTAGCACGGATCAGCTTGAGTAACTTATTGCGCTCAACTGGCTTGTAGAGCAAGAACTCAACGCCGGCCTCAAATGCGCGCCCCATAACCGTGCGATCTTGCTCTCCGGTAATCATCACGATAACCGTGGAGGCGTTAACGCGGGAGGCACGAACCTGGCGGGCGAGCTCGGCGCCATCTGGAGCCGGCATGCGCATGTCCAGAAAGACGGCATGATATTTCTCCCGCTTCAGACGCTCGGCGGCTTCGGCACTGCTGGTTAGAAAGCTGGCATCTATGCCGGCCGAGCAGAGGATTTCACAGATAAGTTCACCGGTGAGCGGATCGTCGTCAACAACAAGAATCCGTGCAGGCAAGGTACAGCTCCTGTGGCGAACGCGATTCCGGTAAGGCTAGGCCATGGTAGCAAACCTAAGAATTTATCTGCGACGTTTTCGAATCTTGCAGCCAGTCGTTTAGTTCATCTCGAAGCAGTTGAAAATCGATTGGTTTCGAGAGGCACGCTCTGCAGCCCGCCTTCAGGATCCGCTCCTGCTCCGCCACTAGCGCATGCGCCGTCACGGCAATCACGGGAATTTCACGCGTTTCCGGTTTCTGGCGCATCCAGGCGAGGAGGTCGAGACCGTCGTCTTTGCCGAGATTGATATCGAGTAAGACGGCATCGGGAAGCCGCTTCGAAAAAACCTCGTAACTGGCCTTCAAGTCTGCCGCAGACCAGACTTCGTAACCTTCCACTTCGAGCCAGTCACGGAGCAGTTCCCGGTTGAGCTGGTTGTCTTCGACGATAAGAATGCAACCTTTCATGCGCTCTCCAACGATGGCGAGGTCACCACGCGCTCCAATTGCTTGATCAATGGTTCCCGCCAGGAATTCTGCTTCCGGAAGAGCGATTCGGCATGCGCGTGGATGTACTTTTCCTCCTCCTTATTTAAATCCTTGCTGGTCAGAACAAACACGGGAAGATCTGCCGTGCGCGGGCTACCTCGCCACTCGGCGAGCAATTCAAAGCCACTCATCTTGGGCAGCACCAGATCCAGAATCACTAGCTCGGGCAGAGCATGAGCCACACGGGCGCGGGCCTGGGCGCCATCGGCTGCGGTGATCACGGAGTAGCCGCGCGCTGTGAGTAACTCCTCGATCATCTCGCGGGTGGACGCGTCGTCTTCCACCACCAGAATAGGCCGTGCCGGCGCTGCTCCTCCGCGAGACCTGAGGCAGCGCTCCACCGCAGAAAGCAGCGTCGCCTTATCCACGGGTTTAACAAGATACTCGTCGGCACCGAGAGCACTTCCGATTGCAGGCTCATCCGCGATGGTTACGACAAGGACGGGGATCTTTAACGTGCGTGGGTCATTTTTCAACTGCAGCAGAACCTGCAGCCCGTGGACCGGCTGCATGAGAAGGTCCAAAGTGATGGCATCCGGCTGGTGTTCAGCCGCCATTTCCGTGGCGCGTTCCGGCTGGTCACATCGCAGAGTCTCATAACCACAAGATGTGAGTTGCGACTGGATAAGCTGCCCCGTCGCCGCGTTGTCTTCGACGACGAGAATCCGGGGAGTCCGGCCGGCTCTGGGTGTAGATATGGTCGTCTGGGCGGGCTCATCCGGAGCGATGGCAAGGAGGGGCAGGGAAAAATAAAAGCAAGTTCCCTCACCGGGCTTGCTCTTAATCTCCAGTTTGCTTCCGTGCAGTTCGACGAGGCGCGCAGTGATGGCAAGTCCCAGGCCGGTGCCTTCCGTGGCGCTGCCTGTTTGCGCCAAGCGATAGAACGCTTCGAAGATCCGCCGCTGTTCTTCGGAGGCAATTCCCGAGCCATTGTCACGCACTTCCAGCTTGACTTGGCTCCCCACCTGACGTGCAACCAATTCGATTCGGCCAGTTTCGGGAGTGAACTTGATCGCATTGCCGACCAGATTCATGAGGATCTGCTTGAATCTAGTTGAGTCGGCGCGAACATACAAACGGGGCTCAACCTCCTGAGTCAAGCACTGGGATTTCTTGTCCGCTAGCGGTTGGAGGGCGCTGAGCACTTCCGCAAATGCAGATGCAATGCTCACATCCTCACAGACAATCTCCATTCTGCCCGCTTCAATCTTGGAAAGGTCCAGGATGTCGGTGATCAGCTTGAGAAGGTGCGTTCCGCCGGTATGTATGTGGGTGACGTAGCGCCGCTGGCGATCGTTGAGCAAACCGTAACGCTCGTCAGCCAGAAGGTCGGAAAAGCCCAGAACCGCGTTGAGCGGAGTGCGCAGCTCGTGGCTCATCGTAGATAGGAATTGATCCTTAAACTTACTGGCGCGCACTGCCTCTTCTTTCGCTTGGACGAGGGCTTCCTGAGCGCGCTTCTGTAAGGTGATATCGTGGAACACGACAACGCCGCCCTGCAGGGCGCCCTCCTCACCTCTGAGAGGTCTGCCCGTAATACTGAGTAAACGGCCGTCCGGCACTTTCGCGTTGCGGATGAAGACCTCTACTGCGTCAACACTCTCGCCCCGCATTGCCCGCACCAAGGGCAGTTCGTTGGGTGGATACAGGGTCGCGGCGTCAGGTAAATAGCTGCCATACCGATCAGACCACTGGTTGGGTGTCGTGTCCGTCGCGCCGATGCCCAGGACCTGCTCCGCGGCCGTATTAAAGAGGAGAAACTTCCCATTCGAATCGGCTACAACGACGCCATCAGCAATACTTTCCAGAATCAATTGCAAGAGTTCTTTTTGCCGTTTTGTCTCCTCTTCTGCTCGCTTGCGAGCGGTGATGTCTGTGGCAACGACCAGACGGGCGTCTCCGCCGCCATAAATTAGAGGATGCGAGGTGATCTCAACGTCGATCAGGGTCCCGTCTTTCTTGCGATGTTTCCAGACGCTGTCGGATTCTGTGTTCGGTGGTTCCGTCGCGACGTTCTCCAACAGGGCGGAGACATCTTCCGGCGGACGAATGTCCTTGATACTCAGGGAGAGAAATTCTTCGTGCGAATAGCCGTAGTTCCGGACGGCGGACTGATTCACGTCCAGGATGGCGAGGGTCTTCAAGTCATAAACCCAGACGGGATGGGGAATACTGTCGAACAACAAATGGTATCGCTCCTGGGATTGGCGAAGTGTTTCCTCCGCCCGCTTGCGCTCGGTAATGTCCCTGAAGACGAGCACGACTCCGAACCCTTCCCCTGCATCCGTGAGAATGGGCGCCGCGCTATCTTCGATGTCAAATTCCTTGCCGTCCTTCGAGAGCAAAAGCGTATGGTCGGCCAGACCGACAACCTTCCCCTCGCGGAAGACTTTCTTGACAGGGTTCTCGACGGGGCGGCGAGTCTCCCTGTTCACGATGTCAAACACCAGATCCATGGACTTGCCGGTGGCTTCTGCCTGACTCCACCCGGTGAGAGACTGGGCGATGGAATTCATGAAGGTCACGCCGCCATTCATGTCCGTGGCGATCACCGCGTCACCAATACTCGCAAGAGTTGTCGAGAACCACTTTTCACTTTTTGCCAGTGCCGCCTGCGCCTTTTTACGTTCGGACAGCTCCCGATGGAGAAGCCCGAAACACAACACCAGCAGCGAAATGCTCAGTAAGGTGCCGGTGAGGATAGTGCGCACCGACCTGGCCACGCTCTCGTTGGCCTCTTGCGTGCGAAGCTTCAGGAGATCCTTCTCTTCATTTGCCATTTCCGCAATGATGACGCGGATCTGGTCCATCCAGCGCTTTCCGGAACCCTCCAGGACCATCCTGTTTGCGGCGGTCAGTCCTTCATTCTTGCGGACATCTATCGTCTGTTGAAGCTCCGCCAATTTTCTTTCTGCCAGTGGCTCCAGGATGTGGATGCGTTTCTGCTGATTCGGATTGTCGGAAGTGAGACGCTTTAAGTTCCCGATCGTCTGGTCGATATTCTTAATCGCCGCACGGTACGGCTCGAGGTAGGATTCTTCTCCCGTGAGGAGATAGCCTCGCTGTCCGGTTTCCGCGTCAACGAGCCGGGCCACCGTCTCATCAAGGTTTCTTAGAACCTCGTAGGTGTGCTTCCGCCACTCGGAAGCTTCAGCGAATCGGGCCGTGTTCCGGTAGGATTGCCATCCAACGAATGCCAGAATGGCCGTTGCTATTATGAATCCCCCAAGAACCAGATGATTTCCTATTTTCCAATTCATCTTTCCACCGCCCTGCCACGGAGTCTTGGGAGAACGCATCAGCTACCAGACCCTGCCGGATGCACCGGCTCATAGCCATGAACGACGGCCTCGAACTCGTCTAAGATGGACCCATCCCACCAGCCGCGCTTTACTTCTTCCCGCATGATGGCAAAGGCTTTTTCCTGAGGAAGCGCCTTGCGGTAGGGGCGGTCTGTGGTAAGAGCGTCATAAATGTCCGTGATTTGAAGGATCCGTGCCGTGAGCGGAACTTGTGCGCCCTTTAGCCCGTCCGGGTACCCGGAGCCGTCCTGCTTTTCATGATGGTGACGAATGATCGGCAGCACATGGCGGAAGGATCGGAGTGGGGCGCAAATTTCCTCGCCTATCACGGTGTGTCGCTCCATGATTTTTCGTTCTTCCGGAGTCAATGGTCCGGGTTTTAGCAGGATGTGCTCCGGCACGGCCAACTTACCGATATCGTGTATGAGACCGCCTCGGCGCAGAGCGACGCGCAGGTCCTGGGGCAAACCCAGTTTTTCCCCCAGCGCAACGGAATACTTCGAAAGGCGATCGCAGTGCCCTTCGGTATAGGGATCTTTCGCCTCGATAGTCAGGGCAAGGCTAAACAACACCGTCTCGGCGTTATCCAGCTCATCGGTGAATTGCTTCAAGCGCAACAGGGAATGCACGCGAGCCAGCAGCTCGTGCTTGTTGACGGGCTTGTTGAGGAAATCATCAGCGCCGCACATGATCCCGTGGATTCGGTCGGCGTCACTGTTCAAACTGGTGAGCAATATGACGGGAATCAAGCGGGTTTCCGGCTTGGCCTTCGTCGCCTGACAAATTTCAAACCCGGTTGGACGGGGCATCACCACATCCAGCAACGCGAGATCAATCGAGCCGCTATCCACCTGAGCTTGCGCTTGCTGGCCGTCCGCTGTACTTATAACCTGGTAACCCTCTGCGCTTAGCAGTGCGGACAGCAGTTCGCGGTTGGCTTCGTTGTCATCGGCGACAAGGATGATTCCCCGGTGGCCTTGCGGAGCAGACATATCGCCTCCTTGCCGATCCTCTCGACAGCACGAGAAGGTTGGCTAGCGTCAACTCTTGTCGAGAGATAGAACGGACCTTATCCGGCCCAGGCAACGAACAGGCATCGCATGAGACCTATCAAGAAGTATCCCAAGCCGGTACCGCTTTTCTGTGACTTTCCCATGGTAAGCTACCAAGCAGTAAACAGAACGAGTGGAGTGCCCATCCTCCCCTATCCGCGCATTTTGATAGGTCATATTCGTTCCCAAAAGTCGGCTTCACGCGAAATGAACGCCACTTATCTGGCCGTTTAACGCGCTACCCGTAGAAGTGACCGCACTCGGCACTACCATTCGGGCCGCCACGAGATAACTCCCGAATGGTCGGCCCGGAAGTAATGATGTGAATCGGGTCTGCTGGGATTACTTCGGGCTTGCCCGTGATCCAGGCACAACCCTGAGAGGCACCACCAATAGTCTGCAAACGAAGTTAATTCCCTACTCCTAACGTACTGATAGTTGTAGAACCCAATAGGGTTTTTACCGGCCTTCAGTATCAAGTATTCACCGAGTTGTTGTTTTCCACAACACCTTCATCATGCCCCACCAGAGCTAACCGGGAACGGCCCGGGTTCCATCTCAGATTTCTCGGACACCTGGCCGCCCCTGCCCTTCCGGAAGCCGCATACAACCTAAGCATTCATCCTGCCTGAAAAGGGAGAGTGTAACGCCTGGGTAAGAAGGGACCTATGACGACCAAAGTACGTTTCCACAAGCATTGGCGCGTGGTTGCAAGCACTACCCCGCGCTTACTATTGTTCATCACAACATTTCTATTCTTGCTCCTGATTGGCACGCGGGTCGCAAATCGCGCCACGTTTGCGGGCAACACGGTAGGCAGCTTCGAGATCGACGGAAACTTAACGGTCAATCACTTAGTGCCGCCGTCGGAGCCAATAGATTGGGACAGCAACCCCTTTCCCGCCGCCCTCACCACGTTCACCGATGGGACGGGTTCGACCGATGATATTTTCGGCATGGGCTCCAAAGAGAACGACCAGAGCAGTTGGGTCTGCACCGGGGGAAGCGCTCCCCCCAAGGACGACGTAATAAACCAAATCTCAATAAATGGCGCTCCTCCGATCGCCGGTGAGATCGCCTTCCGCTTCTTTCCTGTCACCGGCGTGCAGAAGCAGTACCTCTACGCCAACTGGTCGCGCCTATCGAACAACGGCGACGCTCATATCGATTACGAGTTCAACCAGGCGGACCCCTCGACGAATCCTGTCCCCGGCTGCCCGAAATTGCCTATCCGTATGCCCGGCGACTTCCTAGTCTCATTTGACACACAATTTGGAGGCAAAATTATCAATGTTAGCGCCTTCACGTGGAACGGCACTACTTTCGTGCCGCTCTCCGTGGGGAGTCAGGGGATTCTTTGGGACGCCGCGGTAAACACCGTACCCACAATCACCGGACTAACGGCAACAGGAATCAACCTTTTCGGCGAACTTGCCCTCAATGTCAGCGATACAATCGGCGAAATCCCCTGCAACAAAGTTCTTTTCGTGGCCATGAAGACGCGGGCTTCGACCTCATTGAGCGCCGAACTAAAGGACCGTACCAGGGTTAAGCCGGTTAATTTCACCGTCTTCAATCCTGCAGGCGCGAATGCCAGCGGGAACGCCTCCGCGGCCCAAATCCTAGACAGGCTCCTAGGAATCAACCAGGCGTTACCGGCTGCCACTCCTCCCACCTGCACACAAGGCGTTTGCAGCTCGCAGTCCGGCATCGGCTCCACGGGCAACAGCAACCAAGTGCTGAATGTTGCGGTTCCGCCTCCCGGTGGCGCTGTCCTGAAGGCCAACCTGCTCAGCGCGTCAAGCACGAGCACGGTTGACCCGACAACGAACTCCGCGACGGATACCGGCGTGGCCGAGTCGGCCGGAGTCAACCTCGTGGGTGGACTGGTCACTGCAGACGTGGTGCGGGCAGTGGCCACTGCACAAGCTTCTGCCTTCAACTCGTCTTTCAGTTCGGCGGGGTCGGCTTTTAAGAACCTGGTCGTTAACGGCACCCAGGTGAATAACATCAACCCGAACACAACGATAGACCTGCCCGCGGCCCAGTTCGGAGCCGGTAGTTTTGTCAAGCTCTTCGAGGAGATCGGGTCTAGTTCGCAGCCTCCATCCGGCCAGCTTGCTGGCGGGACCTTCGCCGCCGACCTAACGGTCAACATGATCAGGGTTCACATTACTGGCCTGGCGCTGACCGTCGATGCCATTGACGTGGTGGTCTCGCATGCTCAAGCGCACGCCGATTTCCCGCAGCCAGCCGGATGTCCCTCGCTGGTCGGAACGGTAAGCGGGAACGCCACGATCGTCAACGAGCAGACCAATCCGTCGGAACTACCGGTAGTAGTTGGCTTCGTGAGCATTCCGCCGCAGGGCGGGCATGATCATCAGGACTTAGACCAGCTATCTACCTTGGTAGTGAGCAGTGGAACCTCGGTGAGCGACAGTGCTGGTACTGTTCTCGCCTCCAGCAGCAACTCGACGAGTTTCGCGAGGGCGCAAAATGTTTGCGTGGTCCCGGTGAATGGTCCGTGTACGGTGTTCGCCAGCGCGATCATTTCGCAAGCCAACAGCTCCTCGGGTAGCGGAATATCTTCATCCGACGCGCAAGGCACGAGTCTGCTTGGACTCTCCGTCGGAGGCATGTCGGTGGGCGACAATCCTCCGCCCAACACGACTATCCTGGTGCCCGGGATCGGCTCGGTCACCTTCAACGAGCAGACCTGCGATGGCGGAGGCGTTCCACCGTGTTCTGGCACCGCCAGCAGCGGTATACGGGTACGCGCAATCCATGTGATCGTTGACAACCCAAATGCTTTGGGCGTTCCCCAAGGCGCGGATGTCATAGTGGGCGAGGCGCACGCCGACTCGTCTCACCCGTGACAACCTCTAAGCGGAGAGCCCGGCAAGAAGCCGGGCTCTCTTTTTTTTGCCCAAGCAAGTGGACGAGTGGTCGGCAACCCTTACCTAATCGCGTTACGTCAGAGTTGCCCGTGATCCAGACACAATCCCAAGAGGCGCCGCTGCGAAGGAGTTGACCCTAAACTTAGCTGACTTTTCGGGATCTAGGCGACCAACAGGAATATATCCAGACTTGGTGCTGTGCTAATGAAGCGACGCATTGCAAGGGGGGACAGAGTCCGCATTCGCCTAAACCTTGAATCTCAGTCCAGATTGGATTGCGTTGGTCATTGACTAGTGTTTATGGGTGTTCTGCTTGTCGTGCTCAGCGAGAAGTTCCCAACCGTCTCGGCGAACTGTTGCGGAACAGTGTCCAGTGGCGTTGTGCTGCTGACCTTCGAACACGAACAAGCTCCGATTCGGTAAGGAATCCAGCAATCCGGTGATTGTTCGCTTGAGTTGCGGCGAAGCAGTTTCACTGCCGGTGAGTAGCAACGTCGGGAGCTTCAGTGTGCTCGGCCGCTTCGGATCGAAACGATACGCAGCAAGCGCACGATCCTGGCGAATCGACGACTCAATGCTAGCGAGCAGCCCGGGCCATGATGGCCTTTTCTTCATCGCAACGACTTCGCTCGGTGAGATCATCAGGATCTCCTGCAGGAAGGTCACCAGAGCTTGCTCGCGATCGCCCTACCGAGGCTGCACTTCGACGGGGTCTGGCAGGTGCACGGAACCCTTCATGAGCTCGCCAATCGTGAGGTCCTGTCCGCGTTGGACGTACCGTGCGAGCACGCCGGGCTGCATCCACTGAAAGCCCCAGGCGTCTTCCACTGCGACGATGGTATACGATCCGGGGATCACGCTGTGAAGGACGAAGCTGCCATCAAAGTCGCTCTGGTCCCTACGGAACATTTCCAGATGCGATTCGGGGTCTTTCGGCACCAGGGCGATCATCACGCCGGCGAGCGATTTGTCTCCTCGCTTTACGAATCCCTCCACGGTCACGACGCCACTAACCAAGAACACGACTATGTTGAGAGACGCGCCCGGCGTTATGTTGAGGTCGTGTCCGGCGATTTCGATTCCTTGAGATGAAGTTCGAACAACCGAATAGGGTTTGGCGGGAGAAAAGACGCGGATTGCGTACTTGCCTGCAGGAAGGTCCTCGAAAATCGTTTCGCCGGCCGCGTCGACAGGCTTGAAGGCCACGTTTTGCCGCCGCGAATCTTGCAGTGCCAAGTAGAACTGCTTCGGGAGGGGTTCCTGCCCCGGCATCTTCACCGACAACTTGACCCTAGCGGCTGGTTCGCTGCGGGAAGTGTCCAGTTCCTGGCCATCCTTGACCAGATCCATCTCACTGGCTTGCTGGAGTTGGCCAGACTTCGGTTCGTGCAATCGGACAGAGTATTTTCCTGCGGGCACTCCTGTCACCTCGTAAACACCAGGTGCCACAGATTGCGCGCCTTCGCTCTGAACGTATTCCAAGGAGTCGAAAACACGTTTCTGAAACACGGGCATGCCGAAGCCTTGCTGTCCGTCGTTGGGAACACGGAATACTAAATGAAGGGCTGGGACAGGATTTACGTGGATATCGACCTGCAAATGATCGCCACCCTGAATGGGGATAGGCGTGGCGCCATCGGCATCGGTTGCGCCGTTGTAGTACGTGGTCGGATAGGCAACGTCCAGAGATTGGGCAACGCCCGGGGGAGAATTGCCCGCGCCTTCGGCGCGAGAAGAAACAGGGTGCACGGCATACCAGGGTCTTGCTGCAACGGACAGGTAATAATTCCCGGGAGGCAGAGCCGCAAATTCGTAGGAACCCTGATCGTCTGTCGAACCGCCGCCGGCCGGCGTAATCCGGTTCATGCCAGCCTGGTGGTTCTCCACGTAAATCATGACGCGTGCATTGCGGACGGGATCGCCCGATTCATCGATGACTTTGCCGCCGAGGAGGGCCAGCGGCGTGAGACGCAGCACGAGGTTTTCGGTGTCGAACTCGGCACCAGTCACAATTGCCGTTGAGAACTGTTCATGCTGCTCGTAGGCGGCGCGGATAAATCCACGCTTCGCTCCTTGCAACGAAAACTTGCCCCGCTTAAGCGAATCGAACTCAAAGCGGCCATTCTCGGAGGTGATCATCCACACTACGTCGGCGGGATTCGAAGTATCGAACAGCGAAACGCGGGCTTTCTCGAGCGGCGTCCCGCTGAGTGAGCTCACGATCGTGCCGGCGATCTTGAATTTCGCGTCCGGAGTTGCGCTTCGATCGGGGAGCGGGCTCTGTGCCCGAAGAAGCGCGCACGAGTGTAGCAGGGTGAGCCCAAGCACCGGAACCATGAATCGAATCGATCGTGCAAACCTGAACATAGTTACTCGCTCGCGATAATCAGCGGCAATCGCAAATGCTCTTTCTGGCCTGAGACCACGCGGATGACCCGTGCCTTCGAATCATATTGACTTACGACTTCGTCGCTCGCGTACTCCAAATCCGGCCGTTGGCGATCGAAGGCAAGGACGCGGTAGGCACCCGGTGGGAGCTGCTGGAGCTGGAACTTCCCATCCGGGAAAACCCAAGCTACTCTGAACTGACCTCCGCTATCGGCCACGGGCACGAAATAAACATTACCCGGGGATTGGCCCGGCGAGTTGAATCCCGCTCTGCGAGCCTCCGTCGTAGTTGCGCCCTCGATCGTGCCTTCGACCTGAGCGCCGTCGTCCCGCACGGTGATTTCAATCGGCGGCGATGACCCTCCTAGGCCAACCATGAGCGGCTGGCCCTGCAAATCCGTACCGCCGGAAGTAATCGATGATACGAATCCAATGGATGTGTTTACGCGCACGCTGTAGCGGCCAGGCTGAACATTCTCAATGACCAGGGAGTCGTCTTCCGGACCCGCAGGCGGACGCAGCGACGCGCTTGGCGCGAAACCGAACTCCTCGGTTGATAGCAACGTCACTTGCAGGTAATTGGGGCGCCGTCCGTTTTCAGAAACGGAATGAACATCGCCAATTGTCATCCTCCCCCGAGGTACAGTTTCAATGTGCTGAAATTCTTCCTTCACGCTCACGGTAATCGAACTGTTCGGAAGCAACGTGACGGCTGGCCCGGAAAGGGCCGCATCGTTTACAGTGATGTTCAACATTCCTGTCATCGCATTCGGCCCGTAAGTCGTGACTTGGACGGTGTAGGTGCCATCTGGCAGCAAACCTTCGATCAGCCCATCTCCAGGGTTGTAGCCGAGAGAGTACCCAGGGCCTGCGTGTCCCTGTGGCCATACTTGAATTCCGGCCTGGGGGCTGGCTGGGGCGTTCTTGACTCCCAGCTTCACTGGATAATACTCTCGCTTTGCAGGCGAAACTTTCGCATCGAAGGTTTCGCCGGGCGATAACCGAGTGACGGCGGCCGTTGCAAAGTCCGGCGCCGCAGGATAGTACACCGGCGGGGAGCCAAATAACTGCCCA
>WNFL01430655.1_pt3 | contig 12978 bp, 10 predicted proteins | sample 5400361 | NCBI WGS metagenome assembly WNFL01 (sample SAMN13153351, study PRJNA577476) | soil metagenome | isolation source: 40 cm soil on Douglas fir-dominated hillslope | place: USA:California | collected 2013-09-17
AGAGATATTCTCGACAAACGACCTGTGTCAGATATTTCAACAGCCTTGCAAGGACTTGTGGCAGGGCTCCAGGCAAAAGAAAATCTGGATGGTACAATGGACTTTTTGATCCGCGGTACAAGTTCGCTTTATGCCGGGATAAAACCCTTAGTTGTGGTTGACGGATTTCCTATTACAGGAAGTGATTTTTCTACCATTAATCCAAATGATGTAGAATCTATTACTGTATTAAAAGATGCAGCGGCAGCTTCTATTTGGGGTTCCCGTTCGGCAAATGGAGTGATTGTGATCACTACCAAACGTCCAAAGGCAGGCAAAGAAAGGATGACAGTGGAGGTAAATGCTTTCACAAGGGTTTCAAACATGATAGACCTTGACCAGGTAATGAGCCAGGCAACATCTGCAGACCAGGTTCGCTATGAGAAACTGGCCTATGACAGGCAAATATTTTTTGGAACTATTTATTCACCCGCATTTACCAATGTTGGGTTTGCGCTCACACTTGCGCAGGAATATATTTTCAGGAATAGGTTTGGGCAAATTTCCACCGCACAAATGAATGCCGGCTTGGATAGCGTAAGCCAGATCAATAACAGGAGCCAGATGAATAATTTGCTAATGAGAAATGCTACACTTAACCAGGTGAGTGTAAATCTTTCAAGCGCAACGGATCGTGCAAAAACCTATGGCTCTATTTTGTATGAAAATCAAAAGGACGGATTTATAAAAAAAGGTTATGAGCGATACCTGATGAACTTTAATAACCAGTTCCAGGTAACAAAATCCCTGCAGCTTGTTTTCGGGGCAAATGTTCAATATAAAAAACAGGAAACATCCGGTCCGGATGTTGCAGAGCTTCAATCTATATCGCCTTATGAAACTCTTTTAAATCCTGATGGAACCTATTCTGCAAATGTCAATACCTGGAACAGGGAACAACAAAATTTACTTCCACTCAATAAATTTCCTTATTCTGACTGGAGGTATAATTTACTTCGGGAAGTAAACGGAAGACAAAGAACAAATGAACAGATAAGCGGAAGGATACAGGGAGGTCTGAATATTAAGATCATGAATGGACTTGACATTGACGCAAAAGTTCAGTATGAAAGAATTAAAACAGATTTTTCTGATTATGAAAGTGATGAAACTTTCTACGTAAGAAATATTGTAAATACTTATGTTGATTATAATAATACAACACGAGCAGTAGGCATATCCTACGTTCCTAAGGGCGGGATATTAAAAACAAATAACAGTAACCAGGAAAGCTATCTAATAAGAAACCAGGTAAATTTTAACAGGCAGGTGACCAGTAAATTTAATGTCTCGGCCATTGCCGGCATGGAACTATCACAATATCTCACAACCACTACCATTAATCCATGGGTATATGGATATTTTCCTGACAAAAACCAGTCAGCAGTTCCTCCTTATGGATACGGCAGTTCTGTAGACCTGTTTAAGACCTTTACCTCTACAACAGCCAATACAAACCTTGCTGCAATCGGTGGAACCTTGTCAGGCAGCGCTGTAACAGGAAGCGGCGGCAACACTATTTTAGGCTGGCGCAAAGACAAATATGTATCGTTCTATAGTAACGCTGCCATCACTTATTATTCAAAATATGTGCTTTCAGGCAGTGTGAGAAGTGATGCGTCTAACTATATTACAGATGATCCTAAGCTAAGATGGGCACCACTTTGGTCAATTGGGGGTATGTGGCACATAAGACGTGAAAAGTTTATGGAAAACATGTCTTTTTTAGACCGTTTGAGTTTGAGGCTGACATATGGTAAAAATGGTAATACAGAAAAATCAACTTCAACCAAGCCACTGGTTGCCGTAGGTACATCCCCTAATGCAAGTACAGGAACTATTACAGCTACCGTTTCGGACAATGGTAATCCATTCCTTCGCTGGGAAAAAACTACAACCACTGATCTTGGAATGGACTTTGGACTTTTCAAAAATAAATTATTTGGTAAGATCGATCTGTATAATAAAGCAGGAATAGATATAACCGGTAATGTATTGCTTCCGGCAGTTACAGGCACTACAAGTCAGAAGTTTAATAATGCTGGTATAACGAATAAGGGCATAGAACTTGAACTCGGCGCCAATTTTCAAATTACCCATAACATTCAATACAATACTTCGCTAACTTATGCATACAATAAGAATGAAATTAATAGTCTTTATTTTCCTTCCTATTTAGCTTCAACGTTGGTTGATCCGGCCTTTGCATTTGTAGAAGGCCGCCCGGTTGGTGCTGTTTACTCTTATACTTTCCTGGGAGTAAAGGATTCTATTCCGATGGTTGCCGGTCCAAAAGGAGTTCCTTATTCAATGAACCAGGTTACATTGCATAATACAGGGCTTGGTCTTACCTTCCTGAATTATGAAGGCACCACCGTGCCGCCGCATACTTTGGGCTGGGTAAGTAACTTTAATGGTCACGGTTTCAATATTATGGTTTTGCTGGTTGGTAAATTTGGCGGCGTTTACCGTGACCCCGTTTTCAACTTTCCTACATCGGTAGGAGGTAGTACCAAAACCAATGTAAGCAGGTTTGTGGCGGATGTTTTTGCAGGTGATCCTAACATTCCTCAATTCCCCAAATTCCAGGAAACACAGTTTTATTTATGGGATCGTTATACACCCAACCTGCACGGTTTAGTAGAAAGCTCATCCTTTATAGAATGTAAAGAAGTAGATCTTGAGTATAACCTGTCGAAAAAAATTTCGAAAAAGCTGCAGATGAGCAGTCTCAGGTTGTTTGCACAGATAAGAGATGTCGGAATGGTATGGCGTGCAAACAAAAAAGGCTACAATCCTGAATGGCTGCCCGGCACGCAAAGGCCGGTGACAGCTTTTACTTTCGGACTGAATGCTAAATTTTAAAAATGACTGTCATGAAAATATTGAAATTATTATTGTTCAGTGGAGTATGTTTCACATTAGCAGCATGTAAGAAATATCTTTCAGAAGAGCCAACCAGGCAAACTGTAATCAAAACAGCAGACCAGTTAGAGGCCCTGATAAATAATGCCACATTCTTCGCCATCGATGGCAACAATGGTACTAACGGTTCTGCGGGCTATTCTACTGATGACACTGAGATCCCTATGGACGCGTTTAAACTCAATCCAAACGGCTGGGGTATCAGCAATTTATTTTATTATGCATTTAAAACTGACGAGATAATAGGCTTATCATCAGACCCGATATGGAACGGCGAGTACAAGAAGATATTTACAGCTAACCTGGTACTAACTAACCTTGATAAAGTAACAGGCACTGACGCTTTAAAGAATGAATTAAGAGCGGATGCACATTTTATAAGGGCTTATTCCTACTGGGTGTTGGCGAATCATTTTTGTTTGCCTTATACACCTGCCAGTAGCAATAAAGACGTAGCCGATCTTGGTCTTCCTTTAAAACAAACTACAGATTATGAAGAATCTTTTGAGCGTACAACATTAAAGCAAACCTATGATTTTATAGAAGCTGACCTTAAAGAAGCTCAAAAAACAACAAGAGATGACGTTGATCCTGCTTTACCCTGGCGTGTAAGCAAAAAAGCAGTGGAGGCATTTATGAGCAGGTACTATTTATTTCTAGGTAGTTACGACGAAAGCCTTACACATACCAATAATGCGCTGGCAACAACCAGTGCTGTACTTGTGGATTGGCATGCAATAGTGGCAGGCACTCAACAGAATTATACCAATCCTACGGCAACAATAATCAACAGTGAATTTTATGGATATTCTGGTGCCCAGTATCTCACCTGGAAAGAGTTTTATTATCCCCATTTTTCTTATCAATCCGGCCAATGGCTGATACCAAGTACAGCATTGCGCGGATTATACGACCAGGCTAACGACCTGCGCTATAAATGGCTCATGCTTCCGAATGCCAATAGAAGGTTTGGTTTTGCAAATCCGACTCCCCTCTATCGCTATGCATTTTTTTTCGACGGCCGTTATATTCCTACAGGACCTACCGTGGCTGAGATGTTACTGAACAAAGCAGAGATACTGGCACGGAAAGGTGATATAGTTAATGCAATGGTTGCACTGAATACGCTGAGATTAAAACGGATGAACACGCCTGCACCCTTAGCTGCTATTGACCAGGCTGATGCTATAAAAAATGTTCTCGATGAAAGGAGAAGAGAAATTCCCTTTTCGTTCAGATGGTATGATATCCGCCGTTTCAGTGTTAATGATTATCCCGGGGATGATGTCACTGTAACCCATACATTCTATAAAGTGAATGTAGGATCGGTAGATACAACAGCTACTCAAATATACACACTGGCTCCCAGCAGCAAACGGTACGCAGTTCCTATTAATGGTGTGGAAATAATGGCGAGTAAAAACAAGATCAAGCAAAACCAATATTGATTGAATAAAACATATTTTGATTTTAAAATTATATTAAAATGAAAAAACAATATTTTTTTTCCCGCAGCCTTCTCTTAGCTTTTCTGGTCACCGGATTAATGAAAACATTTGCTCAACCCGATAGCGAAAAGGTTCAGCAGACAGATCCAACTGAAATAAATAAACTCCGTGTTGCTATTGAACAAAAACCAGATGATCTTGATCTTCATGAGAAATACTTAAAAGCAACAGGATTCAGCAAATGGGGTGTTGCAGAGGATCCGGAATTCGTAAAACAATATGAAGAATGGATGGTAAAATTTCCAAAGTCACCTGCTATTTCTTACGCGTTAGGACATGCTTTCGCCAGTAAAGAAAGTCCCAAAGCAAAACCTTACTTATTAAAAGCTGTAGCAATTGATCCAAAGTTTGATAAGGCTTGGTTTGATCTATGGATCGATGGCGAACGCTGGGGTGATTTTAAACTCTCCCGTTCATACTTAGCTAAAGCCAAAGAGGCCGCACCAGCTAATCCAGATTATGCATTTTACTATGCCAGCGGGCTTAAAGCAACTGAGCCCAATAAGTACAAACAACTCAGTCTTGAAGTTGCCCGTGATTTTCCAAATACTGAACGGGGAGCGCAGGCTCTTTATTGGCTGGCTAATTATACAACGGATCCTGCTGAAAAAACAGTTTACTATGAGCAACAGAAAAAAGAGTTCCCAGCTGATAAATTTACCTGGTCGTCTTCAGGCATGTCAGAATATTTTGACCTTCTTTTAGAAACAGATCCCGGTAAAGCGCTGACACTGGCTCAATACATGAAGGAATTGATGACCAGGGAAAATGAAATTAAAACATGGACAAACCAGGTGACGGTGGCACAGAATATTATCCAGGCCCGTTCATTACTTTCAGCAGGCAAGCCACAGGAAGCTTCTGATATTTTAGCCAAAACAACTATTGGTCGTTATTCAAAAGCCAAAGGAGCCATGTTATTACTGAAGGCAGAAGCTGATGTCGCGGCTGGTAATATTAACTCAGCCTACGATAGCCTCATTGTCACCTTTGCTAAAGAACCAACAGACAAAATAGATGAGGCGTTGATAAAGTACGGCAACAAACTGGGTAAAAACACTTCAGACATGGATGCTGATATCCGGAAGGTTCGTGATGCAAACGCCAAAGTTGCAACTGCATTTACTTTTGATCAATATTTGAAAAATGGAAAAGTATCCTTGTCAGATTACCGCGGAAAAGTAGTGCTTATTACATATTGGTTTCCTGGTTGCGGTCCCTGCAGGGGCGAGTTCCCCCATTTTGAGGATGTTGTCAAAAAATTTAAAGGGAAGGATGTAGTGTATCTCGGGCTCAACATTGCGCTTGACCAGGATGACTACGTAGTGTCTTTTATGAAATCAAGCGGGTATAGTTTTATTCCACTTCGCGTCGATCCAAAATGGAATAAAGGAAATTTAGATAATCGTAATGCAGCGCCGGTAAATTTCCTGATAGATAAAGAAGGGCGGATCATTTTTTCCAACTTTCGTACGACCGAATCGAATGAAAGAACATTGGAACTGATGATCGGCTCATTGGTGAATGGCAAAGCATTTTAATGAAAGCAGCTGTCGACGGATCATAGATCACAAAAAAATAAAATAGCAATACACGGGTATGAAAAAGTTATATCTCACCTGTCTGTCATTATTCATTGTAGTGATTTGTTTTGCACAGGAAGAGAATCCCGTTAAATGGTCTTTCTCAGCAAAACAAATTACTGATAAAAGCTACGAAATTCATTTAACCGCTGTGATTGAAAAAGACTGGCATATTTATTCGCAGACTACTCCCGACGGGGGGCCGGTTCCTACATCTATTTCCTATTCTAAAAATCCTTTGCTGGTTATACAAGGTGAAGCAAAAGAAATGGGAAAACTGGAAAAACACTTTGAAAAATTGTTTGATGTGGAGGTAATGCAGTTTTCCGATAAAGTTGATTTTGTACAGACAGTAAATCTGAAAACAAATGTGAAAACTAACATAACCGGCAAAGTTGCGTTCATGACCTGTAATGATGAAATGTGTTTGCCGCCGAAATCGATTCCATTTAGCATTGCTCTTAAATAAGTTTTTTCTTAGGCGAAGTTTTAATTACGGGCGGGCCGGAATACCTGCTTAAAAAAAGAAATATGCGTAACTGTTTTTTTATCCGCGAAAAAGGCAAATATGTGCGCATAAATTTCCAGGATGTCATTTATGTTGAGGGTTGTAAGAATTACCTCAGGATCGTTACTGTGTGCAAGGCTTACCTGGTGCTTTTGACCATGAAAAAACTGGAGCAGGTATTGCCATCACATTCATTTAGGCGGGTGCACAATCCTTCATTGTTTCTTTAGAACAGATCAGCGAATTCGATTCCGAATGTGTTTATTTAAATGACAAGTATGTTCCGATCGGCGATCAATATAAAGGTGTATTGGAAAGAAGTGTATTGATTGCGCAGGGAGATACCCGTGAACAGACTTTTCCTGTATCAGCTCCTGTATCAGCTTATTCCCTGCCGTTAAGAGTTACGAAAGCCAGTTAGCATTTTTCTAATATAGCAGTTAGTTTTGCCTGCCGTCAGTACAGAAAGTAAAACTAAGAGCTGATGACAGGATATTATGGAAGGGAACGATCAGTTATATGTATAAAGAAGGAGACGAATATAAACCCGATGAAGAGAAGTTTAAAGTCTTTATCCAACCTGCCACAGTTATCGGATTTATGAAATTCACCTCTTTAGCTGATAATTATAAAAAATCGCCTTTTTAGGCGATAATTATAAGCAATCGTCTTTTTAGGCTATATTTGATCCCACAATAATTCTGATGCCAACAGGAGCGGTTATTACTGCCGATATCGTCAACTTCACTATGCTGATGTCTTCCAGTCTCGAAAAGCGGATGGTAGCCACGCTCAGCGATGTCTTAAAAGATCATAAATTTGAGTTCTATCGCGGGGATAGTTTCCAGGCTTACATCAAAGACCCAGCGGAGGCCCTCAGATTGGCACTTCAATTAAGAACGGCAGCGAGAAATTTTTCTTTCATTCATGATGTACGGGTCAGTATTGGGATCGGGCAGGTTGACACGCCGGTCCGGACGCTCCGCACCGCCAGCAGCGAAGCCTTTATTTTATCTGGCAGAGCCTTTGACCAGCTATCAGATGAACGGCGATTGATGATACAGTCAGCGAATGAAGCTGCCAATTCAGCCTTTCGTGTCATAGCATTTTATGCCGATTTCATAATCAGGAACCAGACATCCAAACAAGCGGAAGTAGTAGGTGAATTATTAAAAGAAAATACACAGACCCAGGTAGCCAAAAAGTTAAGGAAAGCACAAGGTACAGTTAACAAACATGCACAGGCGGCTGCCTGGGGGGAGATAGAACAATTATTGAATGAATATCAAAATGTACTCACTCAATTTAAAATAACATGAGCACAATCTGGCTGATAAAATTATTACTGTCACACCTGCTGACAGATTTCGTATTACAAAAGAAGGAGTGGATCCGTGATCGCACAGAAAAACATTTTTCTTCACTCTATCTTTATTTGCATACAGGCATTACCGCAATAATAGCTTTGTTGTTTATTGGATTTTCATACTGGTATTTTGCCCTGATTATTTTTATCACGCATATAATTATTGACGGATGGAAATCATATCGGCCTCAAACCGTAAAGTACTTCCTGATTGATCAATTCCTGCACCTCCTCGTGATTGGTGTCTGCTGGTACCTGGCATTTTATAGCCTCGATGATCTCAAACAATTGCTGGAACAAACAGGTAAGAACTATGATTTCTGGGTTATTACTACGGCTTTTTTGTTTCTTAGCTTGCCTTCCGGAATATTAATAGGAGAAATGACCCGCCGCTGGAGCGATCAGATCCCGGGCGGAGCCGGCCTTGCCAATGCCGGCAAATGGATCGGGATTTTAGAACGTGTGCTCATACTTATTTTCCTGCTTCAAAATCAATATGGCGCTATCGGTCTTTTAATCACTGCGAAGGGATTACTGCGTTTCAGCGAAAAAGACAGGCAGGAAGAAAAAACGGAGTATGTATTAATCGGCTCCCTTATTAGTGTGTCTGTTGCGGTGATAACAGGTATTATTGTTAAGTATCTTCTGAGTTGAAATCTTTCCCGGGCTTTAAAATGGAGAATTAATCAGTTATATTATTTTTATTTTTATAATCTTCAATTATTTTAATTGGGTGTATTAGATTATATTCTGAAACTATTTTTAGAATTTCCTTATACAATAATTATACAACAATAAGATGTTTGTGTCAACAGTCGAATTAACTTAAATTAATTTTGAATTTTCGTAGGTTAAGGTTTAATGGTTTCAGAAACCATTTACATCGACTGGAGCGGCTATTACCGTCTTATTCATTTAAACGCGTGCACAAATCCTTCATTGTTTCTTTAGAACAGATCAGCGAATTCGATTCCGAATGTGTTTATTTAAATGAAAGTATGTTCCGATCGGCGATCAATATAAAGGTGTATTGGAAAGAAGTGTATTGATTGCGCAGGGAGATACCCGTGAACAGACTTTTCCTGTATCAGCTTATTCCCTGCCGTTAAGAGTTACGAAAGCCAGTTAGCATTTTTCTCATAAGCAGTTAGTCCCGATAGCTATCGGGAGGTAAATGTTTATCTATAAATTGAGCATTGTTACTTTTAAATTAGTTTTGTGCTTTAATTTAAGGCTCCAAATCCATCTGCTTTGCGGACTGAATCTTCATATGAAGAAAAAGAATTATTGCAAGGGTTACAGTCTGGCCAGGAGTCAGCCTTTAAGACCATCTATGAAAAATATGCTTCCGCACTGATCCATTTTGCTGCTGCAAGGCTGTCCTCACTGGAGGAAGCAAAGGATCTGATCCACGACCTGTTTGTTTATCTCTGGGAGGAAAAAGAAAATATCCATATTACACATTCCCTCCAGGCATTTTTATTCGCGGCAGTCCGTTACCGGATCATAGATCGGATTCGTCATGATATGATCCGCGAAAAATATGCCGCCAGCTTACAGGGGCTGCCTGGTATTGAAAAACCCGAAGCTGAAAATATCCTTGCCTCAAAGGAGCTTCAGTCCAAAATTGAAAATGCGGTGAATGAACTTCCCCCGCGTGTAAAAGAAGTCTACCAGCTTAGCCGGGATAAGCATTATTCTATTGCAGAGATAGCGTCTGAACTGAACTTAACGTCTCAGACCGTGAAGAATCAACTCACCACAGCGCTTAGCCACCTTAGATCGGCATTAAAAAGTTTAATCCTTCTACTTTTCTGGTGATTACTGATGTTTTTGATTTCCTGAAAGGGGACGTCCTCAAAAAATATTTTCTAAACGCATAGTACTTCGGTCCTTCTCGTCCGTCTTTATTATAACACATCATACCTATGAGTATTTCAGAAATTCAAAGATTACTGGATCGTTACCTGTCAGGCGAATGTTCTGCAGCGGAGCAGAACCAGGTAGAAGAATGGCTGGAAAAGCAGGAAACAACGGATAATGATTGGACAAAGAAGCCGGCCTCCGCAAGGGAAGAATGGGTCGCTTCACTGTATAAGGACATTAAGCAATCTATTGAAGCCGGCAACAAGGCTCAGGCAAATGAAACTAAAGTAATTTCAATGTATAGCCGGCACTTTCTCCGGATAGCCGTTGCTGCATCCGTTTTGATAATGATTGCAGCCGCGTCATATTTCATGTTCTTCAGGAAACCACAAAAAGAAATTGTTCAAATAGAAGTTACTCCGGATAAAATTAATAATGATATAGCGCCCGGAGGAAATAAGGCCATACTGACGTTGGCTGATAATTCTACTATTAATCTTGAGAATGCACAAAAAGGAACACTTACACGGCAGGGTAATACCAGGATATCGAAATTGGATGATGGCCAACTGGCCTATACTCCCGGTGCAGGCGGGGCCGGGACTCTTTATAATACAATCGCTACGCCAAGAGGCGGTCAATACCAGTTGGTACTTCCTGATGGAAGTAAAGTATGGTTGAACGCGGCCTCTACACTTCGTTTTCCCACAGCATTCACAGGCAAGGAAAGGAGAGTGGAAGTGACGGGAGAGGCCTATTTTGAAGTAGCAAAAAATCCTGGACAGCCGTTTATCGTTACGGCAAATAATATGGATGTACAGGCCCTTGGTACCGAATTTAATATTAATGCTTATGCCGACGAGTCAGCAATGTTCACCACTTTAATTGAAGGAAGTGTGAAAGTAAGCAGTAAGGGTGAAGCGGTAATCATTAAGCCGGGACAACAAACCGGGATAAATAATAATGAAAACAACATTCACGTAGCAGATAATGTTGATATAGCAAAAGTGATTGCCTGGAAAAAAGGATTATTTGAGTTTAATAAGACGGGCTTGCCAGTGATCATGCGACAGATCAGCCGTTGGTACGATGTCGATATTTTGTATGAGGGAAAAGTGACGGAGGAAACATTTGGAGGCGGTATCAGCCGCAACCTCCCGCTCTCCGATATTTTGAAATTACTGGAAGGAAACGGTGTTCAATTCCGGGTCGAAGGAAAGAAAGTATTTGTAAGATCATAACCCCATGAAAGCAGTATTCATTTAAGTTCTTTGGTTAACACAAGAAAAAAGCCAGAAGCGCTGAAGACACTTCCGGCCGGACGCCTGGGTTAACCCCTGACGATTACAATTTTTTTCAATTGTGGTCAGGCGGGCCATATTACAATCGTGTCAGACTGCTTATTCATTAACCCAAACTAAACAAAGTTATGTTATTAAAGGCTCTTTGTACCCTGTCTTTACATTTTGGAAACAGGCGGGGACTAACCAAATTATTGCGGATCATGAAAATCACTGCAATTATTTTACTTACAGCTGCTTTGCATACCAGTGCAAACGGGCTCGCGCAGAAAGTAACACTTTCCCTGAAGAAGGTCCCGGTTCAAAAAGTGTTTTCCGAAGTAATCAGGCAAACGGGGATCTCGATCGTATATACGGAATCGATGTTCGAGGGATCAATGCCTGTCAGTATCGAAGTAAAAGATGCAAGTATTTCAGAGGTTTTGGACCAATGCCTCAGGAATCAACCCTTTAGTTATTATGTTGAAGGAAGTACGATAATTATTAAGAAGAAATCTTCTGCTGATGGAATTCAGTCACCCCATGATCTAACACCAATTGATGTAAAAGGAAAAGTAGTCAATGAAAAAGGTGAGCCGCTTGAAGGAGTGTCTGTCACAGTAAAGGGAACAAAAAAAGTAACTGTTACAAACTCCAATGGAGTTTTTTCTACAGATGCGAAAGTGAATGATGTACTTGAGTTCACTTATGTGGGATATGGAACAAAACAAATTAAGGTGACCGGTGAAACTAATGAGATTTCAGTACAGCTTATACTGGAGAACAAAAGTCTGACCGAAGTGGTCATGACCGGGTATTCTTCAAAAAAAGCGACAGAGATTTCCGGCTCTGTTCAAAGAATTTCAGGTGCTGAGCTAATGCAGGGAGTATCCAGCACCAATACATTATCCATGTTAAAAGGCAAAGTAGCAGGTTTATATATTTTAGAAGGCGGAGGAAGCGTAGGCAACAAAGGGCAAATAATAATGCGTGGCCAGGCAAGTTTTGCAGACGCCGGAAACACCAACTTTAGCCCGTTGATAGTATTAGATGGAGTAATAACAACAGCCGTAAATCTGCAGGATATTGTAAATCCCAATGACATTGAAAGCATAACCGTATTAAAAGATGCAGCCTCCACTGCAATTTATGGTTCCCGTGCCGCCCAGGGTGTTATCGTCATAACCACGAAACGCGGCAGTAAAGGACAAGTAAGAGTAAACCTGAACATGAAGTATGGGCAGACGAAAGATAATCGCCTTGTGAGGTTTATGAATACAGTAGAAATGACAAGTTTTATTAATAAATACATGGAGGGAATGTACAATGCCACTGCTTCCATTCGTAGCCAGTTTCCCACCTTACAGGATTTTTACAATACCACGCGTCCCTTTAAAGATGCTGACGTAAATAAGTATCAAAACTGGGATAAGGTATTATTTACCGACGGACATGAAAAAGACATCAATCTTTCAATATCGGCTGGTTCAGACAAAACAAAGATTTATGGAGCGCTCGACTGGTATAAAGAAGATGGAACGGCATTAGAATCAGCAAGTGTCAAACAGATTTTCAATATCAGTAAATACAAACGCTATTATAGACCGTTATCTTACCAGTAATAGTGAAAATCAGTATTACCTGTTTCAGCCGTGGGTGTTGCCGGTTTATGCTAACGGGCAGCTAGCCGATTCAATTCCTAATTATAATTTCAGACCAACAGCCTCGCCTATTGTTCGCTGGTACGATAATCCTATTTATTCGCACAGCTATAATACTCAAATTCGTAAAGTGCAAAGCTATCTGGGTAGCGTTTCATTAAAGTATAATATTCTTCCCTGGTTATCGGCACAAACCACTAACACAGCGCAGTTTATTAATAATAACTTAAACGCTTACCGCG
>WNFL01069193.1_pt1 | contig 12976 bp, 14 predicted proteins | sample 5400361 | NCBI WGS metagenome assembly WNFL01 (sample SAMN13153351, study PRJNA577476) | soil metagenome | isolation source: 40 cm soil on Douglas fir-dominated hillslope | place: USA:California | collected 2013-09-17
GCCCCTGTGGGGCCGCCCGCGGACCTTGGCGCAAGGTCGTTGGGCAAGTGCTCACCGGTGATCAGCCCACCGTCGCAGAGAATGGTCGCGCGTTCGAGGACGTTGTGGAGCTCGCGCACGTTGCCGGGCCAGGAGTAGGAAAGGAGGAGTGCCTCGGCCTGACGCGAGATACCCTCGGCCCGCCGGGCCATGGCGGCGCCGATTTCCGCCAGGAATGCCTCGGCCAGGGGCAGGATGTCCTCGGGACGCTCTCGGAGGGGCGGCAAGTGGATCTCGAACACGCAGAGGCGGTAGTAGAGATCGTCGCGGAACTCCCCGCGGGCCATCGCCGATCCGAGGTCGCGGTTCGTCGCGGCTACGATGCGCACGTCCGCCTTCATCGGCCGCGCTCCCCCGAGGCGCTGAAACTCCCGCTCTTGAAGGACCCGCAGCAGCTTCACTTGCAATGCCGGCGTGGTCTCCCCGATCTCGTCCAGGAACAGCACGCCACCTTCCGCCTGCTGGATTCGACCAGCCCTGGCCGCGGTGGCGCCCGTGAAGGCCCCCTTCTCGTAGCCGAACAGCTCGGACTCGAGGAGCGTTTCGGGAAGGGCCGCGCAGTTGAGCACCGTGAAGGGGCCGTGCGCCCGCGGCGATCCACGGTGGATGAAGCGCGCCATCACCTCCTTTCCCGTGCCGGACTCCCCGGTCAGGAGCACGGTCGTCTCTGCGGGTGCGACTTTCGCCGCCTGCGTGAGCACGTCGTTCCAGCGCTTCGAGACCCCTACGATGCGCCCGTGCCCACGGCTCGTCTCCAGCTCCTTCTTCAGCTCATGCACGCGGCCTTCGAGGCGCGCGGCTCGCTCCCGCGCCTCCGCCGCGCGACGCTGTTCCTCCGCGAGGCGTTGGTGCGAGAGGGTCACGCTCACGTGGGCCGCCACCTTCTGAGCGACCACCACGTCCTCTTCGGAATATTGGCGGGGCGTGCGTGACAGGAATCCCAGCGAGGCGGAGCCCGTGCTGTCGATCCAGAGGCGGATCAACAGGGCCGAGCGGATCCCCTCCAGGCGGCTGACCCGGCGACGTGGGCCGTCCGCCTCGTCCTCGAAGTCTCGAACCAGCTCGTACTCGGGCGTTGGCGGCTTGTCGCCGGGGCCGAGGTCGACGCGCGACGGAATCGCGGTGGCAGGGTCGCCCGAGAGGGCGTCCACGGTATCGACGCGTCCGTCCGCGCTTCGCGACACCAGGATCAGACGGTCGTGCCGCAGGAGCGGTTGCACCAGCTCGGAAACGCGGTCGAAGATCCCGCGGACGTCGAGTGCCGTCGCCATCGTGGGCAGCAGTCGGTCGACCGCTTCGAGACGGCGCCGGCGAGCGACATCGAGGGTCCAGAGCCGCTCGTGCTCGAGAGCCAGCCCCACCACAGCAGCGATCGAGCCGATCGCCGCCTCATGCTGGGGAGTGAACGCGCCGGCGGTCCGGGAGGTCAGGCAAAGGAATCCGCCCGGTTGGCCACGCAGGATGATGGGGACCCACAGAGCCGATCGCAGCCGCTGCTCGCCCCACCAGCGGTCGACCTTGTACGTGGGAGAGAGGACGGGCTCGAGGTCCTCGATCCGCCGGGCGGAGTGCAGGGATGGGCGGATTCCGGGCGAGAGATCCTCCAGGGAGACCTCGGTCTCCGGACTGGGGGCCGGAAGGCGGCCCGCCAGCGTGTACAACCGGAGGATGCGTGGCCCGTCGAACTGCAGCAAGGAGACGCGGTCGAAGGGCAGGATGGCGGCCGCGGCCTCGGCGACCGCCGGGAAGACTTCTCTCAGCTCGAGAGCCCCGGCGGCGGCCCAGGCGATGCGCTCCAAGGTGGCACTCAGCGCATCCGGCGTCATGGCACGTATCGAACCATACTCCTTCGTCGTCGCCAAGTTGGCGCGCCGGGCGGGCGACTCTAAGGACAACCCCTTCCATCCTCATTTGTCCGCAAAGCGTTCAGGCCCATCGGCGGACCGCTCGATCAGGCACCGGAGTATCCGCGACTTGCAAGGCAAGCACGAATTCAAGGTATCGTGATCCTCGAGGCACGCCGTAGGAAGGGGGAGTGAGGGTGTCATGAGAGTCCGCGCCTGCCTTGCTGTCGCTGCGCTCACCCTGGCCGCCGCGCGGGCGCGCGGTGACGACGCGGCCCTTTCCGGAGGCGACCTGTCGCCCAACACGGCGTTCTCGGTCACGGCCGGTGGCGCCTGGGCGCCCCTCCATGTCTTCGGCGGCGTCCACGAAGCGGGGCGAAAGACGACGCTCCTGCAGCTCCAGGTTCGCCGGACATTGACCCGGAGCGACGAACACGTGTTCGAGTGGGTGTTCGCGGTCGTTCCGGTGGAGCTGGAGTCGGGCATGCCCGTTCCCGCAGACGCCTCCTCGTCCGGCCACCTCCCGGGTCGCTCTACCGTCTACGGCGCCGGCGTCGATCCTCTCGGGTTGGCGATGCGCTTCGGCAAGGGAGCCTGGCAGCCTTTCTGGGACCTGAGCGGCGGGCTGCGCATGTTCGGGAACCGGGGTCCGGTCCCGCGCGGCACCCACTTCAACTTCTCGGCCGACGTGGGCGTGGGCGTCTACCGGACCTTGGGCTCACGATGCGCGGTGTCGATCGGCTTGGACTTGCATCACGTCTCCAACGGAAATCTGGGCGAGAAGAACCCCGGCGTGAACTATTTGCTCCTGACGATGGGGCTCTTGCCCATGCGGTGAGAGGAGAGGACCCAATGGACAGGACGTTCATCGCCAAAGCAGAGACGACCATCCGCACCTCCAAAGCGAAGGTGTGGGATGCGCTCGTGACTCCCGAGACGATCAAGCAGTACATGTTCGGGACGAACGTCGTGTCCGGCTGGCGAGAAGGCGGCCCGATCGTTTGGAAAGGAGAGTGGCAGGGCAAGGCCTACGGCGAATGCTCCAGTACAGCCACTTCAGCCCGCTCTCCGGGCTCGCCGATGTGCCCGAAAACTACCATCGGGTGACCATCGAGCTGTCGGATGAGGGAGCGCACACGCGCATTGCCCTCGCTCAGGACAACAACACGACTGAGAAAGCTCGCCGGGATTCCGAGACGAACTGGGCAATGATGCTTGCCAGCCTGAAAAAGCTGTTGGAGACGTAGAATCGCGTGAGCGGTCGCAAAGCGCTGGTCACCCACTCGCTAGCCGCGTTCTGGCGTCGCGCGGGGGCCATGGAGCGCGCCGGCTACTCGGTCGGAGCTTTCCTGCTCGTCAGCGGGGTGGCCCATCTGGCGATCCTGATCATCGGCCGATACCCATGGCAGGGACCGTTGTCATTGCGGAAGCCGGCCACACTCGGTCTGTCCTTCGGCCTGACCCTGATCACGATTGTCTGGGTAGCGTCATTCCTGCCGCTCGGCGACCGGACGCGGAGAGTGCTCCTGGGCGCCCTCACGGTGGCGTCCGTGGTGGAGACCGCGTTGGTCTCACTGCAAGCCTGGCGAGGCGTGCCGTCTCACTTCAACGTGGAGACGCCTTTCGACGCCGCGGTCGCCCGGACCCTGGCGGCCGGCGGGCTCGCCCTCGTGGCCATCATCGTCGCGCTCACGGTCGCCGGGTTCCGCGCCAACCCGATAGTGCCCGTCAGCCTTCGGGTCGCGATCCAGATCGGATTCGTTGCCCTCTGCAGCTCGCTCGTGGTCGGGGTCGTGATGATCCTGAAGGGCATCCGGTTGGTGTTTGCCGGGGCCGCCCAGGCCGCCTACGCAACTGGCGGAGCGCTCAAGCCGACGCATGCGGTGACCATGCACGCCATCCTGGCGCTGCCCATGCTGGCCTGGCTGCTATCCCTTACCCGCTGGAGCGAGCGACGGCGCCTCGCGATCGTGCTGCTGGCTGCGGGTGCGTATGTCATGTTCGCAGCAGGCGTGGCGATCGGAAACGTCACTTCCTCAGCACCATGAGCCGGAGCGAGATCACAGTCGCCAAAGGCGGATCGCTCTCTCTCAGCGGCGCGCCCGCTTCCTGGGCTTCACGGCGCCCTCGACGAGCGTCCTCGGCGCCTGGCAGCGCCATGCGTCGACCAGCAGCTTGCGCAGTTGGGCGGGCGTGACCGCCCGCAGTCGCACCAGCACGGCGGGGAAGCCGTCGTAGTGGGGCTCCGTGAAGAAACGCTCCGGGTCCCCGGCGAGCAGGACGGCCTTCTCCGCCTCGTCGCGAACCCTCACGGCCAGGACGTCGGGATTCGGCACCCGCGGCTTCTTTGGCGCCAACCGTTCGGCCCACACCCAGGCGAATCCCTTCTGCTTGCCCTTGTTCTCTACCGAGAAGGCAAAGCGATTCTCGCCCTCGCTGGTCCCGGGCAAAGACAGCGCAATCCGACGGACGTCGCCCTGATTGGCCATCGGCTGTCATTTGGGTTGAGGGTGGAGCCGCGGCGAGCCGGCCTGCGCTTCGGTGATGCGGCGGCGGATCTCCTCGGCGTCACCCCTTCGGTGGCCGTGGCAGCGGATGGGCTGCGAGCCCCCGGTCGTCTCGATGATCACGTCGCCGAAGATCAGGCTCGAGTCCACGCTCACCGAGGCAACCTGGTCGATCCCGATCGTCTCCTCGAAGTGGCCGAAGAGACGCGGCGTATACCTCACGACCCGCTGCGGGAACACGGCCACCTGCGTCGGCCAGATGCGGTTGCCCTTCGTCCAGCGAGAGGCGCGGAAGACGGGAACGTCCTTCGTGAAGGGCCGGTTGCGGCCGTAGTTGACGGCCCAGGAGAGGACCCCGAGGCCGGCCACGGCGGCGACGCTGACGGTGATGGGCTCCACGGTTTCCCCCTAGGCAGTCTGTAGCGGCAAGCCAATTGTAGAAGGCGAATTCTAGACGGAAAGGGCTCCCTCCGTGAATGCACGGAGGGAGCCCTTGCCCAGGCCAGCGATCTCAGGGAGAGGGTTAGCGATTTCCCTCGCCTTGCCGCCCTAGTTCTCGACTGTCTCGATCTCGCTGGCGACGCGACGGACGCCGCCTACCGAGTAGGCGCTCTCGATGGCCACCAGCTTCTCGTCGAGCCCGCGCGCCTTGCCGGCCAGCAGCACGAGGCCGTTGTTCACGGAAGCGACCTTGACGTCGTCCAGGCGCTTGTCGGTCTTGAGCGAGGCCTGGACGCGCTCCTTGATCTCGGCGTCATTGGCGGCCACCGCCTTCTTTTGCGCCTCCGGCACGACCTGGAGCAGGTTCATGACGCTCTTGACGCCGTCCACCTGCCGCACCGTCTGCTCGGCCCTCGTCTTGTCGGCGTCGGTCGCGACCTTTCCGTGGATGGTCACGTTGCCGTTGAGGGTGTCGACGTTGGCGCCGTTGACGCTGAAGCCGTCGCTCGTGAGAAGGGCGATCTTGGCCTTGGTGCTGATCCACGAGTCCTTCACGTCGGCGTGTGCCACCGACGTCGTGAGGGCAAAGGCGACGGCGACCATGCTGGCTGCCGTTGCCGCCATGCAGGTTCCGATGAGTTTGCGGTTCATTTCGACTCCTTTCTTCTCTTCACGGCCCGGTCAGGACCGCTTCGCCATGCGTTCGGTGTGGACGCCCAGCGAGCCCACCACGTCGCGCGCCGCTGCGGAAGCGCCTCCGGCCAGACGCACGGCCTTGTCGCTGAGCTGCCCAGCTCTCTCGGCGATGTGCCGAGTCTTGTCAGCGATGTCGTCGGCGATATGCCGAGTCGTATCGGCGATGTCGTCGGTGAAGTCCGTCACCGACTCTCTGGTGTCACGAAGCCTTCGCGCCAGCCGCTCGCGCGTTCTCTTCCCTGTCGCGGGGGCCAACAGGAGGGCCGTACAGGCGCCGGTTACGCTTCCGACGAGAAACCAGCCCAACGCGCCCCCCAACCAGTACCCGTTGTTGTCGTCCATCGACCACCTCCGCCCCCTTCCAGAGCAACAATCGAGCCATGCCCTGTGAGCGATTCCGCCTTGATAGTGGAGATACTTGCGGACACCCAGGGCTCGTGGTTCGCCGGGCACGTGGAGGTGAAGGCCTCCCTTACAGTCCTTTTCTAGAAAGCGCCTCGCGGCGCACAATGAGGAGGAGCGATGGTCCAAGCCAGGGAGTCACGCGCGAACCCGCCCCGGACGGAAGGCCTCACTCCCTACGATCGGGACCGTGCCTTGTCGCTCGCCAACGAGGGGGGCACGTCGGCCGCCACCGTCGAAGCGCTAGATCGGCCGGCGGCCCTGGATGATCCTGATGAGCACGACGGCGATGGCCAGGATCAGAAGCAGGTGGATGAAGCCTCCCAGGGTGTACGAGCTGACCATGCCCAGTAGCCACATGATGACGAGAATCACGAAAATGGTCCACAGCATGGCTTCCTCCTCGTGGCCGGACATCGGCGCGCATCAGGCGACGCCGCTCTCAGCCGCCCGGACCGCTATGCAACCCCCATGCCGCACGGAAGGAGGCGTTCCATGGTGATCTCGCTGCCGGCGCTGATCGTGTTGATCGTGATCGCGGCCGTGTGTGGCGCGCTCGGCAAGGCGCTCGGGGGAGGTGCCCGGGGGGGCCTTCCGGCCTCGATCGCCCTCGGGTTCATCGGGGCGCTGCTCGGCCCCTGGGTGGCCAATCAGCTCGCGCTGCCGGAGCCTCTCGTGATCGTGGTGGGCGGCCATCCTTTCCCGATCCTGTGGTCGATCATCGGGGCCGCGCTCTTCGTGGCCGTCATTCACCTGCTTTCGGGCCGCCGCCGGTAGCTCGGGCGATCCGAAGCGGCGCGGCTTCGAGGCTCAGCTCTCCCAGGACGCGGAATGGACCCGCCGCGTCCTGGATGACGTACGCGCGTTCGGCCACCGTGACATAGGAGCCGTCCGCGCGGCGGAAGCGGTACCGCTCCGACCACGGGCTCCCCGGGCTCACGATGGTCGCGCGCTCCAGCGAGAGCTTGACCCGCTCCCGGTCCTCCGGATGGATGCGCTCCTCACGCCAGCGGGCATCGGTGACGCGCTCGCGGTAGCCGAAGAGGGCACCGAGCCCGCTGGCCCAGGTCATCCTCCCCGTGGCGAGGTCCCAGTCCCAAGCAGCGGCGAATTCCCCGTGGCGGGTCTCGGAAGCCATTCGCCTAGTCGTCATCCTCGGGAGCGGCGGCTCCCTCGGGGACGAAGGTCACGTCCACGCGGCGGTTGCGGGAGCGGGCCGCGGCGGAGGTGCCGGTGTCGAGCGGCCTGGTGGCGCCGGCGCTCCGGGCGGTGATCCGGCCTTCGTCTATGCCGCGCTCCTTGACCAGGTAGGCCTTCACGGCCTCCGCGCGCTTCCTGGCGATGACGTCGGGGTAGCGCTCGTTGCCGGCGGCGTGGCCTACGATCACCACCCGGCTCCGCGGATCCTGCCGTAGCTTGCTGGCCACGTCGTCCAGGCAGGCCTTGTCCACGTTGTTGAGTCGAGCCAGGCTGTTCGGGAAGCCGCCGGACGTGCAGGTCACTGCCTCGGGCTTCGGCTTCTCCGGGCAGCGCACTCTCACGGTGTCGCTCGCGGAAGCGCTGCCGCCGCGGCCGTCGGACACGGTGACGGTCACCGTGATGGTGGTGTCGCAGGGCACGCCCGCGGTGTCAAGGGTGGTGGTGGCCCCGCTGCCCGTCACCTTGCCCGCGCTGGTGGACCAGCTATAGGTGAGGGGATCGCCGTCGGGATCAGCCGCGGTCGCATTGCACGGCGTCGTCTCGCCGGGCAGCACCACGTCCTTCACGCAGTCGAGGGACACGGTGGGCGGCCGGTTCACCGGAGGCGGAGCGGGAGGAGGCGGCGTGTAGACTTCACAGCACGGCGTCCCCGGGTGATAGCCGACCTCGATGTGCTTCCCGGATTTCTTGGCGAACGATGAGCTGCGGCCGCGCTCGTCGTAGTTGAAGGCGTAAGACATCGCGGGCCGGATGTACCAGCCGGATCCGAGCCAGACCACGGGCCCGACGATCAGATCCACCGTGCTCGTCTGCTTCGGACTCGTGCTGCTGTAGCTCCGGCCCGTCACCTCGGCCTGGAGCTGGAAACGCGTGCAGGCGGGGAGGTTCAGGCCCACTCCCCAGCGGAAGGCGTTCGGAAGGTCGAGGCCGACATCCACGAGGGACTGCGCGAGGAGGCCGACATCCACGAGGGACTGCGCGAGACGATAGGCGGGGTCGCTGTTGATCTCGTAGCCCAACGAGGCGTGGATGTCCGCGCCGTAGCTGATGGTCTTGGAGAGGATGACGTCTCCCGCGAACGCGGTCTTGCCCGTGCCGAGACCGTCCGTGTCGCTGGCCGTCGGTATCTTCACGATCGCCCGCAGGGCCAGGCCCACCGCATCTCCCCGGTAGTCGTTCAGGAAGGCGTACTTGAGGCCCAGCTTCACGTCGCCGAAGCCCGCCGCCCAGTGCTGCGAGGCCAGCGGCACCTCGATGTTGAAGCCGGGATCGGAGGCGGAGTTGAGGCGCACCCGGTTCTGGATGCCGACGTTGCCGAAGATCTGCAGCTTGTCGGTGGCCCCATAGGCAAGGTTGAAGCCGTGGATCGAGAGGTCCATGCCCTTGGGATCGCGGTCGTAGTTGTCGCGAAAGACGCCGAAAGACAGCTTGCCCTTCGGCACCGTGTACGCGGTCGAGAGCCGGAAGAGCCCCGTGTCGCCCTCGTATGTGGGAGTGGCAGGGCGAACGCTCCATTCCTTGCCGTCCACCGTCATCGTCCACGTCCTCACGTCTTCGCGCTTCACCGTCCGGAGTGAGCCGTCGGTCGCCCGGGTTCCGCCCGAATCCTGGGCTGCGGCCAGCGCGGCCACCATCAGGAGTGGCAGCGCGCCGGCCACGGAGCGTTCGATCATGAGACTCCTCCTTGCCTCGTATGGGTGTACAAGCCGAGGAGGGACTGCAAGAGCCGGTCCACCAGCAGCCATTTCCAGCAGGGCCCGGACGGCTGGCAAGTTGTACAAATCTCATCGACAACCGGCCTGCATCGCACGCAGGAGGCGCCCGCGGGGAGGGCAATGAGTGGTATGCGCATGCCAACCTGGGAAGGCTCGAGGGAGCCCGGGCGGACACTTGCCACCTCCCGGCCCAGCGTTTAGCATCAAGCAGGCATGAAACCCGGTCCCGAGCAGGCGTCCACCCGAGTGCTCGTGGTGGACGACTCGACGATCGTCCGGCGGATCATCGCCGGCTACCTCCGCGATGCCGGTCATCAGGTCGAGGAGGCCCAGGACGGTGCCGAAGCCCTGAAGCAGCTCGGGCCCGACCGCTTCGACGTCGTGTTGACCGACCTCCAGATGCCGGTGCTCGACGGCTTCGGCCTGCTCGACGGGATCAGGAGCCGCGCGCTCGACACGGAGGTCATCATCCTCACGGGCAGCGACGACATGGAGTCCGCGGTCCGGGCCCTGCGCTCGGGCGCTCACGATTTCCTCAGGAAGCCGCCCTCCGGAGCTCTCGAAGTGGTCCTCACCGTGGAGCGGGCCGCGGAAAAAAAGCGGCTGCGAGAGACGAACATCCGGCTCATGCGCGAGCTGGAGGCCCTGAGCCGGCGGGACGCACTGACCGGCCTCTTCAACCGCAGGATCTTCGACGAGATGCTCCTGGCGGAGACGAGCCGCAGCAGCCGCTACCGGCTGGCCCTCTCGCTCGTCATCCTGGACCTCGACCACTTCAAGGCGGTCAACGACCGCCACGGCCACCAGGGCGGCGACGCGGTGCTCAAGCTCTTCGCGGCATTGGCCCAGGCTCAAACGCGCGACGGCGATACGTTGTGCCGATACGGCGGCGAGGAGTTCGCCGTCCTCCTGGCCCACACGCCCCTGGACGGAGCGATGGACGTCGCCCGGCGGCTGGTCGCGTCGACGGCCAAGACGCCGTTCGTCGTGGGCGAGGCCAGCCTGGGCGTCACCGTGAGCGCGGGAGTCGCCGCCTGGCATGCGTCCGACGAAAATGGACAGGCCCTGCTGGCGGCCGCCGACGCCGCCCTCTACGAGGCGAAGCGCGCGGGGCGGAATCAGGCGCGGCCCGCCCCCGTCAAAGCGTAGCGTCTGCGAGTTGCTGCCCGTCCGATTCTCCGACGGCGGCGCGAGCGGTGGGTCTTGCAAGGAACAGGTCTTCGTGGCATGACTGGCTTGGCGGCGGGTGGCCGTAAGCCACTCGAGCGGGGGAGGGAGCCATGACCGAAAGACGGCGGAACGAGATGTCGCGCCGCAAGCTGTTGGCGGCGGCCGCGAAAGGGATGGGCGGCTCCGCCCTCGTCGCCGCGGGCTTCCCGGCCATCGTTCCCGCGTCGGTGTTCGGGGCGACGGCTCCCAGCAACCGGCTCAACGTCGGCGCGATCGGCAACGGGCGGATTTCGCGCGGGCACGACATGCCCGGGATCTGGAAGCACGACACCGCGCGGATCATGGCCGTCTGCGATCTCGACAGCCGGCGCGTGGAGGACGCCAAGGCGCTGGTCAACGGCTACTACGGCAAGAAGACGGGCAAGCCCTACGACGGAGTCACGGGATACCGCGACTACCGCGAGCTCCTCGGCAACAAGGACGTGGACGCCGTCGTCATCAGCACCCCGGACCACTGGCACGCGCGCATCGCGATCAGCGCCGTGGAGGCCGGCAAGGACGTCTACCTGCAGAAGCCGGCCTCGCTCACCATCGCCGAGGGCCGAGCCGTCAGCAACGCGGTCCACCGCACGGGGCGCATCTTCCAGATCGGCAGCCAGCAGAGGTCGGCGGCCCAGTTCCGCTACGCGGCGGAGCTCGTGCGCAACGGGCGCATCGGTCAGCTCAAGACGGTGCTCGTGGGTCTGCCCGGCGACCCCTCGGGCGACCCGGAGCCCGAGATGCCGGTCCCGAAGAACCTGAACTACGAGGCCTGGCTGGGCTCCACTCCCGTCGTCTACTACACCGAGAAGCGGGTGCACCCGCAGGCCGAGTACGGCTGGGGCGCCCACCACGTGGACAGCGCCCACTGGGCGATGGGGACCGAGTACACGGGGCCGGTGGAGATCTCGGGCTCCGCCGAGTTCCCCAAGAAGGGGCTCTGGGACGTGCACGGCAGCTTCAAGACCGAGGGCGTCTACGCGGACGGCGTGAGGATGGTCATCAGCGGCGAGTTCCCGAACGGCATAAGGTTCGAGGGAAGCGAGGGGTGGATCTTCGTGTCCCGGGGCAACGAGACGGTGACCTCCAGCGATCCCGTGGCCAAGCTGAAGGACGCCCAGGCGCTGGCGGCCAGCGACCCGAAGATCATCACCTCGACGATCGGACCGGACGAGATCCACCTCTACGAGAGCAAGGATCACCACGGGAACTGGCTGGACTGCGTCCGGTCCCGGCAACAGCCCATCGCCCCCGCGGAGGTCGCGCATCGCTCGTGCTCCGCGTGCCTCCTCCATCACATCGCGATGAAGACCAAGCGAAAGCTCTACTGGGACCCGCTCCGCGAGCGCTTCAAGAACGACGACGAGGCCAACGCCATGCTGTCCCGGCCCGAGCGCTGGCCGTACGGCCTCGGCTGATCCGTAGCCGGAAGCGACCCCGCGACATTCGAGCTTGACGTGCGGCCCCGTTCGTCCTATCTTATATCGACATCGATAGGAGAGGCATGGCCGCGGAGAAGCTGGACCTCCTGATCCTGAAGACGCTGGCCCTCGGGCCCCTGCACGGCTACGGCATCGGGCAGCGGATCGAGCAGGTGTCGGGGGGGGTGTTCCGCGTCACCCTGGGCTCGCTCTATCCCGCCCTCCAGCGTCTCGAGCGCGCCGGCTTCATCGACTCCGAGTGGCGCACTTCCGAGAACAACCGGCGGGCGCGGTACTACGAGATCACGAGGAGCGGCCGGCGCCGCCTGGGCGTGGAGGAGCGGGAGTGGGAGCGGGTCTCCGCCGCGGTGGCCCGGGTGCTGAAGGCGACCTGACGCCTGGACCGCGAAGCCGGCGACGAGCTCGCTCAGCACGTCGAGATGGCGGTGGCGGAAAAGATCGGCCGCGGCATCGACGAGGCCGAGGCCCGCCGGCAAGCACGGATCGAGCTCGGCCACCCGGAAGTGGCCCGGGAGCGCCTTCGCGACGGGCGGCCCGGCTCGTTCCTGGACGCGGTGCGCCAGGACACCGTCTACGCCGCTCGGATGCTGCGCAAACGCCCCGGGTTCTCCGCCCTCTGCGTGCTGACCATCGCCCTGGGCGTGGGCGCGAGCACCGCGCTCTTCGCGCTGGTGGAAGCGGTCGTCCTGAAGCCCCTGCCCTTCCCGAGCCCGGAGTCCCTGGTCCGGGTCTTCGACACGAACCCCGAGGCGGGGATCGAGCGCACCGGCGCGGCCACGGGCAACCTCGCCGACTGGCGGCGGCGGGCGCGCCTTTTCACGGGCATCGCGGGCTACTTCTCGATGGGGCGCACCCTCACTGCCGACGACGCTTCGGAGGTCGTGCTCTCGGCGCAGGTGAGCGAGGACTTCTTCGCGGTCCTGGGGATCGCAGCGGCCGTGGGCCGGACCTTCACGCCCGAGGAGGTGGCGCGCGCCCGCTTCAATTCCGCGGCCGCGCCCGTGGGCGCCGATCCGGTGGTGGTGATCGCGCACGGCCTCTGGCAGCGGCGCTTCGGCGGCGACCCGCGGATCGTGGGCCGTTCCATCACCGTGGAGCGGCGCCAGCTGTGGCTCCCCTGGGACATCTCCGGAGACGAGCCTCGCGACCAGCACTACCTGGATGCCTTGGCCCGGCTGGCGCCGGGCGTCACCCTGGGCCAGGCCGAGGACGAGCTGAACGCGATCGCCCGTGCCCTGTCCGAGGAGCATCCCCCGACGAACCGCGGCTGGGGCGCGCGTCTCGCGCCCCTTCACGGCGAGATCGTCGGCGACACGGGGCGAACGCTCCTCGTGCTGCTGGGAGCGGTCGGCCTGCTGCTCCTGGTCGCCTGTGCCAACGTGGCCGTGCTCTCCCTCGCTCGAGGCCTCGAGCGAGGGCTCGAGGCCTCGATCCGGCTCTGCCTCGGCGCGACCCGCGGCCGCCTCCTCCGGCAGTTCCTC
>WNFL01307004.1_pt4 | contig 12976 bp, 11 predicted proteins | sample 5400361 | NCBI WGS metagenome assembly WNFL01 (sample SAMN13153351, study PRJNA577476) | soil metagenome | isolation source: 40 cm soil on Douglas fir-dominated hillslope | place: USA:California | collected 2013-09-17
TGATTTAAATCAGTTGGCCTTTTCCTCCATTGATTTGCGCGACACGGAAATCAAGAAATCAAACACCTCGCGTTAGTTGCGTTTTGCAATATACCATGCATTCCGCCAGGATCAAGCTGATTTCTTCGCCGGCGAATGTCACTAGATTCCCGCTAATAGCGAGTGGACCCACTTATAGAACGTTAGGCAGGTCGGCGGCTTGAACATGTTTTCGTCGACCACTGGGTTTGGATCAGATGTCGTCCCTACCGCCGTCCGAACAGGCGTTCGATGTCGGCGAGTTTGAGCTCGACATAGGTCGGGCGGCCGTGGTTGCACTGGCCGGAATGGGGCGTCGTCTCCATCTCGCGCAACAGCGCGTTCATCTCCTCCGCGTTCAAGCGCCGGCCGGCGCGGACGCTGCCGTGGCAGGCGAGCGTCGCCGAGACATGGTCCAGCCGCTCTTTGAGCGAGGAAACCGATTCGGTCTCGTTGAGCTCATCGGCGAGATCGCGCACGAGCCCTTTGACATCGACCTGACCTAAGAGCGCCGGGGTCTCGCGCACCAGGACTGCGCCAGGCCCGAAGGTCTCCACGACAAGACCGAGCTCGGCCAACTCCTCCGAGCGAGCAATGAGCCGCGCCGCGTCGCCTTCATCGACCTCGACAACCTCGGGAATGAGCAGGTTCTGCCGCTTTACGCCGCCGTTCTCGAGCGCCTTCTTCATCCGCTCATAAGTGAGGCGCTCATGGGCCGCATGCTGATCGACGATGACGATCCCATCCGATGTCTGCGCGACGATATAGGTATCATGCACCTGCGCGCGGGCGAGCCCGAGCGGCGGCGACGCGAGCGCGTCCGCGGCCGGAGCATGCGGGACGTCATGCCCGCGGTGGTGGGCGTGTTCGTGGGCGTGAGAAATGGCGTCACACGCCTTTTCGCTTGGGCTTGAGGAGAAATTCACTGGCCTTGGCGGCGAAAGGGTGTCTGACCCCATTTCTTGAAGCGGCGCATGATAGCGCTCGACTGCCTCGGCAAAGCCCGAAAGCCGAGGCTGGGATTCGCGACCAAGCTCGGGGACCTTGAGTGCATTCAACGCTGCCTCGGCAACGGTGGAGGACGCGCGGTGCGCGGATTCGTGCAGCGCGGCTTTGAGCGCCCCAACGATCAGGCCGCGAACCAATCCGCCGTCGCGGAAGCGCACCTCGGCTTTGGTCGGATGAACGTTGACGTCGACGAAATCGGGATCACAGTCGAGGAAAAGGGCGACCGCGGGATGGCGGTCGCGCGCAAGGTAATCGGCGTAGGCCCCTTTGACGGCGCCCAAGAGGAGGCGATCGCGCACCGGCCGCCCATTGACGAACAGGAACTGCATCTGCGCGTTGGCGCGGTTGTAAGTCGGCAGACCGGCGAAGCCCGTCAAACGCACGGTTTCGCGTTGGGCCAAAAGCGCCGCCGCATTGTCGGTGAAGTCGCGCCCCATCACCTTGGAAAGGCGCTTCAAGGAGCCCTCGAACAAAGTCTCCTCGGCGGCAAGCTGAAGCACTTGACGTCCTTCGTCGGTGAGCGAGAAGGCGACATCGGGGCGCGCCATGGCAAGCCGCTTGACGACATCCACCACCGCGAGCGATTCCGCGCGCATCGATTTCAAGAATTTCAGGCGCGCGGGCGTGGCGAAGAAGAGGTCGCGCACTTCGACCCGCGTGCCGCTCTGGCCGGGCGAGAGGAAGCCGGCCGGTTCGGGCCCTGTCGTCGTGCCGGCCTCGACACGGATCTTGGCGCCTTCGCCCGTCTTCGCCCGGCTCGAGATTGAAAGGCGCGCCACCGCCCCGATCGAAGGGAGCGCTTCGCCGCGGAACCCAAGCGTCGCGATGTGCGTGAGGTCATCCTCGCCGTCATTATGCTGAGGCAGCTTCGACGTGGCGTGGCGCTCGACGGCCAAGCGGAGGGTTTCCTCGTCCATGCCCTCGCCATCGTCTTCGACGATGACGAGCTGGGCGCCGCCGCCCGCGATGGTGATCGCTATTCGTCTTGCGCCGGCATCGAGCGCGTTCTCGACGAGCTCTTTGACCGCGCTCGCCGGCCGCTCGACGACCTCGCCCGCCGCGATGCGATTGATCGTTCCTTCGGCAAGGCGTCGAATCCGCGCGCGCGCGCTCACAGTCGAAGTCCCCTTGGATGACGCGGGCCGCGCGCCGTCGCTCGCTTCCTCCCGCCGACTCGAAAGTCTACGCGCGATGTATGGCGCTAGCCAGGAGGGAATAACGCGCTGCGTCAAAAGAAAAGGCCCGGCGGGTACCGGGCCTTTCAGCTTCTGGGGGTCGGGAATGCAGTCGGCGTTCTAGTGTCCGCCGATGAACCAGTAGATGTGCACATATTTCGGCTGTCCGTTCGGAACGGCATCCGCCTGCGGTTGGCGCTCGCCATTGGCGGACTGACCGCCCGACCGCACCGGTAAAGTGTTGCTGTGCGAATAGTCGGCACGCGCGTTGGTGTCGGCATCCGCATTCGTGGCCAAGTCTTCATCGCTCAGACTGGTGGGAAAGTCGCCGCCGAGACTCGCGATCTGCGGCAGCGGCGAGGATTTGGCGGAGCGCTCGGATTTGAACGGACCTGCCAATGCAGTCGCCGGAACGAGAACGAACAAGGCTAGAGCGAACATTGCCTTACGCATGAGAACCTCCCTAGGCACGTAAATTCTTCCGCGTCTTTCGGGCACAATAGGAGCGCACCCCCTCTTAACGGGTGGTAGCCGCGGTCCGTTACAATTGCCGACAAATTGACGAGAACCCCGCGGCATCGCTCAAGGGATGCCCGAAATTCCTGGCTTTTCTGGGGCGCCTCGAGCAAGAAGGAACCCGGTCACAAATTTGTCCCAGCAAAAATGCCCGGCTCAGCGCTTTTGGCTGGGCGGAGCCGGTTTTGCGGGTGCTGCCTGTGCCGGCGCCGGTGTGCCGGCAACGACCACTACGAGCTGCGCGGGGTCGTAATATTTCTTCGCCATCGCGTTCACTTGCGCAAGCGTCACCCCCTCGATCATGGCGTTGCGCTTCACGACATAGTCGGCGGAGAGCCCCGAACGCTGAAAGCCGTTCAAGTTGCGGGCGATCTTGGCGTTCGAATCGAACTGGAGCGCGAAAGAGCCGGTGAGAAAGGTCTTGGCGTCGGCCAATTCCTTTTCGGTGGCGCCGTCCTTCCCAAAGCCCGCCATCTCGGACTTTGTGACGTCGAGCGCGGTCGAAATCTTGCTCTTCTGGCTCTGCACGTTGCCGACAATGATGCCGGTGCTGCGGAAATCATCGAGCGCCATGGAGATTCCGTAGGTGAGACCGCGCCGGTCGCGGACCTGATCCATCAGTCGGGACGAGAATCCGCCGCCGCCGAAGATGTAATTCGCCACAAACGCCGGAATGAAGTCGGGATCGGCGCGCATGGGACCCGAAAAGCCGAAGACGGCCACCGGCGCGGGCTCATCCAAGGCAATCGTCTGCGAGCCCGGCTTCGGCATTTCGGCGGGCTTTGGCGGGAGCGGCACGGGTTTCGCAGAAAGAGGTGCGAAAACCTGTTGCAGATATTTCTGCACTTGCGGGGGCGTCAAATCGCCCGAAATCGCGACCTTCACGCGATCGCGGACGAAATGATCGGCGACAAAGCTCTTGACGTCGGCGGCGGTGATCGCATTGACGCCGGCAGGCGTTCCCGTGACCGGATGCGCGTAGGGATGCGAGCCGAAATACGTCGCATACCAGGCTTTGGCCGCAATGCTGGATGGCTCTTCTTCTTCCTGCTTCAAGTTGGCGAGCTGCGCCGCGCGCATCCGTTCGATCGCATCGGCATCGAAGCGGGGATGCTGGAGCGCGAGGGCAAGAAGGCGGAAACCCTCATCCGCATTCTCTTTGAGCATCGTGACGGTGATGACGAGGAAGTCGCGTTCCGCGGCTGTGGTCATCCTGATCGCGCGGGATTCGAGCGCCTGTTTGAAGGCATCCGCGGTGAGATCGCCCGCGCCTTCATCGAGGAGAGAGGCGGTCACAGCGGCCAATCCGGGCTTTGCCGCCGCATCGTAAGCCGAGCCCGCGGGAAACGAGATGTTCACCGCGATCATGGGAAAGGAATGCTCTTCCGACAGCCATGTCTCGACGCCTTGGGGCCCATCTACCGTCTTGACCGTGATCGCCTCGGCTGCGGCGGGAACGAGAAGCAGAACGATAAGCGCAAAGAGAGAGCGCATGCTCATGGTCCTCTGCTGGCGGAGAGCCGTGCCGTCACCGATTGGTCTTTGAGGAGGTAAGAGGCCGCGGATTTGCGCACGTCGGCAGGCTGCACCGCCTTGATGCGGTTGGGCCAATCCTCGACGTCGGCGATGGTGAGCCCGATCGAGAGCGCGGTGCCGTAGTCGCTTGCCATGACGAACTGGTTGTCGTGCTGATAAATGTGCTCCGCGACGAGGCGCGTCTTCACGCGCGTCAACTCCCCCGCTTCGGGTGGCGCGGAGGCAAATCCGGCGATGACCGCGTCCATCGCAGCTTCCAGCGCGTCGAAGGAAACGCCATCGCGCGGCACGGCGAAAACCATCAGCTCCGCTGGCCCGCGCGTTTTGCCGTCGTAAAACGCACCCGTCTCGATCGCGAGCTTCTTCTCGATAACGAGTGTCCGGTAGAGGCGGCTCGTGGCGCCGCCGCCCAAGATCGCCGTCAGCACCTCCATGGATTCGGCCGTGCCCTTTGGCGACTTGACGTAACCCGGCACACGATACATCCGCATCAGCTGCGGCAATTTGGTGCCGGGAAGCGTGAAATTCAGCCGCGTCTCGCCAAGCCGCGGAGGCGGCGGCTCGTCTGTGCGCGGTACAAGCGTGCGCGGCGCGACCGGGCCGAATTTTTCTTCGGCGAGCTTTCGCACGTCCTCGGGCATCACATCGCCCACGACCATGAGCATCGCGTTATTGGGCGCGTAATGATGCTGATAAAAATCCATCGCTTGGGCGCGGTTCATGGTGCTGATCTCGGCCTCCCAGCCGACCACCGGTCGGCCATAGGGGTGCGAAAGATGGAGCGCCGCCTCCATCTGCTCCTGGGCGAGCGAATCGGGCTGCGAATCGACGCGCAGATGGCGCTCCTCCAGGACGACTTCGCGCTCGGTCGTGACGTTCTGCTCGGAGAGGTCGAGGTTGACCATGCGGTCGGCCTCGAGCGTCATCATCAAGGGCAGCCGCTCCTTGGCGATGCGCTGGAAGAAGAGGGTGTAATCATGAGAAGTCTGGGCGTTATCCTGGCCGCCATTGCGGGCGACCGTGATCGAGAGCTCGCCGTTCGGCACGGCCTTGGTGCCGCGGAACATCAGATGCTCGAAGAAATGCGCAGCGCCCGAGAGACCAGGCGGATCGTCGCTTCCTCCGACATGGTACCAGACCATGTTCGTCACCACGGGCGCGCGGTGATCGGGGATCACTACGACCTGCATCCCGTTCTTGAGCGCGAACTGGGTCGCCTTGGTCTGGGCGAAAGCGGACGGGCCAAGCGTCATCGCCGCGCTCAGCGTCGCCAAAGCTGCGAGCGATCCTGCAAACTTCGTCTTCATCGATTTACTGCCTAGGCGGCGGAGGTGCCGGGGGTTGCCCGGTGCCGGGCAAGGGAAGGTTTTGGGGCGGTGTCGGCGCTGCCGGGCGGGCAGCAGGAGCGGCGGGAGCAGGAGCGGCGGGAGCAGCAGGCATGGCCCCATTTGCCGCGGGCGCGCCATTGCCCTGATAGAGCACTCTCTGAGTGAAGGCCGGCCCCTGGTCTTCCTGACCGACATCACCGTTGACCTGCTTCCTGATGTTCGGGTCGACGCCCAAGGCATTCGTCTTGCTGAGAAGAAGCTTTTCGCCGTCGCTGTAGGCCGAGCCCAAGGCTGCGGCTTGGGTGGCGGCATCCTGGGGGAAGAGCGCAACGCGCGCCTGATCGTCGGGATCAGGCTCGTTGCGGGAAGCAACACCAGGCTGCGGCGGGCGGAGATTGTAGTCCGGCGGGATGATCAGGGGCGACTTGGTAAGGACGGTGAACTCGTCGGGCGGATTCTTGGCGGCGCCGATGGCCTCCGAGAAACTGCCGCAGCCCGCAAGCGCGGCCGCAGGAGCAACGAGGATCGCGAGCCGTGCCGCACGCAAAAGACGAAGATGACGCATACCCTACCTCCGGATCACCGGCTCCCTGTCAGATTTATCCGCTTCCGGCCGAATGAAGGCATCGGCTAGAAGCGCGACCACGCCGACCGTAATGGCGGCGTCCGCCACGTTGAAAACATACCAGTCGCGCCCGAAGGCGTGGAAGTGGAAAAAGTCCGCCACCGCCCCGTAAAGGACCCGATCGATCACATTTCCGATGGCTCCCCCGATCACGAGACCAAGCCCAATGGCCAGAAACAGCCGCTCGGCTCTCATGAGCCAAAAGGAGAGCGCGGCAACGGCGGCGAGCGAGAACACCGTGAGCACGATGGTGCCCAGCGCTCCACCGGCCTGCAACAAACCGTAGGAGACGCCCCGGTTCCAGACCATTACGAGGTCCATGAACGGAAACACGTCGATGTGCGCGGCCGGCCCGAGATCGCGGAAGCCCAGCCCGTACAATAGCCAATTCTTGAATGCCTGGTCGGCAACGAGCGCGAGCGCCGCAATCGCAAATCCCAACCGGCGGGCGCTTGTCACGATGGCATCTCCTTCACCGCAGCGGCACAGCGGTTGCAGAGATCGGGATAATCCGCGTTCGAGCCCACCTCCGGCAAGATCATCCAGCAGCGTGCGCATTTTGCGCCCTCGGCATGGGCGAAGACGACCGCTGCACCGGGCACATCGGGAAGACCGAATGCATCGGGCGGAGCGTTGCCGACGACCACCTTCGCAGCCGACGTGATCGCGATCTCGGCGAGGCTCACGGTGTCGAAGAGTGCTGCATCGGCCGGATCTTCGACGTAGAGCGTGGGTGCGGCCTCCAAGCTTGCGCCGATGATCTTGTCGCGGCGCGCGATTTCAAGCGCTCCCGTCACGACACGGCGCAGCGTGCGAATGCGCGTCCATTTCTCCAGCAGCGCCTCGTTCTTCCATAGCGCCGGCGTCTCCGGGAAATCGTTCAGATGCACCGACTCATCGGGGCCGTAGCGCGTCGTCCACGCCTCCTCCATAGTGAAGGCGAGAACTGGCGCGAGCCAGGCAACGACGCGGTTGAAAAGCGCGTCGAGCACGTTACGCGCCGCGCGACGACGTGCACTCGTCCTTGTGTCGCAGTAGAGGGCGTCCTTGCGAACGTCGAAGTAGAACGCCGAGAGATCATTGGTGACAAAGTTGAACAGCGTGCTGAAGACGCGGGTGAAGTCGTATTCGCAGTAGCCTGCGCGTACCTCGCCATCGAGCTCGGAAAGCCGTGCGAGCACGAAACGCTCGAGCTCAGGCATCTCGGCTTGCACGACGTGCTCCTCGTCCTCGTCGAATCCCGAGAGATTGGCGATCAGGAAGCGGATGGTGTTGCGCAGGCGCCGGTAGGAATCGACGCTCGCCTTGATGATCTCAGGGCCGATGCGCAAATCCTCGGTGAAATCGGAGCTCGCTACCCACAAGCGCAGGATCTCCGCGCCGTTCTGCTCGGCGACTTTCTGCGGCGCCACCACATTCCCCAGCGACTTCGACATCTTCCGGCCCTGCTCGTCGAGCACGAAGCCGTGGGTTACCACCGCGTCATAGGGCGCGCGCCCGCGCGTGGCGCAGGATTCCAAGAGTGAGCTCTGGAACCAGCCGCGGTGCTGATCGGAGCCCTCGAGATAGAGATCGGCGTGCTCCTTCTTCGGCCAGTGGGGATCGATGGGGTTCTCGACGACGAAGGCGTGCGTGGAGCCCGAATCGAACCACACGTCCAGAATGTCGGTGACCTGCTCGAACTCGGCCGGGTCCCTCTCCTTCTCGAGGAACCGCGCGGGCGGCGAATTGAACCAGGCGTCGGCGCCTTCCTTTTCGAAGACATCCGCGATGCGCGCGTTCACGTCGTCATCGCGCAAGAGCTCGCCTGTTTTCTTCTCGACAAAAACCGCGATGGGAACGCCCCAGGCGCGCTGGCGCGACAAGACCCAATCAGGGCGTTCCCTCACCATCGATCCGATACGGTTCTCGCCGGCTTTCGGATACCAGCGCGTGGCCGCGACGGCCCCCAAACCGACCTCACGCAAGCTCGCGCCGACCGAACCGCCGAAGGGTTTGTCGATCGCGGCGAACCATTGCGGGGTTGCGCGGAAGATCACTGGCGCCTTCGAACGCCAGGAATGCGGATATTGGTGACGGATCGTGCCTTTGGCGAGAAGCGCGCCTCTTGCGATCAACTCCCTGATGACGGCGCCGTTTGCGTCACCGTCCTTGCCCTCGGGCGTGAGAATTCTCTTGCCCGCAAAAAGCGGAACATTCGAGAGGAACGACCCGTCCTCGGCAACTAGGAAGGGGATTTCGAGGTGGTGCTTGCGGCCGAGCTCGAAATCGTCCTCGCCGTGCGCGGGTGCAGTGTGCACGAAACCGGTGCCGGTATCGTCGGTGACGTGCTCGCCTACGAGCAGGGGCACGTCGAAGTCGTAGCCAGAGCCGCGGAAGGGATGGGCGACGACGAGATGCTCGAGCGCCGAGGCTTTGACGTCGCCCTCCCGCTTCAGCGAGATCTTCGCATAAGCGGCAGTGGAACTTGCAAGCGCGTCACCCAAGAGGAGCCGCTCGCCCGGTTTTATAGCGCTCCCCTCCTCTGCCGCCGTCACTTCATACCGGCCGTAAGAAAGCGTGGGCGAATAGGCAATGGCGCGGTTTCCCGGAATCGTCCAGGGCGTCGTTGTCCAGATGACGACGCTCACATCTTTTAGTTCGGGGGCGCCCTTGACCACCGCAAACTTCACGTAGATCTGCGGCGAAGACTTTTCCTGATATTCGACCTCGGCATCGGCCAACGCGGTCTTCTCCACGGGAGACCACATCACCGGCCGCGACCCGCGGTAGAGGAGCCCATTCATGACGAATTTGTGCAGCTCGCGCACGATCTGCGCTTCGGCGGCAAATGCCATCGTCGTGTAGGGGCGCATCCAATCACCGATGCAACCCAAGCGGCGGAACTGTTCGCGTTGAATTTTGATCCAGGTTTCGGCGAAGGCGCGGCATTGCGCGCGCAGCTCTTGCACCGGGACCGAGTCCTTGGACTTGCCCTTGGCACGGTACTCCTCCTCGATCTTCCATTCGATGGGGAGCCCATGGCAGTCCCAACCCGGGATGTAGGGCGCGTCATGCCCGAGCATCTGGCGCGAACGCACCACGAAATCTTTCAGGATCTTGTTCAAAGCGGTGCCGATGTGGATGTCGCCATTGGCGTAAGGCGGGCCGTCATGGAGCACGAAGAGCGGCCGGCCTTTGCCTTTGGCGCGCAGGCGCTCGTAGAGTCGCATGGCTTCCCAGCGCGCGAGCCATTTGGGCTCCGCTTCCGGCAAGCCGGCCTTCATCGGGAACTCGGTCGAGGGCAGAAACACCGTGCTGCGATAATCGCGTTTAGGCGAATCCGAAGCGTCTGGCTTAGACATGGCTGGTCTCTCTATGCGGATGGAATGGACGCGAACAGTGCCCCGAGGACATCAAGCCCCCGGGCGGCGAATTCGCGTCGTTCGATTTGTCCGCATGACCATGGAACGCTTGGGGCAGGAAAACCGGCTCTTCTAACAGCGGAGGGGGTCCCCGGTCCAGCAACAACTCAGAGGAGCGGAGGAACGTCGTTGGGCAGTGCTTTGAGGACTACCTTCGCGATCTCGCAGTCGGCTGCGATCGCGGATTTCAAAGCATCCAGCCCCTCGAATTTCATTTCGCCGCGCAAGTAAGCGATCAATTCGATTTCCAAGAGCTCGCCATAAAGCTCGCCGGAAAAGTCGAACAGATGCACTTCCAAGAGCGGGGATGAGAGCGCGAACATCGGCCGGAGCCCGAAATTCGCAACGCCGTCATAGACCTTCTCGCCGCCCTGGATACGCGCGCGCACGGCATAGACGCCGAAGGCGGGCTGCAGCATCCGCTCGAGCTTCAAGTTCGCGGTGGGAAACCCGATCGTGCGCCCGCGTTTATCGCCGGGTCCGACATGCCCCTCGAGGCTCCACCAGTGGCCCAAGAGCCGCGCCGCCTCTTCGGGGTGGCCGGCTTTGAGCGCCGTGCGAATTTCGGACGACGAGATCTTCGCTGCTGTTCCTGCCGAAACCGGCGTGAAGACGGTGACGCCGAAGCCCTCCATCTCGCCCATGTAGCCTAGGACCGCGGCATCGCCGGCGCGCCCCTTGCCGAAGCGAAAATCCTGGCCGATCACCACGTGGCCGACGCGAAGCTCGTGCACCAGAATCTCGAGCACGAAATCCTGAGGAGATTTTCCCGCAAGCTCGGCGTCGAAGGCGAGCACGATCAGGAAGTCGATGCCTTCCAGGCCCAGGAGATGCGCCTTGGAACGGAACGGTGTAAGCCGGAACGGCTCGTCGTTCGGGCGAAAGAACTCGCGCGGATGCGGCTCGAAGACGAGCGCAGCCAGCGGGCGGTTTTGGCTCTCCGCGATGCGCCGCGCCTCGGCGACGAGCGCGCGATGTCCCAGATGCACGCCGTCGAAATTGCCGAGCGCCACCACGGCGCCCTGCGCGTCCGGCGGTGGATTGCGGTAATGACGCAGGATCCGCATTAGCCGGCTTCGCTGGCCTTCTCTTTCTGCTCGCGCGAAGGAACCCGCACCAGTGCCTCGCCCTCGACCACGACGACATCGCCGACCTTGCACAGGCAATCGAAGATTACGCGCTTCTTTGCGATATCGATCTCGCGCACGGTGCAGACCGAGATAACGGTGTCGCCGATCCTGACCGGCGCCTTGAAGCGGGTGGTCGCACCCATGAAAATCGAGCCCGCACCCGGGAGCTTGGTCCCGAGCACGGTCGAGAGATAACTCAAGCTGAGCATCCCGTGGGCAATGCGCCCGCGGAAGATCGTGCCTTTGGCATATTCGTCGTCGAAATGGAGCGGATTGAAGTCGCCGGAAACCTCGCCGAATTTCTCGACGTCCTCGGCGGTCACCGTACGCTCGTAGCCGGCCGACTGGCCGACGCTCAAATCCTCGATGTAATGGCTGACGATCTCTACGGAGCGGCTCATGGGCGATCCCTTGGCAATTCGTTCTCTTATCGGGCGCGCCCTGCTCCCGCAAGATGGCGGGGCTTCACCAGCGAAGCTCGGGCATCATCGCGCGGACGGCGACGGCCTCTCGCGACAAAAGTTCCTCGATCGAGCCGGGGCGCTCTTTGAGCTCGGTGCTATGGATGCCGCCGGCGACGAAGAGCGCGTCCCAGCCCATTCTATTGGCGCCGAGGATGTCCGTTCCGATCCCGTCACCGATGACGAGGGGCCGGCGTGCCGGGCCCTTCTCCCTCGCGTGCGCGAGTGCCATCTCGAAAACGGGCGTGTGCGGCTTGCCGTAATAGATCGCCTTCCCGCCCATGGTCTCGTAAAGTTTCGCGATCGCGCCGGCGCAATAGATCAGCCGATCCCCCCGCTGCACGACGATGTCGGGATTGGCGCAGAGGAACTCGAGCTTGCGCGCCCGGAATGTCTTGAGGAGGGGCCGGTAATCATCGGGGGCTTCGGTCTCGTCGTCGTACAAGCCCGTGCAGAGGACGGCTTCGGCTTGGTCGGCATCCGTCATCCTCAACGGAAGCCCTTCGAAAAGAGGATGATCGCGCTCTGGCCCAAGATAGAAGAGGCTCAGCTCTTTTCCGCCCGCGGTTCGCGCGACCAGCTCGGCGCGCGCAGCCGCTCCGCCGGTGACGATCGCGTCGTAGAAGTCGAACGGCACGCCGATGCGCTTGAACAGATATTCGACGCCGTCGGCAAGGCGTGGCGCATTCGAGAGCAGAACGACCGGCCCGCGTTCAACGCGAAAGCGGCGCATCGCATCGGCCGCGGATAGATAGGCATCGCGGCCGTTATGAATGACGCCCCAGACGTCGCAGATGGCGACGTCATAATCGTCGGCGATCTCGGAAAGGCCTGAGAGAATCGGCGGCGGCGCGGCGTTCGTCATGAAAATGGCCTCGCACGGCCTGTCGCCATGGTCAACGCCGCTCAGATGAGGCTACCCCGCGAGGCGGCGGACGAGTCCGGAGGACAAGATCTGTACGTTGGCCGTGTCCTTGGCTCGCGGATCATGCGCTTCGGCCATGTCGCGGATCGGCCGCGGCTCGCCGAAAAGATAGCCCTGGCCGAAATCGACTTGGAAGTCCAAAAGCTGGACGACACTTTTTTCCTCTTCGATCCGCTCGGCAATAAGATTGATTCCGTTGCGCGCGAGGAGGTCCTTCAAGTCCTCCGCGGCGACGGCGGCTTGCGCGCTCTTCATCCCGGAGATCAGCGTCTCGGCTCTGACTTTCAAGAAGCTGAAGCCCAGGCGCTTCAGTTTGGCGAAGTCGAGATCGAGCTTCTTCACCTGATCCATCGAGAGCCGGAAGCCGAGCCCCGAGAGGTAGCGCAGATTGGCCTCTTCGCTTGCACGCGCGCTCAACACCGAAGCCTGATCGAACTCGAATACGATCTGGCCGGCAAGATCGCGATTGTGATGCATGAAGTCGAGGAACTGCGGGAAGAACTCGGTATCGGCCAAAGTATGGCCGGAGATGTTGCAGAAGACCCCGATCTCGCGCTGCTTCTGGGTTAAGCGCCGTACCACCTGCACGCAGCGGAAGAGCAGCAGATTGTCGACGACCGACATCAGCCCTGCGGGCGCCGCGACCTTGATGTATTGCGCCGGCATGATGACGGTGCCGTCATCGGAGCGCAGCCGCGACAAGGCTTCGTAGAAACGCACCTTGCGCTGCGGCAGGCTCACGACGGGCTGCAGATAGAGATCGACGCGGTTCTCCTCGAGCGAGCGGCGGATCATTTCCAGCATGACGGGATCGGAAAGGCCATTGGAGCGCACGGCCGGCGTCCGGTTC
>WNFL01095570.1_pt1 | contig 12973 bp, 13 predicted proteins | sample 5400361 | NCBI WGS metagenome assembly WNFL01 (sample SAMN13153351, study PRJNA577476) | soil metagenome | isolation source: 40 cm soil on Douglas fir-dominated hillslope | place: USA:California | collected 2013-09-17
CATCATTTCAATGAAATTCCTATCAACTTCTGGCGCGAATTAGGGGAGCGGCGCCATAACTGGCCATACTTCTCACCAGATGCGGAACCAGGTTAATGGGGTGAAACCCTCAGCAGGCTAGCCCTGTCTGCCATCGTCCTCGTTCTCTTCCCGTCCTCGATCCGGTTCATTCCGGATATTAGTTGCCGACTCACTTCAGCGCGGTTCAGCTCACGGCCCCTGCACGCCGCCCACACCTTACCTTGCATTCGTATTGAATTGAGGTTGCGGTTACGGTAGCCTGTGGTTTTATGACGCTTACAGAGAAGATATTGGCCAGGGCTGGCGGTAAGGCCCGAGTCGAGGCCGGAGATAATGTATGGGTCCAGGCGGACATCCTGATGACCCACGACGTCTGCGGGCCGGGCACGATTGGGGTCTTTAAACGCGAATTTGGCAAGGATGCCAGGGTATGGGACGCCAACAAAGTCGTCATTATTCCTGACCATTACATTTTTACTTCGGATTCGAAGTCGAATCGGAACGTCGATATTCTTCGCGATTTCGTTAAAGAGCAGGGTATTAATTACTTTTATGACGTGATCGATGATGCAAACGGGCATTGGGTCTTCGATGCCACCAAAGGCATGCTGCAGCGGCAATACGGTTCGCAATACGCGGGCGTATGTCATACGGCGTTGCCGCAAAAGGGCCACACGCGGCCGGGAGAAATCCTATTCGGAACGGATTCGCACACCTGCATGGCCGGAGCGTTCAATGAGTTTGCCACGGGTATTGGCAACACCGATGCGGGGTTCGTGATGGGCACCGGCAAACTCTTGCTTAAGGTGCCGCAAACCATGCATTTTCGTCTCGAGGGCAAACTGCAACCGGGCGTCATGGCGAAAGACATCATCCTCCATTGCATTGGCGAAATTGGTTTTGATGGCGCGACTTACCGGGCGATGCAGTTCGACGGCGGAGGTATCGAGTCTCTTAGCATGGACGATCGCATGACTATCGCTAACATGACTATCGAGGCCGGTGGGAAAAATGGTATTTTCGAGTTCGATGCCCAGACCAAGGCGGCTGTCGAATACCGTACAAAGTTAAATGGCACGAAGAGTTCATACGAACCAGTGGAGCGGGATCGCGACGAGAAATTTGTGTATGAATTGATCGTCGATCTTTCGAAGCTCGAGCCGACTGTGGCGTGTCATCCCGATCCGGGACAGCGAAAGCTGGCCAAGGACTTAGGCGGAATCAAACTCGATCGGGCGTACATCGGGTCCTGCACTGGCGGCAAAACGAGTGATTTTCTGGAGTTTGCTCGCGTGCTTATGGGCAGACGAGTCGCCATCGATACGTTTGGGGTCCCGGCTACGCCGGAAATCGTGCATGACCTTCAATCCGCGCGCTGGCATGGCAAGACGGTTTGGGACATCCTGGTTTCGGCCGGCGTGCAGATGACTGAGAACGCCGGATGCGCAGCGTGCCTCGGCGGCCCGGTGGATACGTTCGGCCGGATGAACTCGCCGATGAAGTGCATCAGTGCCACAAACCGCAATTTCCCGGGCCGAATGGGCCATAAGGAATCGCAGGTGTTCCTGGCGTCACCGGCCACAGTGGCTGCCAGCGCACTGACCGGCAAAATCACCGATCCGCGGGAATACTTGCCGAATTAAGAAGTGGCAGTCGGTTAACGGCTGCAACCGAGTTATTGCCTTCTGAAATCCGGCGACCAGTCTTCAGTTCCGGTCCCTGAAACGGGACCGAAACTTGCTCCGAGTGGGAGCAGGCAGGGGCGCTGGCGGGGCAGGCGTCTGTTTCAGAAATTCGCCCTGGCTTTGGCTGTATTCCTGGCGTGCATCGTGGTCTGCGAGATCATTCTACGACTTAACGGCTATGGCAATTTGGAGATCTACCAGCCCGATCCGTTGCTCTATTGGAGGCTAAAGCCAAACCAGGATTGTTTCACCAAAGTCGATCATAAGCCGGTGCACATCAATTCCCATTCGACTCGGGGCGCCGATTTTGAAACTGTCAGACCGCCAAATACTATTCGAATCCTTTCCCTGGGTGATTCGCGAACCTTCGGCTGGGGCGTGAGCGATAGCGAAACGTATTCGGAGCGTTTACGCTCGATGCTTGAAAAATCAAACGGCGGCAAGGAAAAGGTCGAGGTCATCAACGCCGGCGTGAATGCGTGGTCTTACCCGCAAATTCTCGTGTATTTTCGCGAAATCGCTCTGCAATATCATCCCGACGTCGTCATTCTCGCCGACGCGAATTTTTGGACGCAGTTTTCGGAAAAGAACAGCCCGGAATTTGTGGAGAAGTTCATGAATCGCGTTCGACTGAAAAACTTTCTGCGCCATTTCGCAATTTACCATTACGTCATCGAGGTGAAGCTCAAAGATTTCTATGAACGCCACCGGGACAAGTTTATTCCAGTCGATCCGAAAAACGATCCAATGTTCAAGGAACAGCAGCAGAAGGATCCGAACGCCGTGTTTCGGTCGGCGATCGAAGGTATTTGTCAGGTGGCGCAAAGCAATCGCATAAAGCCAGTCCTGGTGTTCATTCCGACTCTGGCGGATTTCGCGACGACAAATTCGCCGTCGATATTGGAGGTGAAAGCCGAGGTCGGCAAGTCACTGAACGTGCCGTTGTTAGATCTTCGAACCGCGATGCGGCCGGAGCTAAATAGCCTTTACTTGGAAGGTGACCCTGTGCATTTTAACCAGCGTGGCAATGAAATCATTGCCTCCCAACTTTTCGAAGTCCTGACTAATCTGGTTGTGCATGAATAAGTTAGCCATCATCAAGGAGTTCCTGGATTTCCTCCGGGTAAACAAGAAGTGGTGGCTTGCCCCAATTGTCGTGTTTCTTTTACTGCTCGGCGGTTTGCTGGTGCTGGCAAAAGGATCGGCACTGGCGCCATTCATTTACAGCCTGTTTTAGTTTTCGGCTGGCCGGGCTGATTCAAACGGGAACTAGCCGAAACCGGCCTTTCACACGGTTCGTACTTGCTCCACAGCCGAAAAAAACAATAATACGGCGCGACAATTTTGATTTGTAACGAAAATGGGTAAGCCAACCGGATTTATCGAGTATTTGCGCGAACTGCCGCTCGACCGGTCCGCTATTGAACGGATTGCGGACTGGAATGAGTTTCACCATCACATGGTGTGGCATCCCATTTTGTCACACTGGCACGTTGCTCAGCGGAATGGCCTCGGGCTGTCCGGTGCATAATTTGATACCCGAGTGGAATGACCTGGTGTATCGGGGGCTTTGGAAAGAGGCGCTCGACCGCCTGCATAAGACCAACAACTTTCCGGAGTTCACCGGGCGGGTTTGTCCGGCGCCGTGCGAAGGCTCATGCGTGCTGGGAATCAATAATCCTCCGGTCACGATCAAGAACCTCGAATGCTCAATCATTGATCGAGGCTGGGAAGAAGGGTGGGTTCCTCCCGAACCGCCGAAGTTGCGGACCGGAAAGAAAGTGGCAGTCATCGGTTCCGGGCCGGCCGGACTATGCGCCGCGGCGCAATTAAACCGGTCAGGGCATTGGGTAACGGTTTTCGAGCGAGCGGGTCGGGTCGGCGGCCTTCTCATGTACGGCATTCCCAACATGAAGCTGGACAAGGAGAAGATCGTCCTTCGCAGAATCAGTCAGATGGAGGCCGAGGGCGTCAAATTCGTCACCAACACAACCGTAGGAACCGATTATCCGGCCGGCAAATTGCTTTCGGAATTCGATGCAGTGGTGATTTGCACCGGCGCGACCAAGCCGCGCGATTTGCCAATCGAGGGGCGGAATCTCAAAGGAATTCACTTCGCAATGGATTTCCTCACTGCCAATACCCGCGCCCTGCTGGATCAGCACAAAAACGGGTCATTCATTTCGGCTGAAGGCAAGGATGTAATCGTGATTGGCGGTGGCGACACTGGAACTGACTGCGTAGGTACGTCGATGCGGCACGGTTGCAATAGCCTCGTTCAGGTGGAAATCCTGCCGCGGCCCCCGATGGACCGGTCGAACGACAATCCGTGGCCGGAATGGCCGAAGATTTATCGACTGGATTACGGTCAGGAGGAAGCGGCGGCGAAATTTGGCGCAGATCCGCGCGTTTATTTGACAACCGTTAAAAAGTTTATTGGTGATCAGCACGGCGCGGTGAGGGAATTGGCGACCGTCCAAATTCAGTGGGAACGAAGTGAGAAAGGGCAATTTGTTCCCAGGGAAGTGCCCGGAACTGAGAAGACCCGCCCGGCGCAATTGGTTTTGCTGGCAATGGGGTTTCTGGGACCGGAACAGCCGTTGCTTGACGCGCTGAATGTCGAACGTGACGCGCGGACAAATATTAAAGCTGACTTTGACAAATACGCGACGAGCTTAAAGGCAGTTTTTGCCGCGGGGGATTGTCGCCGCGGGCAAAGTCTTGTGGTTTGGGCTTTTAACGAAGGACGTGGCGCGGCTCGGGAATGTGATCGTTATCTGATGGGCGAGACGAGCCTGCCTTAAAACGCCGGGCGGCAATGGCGTGCAGCGTTGCCGGCATTGGTTTAATTCAAGCGGAGTTTTGGCCTCGTACGATTCTTGCTGTTTAAAGGCAAAAATTTTCATAAAAAGTTCTTGCCAAATTCCACCAACGATCTACACCATATTTCTGTCGGGTGTCCGGTCGTTTTTTCCGCGGGATTCCCCATCCCCACCTCCTTGGCGGCCGGACTCCGACACTTTTTATTTTCACCCGCGCATCGCTGATAATTTTCTCGCCGGTATTGGGCTTGGACTATACAGGAAGGCTCATCGCGTGAGCCGTAACAGCAAAAAGGGAAGACAATCACGTCTTCCCTTTGATTGTGATAATCCAGAATACAGCGCTTGTCAGGCTGCGACCGCAGTAGCTTCGCCAACTTGAAAGCGAATGAAGCTTCGAATGGTAATTTCGTCACCCAATTGTTTCGCGATCGAACCGAGGTGCTCTTTGACTGAGATTTCGGAGTTCTTTTTCACGAAGCCCTGCTCGAGAAGGCAGTAGGTCTGGTAAAACTTCTCCAGCTTGCCTTCGACAATTTTCGCGATGGCTTGCGGCGGTTTGTTTTTGACCTGTTCAGCCGCGATTTCTTTTTCCTTCGAAAGAAGATCGGCGGGCACCTGGTCGCGCGATACCCATGCCGGATGGCCGGCGGCAATCTGCAAGGTAATGTCCTTAACCAGTTGTTTGAACTCGGGATTGGCGACGGTGCTTTCTTTGCCTGCGCCGACTTCAACAAGCACGCCGCGCCGACTTTGCCGCCAGTATGAATATAGGCGGCAATCATGCCGTTTCCGTGAACTTCCATTCGGGAATGCCGCGGAATTTTGATGTTCTCGCGGATCTTGGCGACCATGGCGACGCGGTCGGCCTCGATGTCAGCACCGCCGCCGTTAGCCGCAAGTTTTTTTGCCACGTCATCGGCAAAAGCGCGGAACATTTCGTTTCGGCCCACGAAGTCGGTTTCGCAATTCACTTCGACAAGCACCCCAGCGCGTCCCTCTGGAGCGATATATTGGGCGATAACACCTTCACGCGCCTCGCGAGTGCCCTTGGTGCCGGCGGTAGCCATCCCCTTCTTTCGGAGTATGTCCACGGCAGCCTCGAGGTTGCCACCGGCTTCGGTCAAAGCCTTTTTGCAGTCCATCATGCCGGCGTTGGTCATTTCGCGAAGTTTCGCAACGGCAGCAGCAGTAATCTCAGCCATAAATCAATTGATAGTCTAAAGAGTGGTTAAAATTGTTCGTCAAAACCACGAAGATCCGAGTTCGGTTGTGTCGCCTCCTGAAATTATCAGGGAGCCGGAGCTGTAGTTTCCGCTGGTAATTCTGGCGCAGGCGCGGCGGTTTCGCCAGGCGCGGATTCAGCGGTTGGAGCCGCTTCTTCGGCTGTCTTACGTCGCGCATAACGGGCTTCGTACTCAGCTTGCGCCTGGGTAACCGTCTGCCCGATAGTGGCCAACACCATGCGAACCGAGCGAATTGCATCGTCGTTTCCGGCGATTGGGTAATCGACAAGGTCAGGGTCGCAATTAGTATCCACGATGGCGACGACAGGAATTTTTAGCCGGCGTGCTTCTGCCACAGCGTTATGCTCGCGCTTGATATCGACTACGAACATGGCGCCAGGATACTTGTCCATGGCCCGAATGCCGTCGAAAAACTTCACCAGCCGGGCAGCCTCACGCCGGATCATTGACTGCTCTTGTTTGACGTAATTATTGATGCTGCCATCGCTCTCCATTCGCTCGATTTGTTTGAGCCGGGCAATTGAACGTTTGATGGTGGCGAAATTTGTCAATGTGCCGCCGAGCCAGCGTTCGGTAACATAGTACTGGCCGCATTCCTTCGCCGTTTCGCGAACCGCTTGCTGCGCCTGTTTCTTAGTGCCGACAAAGAGTACCTTATTGCCTTTGCTGACCGTTTGGGACAGAAAATTGCACGCCGCATCCAACTGATTGAGGGTCTTACTTAGGTCGATGATGTGAATGCCATTGCGAGCGTCGAAAATGAACGGTTTCATTTTCGGGTTCCAACGTTTGGTTTGGTGTCCAAAATGAACACCGGCATCCAACAATTCCTTTACGCCGATACTAATCACGAGTTTCCTTTGGTTAAAATCCGGCATTCTATTCCGAACGCTGGACATCCCGCGGAAGACGGGATTGATTCTAGTGTTGTTGTGGCCACCCGCGCCAATCGACGACGGGAGTTTAAGGCCGTTACCTTCGGTTCGTTTCCGCTCCGAAAAGAGCTCGTAAACATATCGATATCGCTTTTGGCCGCAAGTTCAATTTTCTGGATCTTGGCGAACGGGGTTGATTTCGGCGGGTCAAGTGTCCTGTTTTCTCGGCTCAGCCGGAGATTTCGCTATCTAAAGCAGGGAAAAAGCGTCGATTTAGAAAAAACGCGCTAATGACGATGATCACGTAAGCCATAAGCTGTCGAACGAGGCTGTGACCCTCAGCGATAAACTCGATTTCTGGCACCGCGCTTGCTGGTTTTCTTGCCTTGGCATGAAATGCAAAAATTTGATGGCCTTGATGGCCTACGGTCTGGTCACCTTTGTCGTTATTGTGACGAGCCAGCGCTTTGCACGCGCGACGGAAGTCGATCTGTATCGGACCAATTTTCTCACTCGGTGGATCACCAACGAGATCGAAGTGAAAATGCCGCAGAACTTTTTCGTGAACGAATACCACACGAATTATTACGACCAATTTCATACTAACTACGTCGGCCGCTACGTTACGAATCAATACACCCGGAATATCACCAACGTCATTCCGATCGCGGCTTATCAAACGAATGTTGCCACACTTTACAAAACGAACCTGCACAGTGTGCAGATGACAAACGTGGTTGCAATTGATCTGACGCGGACCAACTATTTCGATCGGTATCAGACGAACGTGGCAATTTTGAATCTGACGAATTGGAATACTGTGCTGGTGATGAAGACCAATTGGGTGAACCAGTCGTTGACCAACGTGGTGCAGATCGACCTGGCAAACGCGGGGACGCCGAAGGAAACCGCGCCCGCGAATCTCGCCACCGCGGCAGACGAACTCACCATTGATGCTTCACGCACCGACAAAGCGCCGGGCAAGACGGTTGCCGAGGTTCGCCTCAAACTCAAAGGCGCGGATGTCGCGACCGTCCGTGTTCAACAATGGCGCCTCGAGAGTGAAGACGGCTCCATACTGTGCCTTGGTCAGGACAAGGAATTTAAGCGTGAATTGCCCGTTGGCAGGTACAAGGTCGAGGCAAAGATTCGTCACGACGTGAATGGCCCGTTGAGCTCGGTAAAAGGGCACCTCGCGCTAAGTTTGCAGGATGCAGTGATGGCGCAATCGCTTGCCGCGATGAAGTAACGTCACTCCGGGGCTGGCGGATGTTCCGCAAGCCAGGCTTTCCAGAGATCGTGTTTCAAATACAACTCGAAAAAGTTTCCCGGTCTCAATTCATAAATGCGGACCATCACGTAGGTTCTGTCTTCATCGAGCGTAGCTCGAAAGGCTGCGGAAACAAGCATGAGCCGTGGGTAAGGCGGATCTGGGATTTTGTCCCAATATCCGGTTTGATTAAATCGGCGAAGGTACCATGGCAGCGGCCAATAATCGCTTTCCGGGGCCATGACAAAAATCGGTTCAATTGGGAAGGTGTTGAGCCGAGAGTAGAGGTTCAGCGCGTCGGGAGCCGTGGGCGCGTAGACGTAGGGATTCGCCGGTGAATTGGCGTAAGGCACACTGGCTTGCCAGGCTTGGGCGGCAATCTGCGCGGTCCCGAGAGTCACAATTACGGGCCCAATTTTTCGCAGACCATTGATCATTACCGCCGCGCCGATACCTGCCAGCAGAATTATCCCCAACCAGAAATTTAACAAGCACCACGGCGTTTTATAGGCGATTAGCGAATAGACCGTCGCGAGGATTGCCGAAAATAGCGCGATGAACCGCACGAAACTTGCATTTGCGTCGCCAAGCCCCTTGCGGATGAAAGCGGCGGCTGCGCCTACAACAGCTAGAATAAAAACGAATCCTTCGCTCCAAAACGGGCCTTTGCTCACCTCAAACCAAAAAAGCCGGTGAAAATAGAAATGCCATGGATGAATGTGAACCGACTCGCCGCCTGCGCGTTTGACCCACGGCAGAAACGTCCGAATGGAATCAATCGGTCCCGAAAAATTTGTAAAGAAGGACGAAAAGAGAACGAACGCAGTGGCCAGGCAAATGCAAATGGCGGCGGCGAGGTGGATCCAATTGAGCGGCGCGGCTCGAATGGGAAGTCCGCTCGCATCGAGCCATCGATTCCAAATATGGTTAAACAAAAGGGCGAGAGCTGCGGCGGCAATCGTGATTACAAATGTTTCCTTGGTGGCATACATAAGCCCTACGCCGAAGCCGGCGAGCAGGGCCCATTTGAGCTGACGGGAGCGCCAATATCGCCATGCCGAACCGAGTGCCAGGCAGGTGAAAAATACCAGCAGGATTTCGTGGATATAGTATCGGCTGTAGAAAACCATGGCCGGTGAGACAGCAGTGAAAAAGGCGGCGGCCAGAACGGCCTTTCTGCCAAGCCCATCGAGGAACAAGGGGAGGAGCGCGATTATGCCGATACCGAAGCAGACGGTGACAATCCGGAGATTGGCCTCGGTCAGGTGCGCGAAATCGGAGACGCGAGCCAGCCAAATAAAGGGAAGCGTGGCGTAAAAGATTGAAGGGCCGTGATGCTCGTTCGGATCATATTTGAAGGCGCCAGTCTCCCAGAGCTTGTCGAATTTAACTGCATTGACCGCCTCGTCGTTATGCATGAGGCGCGCGTCGAGTTGCGGCAGGCGCAACGCAAGCGCGGCAATTATCGCCAGCAGCAGACCGAGCGGAACCCATCGGTGCGCGGTCTTGCCCCCGCCTGGATTCACTTGGCGGGACGGCCGTAAATCTCGACCTCAGTGTATTCGTTAAGGGCGCTTTCGGTACTGCCTTTGGAGTAGAGGCGCACGTAGCGTGTTTTTGCGCCTTTCGCGTCGATCAACCGGCCTTCGTTGCTTTCGAAATATTCGCGATCAGTTCCGACGCCCAGACCGGATTTGTTTTCCTGGTCGTTATTGTAAATCGTTTTTACGTTTTTCTTGAATGCCGGGTCATCGCTGAATTGAACAATGACACTGTGATAAACCTTCGGGGTGTTGTGGGCATGCCAGACCAAGATGGCGAAAATTTCGCTCGGCGCGCCGAGGTCGAATTGAATCCATTGAGTGCCCTTGCGCAGGTAAATGATGCTTTGATCAGAAGGTTCCTTGTCGCCGTCAGTAATTTTCGTAAGGATTGATTCGGTGGCGTTGGTGTCACTGCTGCTCGGCTTCTTGCCGGCAACCAGGTTGACGATTCCTTCCGGCACCATGAATGGCGGACGTTTCTTGTCCGGATCGAAAGGCTCGACAAATTTGCTGAGTTGAATTTCCTTGGGCGTCCCCTTAAAGGCGGGCTCTGGAAGCTTTAGATTAAGAGGCACCATTTTGTCCTCCGCCTGGAGCGAAAGGCAGGTTGAAAAGCTGAGCAATGCGACCAGGGCAGGGCCTACCCGGGACAGGATGAACGATGACAAATTAAAGGGGTTGGTTTTCATTAAGTTACCGATTTATTAATAGCGGTCCCGGATTAATTAATCAAACCGGGTCGCCGCCACAAGCGCGGAAAGCGGCGAGAACCCTCGACCTGCCCGACGCGCCTGTCTTAAGTTGGACGCGCGAGTTGGTAAAAAAATTCTGGCCTTTTGAGACCCCGGGTATCGGAGCGCGGCATCGGCTAAGCCAGGGCGTTGCAGGCCCGGGAACGGCTCAACCAACCTCCTGTAGTTCCGGCTTGGCGCATTCCAGGCCCCAGTATTGGGTTATTGATTGGAAGAGATGTTCGACGCGCCGGAAATTCACCGGCTTTACCATGTAGGCATTGGCGCCGAGTTCGTATGCTCGATTGATGTGGTCGGGATCTTCTGATGAAGAGACGATAACGATGGGAATGCGGCGCAAAGGGCCGGGCCGGCCCTTTACCCATTCCAGCACCTCGAAACCGCTTTTACGCGGCATCTTGATATCCATGACCATCAATTTCGGCAATGGATAGGTTTGGCGGTCAGCGTATTTTCCGTCTCCGCGCAAATAGCTCATAGCTTCCTGGCCGTCGGTGACGACCTGGAGGGGGTTTTGGACCTGGGCCATTTTGAATGCGCGTTTCACCAGAAAAATATCGTTCAAATCGTCTTCAACGAGCAGAACGGTATATTGTTGGTTGTCCATAGTTGGTCGCCTTTAGCTTGCGACAGTAGAACTTAATCGACCTTCGGGAAAACGCCAAATGATTTACTTTCCTAATCCCCGCTGTTAAAACCACGAAGTGCTCGAAACCCAAGCAGTTTGGAAAAATTTGAACTCCCGCGCCCGGCTAATCCTTATTGCCGGCCCGTGCGTCATCGAGAGCGAAGCCCTTTGCTTGAAGATTGGACGGGCGCTCATGTCGGTCTGCGCCCGGTTGGGCATTTTCTATATTTTTAAGGCGAGTTTTGATAAAGCGAATCGAACCTCGGGCAAGTCGTTTCGCGGGCCAGGACTGACAGCCGGGCTCAACACTCTGGGCGAAGTGAAAGCCAGACTCGGGGTCCCGGTGTTGACGGACGTGCATACCGAGGAACAAGTGGCTCTCGCCGCCAAAGTCGTGGACGTTCTCCAGATCCCTGCGTTCCTTTGCCGCCAAACCGATCTCATCAGCGCGGCTGTAAAGACTGGCCGGATTGTGAATTTGAAAAAGGGGCAGTTTCTTTCGCCGCGGGAAATGGGGCAGGTGGTACAAAAAGCGGAACAGGCAGGCGCCAAAAAACTTTTGGTGACAGAACGCGGCACGACCTTTGGCTACAATAATCTTGTATCGGACATGCGGTCCATCCCGATCCTGGCCAGGGTCGGCTATCCGGTAATCTTCGACGCGACGCACTCGGTTCAATTGCCGGGCGCTGGCGGCGACAAGTCGGCCGGCCAAAGGGAATTCGCGCCGGTGCTGGCGAGAAGCGCGGTGGCGGCAGGTGCCGACGGCGTGTTCATCGAGACGCATCCGGATCCTGACCGGGCGATGAGTGACGGCCCAAACATGATTCCTCTGCGCGAAATGGAATCAGTGCTGAAAATTCTGGTGAAGGTGAGGTCCGCAGTACGCTAGAGATATGGCCGCCAAAGCTTTGAACCGTTTCGCCATCGCCGGAGCGATTGCGCTCGCCATCGCCGGAGCGATTGCGCTGTTGCCGATCGTCGCTCTTGCACAACCGCAGCAAACGCTCATCGTTACAAATTTCAACGCGCCGGAATTTTATCCGCCGCCGCATCAGGCGCAGATGAAGTCACTGTTACAGGGCGCGGAGGGCCGGACCCAACCGGCCGGCAAGGTCCTGGTTGAAAAGGCAAAATTGCAAACTTTCAAAGAGAATGGCGAACACGAGTTACTGATATTGGCGCCGCAGTGCCTGTATGATTCAGGTCAGCGGACCGCTTCTTCGGCGGGACCGATTCGCGCTGAATCGGCCGATGGGAGATTTCTAATTGAAGGGCTGGGGTTTCTCTGGCGACAGACAGACTCGATCCGACAGACAAACTCGAGCCTTTTCATTTCCAATAAAGTTCACACATTCGTTAAAGGCGAACTGATGGCCACCCCGCCGCCACTTGGGCAAACTCCGGCGCAAAAGGGCGAGCCAATCGACATCTTCGCCGATCGGTTCAGCTACGAAAGTGAAACCGGACAGGGAATTTACCGCGATCATGTTCGAGTGACCGGAACCAACGTCAACCTTACCAGCGGTGTCATGACCGTTCTGGTGCCGATGAAAGAACGGGAGTTGAAAACGATCGATGCGGAACAGGATGTGACCATTTCGTACCAAGGCGTTTCCGCGCATGGAGACAAGGCAATCTATTCGGCCGCGACTGGGTTGGCGGATATTTTGGGCAATCCCACCTGGAAAGCCGACCAACGCGATGGCGGTGCTGAAAAGTTGACCATCGATCAATCAAATCAGGTATTCACGGCTACCGGCCAAGCGTGGCTCGAGTTGAAAGGCCAGAAGCTTGCCGACATAAATGGACTCGCGCAGCCGCCGAGCGCTCGCCCACAATCCGGCAACGACACCAATCATACGATTTTGATCTCCTCCGACCGCTACGTCATCAAGACCAATTCAGCAAAATTCGATGGGACCGTGCTTGCCCGGGATAAAATTGGTGCGGCCACGAACAGCACAATGCAATGCCAGGCGATGACAGTAGATTTTACCGGCACAAACGAGTTGCAACAACTCGTGGCCGATAAGAACGTGATTATCCAACAGGAGAATTCCAGTTTTATGGCGGGCAAAGCTGTTTATACGGGCGCCAATGGAATCCTGGAGCTTACCGAAAATCCG
>WNFL01033200.1_pt2 | contig 12972 bp, 11 predicted proteins | sample 5400361 | NCBI WGS metagenome assembly WNFL01 (sample SAMN13153351, study PRJNA577476) | soil metagenome | isolation source: 40 cm soil on Douglas fir-dominated hillslope | place: USA:California | collected 2013-09-17
ATCGAAAACGTCCTGGTCAATTGTCCGGGTGTACGGGACTGCGCGGTGTTCGGTGTGCCGGACGACGAGTTCGGCGAAGCCCTGGTCGCGGCGATCGAGGCAGAGCCGTCCGCCAATCTCGCGCCATATGACATCGCCGGGTTTCTTGAGCGCCACCTCGCACGTTTCAAAATACCAAAGCGCTTCGTTTTCGACGACGCCCTGCCCAGGGAAGCCAGCGGTAAAATCTTCAAGCGCAAATTGCGTGAGCGATATCTTCAATCCATCCCGACGCCGGCTTAATCGCTCGCTCGATCACACACAGGAGTTGAACGTGGACCTGACTGCGAAATTCATCGATGTCGCCGGAACCCGCACACGCTACCACGATGTTGGTGAGGGCGAGCCGACGATCCTCATTCACGGCGGCGGTCCGGGGGCGTTGGGACTTAGCAATTATCGAAAGAATGTCGAGCCGCTCGCGACAGGCCGCCGCGTCATTGTCGTCGATCTGCCGGGCTTTGGCGAGACCGAAGGCAAGCTGAAGGATGGGCCGATCTTCGCCGCGATGGGCGATTTCACGCGCGCTTTCATGGATGCCATCAAGGTCGACAAGGCCAGCTTCGTCGGCAATTCACTGGGCGGCGCCACCTCACTCATGGTCGCGCTGCGCGCGCCGGATCGCGTCAACAAACTGGTGCTGATGGGAACCGGCGGCAGCCAGGCCATCTTTTCACCGATGCCGACGGAAGGGTTGCGCCGGATGGCGACGTTCCATGGCGGCGAGGGACCTACGCTTGAAAAACTGAAAGGCGTGATTGAGCTGCTCGTTTTCGACTCGTCGTCCATCACCGAGGAATTGATGGCGGAACGGCTGAAGGCCGCGAGCAGGCCCGATGTCATCGATATCTTCAAACGTCCGCCGCTGGACATCTGGCGCGAAAACCTGGCTTCGCTAAAGCACCAGACGCTTCTCATCTGGGGACGCGACGACCGTGTGGTTCCACTCGACTCCAGTTTTATTCTGCTGAAGACCATGCCGAATGCACAGCTGCATGTGTATCCCAAATGCGGTCACTGGGCCCAATGGGAAAAGGCCGAGGAATTCAACAAATTGGTCGCTGACTTCCTGGACAAGCCATGAGCAGCCCATCCGTCGTTGGTGAAATCGCAACACGGCTGCGCGCCGCCGAAGCGGCTTGCTCGCCGATTAGCCCGATCGCCTCCGAACTTGGCGAGAACAATGTCTCCGCAGCCTATGCGGTTCAGGCCGAGGTGACAAAGCGTGGCATCGCCGACGGTCGACGGCTGGTGGGCAGAAAGATCGGACTGACCTACAAAGCCGTTCAGCAGCAGCTTGGCGTCGACCAGCCCGACTACGGCGCGCTGTTCGCCGACATGGAGATTACGACCGGCGGCGAGGTTCAAAGCTCGAAATTGATTCAGCCGCGGATCGAAGCGGAAATTGCAATCGTCCTTGAGCGTGGCTTGCCGGAGCGAGATGCAACGATGGGCGAACTGATGCGGGCCATCGCATATGTGGCGCCGGCGCTTGAAATCGTCGACAGCCGCATCAGGGACTGGAAGATCACCATTCTCGATACTGTTGCCGACAACGGCTCCAGCGCGCGCTTCGTTCTCGGCGCGGCTCCAAAACGCCTGACCGATGTGGATCTGGAGGCCTGCGGGATGGCGATGACCCGCAATGGCGCCATCGTGTCCGTTGGATCGGGGGCGGCTTGCCTCGGGCATCCTCTGAAAGCTGCGTTGTGGCTGGCGCAAGCGATGTCGCGCGCTGGAAGTCCGCTGCGTGCCGGCGATGTTGTGCTGACGGGGGCGCTTGGGCCGGTTTCTCCAGCGGCGGCAGGCGAGTTCTTCGAAGCGAGGATTTCGGGATTTGCGCCGGTCAACGTGCGGTTTGTCTAGCTTGAACAACGACCAGGAAATAGCGCTTTAACTGTCAACCAGACCATATCCATCGAAGGAGTGCGCCATGACTTCAATCACCCGGCGTTCCGCGATTGCCGGGATCGGCGCGTCGGCGCTCACACTTGGTCGCTCGACGAGAGCACGCGCCGCGAACAATTACGATGTCGGCGTCACCGATACCGAGATCAAGCTTGGCACCACCGCGCCTTATAGCGGGCCGGCCTCCGGGTACGGTGTCTACGGCTTTGCCCAGACCGCCTATTTCAACATGGTCAACGACCGTGGCGGGATCAACGGAAGGAAAATCAATCTCATCTCGCTGGACAATGCATTTTCACCACCGAAGGCGCTGGAGCAAACGCGAAAGCTGGTGGAATCGGATGAAGTCTTTGCGATTGCCGGCTTCCTTGGCACGGCACCGAACGCGGCCGTGCAGAAATACTTGAACGTCAAGAAAGTGCCGAACCTGTTTCTCACATCCGGCGCCGAACGCTTCAACGATCCCAAGGCGTTTCCCTGGATCATTCCCTTCTATCCCATCTATTCCGCGCAAGGCGCCGCGTTTGGGAAATATATTCTGAAGGAGAATCCGAATGCCAAGATCGCGGTTCAATATGTCAACGACGACCTCGGCAAGGATTTTTTGCGAGGTCTCAAAAAGGGCCTCGTCGACAAGGCCACGAGCATGATCGTAAAGGAAGTCAGCCATGAGCTGACCGAGCCGACAATCGATAATCAGATCACCGATTGCAAGGCGTCGGGTGCGGATGTCCTGGTGCAGCTCACCTACGCGAAGTTCGCCGCTCAGGGTATTCGCAAGGTCGGAGCTCTCGGTTGGCACCCGCTGCATATCGTGAATTCCAATTGCAGCTCAATTGGTGGGACGCTGGCGCCGGCCGGCCTTGAGAATGCGAAGGGCCTGGTCTCGGCGTGGTGGGAGATCGATGCGGCCGATCCCGTCGAAGAAAGCAAGCCGGCAATCAAAGCCTATGCCGCGTTCCTCAAGAAATATCTGCCAGCCATCAACATCGACGACAACACCGCGACTCCCGGCTACAACAATGCCTACATGATGGAGCAGGTTCTCAAGCGCTGCGGAGACGATCTGACGCGCGAGAATCTGCTGAAACAGGCAACATCCCTGAAAGAGGAAAAGCCGCCGCTCTATCTGGACGGGATCAAGGTCTATAACTCCGCCGCCGACTATCGCGCCGTGCACAACCTTCAGCTCAGTCGCTTTGACGGCGCGCGGTGGGTTGCGATGGGCGAAATGAGCGATCTCGACGATACCGCCACCTGAATTCACCCGAGAGCGACGCTGGCCTCCAGGCCGAATGCTTCGAGGCGGGCCAACGCGATGCCGGATCCGGAGCTTTTTTGAAAACCAGTCGTAAGCCAAGGTGACGCCGAACGCATAGAAGTGCGTGAATGGTTCAAACGTAACCCCAAGCCTAGCGGCCGTCAGCTCGCCGAGGCGGGCTACACGGTGCCGCACTGGCCCCGACCCTGGGGGCTCGGCGCGGATCCCGAGCTTCAAATCATCATCGATGAAGAAATTGCCCGCGCGGGCCTTGTTGCGCCCAAGAACCGCAATCCGGTCGCGGTCAATAATTGCGCGCAATCTCTTTTGACGCACGGCACGGAAGCCCAGCGGGAGCGGTTTCTTTCTCCTGCGCTGGCGTTCGAGGAGATCTGGTGCATGCTGTTCAGCGAACCCTCGGGTGGTTCGGATCTCGGCGCACTTCGGACGACCGCGCGACGCGATGGCGACCACTACATTATTCGTGGCCACAAGATCTGGACCTCGTTGGCTCATAAATCGAAGGTCGGAGTTCTGGTCGCACGCACCAATCCCAACCTTGCAAAACATGCGGGTCTCTCGGAATTCCTCATCGACATGGATGCTCCCGGGATAACGATACGTCCAATCATCGACATGAGCGGCGCCGAGAATGAATACAACGAAGTCTTTCTCGATAATGTGAGGGTGCCCGCCGACCGTCTCCTCGGGAAAGACGGCGACGGCTGGTTTCTGGCCATGTCGCAGTTGCAAACCGAAAGAGTTTCGTTGTCCAAGGCCGGGGCGATCTGGGGATCGGGGCCTTCCGCTCGAGACCTGGTGGCAGGCCTTATCGCGAACGGAGCGATCAACGATCCCTTGGTGAAGGACGAGGCCGCAAAGATCTACATTGAAGGCGAACTGCTGCGCCTGTTGGCCTATCGCTCGCTGAGTGATCGCATGAACGCGCGGCCAGCCGGCCCCGAAGCCGCGGCGCGGAAAATGATGGCCGCACCCCACGGCCAGCGCATCGTCGAACTCGCCAAGAGAACTCAGGGTCTGGCTGGATTGATCGAAGACCAGCCGGCGTTCGAGCCCAGTAACGGCGGAACGCACATGTTCGACAATTGGGATTACGCTTATTGGTTCAGTCCGGCGGTGACGTTGGGGGTCGGAACGCAGGAAGTACTCAAGAACATCATTGCCGAGCGCGTCCTCGGACTTCCACGTGAAGTCGATCCCACCGCAAAGATCCCGTGGGTCGATCTTCAAAAGCAACAGACGGCCAAAGCGAATTAGGTATTCCGGGAGAAAGCTCATGAACTTCGCCCTCAGCGACGAACATTTACTCCTGCGAGATTCAGCGCGCAGTTTCCTTCAAAAGGAAATTGATCTCTCGCCGCTTCTCGTTCCCCGAGCGACCGTCCAAAGCGCGCGTTACCAGGAGAATTGGCGCAAGATGGTCGATCTGGGCTGGCCGGGCCTGATCGTCCCCGAAAAGTTTGGTGGAGCTGGAATGTCGCCGATTGATCTCGTGATGGTGTCGGGAGAGATCGGACGGTTCTTGGCGCCGAGCCCGCTGTTCGGCGATTGGGCCGGAACATTGGCGTTACTGAAGGGCGGCTCGGTTACACAGCAAGAACGCGTCCTTCCAGATATCGCTTCCGGCCAAATCAAATTGGCGCTGGCGGTTTGCGATCATGATGGAAATGCGGATGGTCCGAAATCCGATTCAGCAGTTCGACGGCGCGGCAGTGACTTTACAATCAATGGAACCAAATCATTTGTAGTCGATGCGGTTGACGCAAACTTCCTGGTCGTCGCCGCCGAACTGGACGGTGCACGGCAATGGTATCTTGTGGATGCAAGTCAGAGCGGCGTTGAAATCAAGCTCCTGCCGTGGCGCGACATTACGCGGCAAGTCTGCAATGTCAGTTTTGACGGCGTGATCGCCGAGCCGCTGGTGGCTGATGACCGGACCCTTTGGCCGTGGGTCAGAGATCGCCTGTTGATGGTTTTGGCCGCCGAGAGCGCCGGAGGACTGCAGCACACTCTTGCGAGCGCGGTTGACTACGCGAAAGAACGCGTGGCATTCGGAAAGCCGATTGGTGCCTTCCAGTCCATCAAGCACACGCTTGCCGAAATGTTTGGCTGGACAGAAGCTGCCAATGCAGCGGTCTTGTACGCCGCCTGGACATTGGCCGAGGAATCCGAAGAAGCATCCTCCGCCACAGCGATGGCCAAGGCGTATTGCACCGAAGCGTACGTCACCGCAACGCACCAGAACATTCAGATATTCGGCGCGATCGGGTTCACCTGGGAGATGAAGAATCATCTCTATTTCAAGCGCGCTCGCGCAAACGCGGAAATGTTCGGATCAGCGGCCACCCACCGCGCCAGAGTCATTGAAATGGTCAGCCGGGCGGCTGCGTAAACGGGCGTCGATAATTCTGCAATTGCGAGTGGCGCTTTCGTGTTCGCGTTTCCTGCTGAAAAGGCATAATTCCAATGAGCCAAGGTTTGTTCGATGGGCTGAGGGTGATCGATGCCGCGAGCTTCGTTGCCGCGCCGGCAGCCGCAACGCTGATGGCGGATTTTGGCGCGGACGTCATCAAGATCGAGCCGCCCGGGGGCGACGCCTATCGCTGGAGCTATCTGGTGCCGGGACAACCGGTGCCCGAACATAACCACTATTGGATGATGGGTTCACGCAACAAGCGCAGTCTGGCGCTGGACCTCAAGAGTCCGGATGGTCTGGAAATTCTTGAGCGCTTGCTGGATACGGCTGACGTATTCATCACGAACTTTCCACTTTCGGTTCGGCGGCGCTTGAAAATCGGCTACGAGGATGTCTCTCGCAGCCGTCCGCGGCTGATATATGCCTCGTTCACGGCCTATGGTGAAACCGGACCGGAGGTCGAGAAGCCGGGTTACGATGCCACGAGCTATTGGGCACGTTCCGGTCTTATGGATCTGATGCGCGCCAACGAAGACGCGGAACCGCTGCGTCCGGTTGCCGGCCTCGGCGATAACCCATGCGGCGTTACGCTGTACGCCGCCATCGTAAGTGCGCTCTATCGCCGCGCGCAAACCGGGCTTGGCGGGCAGGTCGGTGCTTCCCTGCTTGCGGGTGGTCTCTGGACCAATTCGCTGGTGGTTCAGGCTGCGCTTTGCGGGAACCCGATAGCGCCGCGCCAGCCGCGCGAAACGGTGCGCAGCGCCTGCAACAATACCTACCGATGTCGTGACGGGCGCTGGATCAACATCATGATCCTGGATGAGGACCGGCGATTTCTTCCGCTGTTAAGGGCGATCGGGCGCCAGGATTTAGCCGAGGATGCGCGCTTTGCGACGCGCGACAACCGCCAGAACAATACCCCCGAACTGATTGCGATTTTCGATCGGGAATTCAGCACCAGGGATCTTTCCGCCTGGCGAAAGAATCTGGACGCGGCAGGCATTACCTTCGACATAGTCGGTACGCTGGCCGATATCGCTCAGGACCCGCAAATGCGGGCGATCGGAGCGCTGATACCTTATGCCGACAATCCCGACCTGCTGACGATTGGCAGCCCCTTTGAACTCGATGGGATTGAGAAAGTGTCGCCGCGAGCCGCACCTGGTCTCGGTGAGCACAGCGAAGACGTGTTGCGCGAGGCCGGCTACAGCGCGGCGGAAATTCAACGTCTGCTGGCATCACGGGTCGTCATCAAGCCCGAGCCTGCAATTCCCTCACCAGCTTGAGCAAGGGAACAACCATGGTCGAACTCGACACGCTCGCAGATTACGCACGCTTTCTCGGTCATACATTCGAACCCGGCGAATGGGTCGTGATCGACCAAAAGATGATCGACGATTTTGCCGATGCCACTTGGGATCGCAATTGGTATCACGTTGATGTGGAGCGTGCGCGGCGCGAACTGCCCGAGGGCCGCACCATCGCTCATGGCCTGCTGACCTTGTCCCTGGTGCCGGCCCTTGCAGCGAAGATTGTCTCGATCAAACGGCACGGCCGGGCATTGAATTACGGGTTCGATCGCGTCCGCTATCCGGCGCCGGTTCCAGTGGATTCTCGCATTCGCCTCCACATGCGTGTGCTCTCCGTCGAACAAGCCAAAGGCGGAACGCTGATCCGCAAAGGCTACACGATGGAGTTGGAGGGGGAGGGCAAGCCGGCACTCGTCACCGATATGCTGACGCTGGCCTACAGCTGAGCCGGATTCAATCTTCGAAAAACTCAACCTCTAAGTCCGTTTCGGTTGAGCCCCAAAACAAGCCAAAGAGCTTGCGGAAACTTCTGGGAGGAAGCGCGCTATGCGTAACATGTTGTCATGTTTACCCGATGGCATCGGCCTGCCTGAACAAGGCAAGAGAAATTGGCGCTGTGCGGCGCTGGTAATTGGCGCCTCGCTTCTGGTATCGCCTGCGGCCCTTGCACAAAAGAAATACGACACAGGGGCAAGTGACACCGAAATCAAGCTCGGACAGACCATGCCCTATAGCGGCCCGGCTTCAAGTTTTGCGCCGATCGGCCGGGTCCTGAGCGGCTATTTCAAAATGGTCAATGAGACGCAGAGTGGAATCAACGGACGCAAGGTCAATCTCATTTCGCTTGATGATGCCTATAGCCCGCCGAAAACGGTCGAGCAGACCCGCAAGCTGGTCGAGGGAGAAGGCGTCCTAGCGATGGCCGGATCCATCGGTTCGCCAGGTCAAACGGCGGTCTCAAAGTATCTGAATGCAAACAAAATTCCGCAAGTAATAATGATGGTTGGAACGACCAAGCTGATTGATCCGGTCGCCTTGCCCTGGACCACAACGTTCTACCAATCGTCGTTGGTGGAAACCAACATTTACGCACAGTTTCTCCTGGCTTCAAAACCAGCAGCGAAAATTGCGGTACTTTACCAGAATGACGACTATGGACGAGACTATCTCGGCGGATTGAAGGCCGCCCTTGGCGAGAAGGCGTCCATGATTGTTGCTGAGGCGTCTTACAACAGCAGTGATCCGACCGTCGATTCGCAGGTCATCGCGCTGAAGGCGTCGGGTGCGGATGTCTTCTTTCTGGCTACATCGCCAAAGTTCGCGGCGCAGGCGCTGCGAAAAGCCTTTGAACTTGATTGGAAGGCCGACCGCATCTTGGTATCTGCCGCCAGCCAAATACCCACGGTACTCAAACCTGCCGGCGTCGAAGCGTCAAAAGGCGTGATTTCATCGCAATTCATTAAGTACCCGGGCGACCCGCTGTGGGAGAGCGATCCCGCGATGAAGGAGTTTTATTCGTTCATGGAAAAATGGGTGCCGGGAGTTCAGCCGGATGAAGCGAGTGCGACCTACATCTATTCAGCCGCGCAGATGATTCAGGAGGTACTCAAACGTTGCGGCGACGATTTGACGAGAGAAAACGTGATAAGGCAGGCAACCCACGTGCAGGACATTCAGCTACCACTTTTTATTCCCGGCGTAAAAATCAATATTGCGCCGACGGCAAGAACGGCTTGGCGGCAGGGACGCCTGGCAAGCTTTGACGGCGCGCATTGGAATTATCTTACGGACATCATGACCGTACCGGAAAATGCAATTCGCCAGTGAAAGCTGCTGGGCGAATTGTGCCGAATGCCCGCCAGCCAGAGCTTGACGAGGGATACTATGTAAGTCTACTTATGCAAGTCACGTGGGCTGCAAGACCGCAAGTCTTGTTGCTGCCAATAACATCGTGCAGGGTTCGTCGCCGCCAAGCGCGATATCGGCCGAGGGTGGGAAATGCCAGATATCCTCGTGACCAGACGGGATAGTGTTGGAGTTGTCAGCCTCAACCGGCCGCAGGTGCGCAATGCCGTAACGCTCAGGATGTGGCGAGAACTTGCAAGCCTATTCTCGACCCTTGCCAACGATGAGGCTGTTCGCGCGATCGTTCTGACCAGTTCGGGTGCGGACTTCTGTGTCGGCGCCGACGTGTCGGAGTTCGACACGATAAGAGAAAACCGGAATCAAAGCGCTGAATACGAAGTTTCGGTCGATGCCTGCTCGGCCGCGATCGCGAACGTGTCCAAGCCTGTCGTCGCAGCCATCGCCGGCTATTGCCTTGGCGGTGGCTGTCACCTGGCGCTGGCGTGCGATTTTCGCTTCGCAGACCATAGCGCCAAACTTGGCATCCCGTCGGCCAAGCTCTCGATCGTGTATGGCGTGAACAGTGTCCAGCGCCTGCTGGCGACGGTCGGAATAGCCAACGCCAAGCGAATGCTCTACTCCGGGGAGCGCTTTGAGGCGGCGCGCGCTCAGTCGATGGGTCTGGTGGATGAGATTTGCGATGACGCGGTCTCCGCCGCCCTCGCATTCGCCGGCACACTTGCCGGCAATGCGCCGCTATCGATCGCAGGGGCGAAATTCATGCTCAACGGATTATCCATGGGTGAGGGCGCCCTCGATGTTGCCGCCGCCCAGCGCATGATCGATTTCGCCGCCGATAGCGAAGATTTCAGGGAAGGCCGCGGCGCTTTCGCCGAGAAGAGAGCGCCCCGGTTCCGCGGGCGCTGAATGGTGTGCGTCGGTGAAAGAGAAAACGTAAGCTGCAGCGAGCTTTCCGGAACAGCAAAATGAAGCCTGCCGCCTTCGACTACATCGCTCCGAGCAGCCTGGAAGCGGCGGTGGAGGCTATCGCGGCGACGGACGGCGACGGCAAAGTAATGGCCGGAGGGCAATCCCTGATGCCCCTGCTCAATTTTCGGATGACGCGTCCGACTGTCGTCGTCGACCTCATGCATATCCCCGATATGTCGTTCATTGAATTGACGGGTGATACGGTGGCAATCGGCGCCCTGACGCGGCATGCGGATCTTGAATTTTCGGATCTGATCGCGCAAAAACTTCCGGTGATGGCCGCCGCGATGCCGCATGTCGCGCATCTTGCGATACGCAACCGGGGTACGATCGGGGGCAGCCTGTCGCACGCCGACCCTGCCGCGGAATTGCCGATGCTGGCGGTTTTCTACGGGGCCACGATCAAGGTGCAAGGCCCAAACGGTCGCCGGGAAATTCCTGCCGAAGACTTTTTCGTATCCGCCCTGACAAATTGCCTCGATCCGGATGAAATCGTCTTCGAGATCGATTTCCCGGTGCTGACATCGCATGCCGGCTGGGCGTTCGAAGAAGTCGCGCGCCGTTTTGGTGATTTTGCGCTGGCGAGCATCGCGGTATCGTTCGAAATTCTCGATGGCCGGATTGTCGACGCCAGGGTCGCGGTCATGGGGGTTGCGGATACCCCGCGGCGTCTTCGCGGAGCCGAAGCAGCGCTAGCGGGCGCGCAAGGCGGCCCCAAAATGGCGGCAAAATTTGCGGACGTCGTACGCGCCTGCGTTTCACCCGAAAGCGACATCCATGTTTCCGCTGAATACCGCAAGAGTCTGATCGGGGCGCTGGCCGAGCGGGCATTCACGACAGCATTCACGCGTGCGGTCGGAGCCAAACCGTGAAGATGGATATTGTTGTCACCGTCAACGGACGAAAATACCAGGCGAGCGTCGAGCCGCGCCTGCTGCTTTCCGATTTTCTACGCGACACGATCGGACTGACAGGAACGCATGTCGGCTGCGAGCATGGCGTATGCGGCGCATGCACGATCCTTGTGAACGGCGACAGCGTCCGCTCCTGTCTGACGTTGGCCGTCAGGGCAAACGGCATGGATATTGTAACGGTTGAAGGTCTGGGCACGCCGGATCAGCTCAACGCACTTCAGAACGAATTTCGGGAAAAGCACGGTCTTCAGTGCGGTTTCTGCACGCCGGGAATGCTGATGACCGGAATGGATCTGTTGAAGAAATATCCATTGGCCAGCGATGAAGAAATCCGCGAGGGATTGTCCGGCAATCTCTGCCGCTGCACCGGCTATCAGAATATCGTCGCCGCGATCCGCTCAGCGGTCGCTTTGCGAAACGGGAGCGCGTCATGAAACTGCAGTTTCTTTCCGCCGGCCGGCTTCGCTTGAAGAAGAGCGTTTACATCAAGGGCGCCGATCGCGGCGAGACGTTCGAGGCACCCGTGATCAGCGCGCTGATCCGGCACAAGCAAGGCAATGTGCTGTTCGACACGGGGTGTCATCCTTCCGTCGTCGAGCACGGCGAAGAAAGATGGGGATCTCTGATGAAGGTCATGACGCCGGTCATGCGCGCGGAGGATACCCTTCTGCCAAGCCTTGCGTGTGTCGGCGTCGAGCCGGACGATATCGATGTCGTCGTCAATTCGCATTTCCACCCTGATCACTGCGGCTGCAATCAATTCTTCAAGAAGGCGACGATCCTGGCGCATGCCAAGGAAATCGAGGCTGCGAAGGCGACGGGTGCAGAGGCGGCCGGCTATCTGCGCGCCGATTGGGATCATGAACAAGCCCTCGTTCCCGTGAACGGCGAACGGGACGTGTTCGGCGACGGCAGACTGGTTTTGATTCCGCTGCCCGGCCACACGCCGGGTTCGCTCGGCGCCGCCGTTCACCTCGACCGCGACGGATCTTTTCTTCTGGCGTCCGATGCGGTCAGCCTGCGCGAAAGCCTCGATACCGATACGTCGCCGCGCAATACCTGGAATACGGATGCGCTCCTGAACTCCTACGGCGAGATACGCCGGATCGAGAAGTCCGGCGCGACGGTCATCTGCGGCCATGATGATGGTCAATGGCAGAGCCTGCGCAAGGGGATAGAGGCTTATGAGTAAGGATGACGCCGTCCGGACGTCAGACCTGCTGCGCCCGCGTCATGTGGGCATGCCGATCAAGCGGACCGAGGATCCGCGCCTGCTCACGGGCAACGGTGAATATACTGCCGATCGCAAACCTGATCGTGCGCTCCATGTTGCATTCCGACGCAGTGAACAACCGCATGCCGACATCGTGCGGATCGACACGACCCGGGCGCTGGCCGCACCGGGCGTCGTGGCAGTTCTTACAGCAGAAGATGTGGCCGCGGACTACAAGCCGGTCATCCCGTTTTCCCGCATGCCGAACTACTACGCGACTCCTATTACAGCCCTGGCCTCGAAGAAGGTACGATATGTCGGGGAAGCCGTGGTCGCCGTCGTCGCGGAGGATCGCTATCTGGCCGAGGACGCGCTGGAGTTGATCGATATCGAGTACGCGCCGTTGGGGGCGGTGACCGATCCGGAATTCGCGGCATCCGAGAACGCGCCGCGCCTTCATGAGGAAGCCGCGACCAACGTGCTGATCGCCAGAGAGTTCAGGAAAGGGGATGCAGCAGGGGATCTGGCGACAGCCCATGTCCGTGTCCGCGATCGCTTCGAGATGACCCGAAAGGCCGGCCTCGCCATCGAGCCCCGCAGCTATTGCGCCGAGTTTGAAGGCAGAAGAGATTCGATTACCCTTTATACCTCTTCCAACATACCCGGCATCGTGCGCGACGCGCTGGCGGAATCGCTCGATCTGCCGGGCAGCCGGTTGCGGGTGGTCGCGCCGGATGTCGGCGGCAGCTTCGGCTCCAAAGGGTCGCTCTACCCTGAGGAAATTCTTTTATGCGTGGCGGCCAAGAAGTTGCGGCGTTCGCTTAAATGGACCGCCGATCGTCTCGAAGACATCGGCAGTTCCAGCCAGGCATTCGCCGAAATCGTCGAGGCCGAAATGGGCTTTGATCAGAACGGGGTGGCCGTCGCACTGGAAGCCGACGTGATCGGCGATGTCGGCGCCTATTCGATCTATCCCTGGACATGCGGGCTCGAACCCGTGCAGGTCGTCAGCTTCCTGCCAGGTCCCTATAAAATTCGATCCTACAGAGGCGCCG